>Ga0115006_10001661_pt1 | contig 14087 bp, 10 predicted proteins | sample ArcOceMetagenome_3_FD_88943 | JGI IMG/M metagenome (GOLD analysis project Ga0115006, IMG submission 88943) | Marine eukaryotic phytoplankton communities from Arctic Ocean - Arctic Ocean- Svalbard ARC20M Metagenome | ecosystem: Environmental > Aquatic > Marine > Oceanic | place: Arctic Ocean...
CGGATTGATCAACTTCAGGCCACTGCGCATCTTCAACATTAACATCACTGCCGCCAACAACTTGCCATAAGTGATGGCAAAGATGCGGAGTAATCGGTGTTAGCATTAACACAACGGCTCGTAACGCTTCTTGCATTACTGACTTATCTTCATCGGTTGCTAGCGAAGCCTTTCCTAAATGATTCATCAGCTCCATAATGGCAGCAATAGCGGTATTAAAGGTATTTCGACGACCTATATCATCAGTCACTTTAGCAATCGTTTTATGTAGTTCACGGCGTAACACTTTTTGATTACCAGTTAAATTTAAACCAGTAACGTCAGCAATTGATACTTGTTTGCTAGATTCGTTAAATTCATTAGCTAATTTATACACTCGCTTTACAAAACGGTGAGCTCCTTCAACACCAGCATCTGACCATTCTAATGTTTGTTCAGGTGGAGAAGTAAACATAATAAATAAGCGCACGGTATCAGCACCATATTTTTCGATAACTTGTTGTGGATCAATACCATTATTTTTAGATTTGGACATTTTACTCATACCTGCCGATAAAACAGGTTGGCCATCAATTTTACTGACTGATGAGGTGACTTGGCCTTTATCATCTCGCTCAATAGTAACATCAGTTGGCGCTATCCACTCTTGCCCACCATTATCAGCCTCGCGATAATAGGTATCAGCTAATACCATGCCCTGACAAAGTAACTTTTTAAAGGGTTCATCACAGTTCACTAGACCAACATCACGCAGCAATTTATGAAAAAATCGAGAATATAAGAGATGTAATATGGCATGTTCAATACCACCGATATACTGATCTACAGGTAACCAGTAATTAGCTTTTTCAGGATCAAGCATTTGTGTGTCATCATTCGGTGAGCAATAACGTGCGTAGTACCACGACGATTCCATAAAGGTGTCAAAGGTGTCAGTTTCACGGAGCGCTGCTTCTCCTTTGTATGTGGTTTTTGCCCATTCAGGATCATCTTTGATTGGTGATGTTGTACCATTCATAATCACATCTTCTGGCAGTACAACAGGAAGGTCTTGTTCCGCAACCGGAACAGACTCGCCATTGGCGAGATTAATCATTGGAATAGGGGTTCCCCAATAACGTTGTCTAGACACTCCCCAATCTCGCAGACGATAATTAGTGGTTATCTTACCTTTGCTTTCACTGGCTAATTTATCACTAATGGCTTTAAAAGCTTGCTCGAAGTCTAAACCATCAAACTCACCTGAGTTAATTAACAGTGATTTTTCGGTAATTGCTGCTTGGTTAATATCGTCATTTTCTTGACCTGCAACCACTTGTTTAATAGTTAAACCATACTTAACCGCGAATTCATAATCTCGTTGATCATGACCAGGTACTGACATTACTGCGCCTGAGCCATAATCCATAAGAACAAAATTTGCAGCCCAAACAGGGACTAACTCACCTGAAATGGGATGAATAGCTTTGAGGCCAGTATCAACACCTTTTTTCTCCATCGTAGCCATATCAGCTTCGGTAGTTTTACTGTTTTTACATGCTTCTATAAAAGTGGCTAATGCAGTGTTCGTTTTAGCAGCAGTAATTGCCAGTGGGTGTTGCGCCGCAAGCGCGACATAAGTAACACCCATAATAGTGTCAGGGCGAGTGGTGTATATATCAAAGCTTTGATCAGATCCTGCAAGGTCAAAAGTCATCTCAACACCTTGCGAGCGACCTATCCAATTACGTTGCATTGTTTTTACTTGCTCAGGCCAGTCGGTTAACTGATCTAAGTCGTCAAGTAACTCTTCAGCGTAAGCGGTAATTTTGATGAACCACTGAGGTATTTCTTTGCGTTCTACCAATGCACCTGAGCGCCAGCCACGACCATCAATAACTTGCTCATTAGCCAGTACCGTTTGATCTACCGGATCCCAATTAACAGTAGCATTTTTTTTATAAACCAAGCCTTTTTCATAAAGCTTAGTAAAAAACCATTGCTCCCAGCGGTAATAGTCTTGTTTACAGGTAGCTAATTCACGACTCCAGTCATAACCAAAACCCAGAGATTGTAATTGGTTTCGCATGTAATCAATATTTTTATAGGTCCAATTACCTGGCGCCGTATTATTTTTGATGGCGGCATTTTCTGCAGGCAAACCAAAAGCATCCCAGCCCATAGGTTGCATAACATTTTTACCCTGCATACGTTGATAACGTGAAATAACATCCCCTAAACTGTAATTACGTACATGTCCCATGTGTAATTTACCACTTGGATAAGGGAACATAGCGAGGCAGTAAAACTTTTCTTTATTAGGGTTTTCAACAGCTTTAAAAGTGTTGTTGTCAGTCCAAAATTTTTGAACTGAGGCTTCAATTGCTTGAGGATTATAAATGGCTTCCATTAAGGTTTTCTCGAATACTTTGTAGGTGTTATTGACTTGACTACCACGTGTAAAAAAATACACTGAATTTTGGTAAGTCAACCGTAAATTATGGCAGTAGAATACCTTATCTAGCGGGGTAACGACAAGCATATATTTTAACTTTTCCTATACTTAATAATATCCACTTTAAGGGGAATGTCGATGTCGAATCAAAATGATTACTTTGCCGAAATTTACCGTCAACTAAATGATTGGTTAGTGACGGTAATAGCTCAGCAAAAACCTACGATTAACACTTTTATTAAGCAGGCACGCTTGCTAGCAATTGCTGCTGAAACCATGTCTGAAGAAAAGTTACAGCAATTTATTGAAAACTTAAAATATGATTTGTATGATTTTTATCAATTAAACAAAGAACAAGCAAACAACTCTATCTATTTAGGACTATTAAATGAAGCGTTGTGGGATAACCTTGCTAAATTGACCGATAAATCGCAAGTAGAGTGGGCTGAGTTAATTGAAGATTTTGACCATGACGGTATATATAAACAAGGTGATTTAATTGGTTTTGGCGAATTACAATGTGAACAATGTGATGAAATCATAACGGTTATGCATGCCAGTAAAGTCACGGAATGTTTGCAATGTGGCGCAAGTCAATTTTTTCGTTTACCACTTAAGCCGTAAAATATTAATAGCTTAAGGTAGGTTGTTGTTGAATCATTGAACATAATGGTAGTTCGTTGACAATAATACAGTGATCAACTTGTTCCTATATATGTTAGCGAGTAGACTAGGTTAATATAGCAAAAGTGACTGTTTTTGAAGCTATTTTTTATTATTAATATTTGTGCAAGGATTTATATGACCAAAGCCGCCAACTCTCAGAACCAAGAGACACTTCTTAGTGTGGAAGACCTAACATCGCCTTTATCAGCTTCCTTATTTGCCAATACTGACAACGTAACAAACCAAACTTCACAGGGTTTTGTCGGTCATGAGCGTGCCAAAGAAGCGCTAGAGTTTGGCCTGTCAATGTCAGCAGTTGGTTTTAATGTATTTGCACTCGGGGAGCATGGTACTGGTCGGCAAACTCTTATTACACAACTATTAACCTCACTTGCCCAGTCAAAAAACTCGCCTGATGAGTGGTGTTACATTAATAATTTTGATGAAAGCCATATCCCGTTAACGCTGTCATTAAAACCGGGCGATGGTAAAAAACTCTTAGCTAGTATGAATAAGTTTATTGATGTCCTGCTTAGCTTATTTCCAGAAGTATTTGACAACCCTGGTTACCAACGACAAAAAGCCGCGATTGATAGAGAGTTTAATAAAAAATACGATCAAGCCATCAGTGTTGTTGAAGAAATAGCATTAAAAGAAAATGTGTTTTTGTACGAAGAAAACGGCGAAGTTGGCTTTTCGCCTTTGGTTGATGGAAAACCTCTCAACGATAAAGAATTTACTAATTTAAACGAAACTGACAGGGCCACGTTTTATCAATTATTAAGTGAATTAGAAGTGGTACTTGCCGAACAGCTATTAGAATTGCCTGCATGGAAACGTCTTTCATTTGATCAGCTAAGATCATTAAAAAGTGATACTGCAGAACAAGCAATTAAGCCTTATTTAGAAGAACTACAAAAAGAATTTGATAACAACAAGGGGGTTTTAGCCTACCTCAATACAGTAGAAAATCATGTGATTGATGCGGTATTAGAAATTTTAGTTACTGAATCTGACGATACCCCAACGGATAGAGAATTACGTAAATTATTAGTTGAGCGGTTTTTACCACATCTGTTGGTTCCTCGTGATAACAGCCATGGTGCACCCATTATTTATGAGCAAAACCCTACCTATCAAAATATATTTGGGCATGTAGATTTTGCTAGTTTTCAAGGCAGTAGTTATACCAGTTACCGCCTAATAAGACCGGGCGCACATCATAAAGCCAATGGCGGTTACCTTTTATTAGATGCAGATAAATTATTAAATCAACCCATGGTATGGTCGCGTTTGAAGTTGGCGTTAAAAACACAACAAATAACGATAGAAAACCCATATTCTGAATACAGTCAACCAACGGGATACAGCCTTCAACCTGAAAAAATTCCTTTACAGGTAAAAGTAGTATTACTAGGTGATGCTGAAATTTATTATACCTTACAAGACTACGATCAAGAGTTTACCGAGTTATTTAGAGTACTGGCAGATTTTGATCGACACTTAGATAAAACTGACAGTAATCTTGTCGCTTTTGGTCATTTGATCAGACAAAGAGCTGCAAAATTCAATTATCCTGAAGTAAGTGATGAAGCGCTATTACAACTAGTTCGCTATGCACTAAGGCGTGGCGAGCATAAAAATAAAGTGTCAGCTAATATAGTGCAAGTGAATGACTTACTCGATGAAGCAAACTATTGCTGGCAACAGCAGGGTAGTTCAGGATTATTGTTAGCAGAGCATATTGCCCTCGCGCAAGCTGCTAAAAGTCGTCGTGTAGGTCGCCTTAGTGAGACCTGGTTAAGTGAGATTAAAGAGCAGCAAGTACTCATTAATACTGACGGAGAATTTGTTGGTAAGGTTAATGGTTTAACGGTACTTGAAATTGGCGACAGTGTTTTTGGTACACCAGCTAGGATCACTGCAACAGTTTACGCAGGTAGTGAAGGGGTAACAGACATTGAGCGTGAAGTTGACCTAGGAAAATCTATTCATTCAAAAGGTGTATTAATACTTACTGGCTATTTAGGCCACAAATATGGCCAAAACTTTCCTGTTAATATTTCTGCCAATATTGCTATTGAGCAATCCTATGGTCATATCGATGGTGATAGCGCCTCGATGGCTGAGTTGTGTGTATTAATTTCAGCTATTACCTCTTTGCCTATAGATCAAGGTTTAGCCATCACTGGTTCAATTAATCAGCATGGTGAAGTGCAATCTATTGGTGGTGCCAATGAAAAAATAGAAGGCTTTTTTCGTTTATGTCAAGATAAAGGGTTAACCGGAAAGCAGGGAGTCATTATTCCTAAAACAAATATCATTAATCTTATGCTTAATGATCGAGTCATTGAGGCCGTTGAACAAGGCAAGTTTGCTATTCATGCTGTTGAAACTATTGATCAAGCCTTAGCGTTATTAATGAAAGTTCCTGCAGGCGTGATAAGTAAAACTGGGAGATACCCACGTAAATCAATTCACAACTTAGCCTTGGCCAAACTAGAGTATTTTTCTGACATACTTAATGGTAGCGAGGAATAATATAGGAATAGTAAGTATTAAGCAGTAGGTATTAATATTTAATACTGCATTGGTTTTAATACCTGAATTCAAGCATTATTTTTAACTAGTAACGCTTAAAATTTAAAAAGTTGAACGTTATGAGTACTAATAAAATTAATCTTAAATAATATAGTTCTTGTTAAAGTGTGCAATCTCTGTATAATGCGCGCCTCGATAGTCAAGAGTCTACTTTAAATGACTCTGTTAGCGCTTAAGTAGCTTGCTTATACCACGTATAATGGATGTATAAGTATATCGAGATGAGTGGGGTGTTACCGCCCAATAGACTTGCCCAGTTAATTCGTGTCTAGAATTAACAAGAAATATAACGTTAGTTGAACGTTATGCGCCTAAGTCTTCCTGGTGGTTTCCTCGTATATGTACGCAGGTTAAGACTTAGCAATTTAATAAATGCTACCCAATAACAGCTGATTAGCCCTGAGCTAATGTTTGCGGTTGAACTGTGGTTTATTTTTATTATTGTTCCCAAGTAATATGCCTGCCTTGAGAAGATGAAAATTATTTATGACTACACAAACAACTGAAGCCGTGGCTTTTGATTCATTAGGTTTACCTGAAAACTTACTTTCTGCTGTTCTTTCTATTGGTTTTAGCTCTGCTACCGATATTCAAGCTCAAACTATTCCGCATTTACTCGAAGGTAAAGATGTTTTAGGTGAAGCTCAAACGGGTACTGGTAAAACTGCTGCGTTTGGTTTGCCAGCACTTGCAAAAATTGATACCACGATTAAAAAACCACAATTAATGGTATTGGCACCAACCCGAGAATTAGCGATGCAGGTTGCTGAGGCGATTGAATCGTTTGGTAAGCACATGAAAGGTTTACGTGTTGCAACCTTGTATGGTGGTCAATCATATGGACCACAATTTCAACAATTAGAACGTGGTGCGCAAGTAGTTGTTGGTACTCCTGGCCGTCTAATGGATCATTTACGTCGCAAGAGTTTAAAGCTTTCTGATTTGCGCGTGTGTGTTTTAGATGAAGCAGATGAAATGCTCAATATGGGCTTTTTAGAAGATATTCAATGGATTTTGGATCACTTACCAGAAACAACACAAATGTGTTTATTTTCTGCCACTATGCCTCCGGCTATTAGAAAAATTGCCAACCGTTTCTTAAAAGATCCTGAGCACATTAAAATTGCTGCGGTTAAAAAAGCTAAAGCGAATATTACCCAATATGCATGGAAAGTAACCGGCATCACAAAAATAACTGCATTAGAGCGTATTGCTGAAATTGTCGACTATGATGCCATGATTATTTTTGTACGAACTCGAAACGATACGGTTGATGTTGCTGAAAAATTAGAACGTGCAGGCTATCCAGCATTAGCGTTAAATGGTGACATGAATCAAGCTCAACGTGAGCGTTGTATTGACCAAATGAAGTCAGGTAAGTCTTCTATATTAGTAGCCACTGATGTAGTAGCACGTGGATTAGATATTCCCCGTATTTCTCTCGTTATAAACTATGATTTGCCAGGTGATAATGAAGCTTACGTTCACCGTATTGGCCGAACAGGTCGTGCAGGTAGAGAAGGAACAGCAATATCATTTGTTCGCCCCCGTGAAATGTACTCGTTACGCCATTACGAACGTTTAACGTCTGGTAAAGTAGAAAGTTATGAATTACCTAATATTAATGAGCTTGGCCAAAAGCGTATAGCGCGTGCCCAGCAAGAAATAAGCGATGTCATTAGTAGTAAAGATCTAGCTAGCATGCGTGAAATAATTGAAGCAATGGCTAGTGAATCTGAATTGTCACTACTTGATTTAGCTGCAGCTTTACTATACCAAAAACAGTTAAAACAACCCTTTCAACCTAAAGAAGATCCTAAACCACGTCATGATGCGCGCGAACGCAATGACCGCAATGATCGTAATAACCGCGGAGATCGTAACAATCGCGGAGAACGCAATAATCGTGGTAACGATAATCGCCGTGATGCTCGTAGTGATAATCGTGGTAGCCGCGAAGAACGACCTCGTAAGCCTAAAGTTGCTCGTAGTGATGTCGATTGGCAAACCTACCGTTTAGAAGTAGGTAAAGAGCATGGCGCCCGTCCTGGTGATATCGTTGGTGCAATCGCCAATGAAATTTCATTGGATAGTAGTTACATTGGTGCTATTAATTTACACGACAAACATAGCTTTGTGCAGTTACCAAAAGGTATTCCAGCTGATTTATTTAAACAACTAAAAGGTGTACGTGTTCGTCGTCAACCACTAGCAATTAGTACTTCAGATGAAGCCGTTGTTAGCCAACAACGACAACCACGTCGTCAAAGTGACAAAGCCCCACGTCATAATTAATAGATTTTTAGTTAAATGTTTACGTAGTTCAAAAGCGCCTTGAGGCGCTTTTTTTTATGATTAAGGGTGACAATCATAGCAGATAACATTTTTTACACTAAAAAGTGTATTTATTCCCTTAGTTAGCTTGTTTGCTGAGCACTTTATCTATTACTATAGTATTGTAATAAATAGTAGTGCAATAAAAAAACCAACCATGCAATGGAAATGAAAAGTATTTCAACTCATGTTTAACCCAACACCTTCAACTAATACCACTGGTACTCACCGCTTTACTATTAGAGTCTATTATGAAGACACCGATGCTGGGGGAATAGTGTATCATGCCAACTACTTAAAATTTTTCGAGCGAGCTCGAACTGAGTGGTTAAGAGAGCTTGGTATTAATCAAACACATTTTTTACAACAAAATATCGGTTTTGTGGTCAGAAAAGTTGAAATGGATAACTTTGCTTCGGCGATACTTGATGAATCAATTGTAGTGACCTCTTCTATTGTCTCATTAAAACGAGCCAGTGTAGTCTTCAAACAACACATAACTAATCAACAACAAACAATTTTATGTTCGGCAATAGTGCGTTTAGCGTGTGTTAATTTTACGCTGCATAAACCCTGTGCTATTCCACAAATAATTTTAGGAGCGTTTAAACGTGTCAGCTGAAATATCTTTTTTTCATCTTTTTTTAGAAGCAAGTATACTCGTACAATTTGTTATGCTTACTTTATTAACTTTTTCAGTAGTGTGCTGGGCGATGATATTTCAACGCAGAAAAGTAATTAATATGGCAGGTAATGAACTTAAGGCGTTTGAAGACAAATTTTGGAGTGGTGCTGATTTAAGTAAACTTTACAGTGAAACCTCAGCCAAGGCTAATGCACAAGGAATTGAAAGCCTTTTCTTAGCAGGCTTTAAAGAGTTCGCTCGCTTAAGGAAAAGTCAAATCAATAACCCCCAATCTATTGTCGATGGTACACATAGAGCAATGCGTGTAGCACTATCTCGTGAAGTTGATAACTTAGAGATGCATTTACCTTTTATGGCTACTGTCGGTTCAATTAGCCCCTATATTGGCTTGTTTGGTACAGTTTGGGGAATTATGAATTCTTTTATTGCGATAGGTGCTGTAAAACAAGCCACCTTGCAAATGGTTGCTCCAGGTATTGCTGAGGCACTTATTGCAACCGCTATGGGACTCTTCGCAGCTATTCCTGCTGTTATGGCATTCAACCGTTTTAGTCATAAAGTAGAAAAATTAGAAAACAGTTATGGCAACTTTATGGATGAGTTTTCTAGTATATTGCAACGTCAATCAGCGACAGAACAAAGCAATAAGTAGGGTATAACTATGTACAAAAGAGTTAGACGCCGTAAAGTAGCAGAAATAAACGTCGTTCCTTATATCGACGTGATGCTAGTATTACTTATTATTTTTATGGTAACCGCACCACTTATTACTCAAGGTGTTAAAGTTGATTTACCCCAAGCCGCCGCAGAGCCGCTAGATGCCGAGAGTAAAACGCCTTTAGTAGCCAGTGTTGATGCACAAGGCTTTTATTACTTGACCGTTGGTGAAAATGATAAAGAACCTATGTCAGCTGAAGAGGTTGCCGTATTAGTGAAAGCCCATTTAGCGCTAGAGCCAAATACCCCCGTTGTTGTTAATGGTGATGGCGCTGTTTCATACAACGCGGTGATACAGCTTATGGTGATGTTACAAACTGTAGCGGGTGTTCCCTCTGTTGGTTTAATGACAGATTCGGTGGAGGAGTAAGGTGAGTCAATCACTTAACGTAGGCTTTATGTCTAAAGTATCTCTAACTAAAGCACTGCTGTTTAGTCTTGTTTTACATGGTTTTTTATTACTAGGATTATTATTGGGTGATTTTTCATCCTTACCTAAGCCTAGCCCTTTGAGCAATCAAGTGGTTAACCCAATTAAAGCGGTAGTGGTAGATAAAGCTAAATATGAGCAAGCGATTAATAAGATTAAACAACAAAAAACAGCCCAGCAAAATGCCGAAATAAAGCGTATTAAAACCGCCGAGCAACGAGCTTTACAAGCAAAAAAACGTCGTACTAAAGAAGAAGCTCGTATCAAAAAACTTGAAGTACAACGTAAAAAGAAAGAGCAAGAAAAAATCATTGCTGATAAAGCCGCCCAGTCAGCTAAAACTAAGGCGGTAGAAGCAGAAAAAGTACGACAACAAAAAGAACAAGAAAAACAAGTTGCAGAGGAGGCTGCTGCGTTAGCAAAATCTAAACGAATAAAAGCCGAAGCCGCGGCTAAAGAAGCGGAAGTTATTCGATTAGAGAAAATAGCTGAGCAAAAACGACAAGAAATAGCTAAAAAAGAGCAGGCAATGCAAGATGCAATGTTAGCTGAGCAAATGGCTACTGAAATGGCGAGTAGAAACCAAGCAAGACAACAACAAGTAATGTCTGAAATAGACCGATATTCGGCCTTGATTACGCAAAGTATTAATCAACGTATGATCAAAGATAAAAGTACCATGCTTGATAAATCATGCCGATTGACCATTACTTTGGTTCCTTCAGGTTTTGTGATCGATGTTAACGTAAATAAGGGTGATAAAGTGGTGTGTGATGCAGCTACTATTGCTATTAAAAAAGCGGGTACCTTACCCGTATCTAAAGACCCTGAAGTATTTAAAGAAATGCGAACGATAGCAGTAAATGTTATTCCTCAGTTTTAAAGTGATAATTGTTTTGGCTAGCTTGTCGCGTGACATTACTCATAGCCGTTAATGTTAGCTTAACTAACGATTAAAAAGGATAAATAGAAAAGATATGAAAGTATTATCAAAAGTTTTATCAGCTGTAATTATATCAATAGCTTCACTTAACACTCATGCTGCCCTAGAGATAGTTATAACCGGTGGTGTTGATAGTGCAAGGCCTATTGCTATTATCCCATTTCAGTGGACAGGAACAGGTGAAAGACCAGAGTCTTTAACTAAAGTTATTAGTGATGATTTATTACGAAGTGGTAAATTTAGCCCGATATCATTAGATAAGTTTCCACAAGCGAGTGCCGATGCGACTAATCTTGATTATAGTGCTTGGGCTACCCTAGGTGTTGAAGCCGTAGTGGTAGGTAAAATTACCGAAGTATCGCCAAGTCAATATAAAGTTAATTATCAATTAATTGATGTTATTCGAGGCCAGCTGACTGGTGGTGAAACGTCAATGCTCAGTAATGGTCAATTAGTAAATAGCAATGACCATATCTTAGCGAAAAGTGGTGCCAATATTCAGTTAAATCAAGCACGCCGTTATGCACACAGTATTAGTAACGTTGTCTATGAAAAACTGACGGGTACAAAAGGTGCTTTTCTGAGTAAAATTGCCTACGTTATTGTACGAGACCAAGGTGATTACCCTTTTCAATTAGCTTTTGCTGATTATGATGGCTTTAATGAACATGTATTATTAAGCTCGAAAGAGCCATTAATGTCACCCTCATGGCGGGCCAATGGCGAAGAATTAGCGTATGTTTCGTTTGAAAATAGGCAAGCACAAATTCACACCATCGATCTGTATTCTGGTGAAAGAAAGTTGATTAGTGCGTTTAAAGGTATTAATAGTGCTCCTAGGTTCTCTCCAGACGGAGAACGTATGGCCATGGTCTTATCAAAAGATGGTAATCCTGATCTATATATTATGGAGTTAACCACTAAAAAATTACGACGTATTACGCGTAATAGAGCGATAGACACTGAACCAAGTTGGACTCCTGACGGTGGTTCATTAATATTTAGTTCAGAACGGGGTGGAAAACCTCAGCTATATCGCGTAGATTTATCGAGTGACAAAGTTAGACGTCTCACCTTCGACGGTGAAATGAACTTGGGTGGCTCTGTAACCCCTGATGGTAAACAATTAATTATGGTGAATAGAACACGTGGTAATTACCGATTAGCTAAGCAAGAGTTAGCTTCAGGTCAATTTCAAGTATTAACCGAAACTCGGTTAGACGAATCACCAAGCATATCACCTGATGGTGGAATGATAATTTACAGTACCTTGCACAATAATAGACAAGTGTTGGGATTAGTCTCGGTTGATGGCCGCTTTAAAGCAAGGTTGCCAGCCCTAGATGGACAAGTAAAGGCTCCCGCTTGGTCACCTTTTTTATAATAAACAAAGACAAACCTTATTTAACTTAAACTTTATAACCTGACATGAAAGGACAATGAAAAATGCGTTTCAATAATATCGTAAAAAGCCTAGCTATTGCTTTACCTCTAACTGTTTTATCAGCTTGTAGTTCAACCGATGAGCAAAGCCAAATTGATTCAAATGCTGAAATAGCTCAAAATGCAGAAGCTGCTCGTCTAGCAGAAGAAGAGCAGGTAAAAGTCAATGCAGCAAAACGTGCGGCTGAAATTGAAGAGCAACAACGCCAAGAACTTGAAGAGTTACGCTCAGAGCATATTATTTATTTTGATTTTGATATGTCAAATGTCAGCGCTCAACACTCAGCAGTATTAGACGCACATGCAGCCTTTTTATCAGAAAACTCTGACGTAAAAGTACTCATTGAAGGTCATGCCGATGAACGTGGTACACCAGAATACAATATTGCCCTAGGCGAGCGTAGGGCTAAATCAGTGGTGACTTACTTAGAAACTATGGGTGTTTCGCAAAGCCAACTGTCGGTAGTAAGTTATGGCGAAGAAAAACCTATGATAAAAGATCGTAGTGAAGATGCTTTTGCTAAAAACCGTCGTGCTGTATTAGTTTACTAAGCACTATAGCTACACAAAGTAGGTAACTAAATGAAACTAAGAACAGTTTTATTTGGCATAATAGCTACAACTAGCGTATTCAGTTCGTTAGCTGTAGCTAAAGCGCCAGTAGTTGATATTAATGCCAACACAATTGATTCTGCAGCTTTAACAAAGCAATTAACGGCTTTGTCTCGCAAACTCGACTCGCGTAACAAAGCGCAAATTAATATTCAGCGTCAATTAGAACAACTTCAAGATGAAGTAAATGAACTTCGGGGTGTAACTGAGCTTCACACCCATCAATTAAGCCAGGTGCTCGAACGTCAACGTGAACTATACAAAGAAATCGATAGGCGTGTTAATGAAGTTCTTGAATCAAGTACTAAATTAGTGGTTATTGAACCAACAACTTCCCTAACTGAAGAAAATACAACAAGCTATAGTGGTAATTTAACTGAAAATGAAGCCTATGATCGTGCCCTTAACCTTGTTTTAAAAGATAAGAGCTATCAGCAGGCGATTAAAGAGTTTAAGGCATTTAATAATAATTTTCCTGACTCAAATTATGCAGCTAATGCACATTATTGGCTGGGACAACTGCTATTTAATCAAGGTACACTTGTGGAAGCAAATAATGAATTTTTAACAATTGCTAACAAGTATAAAAATTCGAGCAAACGTCCGGATGCGTTACTAAAAATTGCTATGATAGCGCAAAAACAAAATAACAAAGATAAGGCGGTTAAGCAGTACCAATTATTGTTAACGGAGTACCCTGATTCATCAGCAGCAAAACTTGCTAAACCAAGATTAGACAGCTTGTCTAAAATTGATTGATCAATTACTGCTGCTAATAAATGCTGATAAAACTAGCGTTTTGTCGAGAATTTATGCTGTCAGCAAATAATATATAAAAAAAAGCAGTTTATAGTTGCACTTAACAAAATTATGAGTATTATATGCCCCGCGTTGAGGCAGTCATTCAACGTGACGGCGGCCGTTAGCTCAGCTGGTAGAGCAGTTGGCTTTTAACCAATTTGTCGAAGGTTCAAATCCTTCACGGCCGACCACCTTAACCCTCATAAAATTTAGTATATTTGAAGGTTAAGTGTACAGTTAAAAAATAGATGAAATCTTAAATCGGCCGTTAGCTCAGCTGGTAGAGCAGTTGGCTTTTAACCAATTTGTCGAAGGTTCAAATCCTTCACGGCCGACCAATTTAAGAATTAATAAGTAGTAAAAGTATTAGAAACGGCCGTTAGCTCAGCTGGTAGAGCAGTTGGCTTTTAACCAATTTGTCGAAGGTTCAAATCCTTCACGGCCGACCACTTCTAATAAA
>Ga0115006_10001662_pt1 | contig 14085 bp, 10 predicted proteins | sample ArcOceMetagenome_3_FD_88943 | JGI IMG/M metagenome (GOLD analysis project Ga0115006, IMG submission 88943) | Marine eukaryotic phytoplankton communities from Arctic Ocean - Arctic Ocean- Svalbard ARC20M Metagenome | ecosystem: Environmental > Aquatic > Marine > Oceanic | place: Arctic Ocean...
GCGTTAGCGTTAGCGTTAGCGTTAGCGTTAGCGTTAGCGTTAGCGTTAGCATTAGCCGATGGCGATGGCGATGGCGATGGTGATGGCAAAGTCCTCATCGCCATGGTTCCTCGGCAATCTGTATTTGTGCCCCACTAACCAACGATCCATTCATGTAGATGATTCAAACAATCTTGTAAGGGGTTTCGTCATGCGATAGTAGCTGTTCCAGAGACATTCCTTGCTGCGGAGCATAATATTTGACTCGGATCGATGAGTGATCTTTTACATGCTGGAACTTCTTTTAAGATGTAAAAGCCCGTAAAAGCGCTATGTAAAAGAAACCTTTACATGTAAAAGAATGTAAAATGATGTCTTCTCTGCATGTGTAGATGATTCAAACAATCTTGTAAGGGGTTTCGTCATGCGATAGTGGCTGTTCTAGCGACATTCCTTGCTGCGGAGCATAATATTTGACACGGATCGATGAGTGATCTTTTACATGCGGAACTTCTTTTAAGATGTAAAAGCCCGTAAAGCGCTATGTAAAAGAAACCTTTACAGGTAAAAGTTTACGTAAAGAGCACTAAAAGCCTTGAAGATGTAAAAGCTCACAAGATCCGACTTGTGTGGATGATATACAATGACGCCAATGACGCCTACAATAAAGCTCACACAATATCCACCTGCTCACACGATGATTAACCTCCCGATGCCATGTCCAGCGTTAGAATTTATCCTCCACCACATGGATTGGTCGGTAGCGGTAAAGGAAGAAACAGACACTCCCTGTTCAGCAGCATCGGCAGCACTAGAACTTTTACCATATGATGTTATATGCGATTTGTCTGAACTACTTTGTGTGGTAGTATACGACCACCAAACACCGCCCGTGTTATGGCCAGCACTATATTGTAAGGACATGAGAATGCTCTCTAACTGCAAATTCTGGCAAGAAATGTTGCAACATATCGGACCCCCTTCAACAGATAACGGCTCCATTTGTTGGCAAGATCCGAATCAATTTACTTATTTGTTTGGCAAAGATTTTGGTATTGGTTCTCGGCATTGTTTTTATGAATCCTTCAATGATGTTGTGTATGGAAATGGGAGATCTGATGACCACACACGTTCAAAGGAATTATATTTAGTCATCATGAATATATTGGAACTACATCTACATCGACATGTTAAGGAGGAGGCTGATAACACAATTGCCAATACAAGTGTTGAGGATAATGATGAAGCTACTCCTGGCAGTCGTTTTAGTGCATCAAGTGTGAATATGAGATTGCAACTTCAACGGGATGATACTTGTATTAGCAGAAGCCATGAGCATGAGGAACAAGTCGGTCTTCTTCAACTCAACACTGCGTTAGAGAAACATGTATTGGAACTACATCGACATGTTAAGGAGGAGGCTGATAACACAATTGCCAATACAAGTGTTGAGGATAATGATGAAGCTACTCCTGGCAGTCGTTTTATTGCGTCAAGTGTGAATATGAGATTGCAACTTCAACGGGATGATACTTGTATTAGCAGAAGCCATGAGCATGAGGAACAAGTCGGTCTTCTTCAACTCAACACTGAGTCAGAGATTGCTAGCGTTCTGGAGCATTTAACGCAACTTCCAACAGACTTAGAACACCCGAATATTTGTTTGATCAAGTCTGAACACAATGCATATCGTCTAAGTGACAACGGTATACAATCGCTCGGTGCGGGTGAGTGGCTCAACGATGAAGTCATCAACGGCTTTTTCGAAGTTACTCTTAAGCCGATTTTGAAGGATCGACAAGTGATGTTCTCTTCGTCAATGTTCATGTCGAAGCTTCTTAATGGTCGGAATGACAGCATTGGGAACCCGCGGTATAATTATAAAGAGGTGAAACAATGGGATAAAAGGAATTCAATCCTAAACTTCAAGCAGATATATGTTCCTATCAATGCTGGCGGCTATCATTGGATCTTGCTGTGTGCAGATTTGGTGCGAAAGAGCATTGAATTGTACGATCCTAGGGGTGTCATGAAGTCTAATCAATTGTATTTGAAAACAATGTATCGTTTTTTGAAGGACAAACACATGGAAGCAGGAGCACCTCATGGCGAGAACTGGTTGGTCGGGTGGACGCTTGCTGATAACTCCCACTGCTCACCAATACAATCGGATGGCTATAACTGTGGGCTCTTTCTTATTGCGAACGCCACCATTCTATCACAAGGGTTACCATTGGTGCAAACATCTTACCTTCAGAAAGATTTTCATGCATTTCAAACAAGGCAGCGTGTTGCATTGCTGCTTGTTTGTAGATGCATTAGCGGACCGAAGGATGTTGTCCGCAAAGTGATCAATCTCATACAATCCGGCGGACAGGATGTTTATGCTTCCCTGCATATTTGTACACAATCTGATGACGAAGATGGAGACGAGCTTTCAAAAAGTGAGGTAGATCGCAAAGAAGAGGCTGAGGTGATCAAGGCTGAATGCAACGATCTTGCTGTTGAAGGTCCTTCGGCTCGCACTCGCAATGCTGCTAACAGAACTACCAGCCAAAAGGTGAATGCGAAAAACCGTCGCAAGAATAATATATCCAAGACGCCCAACAGGCCAAACACGAGGTCGCAGTCAGCACGTCGTCAAGGGAGGGCCAATCGCAAGAAGAAGAAGAAGATGCCTAAATTGAAATTGAATAAGCTGCCCGAGAAGAAAAAGGATGCGGAGTTCATTGACTTCACAGCAGGAATTCGACATTACAATTCCAACGACGACCCACTTTCACAACAACTTCCTTGCTTCGACAACGATGACAACAAAACACTGCTATCATTTGTGATTGATAATGTTCCGAACGCACTTGTCTGTCCTGTTTGTGGAGAACTAGCTGCGTGTCCACGAAAGCTTCAATGTTGCAACACAATCATTTGTTATCAATGCGCACGTGAGGCGGGGAACATGTGTCCATTAAAGGAATGTCAAAAGTCCATTGGTGAAATGGAATATTGCCCACAGTGTCGCTCCATTGACAGCAGCATTGACGCTCTTTCTATCCATTGCACAAATGGCTGTGGTTGGTACGGATCTATCAAAGCCTCCCTCGCACACACCAAGGACTACTGCTACTGCTTTGACAAGTCTGTGGATCTGTTACCTTTCGGAAACAGCATGGACGGATGTGTTGTTGTACAATACTCCAGACGCGAACTCAACGATAGTATTAAGGAGATGGCCGAACGAGTGAGAGAACTGCAGTTAAAGGAACATTTCGATTATGTTAAGCGTCGAGCTACCTCAAGGTTCCGTGAACAAATGCATGTACTCCGCAAAAGGACAATGCTTCTTGAATCGGTAGTTACCCATGTGGAAACGGTAGATGCACAGGCTCAAAAGGAGCGTGAAGCTGCCAATTGCATTATTCAAAAAGACGCTCGAATGCTGGAAGAGCTATCGAATAGTGTCACAACGAAAACGTCGGGAGGCGGCAATCATCAAACGTTTGATCACGATTCCTGGTCGAAAATACACGACACGACGATTATGTATGCTACTGCTTTATTTGGTGATACCCTTGTGGAATGGCACTGCGTAGACATTGGAGGAGGAATCCTCATTGCCGTCATAAGCGGATCCATAGCTTCCTCTAAAATGATATGGACCGGCGTGGAAATCTGCGCCAACAGGCTGAGGCTTGGAGCAGAAATCTGCAAATTATTTGACACCAAATGGAGGAATGAATCCTCGTCGACACGCAAATTGAATGTAGGCTTTATTCAAGCCGATTGTTGTCAACCGTTGAACCTACGAGGGTGAGTAAATTCCTGTTCCATTTTGTCCTTCCTGATCCTTGCACTCATGCGACTAACTGCATCGTTGCCGCGTTTAGTACCAACATATGCTTGCTTTGGGATCGTGCTTTCAATGACGACGTCGTTGAAGCATCATTTCAATCGCTCGCCAGGTCATATACACAACCATTCTTGCTGATTATGTCAAATGAAAAGTGGATATATCGCTCTAAGGCATTGCTGGAAGATGTTTTCTCCGATATCCAGGTCGTTGGCATTACTGAGCGATTCACTTTTCGTGGAGGGACATCAGGCGACAGCTTGATTTATGCTTATGTTGGATCACCTCACGACACGTTCTTGGAAACCTCACCTCCACTTGACGAATCATCCCCAAGTGTCAATGACATTAGACGTCATCGGTTTGGCTGTGACAACCAGATTCACAATGAGATCGAAAGGTATGTCTCACAATGCGATGCACCATTGAAACGGGAGCGAAAAAAGAACATTCCTTATTCGCCCTCAAAATAGATGAAACACTAGAAGCTTCCAAACGCCATATTACAGGCGTTGCAAACGGTTAGGACTTCAGATATAGTGCCGCTTGGGCTCATCAGGTCAGCTAAGTAGATGTAGCAACGCAGATAGGAGTGGAGTGTGTTTAAGTCGAAGATAGTTCCTTCCCTACTACCGGTACCGAGTATGTGATGGGCCACTAGAAGCTTCCAATCGCAATATTGCACACGGTAACAAATCGAGTAGTACAAAATATATCCTTCTATTGGATCAGGCTTACATCTCTGTACTGTTGCTCTGTTGGTATTGGTAGTTTTTAAGCCTCAGCAAAGTTCTTGACAAAACAAACGTTATACTCCAGTTAAGCATCATTGCCATTATTATAGCTGCTGGTTCTATGTCCATTACGTCTGATGTAAATCCACACAACAAGCTTTTGTTGCCTGCCAAAAGACTGTTGATAGTTGGTGAATCGTTGCTTCTCTTACTCTTCGTCACGCCAGAGTCCGTTCCTCGCAGTATCAACAAGATCCACAAACACATTAAATGCATACCTGTCTAAGTCACTATCCAACTCGACGGTAGTTGACATTTCTCTCGCCCAAATGTTAAAATCATTATCATCATCGGGAATATTGTAAATTTCAGTCGACATGTTTCTCCTGTAAAATGTCATCAGAGGAAACCCATTTTCCCAGTTAAGGTGCTCCTCCAGTAATTCACGATCACTTCCATTAGTATATGCAATAGTGTGAAGTGATCTCTCAACTGCCACATCTGGATCAACTAAAAGTGGACTTGGTTGTAGCTGATGAATGAGCAAGACTGCATGGCCTTCCAGACGGGGGAGGATGTCCCGCAACTGATTTGTCACCCGATCCAGCATGACATTATCCCAGTGATCAAGATTGAGAGCATCGCGTCGTTCTCTTTGTCTATCTGCTTCTTCCTCTCTTTGGCGTCTATCTGCCTCAATTCTTACTCGCTGTCGTTCTTCATTGTCACGTCGTTCTTGTGCACGTACTTCCAACTCCCTCATGAAGCCCCCACCATCGACATAAGCATCGAACCATTCGTCCTCGTCTTGTTCCGGGTGGAACACTTCGGGTGCTGCTACCTCTCTGTTGTCAACGGCCGCCGCTCTGCCCTGTTCCGGTGGAATCACTTCCGCAGCATCATCGGGTGGTGCTGCTGCTGCTGCTGCTGCTGGTGCTGCTGCTGCTGGTGGTGCTGCTGGTGCTGGTGCTACCACTCCGTTGTCAACGCCATCACGACAATTGTTTGCATCATTACTCTCTTGCTCAACGCTGCTGCCGGACTCATAATTTTTACCTCCGTCGTCATTATTTGAAGTGGCAGCCGCAATCACTTCAGCAGGGATAACAAACGGTACTGTTGCGTCACTGTCACTATCTGAATGACCGCCCTCTGTACCACCACAGTTGCCGGGTGCATCCCTGTTTGAAATTGATTCGTCCGACATCGTTTGTTGTGTAGTAGAGAGGATGAGAGAGGCGGATGTGAAATGATAAATGAGCACAGTCTTTTACTTTTCTTTTACATGTCTCTTTTAGGCTAACTTTTCTGCTTTTAGTATGTAAAAGATTGCGCGTTAGGTGCGGTAAAAGTGAGGAAAATCGTAAAAGGAATAAAAGAAGGTAAAAGAAGGTAAAAGAAGCACTTTAGCTTGAGATGGCAGGGCACGTAGTACACATTCATCATACTCGATTACATTACCATGTCGTCGATTGTCGCCTCCGTTTGTATCCAAACCATGAGTTTACATGACAGCACGGCATCACTTCTTAACCTAGATGATAGGCAAGGAACTAAATCGTTGCGTGTCAATCTATCCGGTGTTCAAATTCAACCATCTGCTCATGTAAATGTAAAGCTTTTGCGTCTTGATGCGAGGAGAGCAAATGAAATTGGTGACCTGCTTGAGGAGTGTATATTTTGGCGTGGTGATATCTTGGTTACGGTTACCAACTTTCCTGATGAGATTTCTTCAGCAGGATTCACCAGTGAACTTGTTGAATCTATTTATTGCGTATTTCGTTGGATGCAAGATTGCTTCAACATCATTATCAATTGCATGCACGGTCGAAACAGGTGCGTTTCTTTCGCTGCTCGCCTGGCCTCTCGAATTCAAGACGGGATCAATGAACCTTCCAAGCGAGCGTATCATTTCTACCGACAAATTTGCCAGTCAGTTTGTGAAGAAGAGTATGAAGCAGGAGATCATAACACTTGGCCTCATTTATGCACCAATCATTTCGCCCAGAGCGTAATCTATTTGTTCCCAAGGAGAGAGGGGGTCCTTAGATATCCCCGGACATTCCAGGGTATACGTGTAGAGAATCCCCGTGGGTCCTTAAGGTGTAATTATGAATACAACCCGGAGCAACTTGAAAACGACATCGCTCCAACTAAGAGAAAGACAACATCCAGGAAGACTGCCACTCCTAAGAAGAAGGCGTCATCTACAAAGAAACCAATAAGTAGGCAATCGCAACGAAGACATGAACAGACAGCGGCGAAGAATTCTGTCTTCACGATGAAGGAGGCAGCTCCCAAGAAGAATACCGCACTTGAAAGTAAGGCAGCCGCACAGTAAGGAGCCCACTCCTACGACGAAGGCATCACCTCAACAAACAAACCAAGAAGAAGAACTTCTGTTGTTTGTTGTATGTTAATGAGTTTGATATGTTCGAGGTAAATGTATTGACTAGGACAAGCAACAAATCTTAACTGTTAGTGGATCTACTTCTTAAGCTGAAGGAGAGCTAAATTTCGCCCCTACAAATTGGGCAATCAAAATGCTCTATATTGAGGCATTGCTCGAGACAGGTGATGTGAAAATTGTGCTTGCACCCGCCGATTTGTGCCACCGCAACACCTTTGTGATGATCATTCTTCAACCGCTCTAAACACACAGCGCAATTCTCCGTCATATCTACTTGGACGTGTAGTCTCATTCTTCCAGCGTGGAAAAGAGTCTTCATCAATGCACGGTTGTCAAAACGACGACGGTTAAGCAAGCGTTCTTCAATATTAATCCGATCAATAGCAGTATCTTCAGTGTTTTCAGTTGTCAAATCAACAAGCCGCACTTTTACAACAGGGGGGTTACCATAATCAGGGGTGTTGTCATTTCCGCAGTCGTCGTCTTTCGTGATAGCTCTCCATTCGTAACGGACTGGAACATTCCAGTCACTCTGGTCGCCACTCAAAAGCTCCTGCTCAGATAACCCTACTGGTGCTGCAGTACAATAATAAATTTCTTCTTCATCATCTGGAATTGTAGAATCCACCATATTCCTCCAGTGTGGAACTTTGCCTAGATACCAGCGTCGCCCTGCAGCCCTCGCGTCGTCTACGTCAATTGGTGCTCTAAAAATAGCGTAGACCGTCTCAGGAGAAGGAAGTTCACCTAGTTTATAGTACATCGACACACCGTCGTGCGTTCGTTCACATCTCCTGTAAATTCCATTCATGAAAGTCATGGACGCATTGGACACAATGATGTCTGTAGCAACACCGATGGTCCTACGAAAGTCGTCGATCGGGATGGATAGGTGCCTTTGCATATCTGGGAGGCGACCTCGGAGGTAATCTACTCTCCAATTCATCATGGTTTTAGTATATCATTGCTAATTTGTGCAGCACATGATTGATGCATGATTGATGCATGGCCTTCTTTTAGCTGTGCTAACACTCTTTTACTTTTCTTTTACATGTCTCTTTTAGGCTAACCTTTCTCGCTTTTAGTATGTAAAAGATTGCGCGTTAGGTGCGGTAAAAGTGAAGAAAATCGTAAAAGGAATAAAAAAAGGTAAAAGAAGCACTTTTAGCTTTCTCTCGCTAAAAAATACATCTAAAAGTGAATATAGCCTCCCCCACTCGGCCACATTGGCTATCTGGTGGCGGTGATCACAACACTCCGACAATATATAAAGTCTTCATCATGGGACGGAATGGATCAACGTCTAGGAAGCGGCGAAATGCCAAGTCTTCGACAAGTGACGTGTCGGCATCGGCGGGAGGTCCCTCAACCGCAGCGGACAACAATTTATTTCAATGTACTCTTAGCACTATTTCTGGTCATACCGATGGTACTGGAGAGACGAAAAAATGTTCTGTGTCGGGCGTAAATTACAATAAGGATGATTGCTTTTTTGTGACCGGCGAAGGACGGTGCAACAATATTGGCTCTGTTGGTTTTAACATTGAATGCATTACGAAAGAGATTTTTGTTTGCCCTATGCATGCTAGTGCTATATCAGACGAAAAGTATCTTGAAGCCAATTTAGATGGTGACACCGTCAATGCACATTTCATAAAAACTCCTGCTTTGAATGTTAGTTCACCAAGAACCTTTGGCAGTCGGGTTGTTACTAACAACGGACAAACAAGACGTGTCTGTCTGAGGAATCAGTCGACACATAATATTATACCTCTGGATAATGGCAATATTGTTAGAGATGTGAACAATGGTGTTGGCCCGTCTAATTCTGCTCTTGGCGTCAGTAATGAAGGGGAAGCGAAGAATTTCAGAACACTCAGGAGTAGGAAGGGTAGGAAGGTCACACATGTTATTCAAAATAATTATTCGAGTGAGGAGGCGGATGAGAAGACTGAAGAGGTGGATGCTAAGTCGGATAAGACTGATGAGGTGGATGCTAAGTCGGATAAGACTGATGAGGTGGATGCTAAGTCGGATAAGACTGATGAGGTGGATGCTAAGTCGGATAAGACTGATGAGGCGTATAATGAGTTGGATGACGAGTCTGCTCTTGGCGTCAGTAATGAAGGGGAAGCGAAGAAGGGCCGAACACTCAGGAGTAGGAAGGTGATGAGTCAAGCATCTGATGTAACAAATAATCATTCGAGTGAGGAGGCGGATGAGAAGACTGGTGAGGTGGATGCTAAGTCGGATGAGTCGAATGAGTCGAATGCTGGGGCGGATCATGGGTTGGATGATAAAACTGGTTGTGGTGAAACGATTAATGACGTGTCTGCGCTAGTGTTTGATGCATCTGATTGTTTGAATTTGAAACCCGACAGTGTTCGGGTGCGTGTAACGAAGGCAACCGGTGAGGAATTGGTAGATAAATTGTACCCAACCAACACCACGATGCGTCAAGTAAGGAAAGATGTACAAGAGAAAGTTCATATAGCAGTGCTTGTAGGGAAGGACAAAGAACCTGTCTCCGATAATGTGGTTCTAGCTGATTATGATAAGGAACTTTTTTTGGACTTCAGTGAAGAAGCAAGGGTTATTTATCTCACTTCTCATTCCGTTGAGTGGGGAAACATGGCAAACAACAATACTGAGATTCAGGATGGAGCTCGACGCAGTTGGAATGAAGTGAAATCGAGGATGAAGAGTTCTTATGAAACACTCTTTCACCGTGATGAACATCTGCACCTATTACAGTCCAATCTTACACGTGTTACAAAATCTTATTACGCGGATGAGTTTGAAGGGGAAGAGGGTGGCAATTCGACCATACCCTCGAAGCATAAAGTCGTTCAAAACTTCACTGAACTGCTCGGTGTCCTTGAGCGAAAGGCTGATGTCATGAATGAAAACGCTCGTAGAAATGATGGCAACTCACTTTTGGATCTCATGTCTGAGGTTATTGCTCGTTGCGATGCAAATTATGCAGAGTCCGCCAGGACCGAGATGACAGTTCCTTTACCATCTAAACATAAGGCGGTTGCACCCGTTGCAGAAGCTCCGCCCAATTCGACGACTGGGTTGGAAATTTCTGCGTTGTCTTCTGCTGCAGAAGATACGACCCGTCGTCCGGATTCCACTGGTGATGATACAGGCGAATCAGAGAAGAAGAAGGCTCGAAATCAAACAATAAGTGTCACTTTCGACGGTTCATACATATGCCCATGCTGTAAGAAGGATTTGCCACCACCCTTTCCCCCAATCGAAGTGATGATTGGTACGACGATCCGTTGCAGCACCGGACATTATCCCATATTACGGCAAGACGTATTTTCCTCCAACGCCAAATCACATGATGAGTGGAGAAGTCACAGAAAAGATGTTTACGCTCTCCCTCTGGATCGCTTAGATATATTCAAGTGGCGACAAAATGAGGTTGCAGAGGGGGGTCTAGGCCGTATGGTGCTGATACTCCAAGTGATGCCTATGTATCTTTTTGTATTCAGTTACACCAGTATGCACAAGGAAAATCAATTGCAGCGGAGTCTTGCGAGTATCATTCAAAGATTCGCAAATGTTGCTCAACAGCACCGCCAACGCAACAACACAGACGATGAATTACTAGCTAAGGAGCTGCACACGAAATTCTATAGTGTCTTCCTTCAATTGGTGGAAGGGTCTTATCAAGCAAAAATAGATTCGTTCTTTAGCGCTCACCTGAATACAGCGAGAGTTATGGGAGGGGTTGACAACACCTTCAACAGTGTAGTGTCCAAAAATGCAATGAAAACCTTCAAAACCCTCGCCAAAGAAGCGTGTAATGATGCGTACGTCGTGCTTCGAGACGGTGCACGCAACAACCTAGATGATGGCATAGCCGACAAGTTAATGACACCACTGTTTCATCATCCGCGGCAAAAATTGCTATCGCTTTTGAGTAATATGTCTGCTGACGCTAAGTTTGATACTGAGTTTGATACTGCTGATGTTACCTCGTCTTTTGAAGGCACCGAAGCTTTGGCGGCTGGTTGGGCGCGTCAGAATGCTACAAAAATGGCATCTGTTATCCATTATCACATGACTGACGTGACAAGATTTTACGAAGCCAATAAACAAAGCCTAGAGATGATGCAGACGAATGAGTGATATGGATGCGAAAGACTGCCAGAACGCTGGTATCTACAATCCATTACGACGACAACAAACAATCCTTCTCCTAAAGCAAAACCACCGCGGCAAAGACAGTTATAGAAGTCTCAATGCGGCAATAACAACAATTTAACATTCGATGTATCCACTATGTAGGTTTCAAGCAACATATGTCTCCCCCAACACATTCTGCTTCTCTGCACTACGTCTTTCAATATACATCATAAGTCGGTTGTGTGCGTCTTGAATTCCCCTATTGGTTTGCATGTTATCATCAATATACTTGAATTGATTGTGTTTGGTGCAAAAACTTAGAACAGTTTGCCCATGCCATCTTGAACCCACCCCTTTTTCGAGAAGATCGTTTACAGCTCCTACCGCCCACTCTAACGCAAGTTTGCTTATTGGTTGCGAACGATCCTGAACACTTCTCAGGTTTTTAAACACTGTACGTCTCAGCATTGATGCAGCATATCGCCTACCATATTGTTCTATGAAAGACCTAAGATCAGAAAGTAACTCTAGCCAGATTATTCTCGAATTATCAAATCCAAGGACAAAGTCACTGTCGATTCGAAAACTCCTATTGAAAATCTTATCGTGCCACATAGCTACGCATTTGTGTAGCACATATTCGCCCAAAAATTGAATCAAATCTATCTCAGGTCTGGGCATATCATTTACACATTTAATCCATTGTGTAATAATATTCTCGTCATCATTCATTTTTGGCACAACGCTCGGTGCTTCATCACTGTCCGTCTTTACCTCTCCACGACTTAAATTATCAGGGGAGATTGATGTTGTCCGTCTGATGACGTTGTCAATTTTCTTGGTTGTAGCGGGATGTACGGAAGAACTTTCAAATTCCGTCATTCTCACACTAGACTGGAGTGATATTAATAAATTTGCGGCGTCAAAGTCTCTTGGCTCATTGGCCAGTCTGTCTCGTATGGTGGAATCTCTCATTTGTGGAAGCGAACTATCCATGTCTGACTATGTATAGTATGTGAAGGGGCCCATTAACCATGCCATCAGTTTAGAGTGACGGGGTTCTTCAGTTGTTCTATCTCTGGAGATAGTGGTCTGGAAGGGGGAAGGGGGGGGGCCTGCTCCTCCTCCTGTACCTCAAAGATGTCGTGTGTAAAAGACGCTTAAAAGGTAGTAAAAGCGTCTTTTACATATGTAAAAGACGCTTTTACCGTATGTAAAAGTACATAGATGCTTTTACCTACCTTTTACGTTGTAAAAGAAAATGTTAGATGTAAAAGACCTTTTACACTACAAAAGTCGAGTCTTCATCAGTCAGCTCAACACATCCAAGAGTGGTAACAATGACAGTGAACGTAGTTGCCATACGTTGCCAAAAAAAGAGCGGAGATAATGAGGCTGTGGAACAAAGGACTAAATTCGGCGACGAGGTCTTGTTCCAGCAGCCTAAAGCCACTGATTTGGGTGACTGCCCGATTTGCATGATCCCCCTGCCGACAAATAACGAAGATGAAGTCGTTATGTATAGCTGTTGCAGCAAAATAGTTTGTGGAGGTTGCAATTATGCCCATCAGGTGGCGACCCCATGGTCACTTAGATCTTGTCCATTTTGTCGCAAACTTATGCCTGAAACAGAGGAAGAGTGTTATCAGCTAAGGATGAAGAGAGTAGAGATGAATGATCCAATGGCATTGTATCAAGAGGGACAAATTCGTCGTATCAGAAAAGAGTATTTGATTGGAATTGAGTCTTTGACGAAGGCTGCTGCATTAGGCAGTGCGGGAGCCCATTTGTCCTTAGCCGAGATGTATCAATACGGGGAGGGTGTTGACAAGGACGATGGAAAGAAAGTGTACCATCTGGAACAGGCTGCAATAAGAGGCCATATGCTAGCAAGATACAAGCTAGCCTGTGACGAAAATGATGATAAGGGCAATCTTGATAGGGCTGTGAGACATTTAATCATTGCTGCCAAACAAGGAGAAAATCAATCAATGACAGCTCTGCTTTTCATCTTCAAAAGAAAGAAGAAATTTGTTAGCAAAGACGATCTTGCTGAAGCCCTTCGTGCCCACAAGGCAGCTGTGGATGCTGTCAAGAGTGAACAGAGAGATGCCTTTCTTAAGGTGGCTGGACCTCAGAGGGAAGTCTGGCTTGAGGCGGCTCCATCTGCATCCGTTACATTTTATAAATAAAAACATGGTGGTTAGAGAAGTCGTTAGATTACCTTTACCTCTTGCTCTTGCTTATCGATATCCTCTTCATCTATGACGTATTGACGTATTAACTCATTTTGCCCCTTGCCATTTGTGAGGCAGTGTCTTGATACTTCACTAATCATCACAGTACTCGCTGGTATCACCATCACTATCACATTTCTCAGAAGGTATATTTTTGCAAACTGGGCAGACAAACGTACCCACGATATCCTCAAGTGCCATATGATATCTTTCTTTCAAACAAGATTCATGAAACCTTCTCTGGCATTGTGCGCATTGAATGAGATCATCATTCACTTCTGCGGCCTTCCTGCAATCATTACACCGATACGTCCCTGCCGCTGTCAATTTGTAAAGTTGAGTTAAGCGGTCTGAAACACATTCCTTATCAAGATCCTTCAATGTATCGAAACTCTTTCCTCCTTTCCCGTCGTTATCCTCTTTCTGTTCTACTTTGTTGTATTTGTCAATGTCGGTGGTTGGTTCCGCTACTTTTGCTGCTTCAATGTTATCTTGAGCGATCTCCTCTGCTGTCATAATGCCAATGAATTTAATGTCACTATCTGCGTCTTTTTCATCTTTGTCGAGCTCGATGACGTCGGCAGCTGCAACCCTTTCATGAACGATCTGTTGTATTGATTTCACTTCGGTTAATACCACGTTGTCACGTTGCTCTTCCATCGATAGTTGCTCGCCCGTCGACGCTAATGCGTTAGCGTTAGCGTTAGCGTTAGCGTTAGCGTTAGCGTTAGCGTTAGC
>Ga0115006_10001663_pt1 | contig 14083 bp, 9 predicted proteins | sample ArcOceMetagenome_3_FD_88943 | JGI IMG/M metagenome (GOLD analysis project Ga0115006, IMG submission 88943) | Marine eukaryotic phytoplankton communities from Arctic Ocean - Arctic Ocean- Svalbard ARC20M Metagenome | ecosystem: Environmental > Aquatic > Marine > Oceanic | place: Arctic Ocean...
GGGGAGATGGCGAAGGAGAGCTTGGACTTGCGGCCGTAGTCAACGGAAAGCCTCTCAAGGAGAAGGGATCCGAGTCCGGATCCGGTTCCTCCTCCGGTGGCGTGGAAGACGAGGAATCCCTGGAGTCCAGTACAGTTGTCGGCGAGCTTCCTGATCCTGTCAAGGACAAGGTCAACAATCTCCTTTCCGATGGTGTAGTGACCACGGGCGTAGTTGTTGGCGGCATCCTCCTTTCCGGAGATGATCTGCTCAGGGTGGTAGAGCTGCCTGTAGGTTCCGGACCTGACCTCGTCACAGACGGTAGGCTCAAGGTCGACGTAGACAGCACGGGGGACGTGCTTTCCAGCACCAGTCTCGGAGAAGAAGGTGTTGAAGGCATCGTCTCCTCCGCCGACAGTCTTGTCGGAAGGCATCTGGCCGTCAGGCTGGATTCCGTGCTCGAGGCAGTAAAGCTCCCAGCAGCCGTTTCCGGTCTGGATACCGGCCTGTCCCATATGGATGGAGATACACTCTGAAGTAGAAAGGAAGGAAAGAGAAGCGTTGGTAAGTAAGAAGTTAAGTTTTTTATTTTGTTTTCAAACGGCTCGACGATGGAATTGAAATAGTGGAGGTTTTTGGACCATGTAAGGGAGGAGGTGGGTCTAGGCCCCGATTGAGGGTTTATTAATGCCATTAGGAAGGCTGCCAGGGGTGCCAGAGACCTGAATCGTAGTAGGAAGGGCCCTAAAAGAGGGTTTCAAACATTGGAGCACACGGTTACCAACCCTTGAGACAAAATGTATTTATTTTGGACTTCTGGTCGCTATTTAATAAATAAAAAGATTTATGCGTTTAGTTAAGTACTTACCACGCATGTTTAATGTAGTTTAAAGTTTGGGGGGGGGTTTAAAGCGGTGAAAGCTTAATGTGAAGTCAAGCAGACCTTAACTCAAACCTAACTGCAGAACGACCTGTTAAAAAAATGACAGGTCATTTATGAGCCCACAGAGGTTACTGTTTGGTGGTTTCTGTCCTACCTGGAGGGACGGTGTCGAATAAAGAATTTCGCCTAGGGGAAAATTAGCGTTGGGTGCCCTTATCGACGTCTTTAGTCCCTTGATGATGTAGTTCACGACACTTTTGGGGGCAAAAATTGTTCCACCTTCGGTTTCCCGCGATTCAAACGTCATCAATTTGCGCTTAATTTCTCCCCCCCTTCCTTGTTCGTCCTTCGTGAAAATAATTTGCCCCTGTTTATTCGGAAACCCCTTCCTTTTTCACCCCTTTCCCCACCCCCACCCTCCTCCCTCCCCAACATCCCCAGCAACAATACCCTCCTTGGGATGTCTCAAGAACCGGAAACAATGGCGATCGAAGGGGGTTATGTATCGTCAATGTCCTCAACTCACCCGTTTTTGAAATCTAAATTTCGCATCGGTAGCTGCAAGGGTAAGTGCCAACCTTACCTTCCCCTCCAACTCCCGTCCTGCCCTCCAACTGGGCCCTTTTTTGAACCGCCTTGATATGTTCTGGTTTCTATTTCCGCCAATAGTTGTTCAACGTCGCGCTCTGACCCCGTCTCTGTACCCTTCCTCGCCCTTTCGAAACTCAGGTCCGAAAGACTTTCCCTTCAGCGAAACTGTCTTCCACCCCGACGATGTTCCTTCCAACAAGAGGGAAAACAAGGTACGGGTGAAAAAATTCCTCCACCCCGAGAAGTTGGTTGGCCGCCCTGACTGGAACACCAAGACGACGGGCGCTATGGATGTATATTCCAAGAGGAGCAGGGTAAACTCTGAGTTTGACAGGAGCAACATGTACCGGTACAACTACAGGGCGGAAGTCCTTCCCCCCAAGCAGCCCGTCCACGTTAACAAAAGTCACCGTTTCAAATCTGAGACCCTCAACGAATCCCAAAAGGCCGAGATAATGGCTCAGCAGGCCTCGGACCCTGTCCTTGCCGGCAAGGCCAAGAGGACGGAGGAGATGCCGGTGAACCCTAAGCTTGCCGATAAGACCAGGTGGGCGCAGTCTACGGTTCCCATTGCCCGCGAGCTCCGCGCCAACCTTAACCGCATCGCCGAAGGTTCCAAGAAAAATAGCAAGAAGAAGAACTCAAAGTTAAAGAACTACGTTTCTGTGGTGGAGAGGGAGTCGATAAAGCGAGCCAAGCTCAGGGCAATCAAAAAATCGGGCGCCGACATGTCGAAGTTCATAATGACTGGAAGGCTAGAGGACGAGCCTCTCTTCCCCACCTACAACAGGCTGGCGAAGGAACCTAGCCAAAAGTACAGGGTGTACGCGCACACTGGAAAGTGGGAGTACAGCGAAGCTGAGGGCAGAGAAATGTGGTCTGACACAGGAAGCTTCACAAAGGAGAGCCCGGGAGACCTTGTCAAGGTCATCAACAAGGCGGGTTACAATTTCGCCAGCCCCACGGTGCCAAGAGGAGAAAACCTGGGGTACACTAAATTCGATATTACCAGCACACAAGGACTGAAGTGATGACTGAGGGAGGGTTTTACTGAAGGCGGAGCGGCGGTTTGGGGATCGGGAGGGAGATGTTTGTCTACGTTTGTAATTGTGATGTACTTTTTCGAAAGAAATGGAGGCACGTCTTATTCTATTCGTTCGTTGCACGTCTTAGAAAGTGCCAATTGTTTGCCTTTCATTCTTCGCCACCTTCCCAGCCTCCCTCCCCTCTCCTCAGCAGCAGCAAGTGTCTGTCTGCATGCAGGTAGTATCACCGTTAGCACCGCAGCAACACATCATCCCGAACGCCCCGCACATGGCCACGGAATCCACGGAGCAACCACATTCGTTGGGTTGCGGGCCAGGTTGAGGACCGGGGGTTGGGTCAGGGATGGGAACTGGCGACGTGGAGTCCGAAACTGGATAAGACGCCTGCTCAGCAATTCCGCAAATATTCTTCCCTCTGGCAATCTGGATGTAGCCAGCGTCCCCCCACGTATCTCCCCAGGAGTTCTTCACGATGTAGGCATCTGCGGTGAGTCCGACTATCAAAACTCCGTGATCAAGATCAGTTCCACACGCCGCGTCATCATAGACGCCACTGGAGTAGCTCTGGAAGCTAGAAGTATCAGCTTCGATAGCTATAGATATTGGCTGGGTCAACACTGCAGCAGCGAGCTGGTCTTCATCGCCGCTAGCAACATCCACAAACGAGTCAATGGTGGCAACAACACGAGAGGTTGCGTTGGTCCAACAATCAGCATCGACGCCAAGGTAGGCGTAGTCTTCCTCGGAATCGATTCCACCGTTGTCGATTACGTATTGGAAAGCGTAGTCCATGAGCCCGCCATTGCAGCCGTTATTTCCGTATTTTGCGCTGCAGTCCACAAGCTGCTGCTCAGATAGGCCTCGCAACTCGCCGGTTGCAATGGCATAAGCGCCCTCAATGGCGCCAGTGCTAGAAAAGCTCCAGCAAGATCCGCAGAATCCCTGATCCTTGACGTCCGTGACAGCCCCTTGAGTCCTCCAGTCGACTGTGGAGCCTGCCATTGCATCGTCAACATTGAACTTTTTTATAACACGGTTGTCCTTTGATCCAACCTTGATCAGTCCATTGTAGTCGGCGTACTCCTCCCTCGTCATATCCGAGAACTGATTCACTCCCGCCCTCCACGAGGACTCTCCTCTCTGATTCTTGAGGTTCTGCTCCTGGATTAGTCTCAGGTTGGCAAGGAAAACACCCTCACGGTACTTATGCTCGTCATCGTCTGAATAATGGCGGCCGAACGACATCTTAAACTCATCAAAAGTAAGAACCTCATTGCGCAGCACTTCCCTCATTGGGACAGTAAATTTCTCCTCCTGGGACATGACCTTATCACCCTTTGCGGCAACAGCAAGCGTCAAGACAACGACAAATGCAGTAGACAAAATATGACCAAGCGAATTCATGATATAACGGAAAATTGGAATAGATGCAAATAAAAATGATGTGAGAGATTAACACGACGATATGTTTCGTTCAATTCATGCAATGTGTTTACTCTTCTCCTCCCCCCCCCATTTCGATCATCATGTTCCCAGATGCATCCTTTTTGGCACACATGGCTCCTCCGAATACAGGCTCGCATGGTTTATCGTACCATTCCCTGTCCTTTTTATCAAGCAACTCAGAGAGTTTATCCTTGATTCCGTGTCCTCTCTGTGTGTTCTGGCTCCACCCGTCGTTCGCTTTGGTCCCGTTGTCTATTCTTGCGAAGGGGACGAAATTGTCTCCCAATATCCTGAGCGCCTTGGCTGCCGCGCGCCAGATCTCCTCCGTGCTAGCGTCACTTGCGACACCGAGCTTCTTGTACAAGTTCTTCTTGTCCCACTTGTTAGCTTCGTAGAGCTTGTACTGCTCAATCATGTGCACGCCAATGTCGACGTAGCAGTTGGGTGGAGCAGGTACGAGCCTGTCACAGATCTCCTCGGCCGCCCTATCAACCTTGCCCGAATTTATTTCTTCCTCCATTTCAATGTTGGGGTCCTTCCAGTACATGATCTTGTGCTCCATCCCCCAAAGGGTGATTGCGCCCATGTCGATGACAACGTGAGCCTTCTTCCTGTTGCACCTTTCCTTCAGATCCTCCTGCACCAAAGCGTAGTCGCAAATCTCGTCAATGAGTTCCCAGTACAAGGGCTGCCTCAAAAGCGGGTGGTGTTTCTTCTCTCCAACCTTCGCCCAGTCCCAAACAGCGTCCGCGACTTCTTGGCCTTCAAATATTTCAATTTCGGGGAGCTTGCCCAAGAAATCGTGCATCAATCTGTCAATGTTGGGATCGGGCTCCACGAACCACGCGTAGAAGAAGCTAAGAGGGACCACCGAAGAGGCAAAGAGCGTCAATTGGCTCAAGAGCCCCAATCTCCTCCACCTGAAGAGACCTCCTCCCCATCCAATCCGTATTCCAACCAGCCAACAAGTCAGCCTCGCAATCACGTTCCACCCTGCAAGATAGGCAAAGATGAACTCGGGATTCTCGAACGTAGCCTCCATCACCCCCTCCTTGTTTAACGCATCCACGATGCGCTTCATCGGCCTAATTTTGATAAATCCCTCGTCCGTCCATCCCCTCTTGCGCACTTGGCTCGCCAAAGGGCCCAGCCACGTCTCGTTGAAAATCAAACCGACGTCGTCCCACCCAGCGACGTACCTCCATCCCATGAACTTTCTAGCGCAAGTGGAATTTCCAATGTCAAAACCGTGGTCGTAGTCAAGCTTGTTCACTTCCCGGGTAAGTACGGAGGCCCTCGTCCTCTTGCAATAAACCTCCTCCTTCTGACAAATTTCATTGAACAAAGACATCTGCTGCGATGTTGTTAGACCGTGCTCGAGCCGCTTCCTGTAGATGACGTCGATAACTTCTTCGTGCTCCCAGACAACGATGTGGCCAATGTTGATCCCGTCAACCACCCTATTTTCCTCGAGGTACTTGATCGCCTGTTGTCTCTTGCACTTCCCGACGAGCCCCTCTAAGTTGCACACCTGCGCGAAGACAGCCTTGAAGTCCCAATCCTTCTTGAACAGGCCGTATTTTGCAAAGAATTTATAAGTGGAGTCCACGGGCTCTTCCCCCGCGAGGACCTGCAGGACCCCGACAGATTCTCCGTCAGGTCCACTGATGGACTGTTGAAAGATTATTGGGCCCTGCCACTTGCACACGAGGTATTTGTCGGTGCAAACCTTGGGCTTTAAATCGACTAAGAGGGTGATCCTGCTCTCCTCTTCTTCCACGGTCTGGCTCAGGAGGGTCCACAATATATCCATGGGTTCCTGTCCTTCGTATATGACTAGCCTTCCTAGCTGCTCTTGATCAAAATTAAGGATCATCTTGTCATAAAGCACGGCGACGTTCCTCGTGCAAAGGATATCAAGCCCCTTGCCGCATGCCTCCTCAAAAAAGTAATTCTTCAATGAGATAAGGTCCACGTTGGCGTTGTAGTCCATGACAAATTTCACCACGGCGTCCACCACTTCTTCGCCCTCGAGGATCTCAAGTTTTCCAATCAGCCCTTCGTTATTGTTGATGTCATGCTGAAACATGAGGGGCCTATCTCTAGTACATTCGATCTCCTCGCAGCAAGCTACGAGCACAGACTCGCGATACTCGTGGTCTAGTCCAAAGCGGGATGTGAAGGCGTGAATTGCATCGATCGGCTCCTGTCCCTCTAAGACTTGCACTTCCCCTATGAACTCCCCTTCCTCCGTCTCCACAGTCTCGGACCACAAGATGGCCACCTTTCTGCTGCACTGCGCAATATTACAGGCATGGGCCATCAGAACATCCTTCATGCGGATATACTGCTCGTCTGGGAGCTCCTTGTCGATAAGAAAGTCGTAAATAACATCTACAGGTTCGTCCCCCTCGTAGATTTTGACATTTCCCAGGCTCACGTCTCCGTCTATCAAGACTTCCTGGTCCCAAAGCAGGGCTCTCTCAACCTCGAAGTCAAAGACGGATGCAATTTGGTCCATCAGGATTGCCTTGCCATCCTCACCAATTCCGTTGGCCCTGCAGAACTGGTGGATAGCATCGTTGGGGTTTCCCCCCTCGAAAAGTTCGAACGTTTTCACCACCAAATTCCCCACGTGCACTGGTAGTCTATATATAACGGCCTCGATTCTCGTGCATTCAACAACATCACAAGCGTTGGCCATAATGGCGTCCCTGTAGGCTTTCTCGAGTCCGTGCTCTTCGCAAAATTCGTACACAGCATCTGCTGGTTCTATGTTGGAGTGGAATCCAACCGTCCCGATGATATTCCCGTTCTCATCTTGGACGGGGACGCTGTACAGGAGCTCTCCTGGGTCCTCCTCCCCTGTTACGGCCATGTACTCTTCACCCGAAAACAACCTTTGGACTCCTTCCCAGTCGATATCGATCCAATGGCTGTCGTCCACTTCGCTCAAAAGTGCCTGCAAACCTTCCTCATCAAGATCGTGGTCCACGCAAAACTCATACACCACAAGGATAGGGTCCTGACCCTCAATTATCACGAGCTCGGAGACCTCGTCCTCGCCGAGGTCGACCGGGAGCCTAAGTATCACGGGCTCAGCCCTGTGGCACTCAACAGTCTCGCAGGCGTCAGCGAGGATAGCATCAAAGTACCCATCAGTCAGGTTGTGGAGTGTTGAGAACTCAAATGCGACATCGGCGGGTTCTTCGTCGTCGTATATCTCTACATTACCTATCAGTGCCCCACTTTCCGATAGTACGGGGCTGTTGAAGACCAGGGCCCTGGTTCTTGAGCAGGAGAGATAGGAGCAAGCGTCTGCGAGGATGGACTCCTTTGTTATTTCGTCTAGGCCATGCTCCCTAACGAACCAGTAGACCTTGTCTGCGGGCTCTTCGTCTGGGAAAATCCTAAATTCACCAACAATCGAGTCCCCTTTGATAATATTTTTCTTATACAGGGGCGAGGGGGTATGAGAGGGAGGGGCTGATATGGGCCTGTTGCTTGAGAGGCTTTGGGATGAGGAAGGAGAGACAAGAAGAAGGACCGTGAGGACAGAAATAGCCCCCTGTAGGTGTTGTGGTAAGTGCATGAGGTCTGGAAAAGGGGGGAAATGTTCCAATGTTCCAGTGGGAAACAAAGGAGTGTTTTTTTAAGACCTGAATAATTATTTTCCCTCTGTCAATAGTTCAATATTAAAATCCGTTAGGTATAAGCTCGTCTAATCTCCACGGTTTGACCCCCCTTGACCTCAAAAAGTCTACAAGCCAAACGTTAAAGTTTGCAATGGTGTAAACGAAACTTATGACGAGGAGGAAAAAAACCAAGTGCTCGAAGGCCCCCATTTCCTTGGGCATCTTGCTCCTATCGATTGTCTTCCTTAGCAGCTTCTCGAACGATACCTTAAACGTGTCGAGCCCAAAGTTACCTTTAACATGCTTGTGCCCTTCCTTGCCCATCCCTTCCGCAAGTCCCTCGTCCCTCAGCAATTCTCCGACCTTCTCCGCGAAACCTTCTGGCGTTCCTTCCACTAGGTATCCCGTCTCTCCGTCCTTCACCGTTTCGAGTGGTCCCCCGCTCGCCACAGCCACCACTGGAGCACCTGCGTACATGGCCTCCAGGGGTACTATACCAAAGTGTTCGCGGTCGGGTGTGTAAAGGACGCAAAGGGATGTCTGGAGGAGTCTCGCCCGGGTAGAATCGGATACTGAGGGCATAAAATTTACTTGGGAGGAGACGGAGTTGGAGGAGGCAAGGGTCTTGAGCTCCTCCATGTGTTCAACATTCTCCCTATTCTTGTCATCGTACCCCCCCGCAACAACGAGCTCGACTCTCTCGAAGTCTTTCTCTCTCATCTTCTCCTTTAGCTTCCCCATCATTTCTATCGCTAGTCCCACGTTCTTCTTCCTCTCAAACCTGTTCATCGATAAGAGTTTAACCTTGCCCTTACCCCCCTTCTTACCCTCCTTCGCGGGCGGTATGAAGTCCTCCAGGTTGATTGCAGGGTAGAGCACAACCGCCGGGATTTTGGCAAGCGCCGGGAAAGCCTCCCTGAAAACTCCCTTGGTGAAGTTTGAGTTAACCCCAACAACGTCTGCATGGGACATGCTAAACTCCTCAAACCAGTCCATCGGGTACCTGTACATACGACGAATGAGAGACGGGCGGGATATCTGTTTCCCGTTAACCGTGTTACGGACTAGGTACTTGTCGGGGAAATGACAGTAGAAACAAAGGGGTAGATCAGGGATTAGGAACTTAAGGAAGGGAAGTGCTGAAGGAAGAACGTCGACGACAACAACGTCGTACTTTTTCCCCGTTATCCAGATCTCAAACGCTAGATATAGACCGAGTAAAAGTACCCTAAGGTTGGAAAAAAGAACCGTACCTAGTCCAAGTATTGAAGGGGGTATGTAAGACGCTCTAATCTTGACGCATCCGTCCAATATCCCGCCTTTCTTGACTTGAGAGAAGCAGTGATGTTCGTCACAGCGCGTCGTGTAGATGGTAATGTGCGAGGGAGGAGGGACGTTTGGAGTGGTCCCATTTTTCGATGAAATTAATGATGATGCCATTGATACTGTGATTTAATGTTGTATTTAAGCGTATTAAAGAGGCGTTGGCAGTGAAAAGGTTCCGATTAGTTATTAATTTCTTGATTTAAAATGAAGAAAAAAACGGAACACGAGATAGAATGATGATAATTTAATCAGTTTATCATTAAATTCGATTTTAATTTGTCGCGAGCTCAACTCACCTATCAAAGACTCGGCGCCACCAATGCCTAAGTCTAAATGCAAGAAGGCAACTTTCATCCTCCTCAACAAAATGGAAAATGAGAAATGGCGGGTCGTGTGATGGTTGTGCGTCGTTGCTTTATTCGTCTCCGCTTGAAAATAAGCGCAAGTTAGTTACCAAAAACCTTACTTAAATGTGCTTACTTAGTGGGGACCTAGCAGTGTGTGTGTTTGTGTACGCCCGATTTTTCAACGTGACTATGTGCCGCTTAGCGTTTCTCTCGATAGGATCTTGTAGGCCAACTTCAGTAGGGTCGTGATCTCCTCCCCGTTTTGTCCCATCTCCTTGTTGACTCTGTCAATAATGCTATGTAAATCCGACTGAACTCCCGCCACCATCAGCATCCTTTGTCTAATGTTGATGGATTTTTCCTCCACCGGGGTGGGTTGTGGGATCTCCACCCTTGTAGGCCCCCCTATCCCCGAGTCTTCACCCTCCTCGTCTATCAGGTCGTCGCAAACGCTCGCCAGCAAGTTCCTTAGTTCCATCTCATTTGTGTCGGCAGCCTTCCTGTTCTGGTCCCTCTCCCACTTCCCAAGCCTCGCGGCTGTGTTCTTGGCGTCGATGTCCGTCCTCTTGGGTAGGCTCCCATCTGGCCTACGGGGGAGGCACATTGCGGCAAACTGCGATAAGCGAAGCAAAGAGCAATGGATGGTAGGGGAGACGAGCGAAGCGACGGTGATTATTATATTTGGGTAGGCAGAAAGTGTTGTTTCGTTGTCTCTCCGCTTCATCCGTCCCTTCCGTCCTTCACTTCCCCTCACCTCTCTCCTTTCATTCCTTCTGCTCTTGACACCGGGGATGTAAAACTCTCCCCCTGGTCTGTACGCCGGATTGTCCTTGTTTTTTAGCCTTATCTTCAAGCAAGGCTTACATACCGCGTGCTGTGACCGCTTGAACTGGTTGGATGAGTAACAGACCTTAGGGAGGTTTTGTTTACACATTGAACAGGGGCGTGAGTCCATTAGTCGCCATGCCTTTGGCTCAAAAGAAGCGACCGATGGGTCAGTACCAGCACGCGGGGGCATAAATATGCCCGGGGGAGGAGGGGGGGGCTGGCCAGTTGCTCCCCAGCTCGTGGGAAAAAAAGAACCGCCGGGGGGGAGGGGCCGGGCGGGGGGGGGGAAAAGGTGGGGGGGGGGGGGGGGGGGGGGGGGGGTTGCGGGGATGAATTCCTTGAACGTTGGAATAATTGACATGCGTAGATCAATATGTTCGGTTCCGGAGTTCTTCAAAGGGCAGTTTTTTGCAGGGAATGAAACGGGTGGGAGTGTATTGTGGAGGTTTTCAGGCATGTAAGGGCTTGAGACCGGGTTCGTTGGGAATTGCGAAATTACAACGTAAAAAGGCCAAGAATTTTCGATTTTGTCTCTCACCATCCCTTATCGTCCCAGTGCAATCATCTCAATTACCATCTCACTGATTGAAATAAGTTTATCTCCGGTTTCATTCAGTTGTCTCAAGTAAATAGTTAGGTTTTTCGTCCTTTTCGTACACTTGGAGATTAGCACGCTATACGAACAACCGTCTTAACGCTAAAGGGAGGTGAAGGGAAGCGAAAAGAGAGCGATCGCACATTACACTATAAAGATTCCTCCTAAAACAGGTTCAGAACATTTATATGAAAACCACCGGCAACTAAAAATCGACTGTCTGAGATCTCTTTAGGCGGGCGTGGTGCTTGCCGCCGTCGTTTTCTTTTGCGTGAACGACGGCGTGTCCAACAGCACCCCAGCTCATTCCGGCCTTTGCCACCCCTCCCGACCAGTCGTAGTCGGCCATCATTGTGATGATAGGGTGACTGTGGTGAGGGTCAGCACCAGAAGCTTGGGCGGAGGACGATATTGAGGATAGAATCACGTTGTGAACCTCGTCGCGCTTGCGTGTCAAAGAACTGACATCATGTCCTCCGACTGTTTTACCCTCCCCCTCGGCAGCCTCCTTAGACTTAGACTCGTCCTCCAGTACGTTCGAGGAACTTTTCTTGCTAGCGAACTGGTGCGCCCTAATCATGGCTTTCCTCGCCGCAGCCCAGTTGTAAATATCCGTGCTTCCCATCCCTGCAACCGTCTTGTCTGGATTGATTCCGTCCGAGCTGCGAGGAGCGGGACGAGGAGCGAGCAGCGGTGGGGAGGGAGCGGCGGCGAGGAGCGAAGCGACGGGCAAAAGGTTGTTAGTTATGTAGGACGGCGGTATAATGCTTTGGCTGTCGCTTCGCTCCAGCCTTCGCCTCACCTGAGAGGCAACGGCAGCTCCAGTGACCTGACGCACTTCCACTCGGTATGCAATCCCTCCGTTTTCCACAGCTGAAGGTTTCCGAAGTGAAACTTTTTACCGACTACGTCGATGGAGAGGTCGGCCATGGCCTTTGCTTTGGTATCACAGTCAAGGTCTCCGTAGATGAGGGAGAGGTGGGGCATGTAAGCCGAATCGTAGCCACACCCGTTACCCTCTCTTTCAAATACCTCGCATGCAACTTTGTTCACTCCCGTGATACTCTTTGTCAAGACGGGGTGCGCGTAAACACACTGAAAGAAGAGGTCGCGTGCACCAAGGCCATTGAGGGCCAAGTGCGGCGTGAAAATGTCGTCAAAGTTGTGTGATAGGCGCTTCTCTAGCATGTCCATCCTCTCGAAAAGCCAATCCTCGTCCCTGTCTGTCATACCAGCCAGGACTGATAGGTGAGGAAGGAAGGCTTCTGTCCCAAGCTCCTCAGCCGTGTGGGCAATTACCGATTTTAAGTATTTTAGGTCTGGAAGGGGGGAGGGGGTTAGTGCCGATCATCGCAAAGCGTGAGTAAGCGTGGAAATGTACCTTCACCAGCAGATGGACCAAGCCAAAGGGAATACCCATGAAACACAGGACTGCTGTACAATGAGGCACCCTCTGTGACATGCTCGGCGGCGGTTGGTGGAAGATTACTGGGATTAAGGAGCTGGGTGTTACGTCGTGTTGCCATGTGGAGAACGAGAAGTATCAACTATTTTGGATTCCTGTGGATTCGGATCCTCAATAATTGTCCACCCGGAAATCGAGTATAACTGTTGGTGCTATTTCGCTGTTTCAAAATGTTGTAAGCGTCGTAGTTTTCGCGAAAAATACTGCATGCGACTGTCATCTTTTCGAGATAGGAACTGGCGTCGCTAAAGTAGTCTTTAAAAAATTCCGAGTGTTTTAATCGTCATCATTGCATTAGTTTCACAAGGAGCCGCTCGAGATCCTTTTCTCCCAAGACTGCAGTTCTTCTCTTGTTGAACCCCTGCTTCTTGATTTTCACCCTTGCTCTGAGCACGTCTTCCTTTTTTCTCTCCTCCCTTGAAGTTGTTGGCACATGATGTTTTATGAGTGCCCACTTGCACTCTTCCACAGCCTTTGATACTCTCTCTTCCGCCTCCCTCGTTTCCCTCTCCGCTTCCCTCAGCAGCTCCGTGGGGTCCTTCCCCTCTCCGAGCTGTATCACCTTGCAGTTGGCCTTGGCAACCCTTGCGTCACAGCAGGCCTTGATGAGCTGCTCCCTCACGTCCTTTCCCCCCTCTCCTCCCGCCCTCCTCAGCTCCAAGACGTCCACGCTCTGGGGCTGGGCTACCGGTCCCCTCCTCCTCGCCCCTCCGAGGGGCTTGAGCTCTGCGGTCATTGCCCTGGTCGCCCTGCTCCTCCACGCCCTCGCCTCCATAATCGCAGCCCTGAGCACCGGCCTCGTCGCTTCTGCGACCCTCGCAATCGCTGCGCTGTCGGAGTCCGCGGATGAAACGTTGCTCTGCCCTCTCCTCATGGGGCTCTTCTCACCCCGCTTCCCCCCCTTCATAGCCCTGATCTCGCTCTCGTACTCGTCGACCTGGGCGTGGAGGACGTCCATGGCTTCTGTGAGCATGGCGTTCTCCTTCTTGAGCTTCTCCACCGCCTCCCCATCGACTACTGGGGCTGCCTTGGAGCCCTTGGAGAGGAGGTCCTGCGATGAGCGACGAGCAAGAGGGGTACGAGCGAAGCGAGGAGGCGGTCTGTTAGTATTATAACTCTAGCTGTCGCTTCGCTCCGGCCGTCCTTCGCTCCCCATTCAATCTCACCTCAAGCTGCTTGATCTTCTTCTGCAAGAGGCTTGCCTCCTTCTTTTTCGTGGTTAGAGTTTTCCTGGTCTCTTTCAGGTCCTCCTTTATCTTGCCCATCTCTGTCCTGCACCTGCCACCCTCGATGATCCTTGCCTGCATCTTCTCCTTCCTTCTAGTCCAAGCGTTGCTTTTGGAGATGGAGTCGACGTACTTGACGCAAGATTGGAAGGGATCGGTGCGGGTCGGGAGAAGAGGGTAGGGGGACGGTTCCGTTGGAGACTTGGGAAGGGAATTCAGGCACTTTGTGAGGGCAGAAGTTAGGTCCTCAATGGCATTTGACATTTCAGGGGAGTCAATAGCGTTCGACGTGACAGCTTCGCAGAGCCTGGTTCGGACTTGGTCTAGGTTGTCCCCGTCCTCCTCGGGGAAGACAGACTCCATGGATAGGGACTCTACAAGCCTAGTGGCTTCGGCTCCGAGCCTCTGAATTTCTGGTTTGGCGTCAAAGTTCGCCTCCAGGGCCTTGCAAACCCAGTCCGCCTTCGCAGCCTGCCTTGCCTGCGTCCATCCCTGCGGGTTCCACTTCTCCGGTATCATCGGGTTCTCGTCCTTGTCCCCGTTCACAGCCTCCCTTGCGTGTGTGATTGCCTCGTTGAGGAGCTCCAGCGTCCCCGCCGGGAGGGCGTCCTGCGACTGTAGCTTGGCGACCGCCGATGCCGTGAGCCTCCTGACCTCCCCGAACGCGTGCGCCGACGCCGCAGATATGTCCATGGCGTCCTCCCCCCCCCCCAACC
>Ga0115006_10001664_pt1 | contig 14083 bp, 9 predicted proteins | sample ArcOceMetagenome_3_FD_88943 | JGI IMG/M metagenome (GOLD analysis project Ga0115006, IMG submission 88943) | Marine eukaryotic phytoplankton communities from Arctic Ocean - Arctic Ocean- Svalbard ARC20M Metagenome | ecosystem: Environmental > Aquatic > Marine > Oceanic | place: Arctic Ocean...
CCCCGTAATCCCTCTTCCAGAATCCCTCGCCGCCCAGGGGCCTTATGTAAGGCTCTCATGCCCGGGTCTGGCTCGGGCCCGAAATGTTTCCAGGCCTTGGGGTCCTTTGGTCTTTCGAGGGTTCGCTTTCCTCCCGTTCTCGTTAGGACCGGCAGGCGACTGCCCGTGCAGGCACGGTCCCCCTCGGGCCTGCCACCTTAGACCTTAGAAGGGGTTACGAGGCCTCTTTATCCCCCGCCACAGAGCCCCGAAAGGGGGGTGTGTGTCACGGTTGAGGACAGGAAAAATCCAACTGTCCGTAAAAAAAACCAACTCGCAACGGTCAGCCCAAGGCAACAGCCAGTGGCATGCGGTAGAAAGAGGAAGGGCCCGGCACGCGACGGAGACGGCAGGAGGGAACGGTCGCGTGAAGTGCGACCGAGGGGCCCAGAATGCCGCGTGCACCGCCGGCCGACATGCTGCGGAGGCCATTCGAGGAAGCGTCTGCCGCCGATGAAGAGGTGATTGATGAGCGTGACAGAAGAGGCGCGACGCCCGCCGCACTCTCCCGGGCGCGGTGGACGGCGTTGCTGCACCCGGTGCCTGTCGCGTGCTGCGTCCATATGTGCAGTGACGCTTCGCCCTGCCGTTCGCACCCGCCGGCCGGGCTCCTCAGGTGGACGTTGTTGGAGAGGGAGACGACGTTCTGAGCGATGACAGCGACCTTTTTGCCCCAGAGGACCGCAAGCCCCGTCACACCCGGTCTCCTTCCTCTCCACATTTGCCAATATGCTGGCTGCAACTGACGCGAGCTGCGTCGTGTCTGTCGCTCGTCACATGGGGCAGGTACGACTGCGGGTTTATTTTCGAGCACTTGTGGCGCTCGCGCAACAAGTCAGGGTCTGCCAACGTCTGGATTCCGGAGACCATCATCTTCAAGAACAACAGCCCCACCCACTGGTACTTTACGCGACCGCTGGATGGAAGGTTTGTTGAGCTCACTGTGTCATGTTTCCGTTTGAAGTTCTCCCTGCCCTGCGCACAATGACGCGTGCGCGCCCAATGCTGCTGCTAAGAATGCGTCGCTGGCTACGGCTGCTTTGCGGCGTGTTATCTCCACAGGATTATGAAGCGCAACCTGGGGCAGGAGCAATTTATTACGCCCAAAAAGATCCTGGAAGTGCTGGGTGGCGTTACAGGGGAGATTGCGGCTGTTTTCATAAACTTCAGGGAGATTGACGGCCACCGCGTGGCGACGACATCGCAATACTTTGACCGTACGAGTCTCCGTGATTTTCTCTATTACAACGATCCTGATCGAAATGGCATCTTGCAGAAGTTCTTCAGTATCAAGCACCAAAAGTATGCCCCGGCTGCGTCGACAAACCAGATCTTGCACACTTTGCACGTGGTCAGTCGAGCGCCTGCATGCATGCCGTGCCTTTGAGCTGCACTGTAAAAGGCATGCAAAGACTCGCTAAGCCACCCCGCGCTCCCGCCCCCGCCGGGCACCAGCGCTCCCCACCCGTTGTCCGGCGCCTGCCCATGCCGCGGCGCTGCGCCTGCCATCCTGGTGTGCTTCAGCGAGTCTTGTTCTGCCGGGTTTAAACCAGTTTTTCCGGGAAAACTGGTTTTGAGGAAAAACTTCCTTTGACGAAAGTTCTCCCCATGCCACAGACGTGGAAGAAGGGCGACTTGCGGAGTACGAAAGTGGTGGACCGCTCCCATTCTTTGCGCATCGTGGAGCCGTACGCCGACCATGACGTGATCAACGACGACGACGAGAGACGGCCGTATCAATATGGTACCGCAGACCCGCTCCAATATGGCCAAATGGCGCTTCCGTTGCAATCACAGTTAAGTCGCAAAATCCGCGAGGCCTGTGAACGAGTTGCCGAGCATGTGCGCATCGTTTCCGACAACGCGGTCCGTATGACACGCATGATGTGCTTCGTCAAGGTCGGGCAAAAAGGCCAGCTTTGGTTCAATTATCCTTCTTCGGTCGATGTGGAGGACTCCGGCGTTGACCACACGTTCGACCTTCATGCCGCTTTGCCTATGCATCATAGTTCTGGTTCTCACCGAGCCGTGAACACAGTGAATGTCGAGGAGACATCCACTGCAGGAGCAGGCACTGGGCCACGGGATGGCGCCTCTTCTAGCGCTCACGCAGTAGCAATCAGGACGATACAGAAAACCGACCATGCACTCGCCCACAGGACTGCCGCCCTTTTCACACATTGCGCATTTTGCGCAGAGACCATTGAGTCTATGCGAAGCTGCAGCATAACGCTGCATGAAACTCTGTCGTTTTTTTCGCGACAGGACGTGGGCCAGCACTTTCCGACGGTGAAGCCGGAATCATCTCCAGAGCCTCAAACACCAGCTCAGCGAGCGTCGCAAGTGTGGGGCGACATGCGCTTGACAGAAAATGACGAGATCACACTCCCCGAGCTCCGCTGGAAGATGAAGCAGTTGCAAATACCTCCCGAGGAGCAAGCACAAATAGAGACGGGCATCGCGTTGGCGGATAATGAAGTTCGGGGCGTGGTTGATTTTCATCTCTGGAGCCTTGGTGTTTCCCATGCTGCAGACTCGTCACCCTCAGCTCCTGCAAGTGTCAGCAAGCAGACACTCGGTGCGTCATTTTCGCAAGGCACCTCTACAAGTGCAGGCGGCATTTTCACCCCACGGGGGGTCGGATCGCCGTCCTCGCCCACGTATTTGAGTGGCAGGGTGCAGACACCAGATTCGAAGGAGGAGTTGCTGCAATTGATCATGAGCGGCTCTCAAGATATAAACTCGTTGATTCATGCAGCAGCTGCTGGGGGCGCAACCAAAAACAATTCGATTGAGCCTGTAATCGTGTCCAATCTGCGTTCTGCCCTGCCTCCCAAGGTCTTTATGCGATTGACAGCGCCAAGTGCGCTCGAAAGAGAATCCAGCGAATTTCTCAGCAGGAATGTGGAGGTGTGCGCAGAATGCCACGGGTCTGTTAAGCTTTTTTTGGCAAGACGCGGCGCCGAGTATTTTGACGAGCAACTGCAGCGCTTACTCGCGCCAGTCGCCGGCACATCCGGACGGCAGACTACCTCATATCGGAGCCCGCGAACACGCCGACCACCAAACCTGATAGACCGCATGTGGAGCAGGTAATCTTTTGCTTGTGGCTCTCTTTCTCAGTCCGCAATCGCCTCATTGAGAATTTGCACTGTGACATACCCCACGTTTGTGACTCGCTTGTCAATGCAGGTCAATGGAGATGTCCGGAAAATTTCCAGCTCTGAAGCCCGTGGGATACACGAACGCAAAAGTGATGCGTGCGAGTGACAACGACCTAGCATGGTCTCATCGCAGCAAAATGGCTGGTGTATCACCGCGCAGCCCTCCTGGCAAAAAGCCGATCAGAGAGTCTCCGCGAACGCGTGCCGTCCGAAGTCCGTCCGAAGAGTCGACCCTGCTCGTGCGAACCGGCAGTGCGGTAGGGACAAATCCGAAAATACAATCTGCACGCATTCGGAACATTTGCATGCGCATTCACCTGCTTCATGTTACGCGCGCACAATCCTTGACGACTTTTGGTTGGATTTTGCAGGTCAAACTTCTTCATGAGATTTCCGACGATGAGCTCATGCGTGAGCTTGGGAGGAGGGAACGGTTATCGCAGGTGTCGGACCAAATTTCTCATTCGCCATCGCGTTCGGTGGAGGACATGCCCAGAAGTGGAGAGACAGAAATCCTCGGGATGGATCCTTCATTTGCGACCAAACAACGATCACTAGGAGGAAGATTTGAAGAGGCACTGGATTCGACCGTGGAGCCAACTATGTCTTCGACCGTGGGCGCAAACTTGTTCCAGCTGCAGGAAAATGCCCTGCAGAAGGAGCAAGTTGATGCTTGCCAAATCGAGACGAGATCTCCTTCAAATTTCCCAGTCGACGCTTTGCCGGATCGACACGAAAAAAGTGACGCTCAAAATATCGAAGCAGGTCACGAACAGATTCAGAATATGGACACGGGAGACTCAGCACACGCTAGAGGATTCTCCGAGCCAGACGTTAGTGTCGATGGTCAAAATCAGAAACAAGAAAAGAGAGAAAAAGCCAAAGCAGAGTCTCTTGTTCCCGAAGAGAGCAGCGTGGGCGAATTGGCTTTAGGTCTTGAACCGGCGACAGAAAAAATGCAAGCGTCCGCCATGGTCATTCAGAATTCTCTCCGTTGCCGAAGAGCTCGGGTCACGGTCGCATCTATGCGCCAGCGTCACGAGCGACTCGTCGAACAGCAAGCTATGATGGAGGTGAATAATTGTTTCTGCATCGATGCTTTGATGCCCCTCTTCGATATATGCTGCAAGAGTTACTGACATTCCACTCTGCTCGGACCTAGGTGCTGGCAAGTCTGAGCGAGCAAAACGACAAGCTGCAAGACACCACTGCTACTTCGCCCAAACTGGAACGCAAGACCTTACAACTGGGTACGGAATCATGCTTGTGTGCATACCTATTTGAATCTGCTTGATGCACATGACCTATGCCCGCCACAGAATATCACCTGATGCTTTCAGTAGGGTGTCAATGACATGCATATGTCGGTTGTGCGTTTGAGCGTGTTACAGCGAAGAGACAGGGCCGGAGGGATAGTACGTCGACCAGCCCAAATGCAACTCGCGGAGCGTCCAGCCCAAATGCAACTTGCGGAGCGTCTCCGTTACGGTTGCAGAAGACATCATCGCACAGGAAAGATGTCCATGCGAGGCGAAATTCTGGTGTGTCACCTACCGCAGTCCAGGCGCATGCTCAACATGCCACAGTACAAATTGGTCGCGAAAGGCGAAGATCAAGTATCTCTCCAGTAGCTGTCAAGTCTCGAGAGGAATACAGCAGCCGTCGCAGACAGTCACTGGCTCATGCACTTGGCGAGTACGAGGACGAAGAGCAGCAAGAGCAGCAAGAGCAGCAAGTGCAGCAAGAGCAAGTGAAGCCCGAGCCCGAGGACGCGTTGATCAAAGATGCCAACAACAAGAACTCCAAAAAATCTGAGCACGCTGGTAATCACGTGTACAGTTTTGTCAAATTGCGTGCGACTGTACTACCCCTACAATGCCCATTTGATTGGCATCATCATCAACCTGACTGACTGCATTGTTTGTTCATATTCGTGTCTGTTGTGACATATGTAATCTATTTGTCTGCGAATGCGAAATCTTTCAGTGATTGCCGCAGCGTTTCAAGACCTGGGACTTGAGTTGTCTGATAGCGACTGATCAGAGAAAAGAAGGTGGCCCAGAACAATTCTGGGGTATTCGTCGGGCCCCCAAGTCGATATGGATTGTTTTGTTCATTTTTGTTGTAAAAAAAATATCAAAATCAACGCCACGGCAATTCAAATGTCTCGGCTGTCTCTCAGTAGAATAGGTCCCGATGTCGTTTTGTCACAAAACTGCCGGTCTGCAGTCTCGGAGTGGTATTGAGAGTTGCGCGCAAATTCAAAGCATCCTTGAGCTCTTCTGACGTTCCTGAAGATGATGAATCACTGGCAACACTCCGTGGGGTACCTTGCGTACGGCCGTACCGAGTTGAACCAAGTTGCTCATAGTGTGAAGGAATGCTTCGCGGCGTGACATCTCCCCCGACGTACATCATAGAGGACTCCATAGATACCGTTGGCACATTGTCCTGGGCCTGGCGTATCCTGCAGTTGTAGATAAAGACATGGAATGTCATGTACATGAGGTTGGCGTATCCTGCAGTTACATGCGCAAAGAAGATGCGAAATAAATTCCGCGGAAGCAGGTGCGAAGATTAAAAAGGAACCTGTTCCCCGCGCGCTCGAGAGCCGAGAACTCAAGCACGTGGCTGTAGAGACGAAAGAGAACCAAAGGTCAGATTGGTGTTTTAAGTGGGCCTGCCTCGTTTTTCTCAAAAAATGATCAAAACAGAAGTTGCATGCATGCATGCATGTATGTATGCACATTATAGGCAGAACAAGTCAAGAGACCAATGCCCTCACCGTTGAGAATGCGTAGATGCACTATGCACACTAGGGGTGTACGTTGAACGAGGGCTTTTTGTCCGATCTGGGTCTGCGGAGACTTCATTCACCATGTCAAGGCGGTTTCGAGACAATGCCTTTCGAGGACTCCAGATCTTCTGTCTCACAACATTTGTACCAGCGTCGCGCAATCCATTTCCTGCGCACAGAAGAGATTGAATGCATATAAATATACGTACATATACCAGGCGAGGATCTTGACTAGCGCGCCTTTCTCTCCCTTCGTGACACGATACAGCATAAACACGAATACCTGGTGCTTCATCCTCCTGCGGAATCCGGCGCATATGCGGAATGGTACTCAGTAGGATAGACGATCGCTCGCTATGGTTGTCGAGATCCAGATGTTCATTCTGGCTTCTGGGAGACCAAACAGAAGGAGCACTGAAGGGACTGGTTGCTCGAGAAGTGTTCTTCGAGCCTCGATCGTTCAGTTTCTTGGCAGCCTTGCCAGATTTCAAATCTTCCAATTTCCGACTCAACCTCTGTTGACGGAGAAATATCGTGTCTATTCGACTGTCGTCATCATCTCCCATGCCAAACGAGGCCACAAGGCTGGCATTGCTTCGCGGAAAGACATGGCGTTTCACGTCTGCATTCTCATTGTCGATTTGTACTTTGGTGGCAAGCACCGCATCTGACTCTGAGCGCTCAAGATCCAGCGGGAGGGAGGCATCTTCGCCTTCATCTGGCACATCTTGCAGTCGTGATTTGGCAGAAAATACCATTCTTCTTGGAGTATATATTGAGTCTCCAGCAGCCGATCTGGGCGATAGGATCGATCTAGACACGCTTGCCTGCGACTTAGACAGATTCACGGATATCTTCACTGTCTGGGGAGACTCATGAGAAGATTCATCTGGCTTCTTCACGAATTCGCCGGGCTTTATGCCCGAGAACGCAAATTGTGTGTCGCGAACCTTTCCACGATACTCTTTCAAATCCTTCATACGGCGCTTGCGATCTTCTCTTGCTAGTGCCTGCGCTTTCGCCGATTCGAGCAGCTTAGTGAAGATGCTGAGGCAGTCACGAGCAGAGGCATCCTTGGAGCCTCCACGACAAAATCTGCAAAAAATTGCCAACAATATACAGATGAAAGCCGAACCCAGTGCGATAGTGAGTATCAAATACACGTTGATAGACGTGTCCGAGGTCGGCTGTTGTACTACCGTCTCATTCTTTGCTTGGCAGTCATCACAAACAACCTGAGAACCATCAACAGATACTGCGTAGGGCTCAACAACGAAGCTATCTTGCATCTCGCCACAATCGAGAGAGTCGACTGCGGCTGGTAGTGAGCCCCCTTCCATAGCCTGTGTCAAGAGTGTCATCAAGCGAACTGACTCTCTTGTACCGTCGACTAGTATTCTAATGCCCATGTCCAGTGTCTCACCCATTGGAATAGCACGTCTGCTACTCGCGCTTTTGATTAAATCAATGTAAGCTACTTCCATATTTTGAGTTCCACCCAAACCGAAGTCAAAGGCCAACTTCGTGATGACGGCCTCAACGTCCAAAACGACATATGAAGTCTTCGTGAATCGCACAGCAAAATTCACCTGCAGCATCCCCCCAGTCAAGATACATCAGTCAACTGCGCACGGAGATAGGAAATCGCTTTTAGATCGATTCAAGGACGATTTTCCCTGCCATCTTCACAGTTGAGACAATACCTGTGACTTTTTGAGTTGACAATAAACTCCTGCAAATGGAGGCGTGCATCGACAGAAGCATGCGCCGAGATAGTCGCCACTGAATCCATTTTTGCACTCGATGGCAGGACAGCACGAAGCAGGCCACAACTGATCTAAATAACACGTCTCGAAGGCGCAATCGAGAGAGATTTCCGAGCCTGTGGAACTTTCACAGGTCAGCGCAATTTTAATCACGCTTCAGCACGAGGTAAACGACTCTTCACATCTCCTTACTGGAGGGGCAGGTCCCGTGCGGACGTCGGATGATGACTGGGCTCGGATCAGATTCCAGGGAAGGCTTGCCAGCGCCGTACGTGCTCAGGTACTCGGAAGCATCGAATAATATTTGGTTTGAATTGCTTGGCAACACTGTATCAAGCCATGCCTTGCGTGCCTCTTCGATGCTTGCAACTGCGATATTTTTTTGAAAAAACGGTCAAACGTGAGAGGACTTTCTGGTTTGGAGCTACGCAATTACAATGGTGGTGGAGCGGATATGAAATAAAATTTCTCACGGCAGCAGCTTCCATGTAGGAGGAAAGTCTCCAGGTCTAAACGGCAGGACATGTCACAGCCAGCGCCTTTGGAAGCATCAAACTGCAGAAATTGCAACGCACTCACAGCGCTACTGTCGTCAAATGGCTCCAAGCTGTTTTGACAGCCAGCGTCAGTAACGTGCTCCTGAGAACAAGCTACAAACAAACAAAAGTAAGCATCACGATGCTGGGGTAATGGCAATGCACTGATCATCACGATGGACCGGCCAGCATTTTGCAGATACAACCTGGGAGTGCACGGCGACGTTGTTTTCGAGCTCAAAAATGCTAGGACATCATGGCATCTGCGCCGGTAGAAATTTCCTGTGCACGACACAGAAGATCGGAACAGAAATTCGGCAATATGTACGATTATTGCCTCGAATCGCGTCCTGATCGAATCTTTCGTTGGGCTATCGAAAGCACCAGCAAAGAATCGTTGCCAACGATCAGCACAAACGGCATGGGATTTCTTCATTGCCTCCACTACCAGTGGGAGGCAGGCAACGCTACAAATGTCCGAGAACAAAAAGGATTGTGAAAGAATCGAAACATTTGCACTCAACAACGGTGCCAAGTCGTCTCTACAGAGCGGATAACCATCCAACACAGCGTCGAGTCCTTGCATTTGTTGTCTGCAATCCACGTACAATTGCATATTTTCATAATCTTGATCAATCTGTTGTAGACGAAGTTGAGTTGGGAACGTCTGCAGTTTGCTAGCTTCACGAAAGTCGTCTTCAGACATACGCCGAAGTCGTAGAACTTGACAAGGGTACTCCTGCTGATCAAATGCAACATAGGGAAATTTGTCACCAGGGTACCACAAGGTGTTCATAGCTGGCGCATTTATGTTGATAACAATCTCGTTTGGTTCGTCAATTTCGACATTCGTCCACTTATATGCAGCGGAGGCAACCGTATAACCAGGGCTTGATCGTGCTGGAATTCCTGACGCGTAATGGAGGTTGAATTGCCGATATGGACTATCTTCCTCGCCGGAAAGCACATTACTAAGCCTTCTCGTTACTCCATCCTGCGTGATGATGCCCGTGGCCAAAGTAGGAATACCCCAGCCAGCGCACCCTGAAATCTGCAACTCAAAGACACGTCCATGCACATTGAACGTTACTCGACAGTTATTGCCACTCGAAGGAACTCTAGGGTTGCAGGAACCCTTCCAAAATCCATCCAACGTGGTCGATTCCACTGGCGCAGGGTTGACATGAAAACCGGAAAAGTCGTCGATCAATGAAGATCTCTTAATACTACACGGGGGCGTGACTCTGCCATCTGCTTTGTTCTTCACGCTGAATTGCCATTCGCTCCCGAAAAATTGTTCGACGAGCGCATTTTTGCTGCCCAACAAATATTTCTCAGGCGCAACACCAGAAATGGCAGTGAGTTTACTTGCCAGCCCAACTGGTGCTCGCAGGCCATATGTGAAAGCAAATTTTTCTGGCCTGATAAGAGAAAACAATTTCCAAGCTGTTGTCTCCGGACGCATGTCGGCTGTGAGCAACTCAATTGTGAACGGCAACTCTATGCTATATGGATTTTCAGGTGGATGCGAGGCATTGAAAGTCCGGCAAATCCGACCGTTTTTGACTTCAGTCCGACAAAACGACAGACGTTCTTCCTCCAGAGGGCTTTCGGGCATGCGAATCAAATTGTAACTCAAGAAACCGATGTGCATGACTTTACCCACAAGCGCACTTTCAGAGGGCTCAAAATTCCATATAAACACGTTTCTTCCCAGCTCTTTTGACGAGTTGACTCTCACAGTGCCCTCAGCATCTGAAACAGTCATAATCTTCTCTGCCGGACAATCCAGAGACATTTCTAGAAGTGTTCCATTATTTCCAGGTGAGGTTGTGTTTTCACCACTATGTTTCTCCTCGCGATGTACAAAGTAGACACTATTATGGACTCCAGGTGGCGATTGTGCCTTCAAAGTCCACCACCTGGCAATTCCTGTGTTCGACAAGCCCGCGTCTGGTACATGCCAGAATCTGACAAGGCCCTGAACAGCATGTGAAACTTTATCCCTTCCCCAATCCTGGAATAGTGCGTAGTTGTCCTCGAAGAAGGTGTCACTGAAGCATTCTCCCTCAAAAAATCTGGGGCGTGCGTTAGGGCAATAGCAATTGAAACTCCCTTGTGCATCGAGACAAAACTGCGACACAGTACAGGTATGAGAATTCTCGACGCATTCATCAATTTGTTCACAAGCTCCTCCTTGATAAATTCCTGTGCCTCGGTAGCCAGTGCGACAGCCACACTCGAAACTCCCGAACGTATTTTGACAAAAGCCTCCGATTTCAGGTGGCGTACAGGTGTGTGCGGTTCCAGTGCACTCGTCGAGATCAACACAAGTGTACAAACCGCCATCAAGTGAAATGCGATTCAGGCCATCGTTGCAGATGCATTCAAAGGACCCAAACGTGTTTACGCACTCTGACAAGGGTGGACACAATCTCCTGAGCTGTTCTGAGGACTCGTTGCGTGCCTCAATTGCCTGAAAGATTCTGCGTTCTCGTTCGCACTCGTCCAAATCAATACAGATATGCTCGTTGTCGTTCAAATATGCAGCATTTCGGAGAACGTTCAGGTAATCAACATTATCCGAAACAAACCCTGTTGAGCACATGCACTGCTTGGAATATTCGAACAAAACACATTCTCCATTCTCATGACAATCTGGACACCCCGGAGGATCAATCCCGTCTACTCGCAATGGCACAACGAACGGAGTGCACACTTCACCCATGTCCACTATTTGATAATCCCGGACGTAATCACCAAGCATGGGATCCCAACGCTCGGAGCCCGGCACTTGCTGGTTGGTAAGATTCCTCGCACATGAGTAGCCGACGGCTTGAGTGCAGTTTCGACCGCAGCCATCCATTTCTATTTCGTTCCCGTCATCGCACTGTTCCGTATCCAGGTTGCGAGCACCATCCCCACACCTAAAAACAATACACGTGCTATCGGGGGGGGATACGCTAAAAAGGCCTGTCTGCTGGTCGAATTGATATTCTGGATTGAATGTGTAGAAACATTTGCCTTTGGCCTCGATCATGCATGAGGCGTCACATCCATCTGAATTTTCTGAATTTCCATCGTCGCATTGCTCATCTGGGGAAGCAACCCTTCCGTCGCCGCATCTCAACGGCATTGTTGCTTCAACGTAACCCGCAAAAGATGGTATTTCAATGTCACAGAAGGGCCCGAGGCTGGGTGGACACGGACCTGGAAGTGGAGCACACAAGATTGGCCCACCATCCATAACAAACTCGCTATCGGCAGCCAGGCCTGGCATCAACGCTTCCGTGGCCGCAAACGTGTGCTCCGCAACAATTTTGCTCAGATTATGGGAGTACATGCGTGCGTAGTAAGTGCCCCACCCTGCCGATTCTTGGTGGATAGAAAAGCTTCCCCACACGACATAATCATCTGTTGGGATGTGGCACTCCATGACATGTTCGTATCCTACGGCTACCTGCATATGTGAAGAGCAGCCTGCAGTTGCAGCTGAAATGAACATCCAGAAAATCTGGCGATTGCTTCCGTCCTCGAGTTCTTTGCCCACCATGATAATGTCACGTGGATGCGCAGGCGACTCCATTTTCCACGAAAACGTGAAAGCAATCCTAAGGCCATGATACCATCCCTTCTCAATAACGATCTCACTTTGACTAACGCAAGCCGTCCCCTCTCCGATGCGTGCAAAGCCATCCTCGCACGAACATTGAAATGAGCCTGGCGTGTTCTCGCACCTCTCATTACAGCCTGTGCACGGAGCCTGCAGACACTCATCGACATCCTCGCACTCAGTGCCGTACCCTCTATCGAAAAATCCAGTCTGGCACGTGCAGCTAAAGGAGCCCTCGGCACTTTCACAGTCGGCATACTGGTGACAATTGTGTGTCCCGTCTAGACACGCGTCATCCTCTTGACATTCCTTTCGCCCGTTTGCATCCTGTCGTTCCACTCTGTGATAGTGTTCATCGCACCAGCACAACAGCTTCTCGATCGTGCGGTTGTTCAGGTTGCTTGCAATCCAACACTGCGAATGGGCAGCACAACCCCCCGGACAGGAGGCATCACCATCATTTGCTGGGCGTGACAGCTCAAACTCGGACCCCAGATCCTGATCGATGCTCCTGCCCACGTAAGCACGGCGTGCGCCGTCCCTCCTGCTCGCATTGACGAGATGCGCTGGTCTCCCAGTTCCATCTCCATCCAGCGCTCTCGCCCCGCCACGGCGCCTCGCATCGTCGTCCTCACCTGCAGGTGGCGGTAAATTCTTTGGACCGATAGCGCAATCAAAGGTCACTGCCCGCCAGAGGTACAGCTTCCCGCCGTCGATACCTGGCGAAGCAGGGCCTTTTGCCGCATCGTCGCTCATCACCTCGAACAGGTGCAGCACCATGTTGCACTCCGTGTCATACATCGAAACGGTGCCCGCGAGCCGCCCCGCCGGTAGAACGCTGGCGGGCTCGCCCCGTGCGCCCGTGTCTCGGGCAGGATTGTACTGCACGAGTTCATCGACATCACCGCTGGACCAGGTGATCCGGAGGCCCCGGGGAATCAGGGAGACGGAGGCCGACAGCTCATCGTACGACGAAATGCTGATCTCTGAGGGGATCCAGACTTGCAGCGACGTTCCGCGCAGCTGGAAATGCCCGGTGACAATCTGCGTCAGGTTGCGCGTCCGGTCGCATCTGCCGCTCCCGGTCACAGAGTACGAGATCGCGGCCGTGTGCTGGACGCCCGTTTGGTAGCGCCGGAAGGTGTCGAGCTCAAAGAGCCACACGCTGACGCACCCATCCCCGTCCAGCTGCGTGAAGACGCCTTGCAGATACTGAATCTGGTCGTCTGGGGTGGGACATCGCAGCGGACACGACCGGTCCACCGCGACGAACGGAGTGCACGCGAGGCAGTCGGCGCACCGTGTGCACGGGAGCGCATCAAAGCCGTGGGCGCTGCACACGCTCTCGGCGCAAAACTGCTCTGCGCGGCAGTCGTCGTGCCTGCGACACTCTCCAACGCTGAGCTTGCCCGCCGCTGCCGCACTGCGGCACAGACCCGCGAGACTCAGCGCAACGAGGGTGATTGCCCGTCCATCTCCCGCGCGGCGCTCGCGGCGCAGGCCTCGCATTTCCGGGGGGTGCAGTCAGCGTGCGGCGCGTGTCGGCGCGCACATGCCAGGCTGAGCGGCGGTCAGCATCTCCTCCGCTCCGCACGGTGCGCCCGCGTGCTGTCGTCAGCCAGCGCGCCGGACATGCGTGCTGGCGCCGGCTAGGCCTGCGTCTGCCATGTGCGGCAGCTGCGCAACCTGTCAATCAAATCCCGTCAACTTGTTCGTGGCAGCTGGTTCGTGGGCGCCTGCAGAGGAGGCTCCGTTCTGAGGACGAGGAACCATTCCTCACACCAGGCGACATGGTCCCGCGCGACCACGCTCCTGACGCGAAGAAGGGGCCCGGGGGCATCGACGGCGTGTTTAGCGAGCTCTTGATTGATCAGCAGCAGCACACCTGGCGCAAGCTGTAAGCAAGCAGCGGGCGCGTGGCCGTGGGCGGGGACCTGTGTGTGGAGAGAGGGCTCGTTGTGGGTGTGAGGCCGGGACACACATACACGCACACACGCACAAATTACCCCATCCCAAAACAAAAACCATCGACCTCCCCCCCCCCCCACCCTCCCTCCCCCACCCTCCCTCCCCCCTGGCGTGCTTGCTGCTGCGAGGGGCAGTGGGCACTGCACGGAGCATCTGCATCGCGCTTGACCCTCTGTTGTTTGCGGTCTGTCGTTTGCGTC
>Ga0115006_10001668_pt1 | contig 14069 bp, 19 predicted proteins | sample ArcOceMetagenome_3_FD_88943 | JGI IMG/M metagenome (GOLD analysis project Ga0115006, IMG submission 88943) | Marine eukaryotic phytoplankton communities from Arctic Ocean - Arctic Ocean- Svalbard ARC20M Metagenome | ecosystem: Environmental > Aquatic > Marine > Oceanic | place: Arctic Ocean...
CTTCGCTCCGAAGTACCCTTCCTTCTTTCCCTCACTTCCACCCCCCCAGGATGGTTTTCCCGACAAAATCCCAACACATGCCGGTTCCAGCCTTTTAATCTAAATTATGTTAGTTGAATAACCATAACCCTAACACAAACCATTTAGAGCTGAAATCCAATTTTTTACTTAGTCCTACAGCACACATACAATCTATTCTATTCTACACATGTTTGAAGAAGTAGAAGTCGCTGAAGCATAGGCCTGGATACTTTTGTGGAACGAAGTCCATTAATGCCCAATTTTTGAATCTTTCTTGCTCTAGGATTCTTCCGAGGAAGGCCCTGTGTCGCACGTGCTGAGAGGGGTCTGTACACAAGCTGTTCCTCACCCTTACGCTTCCCTCCTCGTGACTGTCTTGCATGATGCTCTCCAGAGCTCCTTTCAGTCGAATGTCCTCCTCGCAATTGCTGCTCATAACCACAACATAGTCCTTGCCCAAGCTAAAGAGGTTCTGCAAGTAGGTTTCGAATACCTCGTCCTCAACCAGGTGAAAAAGAACCTCCATAGACAAAGCCATTTGCGCCTGCTTCGTTTTCTCTGCTTGGATCAGCTTGCCATCGTAATGGATGAACTCCTTTGTCTGGTCCCCATTGAATTTCTCATTCAAGTTCCTCACTATCGTTGCGCTCACGTCGTAGCCAGTGTATTTTTTGTGTCCCGTAGTTAGAGATAAGGTTACGCCGTCTCCGGTGCCTAGCTCAACGCAACTAGAAATTCCCTGCTGCTCAATAAATTCATTGAGCACGTTGGCCTTCCATTTAGCCTCAACGCCAGCGCTCCCCTCGCCGCTGGTTCCTCCGTAGGCATAATTCTCCTCCCAGTGCAGACCTGAGTCATTTATAACTGTGGTACACTGCCAACCGGAGAAACCATTGTTGGAACATCCTCGAGCCATCAGGTAACTCGCACAGATGCTATTTCTGGAGCCCAACCCTTCGCAAGTTGCTTGCATTCTCCCCTCGATGCAGCTTTCTAGGTCTTCCCCCTTCCCCACGCATTCTGTCGTTGAGCGCCTAACAATATCATCCATCCCCCCCCCCAAACCCTCTCCCAGCACCCTCGTGTAGAAATTATTAAGGGCCGATCCCCTGATTTCTTCCGTGTAACTCTGCTCCACCCTCCTTGCAACGACCGCCCTTGTCCTCTCAAATTTATCCGCGTCGTTCTGCTTCTCTCTCCAGACGTCCAGAACCCCGTTAGCAAGATTGAGGTAGTTGGAGCAGTCAACCAGCAATCCAGTGACGCCATGTTCGATTATTTCGGGAGTCCCCCCCCCGTCGCATCCGACTACTACTGCCCCCGCGCTTAGGCTCTCTACGGTGCCCCTCCCAAAAGTTTCGATGGATGGGTTGACCACAACATCAAGGTTCAGCTCAACTAAAAGGTTCCTCACCTCGACGGAGGCAACCTCTCCCAAGAACTCGACACTATCACCTATCCCCATGCTTCGAGCTGCCACTTTGAGTGGCTCCAACATGTCCCCCCCTCCAACGAGGAAAAATGTTACTCCTTCCCCCAGTACTCCCAACACCTCCTTCGCAACGGCAAGAAACGCGCCGGGCATTCTCTCTCCACTCAACCTACCAACGAAACCAACTCTCATCCCATCCCCAGCTTTTTCCTTCCGCCTTTGCTCGATGGGCTGCATGACAATGGGATTTATTATGGCCGTAGCAATCTTGCGGCCTTCTTCCCTGCACTTAACCCAGCCCTTTTCCGCCAGCAAACCTTTGCTTCCGCATTTGAGCGTCCCTTCGATAAATTCTCTGCCCCTCAAACTACTGGCCACAAAGGAGCTGGGGAAGATTATGCCATCTGGGGGCGTTTTGAAGATCACTTCTCTTGGCCTCAACGTGTTCGATAGCTGAAGGACAAACTTCGTCTCGCTTGAGAAGAGGCGAAAAATGTGCTGGAAGGTTTCTGTGGCCGGTGTCTTGGTGAACGGGACTACGACGATGTCGTGCTTCTTGGCCGTGCACGCACTCCTTAACCCCTCCAATGAATTCTTTGTGACCCGTCCCACTTGCTCCCAGCTTTCTGCGTGTCTGAGTTCCGAAAGGGCGCTCTCGTCGTCGGGCGCGGGCCCGGAGTAGACGACCGAGGTTGAACAATTCTTGAATTTGTCAAGCAAATATCCGTGAGCCGCACCTCCCATCACAATCACAGTCACTTCGTAACCGAGCATTTTGAGGGTGCGACATTCTTCCGTCGCCGCGAGCTCTGCGCCTCCAACCTTGGTACCGGTCACTAAAGCGATCCTCGGCGGCCTTAAGAGTTTCGGAGACAAGGGGCTTATCGGAGGAAGAGAGCCCTGAGGCAGCGCTAGAATCTTGTCTCCCTGCTTGCTCGAAATTAAATTTCCCTGAACTTCGAAGACAGTTTCTCGCTCGTAGAGCACCTTGCCCTCCTTGGAAACGCAGAAGACGCGGAGGGTCTTTGACCCTAGGGACAGTGGAAGGTCGAGGACAATTACTACGACATCACCCCTGACGGCGAGCTCAATGCACTCGTCTCCAAGTCCTTCGATGCATAGCTTGGAGCAAATCTGGGGCGTAGGGCCGATTACCACGGGAATGTTGAGGAGGCCGTCGAGTGAGAGGAAGGAAGGGACAGAGTTGACGTTGTCATATTGATCAAAGTTCTCGAGGAACTCGTCGATGCGCTCGAATTTAGCGTGTACGTCGTCAACCAATCTCCCGCCATTGACGCTTAGGATGGCTCCGTCCGAGGGGAACCAAACGTCCAGGGAGGACGGGGGAGGTGATGATGAGGGGGAGGGACCGTAGACTGCAAAGCATATGCTGTGTTGCTGGTGCGATCGCTCGAGCTGCGGGGGGGGCTAATATTGCGAGAGTTAGTTGGAGGCAAGGCGCGGCTTTTTATCCAGAGGCAAGACACTGCCCTCCCTTTGCTCACCTCTCCGTTTGTGCAGAGCTCTGCTTCCCTGAAAGATCCCGCAGATAGACGCTTCGCCCTTGGGCTGTCATTTCCGAGGCAACCCGACGATAAAAGGGTTGATTCGAGATTGAAACCGCCTAGGAAGCTATTGAGTTGGGCAGAAGAGGGCTCGGTCTTCAGGGTGAGGGTGGAAGAATTGGTATTGAAGAGCCAGTGAACTCCAGAGAATGCAGATGCGACTGTTCGAAGTGATGAAAAGGCGAGGAAGAGGTAAAGTAAGTGAGAAGAAGGGGAAGATTTGTGAAGTATCATGTCACAACAGAGTGGGGGAGAGAGCAAGCCTAACAATGGTAAATAATTGTGAAAATTGCCCGCTTACGCTGAACCCATAGCAAGCGCTCGATGAGCCCTGCATTGTCTCTGATGCTTTCGTTTATGAACACGAGAAATCAAAAAGCACCTGGAAACTAGCAAGACCAGCCCAATCACCCACAAACCTCTTGCAAAGAAGGTCATAATCAGTAAATCCGTTCAAATTATGATCCGCGATGGGATCACGAGGGAGAAGGAAGTCAAGGCTCAGCTTGAAAAGCTGAAAGGAAGAGAAGAGAAAGAGGCAATGCCATCTGGAAACGCAGAGAAACCTTGCTAAAGCGAATGAAGGTTTGAAGGAGACACTAAAAAAGCAGTTGGATGTGATGAGGATGATGAGCACACTCGTTGAGAGTGCCAATGCTGCCAAGAAAACACTGGAAGAAACTATTTAACATCAAGCACAAACAATCAAACTTCTCAATGAGACTAACGCAACACAAGGAAGGATGGTGATGCATGTAATGAATGACCTTCCAATGATGTCGCCGACGACCAGTGTGCGCAGTAATGATGGAGAGGAGGAAAAGGGGGGGGACTCCACCGCAACTTTTCTGGAACTCGTTGAGAATGAGAAGGAGAAAAAAGAAGGAGGAGAAAAAGCTGAACGAGGAGGACGCATTGAATGTGATTCGGGTGTCTTTGAGAGGGCACATGGTCAAGAAGCACCTGACTAAGCTACGCGAGAAATTTATGCCGGGTGTTCTGGTTTCTCAGAAACTCATGAGGGGGTGAGCGAAGACGACTGGCGGGGCGAGGCTATAGACAGCTACCATATTTTCTCCGCCTACGTAACTAACAGCCCCTAAAGCACTCGGTTCTCTTGCGCTCCAATGCCTAGGTTCATGGCCGGGAGAAGGGTAAGTATCATAAAGGACGCACGTGACAAATAAAAGGGTTTCTTCTCCAATCGAAAGATCCTTGGAGGCTGGACCGTTTCATCTAGCGGGGGCTATCTTTCAAATTTTGTCTTCTTTCTACCGGGATCCAACATTCGTGAAAAGGGCAGAAGGGGCGTTCACTACTTTGAGTCAGAGGGCGAGCTCAAGGCCTTAGCGGGCAGGTATTTGGGGTTGGGTAGGAAATATGATATGCACTATGATGATATTAGTGTTCACAGAAAGAGCAAGAGGGAGAGGAAGGTCCCGTTTGATAATCACATCCCATACTTAAAGAGGTCCTCTGTATAAATAGGTGCAATGCATTACATTCGATTCAAGCTATCTGCTTTTATATATATATCGTCAGGGATTTCAATGACCAACTCGTCGGCGTTGAAAGCGGCCTCAGGCATCCTCGCCCTTCCCATGTCGTCAAAGACGTAGTCTTCAAAGTCTAAAATCCAAACGTAGTCCTGCTTGTTCACGCGTCCTTCGTTGTCGTATTCTAGGGTAACCGAAAAGGAGCTTTGCATCTCGTCCTTGAGCTGCTCCAGAAGACATTCTTCCTCCTCCCCCTCGCCGCACAATTGCTCAATGGTCTTGGTGTTTCCAAGTCCAAACCTCCCAGCTGGGTCCTCAAGTATTTCCACCGTCATTCTCACATAATCGTAATTGAATGCGATTGGCACTCACACATTTGACAGCATCTCTATGGTTGTGATGCGGAAAGGGACGTCCTCCCCTGTTCCAGCCCGTTCAAACCACAGATCGTCAGAAATGTAAATTGCGATGTGATCGAGGTACTCGACATCGCCCTGGTTCTGGTGCCAGATAAGGACGGCGTCTCCAATCTTGACCTCAGACTCCTGTGACGAGCGAGCGGGGAGGAGAGAAGCGAAGTGCGAAAATGGTTAGGATGAGGGCGAGGAGCGAAGCTGCGATTGGAAGGCTGATAGTTATATGGGCGCTCCAGCCAGCGGTCCTTCGCTCCTCCCCCCCTCACCTGAATCTTGCTGAACCGCTGCTCATCCGTAAAGGTTTTGAATGCCACCTGTGGGCTCGCGAGTGTGAAGGTTGCGGAAATCTTTGTTTTCTGTGACGAGTACAAGCCCATCCCAAGCAGTTGACGAGGAAGTTCGCGTCTTGTTGAACTTCTTTCTCATCTCCATCAACCTCGTTGAAGGATGGGAGAACGTACGGTGATTTTTGGGGCGTGAAACGAAGGTGTGCAGGGGCTTGTAGGGGTATGGGGCAAGAAATCTAAAAGGCTGTACGTTTGCCCTGATTTATAAATGACTTTAGAAGGGCTGGAAGACCATCTACTGAAGGTGGACATGAGTTCCTCGAAAAAAATTCGCTAAGAACATCAAAGGAGGACACATCTAGAGACAGTGAGAATGCGTCGAGATTTGCATCAGTGTAGTTGTACGCAATGCCCTCGTGTGGGAAGGGTAGGTCCATGGCTATTGAGGCCCTTTGTTCTATCAAGGGAACAGAGCGGAATTCGGAGAAAGTGGGTGAAAAAATCGCAGCAAACATGAGGATTAAAAGAACCGCATTTTTGGTTTCCAATAGGATTGAATGCGAAATGTGATAGAAAATGTGACAGCAAATGGAAGTGCTTCCTTGTCAAAGCTGCCAACACCTAGAATTCAGGACTCCATCGCAAAAATTAGGGGAATGAAGGTCCAACCTAGTGGTATACATGTCGAAGAGACACCACTAAAGGCTCTCGAGCGCAAGATCGACAACTTCCTTGATATGAATTCCCAACTGTTCATCGATAATGAGGAATGTTTCAGGGGAATTGTCGATAATGACGTTGAGGGAAGAGAAGATGGAATTATTAAAGCGATAATAAAAGATAGATTTCTTGAGTTAGACTCGCAAAAAGAACGAAATAAACGGCGTGAAACCAATTTAAACAGTCGACTGAAGGTGAGGCAGAGCGAGGAGCGAAGTGACAAGCTAACCACGCCATCTTTAGTGACAAAAATCACACGCACTCGTACTTCCGTACAAGAAGTACCTCCTTCATAACCACCACTACAATTATCATCCATTATCCTAACTTCTTTCGCGATTCGCTTCGCTCATCGCAGAACAGACGAAGGGCCGTCCAGTCAAAGGAAGAGATCCTCAATGCCCTAAGCCGATTGGGGGATCACCTTGAGCAAGAGAAGATAACTGACAGAATCGGAATACGCAATTATCGGAACTTTGCAAACTGGAAGCTCAACTGGCCAGGTGCGGTTTTCTTGACGATTAAGGTAATGTCAAGGATGCTGATGCTGACGTCATTTTTCTCCTTAATTGTGTTCGCATTCGTAAGGATGCTCTCGAGTGCCATAGATAAATTTGATGGTGAGTTCGATCGAGGCGATAGCATTCCCCTATCACAAAAAGGAACTAACGGCAGTTCCCCAAATTCGCTTCGTCCATCTCAGACTATGATTCAAGGCATCGGGCAGGCTTCCGGATAATTTGGATTGCTTGGACAGTTGGTGCCGTTTGCTTGTTCAATTGCGCAGGTGCATTGCACCTTATTAGCAAGAAGCATCCCGTCTGCTTTACATTGTTCTCTGTCGCATTACTCATAATCGTGATGGCCGCGTCCAACAGCGGCTATCATTTTCCCAAGATGCTTAGTGTGGCCCTATGTTTTATCCTTTCATTCACCGGTTGTCTATCAATTGTATACTACTACGTTGAGGCCCGTGAAGCTGATGATGGAAAATATCTTGCCAGCGTGGCCGCCAATCGAGCCAAGAAATATCTCAACGACGAAAAAGTCATTGAACGAAAATCGTTCGGGAAGAAAATGAAGTTGAGCGTCCTGAGAGGCTTTCCGGGTATCGTAATTCTGTCAATGCTAATGGGTTATGTCCTTATTGGGTTGCTCCTTTATGATGCCTTCCCTTCATCAGGGTGGAAGGTCTTTGTTTCTCTCTTTGCGCTTGGCGTCAAGGTCGTCGGAAACAAGGCGCTCCTCGTTGTCGTGGAGAAGGCAAAGGTGAGACAATGGTGGAGAGCTGGAGCGAATCGACAGCAAGGGAAGACTGGAGTGAAGCGACAGCAAAAGCGACAGCAGCACTGAAAAGCGAAGCGTCCTTAAAAGCACCATGCCATCCTTCGGCTCGTCGCTTCACTTCTCGCACATACCGCCTACCCATCACTAACAACCTTTCGCTCGTCTCTTCGCTCGCAACCCTCTTGTTCATCGCAGCCTCGCCCCTGGCTTATAGACGTTTGGCTCTTTTATTACGAGTTTGCCACCTCCCTGATGTGCCGTATTCTGCAGATGAGCATCCCGGATGAGCGAATGGCCCAGTTGGTTTCCTTGGCATCCTGCGTGGTTGAAATTGCCGTGAGAATTCTCTTCTATGTCCTCTTTCTAAGGAAGGGCTTGAAAGTGGACGTATGGGACGACAAGAAGCATAGAGAATACGCAGCGGCTGGGGTTCTTAGAGTCAAGGATTCATCCAACGATATGATTGTCGAGTACCTTTCAACGGTCGTGGCGGCGCTATTTCTCTTGGAGCTAGAGCCCACAGGATTGTTCAAATTTACGTCCAATCAAAACATTTCCTCCTCTGTGATTTTCAGCCTCGTGACGTATCAGCTCGCGCCTGAGATATTCTTGGATTTGTATGTGACCCTCATGGAGAATTTTGGCGGTTTGTCCGCCCTGCACGCCACATACTGGTCTTTTAAGAGCGGTGCGAAGCCGTCTAGCGAGCATTTTTGGGAGCGTCAGGGTGACCTTATAAAGGCTTCGCTCCTCAAAGTTGTCATGACTACGATGACCGTTTGTGTCGTTCTAATTACCGTAATGAAATCGGAAGAGGAGCTAAGTAATGGATAGACAGACAACATTTGATATTCGCAACAACATGTTTGAATACTACATTTTGTTTAACTTGCAGTTACCGCTTTCGCCTCTTCTTAGGTTTCTCTTTAACGATCTCCACGCCGATTACTCGCGCAGCCTGCCCCTCGTCACACTTTTCCAGCAGGTGCCGCGCGTAGCTGCACTCCGGGTCGAGCGGCCCCCTGCCGGACGCGAAGCCGAGTACGAACGCGCACAGCAGCGCCTTGCCGACCGGCGCTCCCCCATTTCCCGTGCGCCTCGCCTCCGGGACCTCCACGTGGTGGACCGCGCAGCCCGAAGACGAGCTGCTGTACTCGAGGAAGGCGACGTCGCCCATGTCGGGGTAGGCGTACTCTACGCGGCCGGATTCGCCGATTGGAGGCGGGATGGAGGACACCAGCTCCTCGAAGGCGTCTATATCGGCGACGCCCCAAAGTCGCCCGATCGAGGAGGCGGACGGGGGGCTGGCGAGCGTTTTCCGCGGCGCCTTCCCGCCGGTGCTCTTCGTCGCAGTCACTGTCGTCAACTGACACATCCACCGCCTGGCTTTCACGTCCTTACTCTGGCTCTCCAGCGCCTTTTTGTGGTGCTCCTCGAATGTCAGAATGTGCTCCTTCCCGTCGTCATCCTCGTGGTAGTAATTGTAGGGGACGAAGCAGCAGGCGCCTTCGGTCTTGGAGAGGGAGAGCCGGAGGGATCCGGCGGCAGGACAGGGGGGGTAGTGGGTGTTGGAGAAGAAGGGGGAAGGTTGGTCGAAAAGGCAGCCGGGGATGGGGTCGTCGGCACCGGCGAACGCGTAGTAATGCTCCTCTGTGTAGAAGGGAAGCAGAGTCCCGGACGCGTAAAGGACATAGCCAAGGATCTCGGGGGAGGCAGGGAAGTCGGAGGGGTAGACGGGGGGGGGCGGGGAAGATGAGGAATTGGAAGCGACGGACGAGTCGGGCTCCCAATCAGGAGAGGAGTACACGAACATATAGGGGGCGGCCATACCCCCCTTCCCCTCCTCCAAGTCATTGCGAGAGTATAGGTTGGCACCGATGTTTCCCCACTCCTTCTGTGTCCTCCCATAGATCCCTAAGCAGGTGTAGATGTCAGGCTTATACCCACAAACATCGTAGTCCTCGGAGTCGTAGTCTCTCATGACCTCGATGAGTCTATCCTGGATCATCTTGATTTCCTTAAGGTTGTCAAAGTGCTCGTTGTAGACTCCGAGGCAAAGCCTCCCATACCTTCCCGTTTCCGGCACCCCCTTCAGGGGGGATATCTTGGCGTAGCAACCTGCGATGAGCGGGGCGAAGAGCGAAGCGACGAGCAGTAGGCTGTTAATTATTGCACTATGGTGAATAAGTTCGTCGCTTCGCTCCTCCCCTTTCGCTCCTCGCCCGATCTCACCTAGCCCTTCCGTCACCAAGTTGGCTATCGTTGACCACACCTCGTCGGCAATATTCTTCGATACAAAAAGCGTGATCTTTCCTGAAGTGCAGCCCGTCTCCCTCCCCCTCTTTAGTATCGTTTTGACGCATTCTCTTTTTGCCTCCTTCGGCGTGGTCTTCTTTCCCTCACACCTGTGTTGCGAAACTAGCCTTTTCGCCTCTATGCAAACTGGGTCGTCTGCTCTGAGGTTGTGTCCTCCCCCCGTTCCGGTTCTCTTTCCCAAAACGTCAAGCCAGCTCCGCACCCCAGGGTCGACCTGCGAAGGTCGTATCGGTTCGATTTTCGTCCACCTTTTCCTGTTGTCCCCTTCTGGTACTGCGATGAGGGGCGCGAGCGCGGAAAGGTTTATTAGTTATAGTGATGGACGGTATGCTGCTGTCGCTTCGCTCCAGCCTTCCTCACCTGCTCCAAGACATCCTTGATGCCGCGCTGCTCCTTCTGGTACGTGTGAAGGATCTCGAGGAACTGCTTGTAGATCTCTGGCTCGTTCGCAAAGCGCTTCTTGATGGTCGTGACGTAGGAGATGGCGTGGTCGAACTCAACAGGCTGGTTGGGCTGGCTAGGCTGGGTTCGCTGCTGCCCGGCTGCAGGTGCGGGGGGGGGCTGCTGGTTGTTGTAGGGGTAGGGATTTTGGTTGATGTGGGGAGGGTAAGGGACCATGGGGTGAACAGGCATCTGCATCTGGGTGGAGGGAGGCCCGGGGGGAGGGATACCAGGCCCCGAGGCCATGGGGGTAGAGGCGCCCTCAATGTCCTTGAGCTGCGATGAGCGAAGAGAATCACGAAAAGGGTTGGGATGAGGATTGAGGATTATAGCGGTTGGTTATGGAGGAGACGTGTCTTGTAGGGAAGTACGAGCGCGTGATGTTTCCAGAGCCGTGCGATGAGCGAAGCGAATCGCAAAAGGGATTGGGATGATTGATGATAATTATTGCGTCGGTTGGGAAGGGGGTGCGTCTTGTACGGAAGTACGAGCACGTGAGGTTTTCAGAGCCAATGCTGCTGTTCATAATTCGTCGCTTTGCTCCTCATCCGATCTCACCTCAATCTTGTAGCCATCCGGTAGGAAGGTGTTGAAACCAAGGATGAGGTTGTTGTAGCCACGGAAGAGGTTAGACACCCTGGTGATGACCCCCGGGGTGTCAATGGTCTGCGCCTTGAAGTTCTTCATGATCTCGAGGAACTACGGCGGTGAGGAGTGAAGCAACGAACGGAAGATTGTTAGTTATAGTGGTGGTGGCATGTGCGAGGGCAAGGAGCGTAGCGACGAGCAGATGGGCGCGAGCGAAGCGAGGGTGAGGAGGGTAGCGACGAGCAGAAAAGGGTCTCCTAGAATACCCAAGTTGATATGGCGAGGAGCGCAGCGACGAGCTAAAGGTTCTTGTCTTAAGGAGAGATATACAATATGCGGCGAGGAGCGTAGCGACGAGCTAAAGGTTCTTGTCTTGAAGAGAGAGATAAAATATGCTGCTGTCGCTTCGCTCCAGCCCTCACCTCGTTGTAGATCCTAGGCCTGTCCCCAAACTCATGCTTGACCTGATCCAAGTACAGGAGAGCATCCTCCACCTTTAGTTCCCTAGCGGGCGCGGGAGCTGCAGAGGCGGGAGCAGGTGTTGGTGCGGGGGCAGGAGCGGCCGGAGCCGCGGCTATAGCAGCAGGAGCTGGTTCAGTAGGGACTGGCTGAGGTGCGCTGACGGGGGGAACGGCAGCCTCAGCTGGTGGGGCCTGTTCAGCCATTTTGGAAAATCTGTGGGTTGATATTGTGAGGTATAAAGGGTTTGAATGAGAATGCGTAATCAATAATTTAAAAGGTGCCATTTGTGAGTAGTTATGAATGTGTTGAAAACGGAGGACCGTGGACGCTGGCTTGATTTTATCACCCTTAGAACGAGTATTTTGAACATATAGTGGGATATATGGGTAGATGGAGGGAGGGATGAATTAATTAGGGGTAGTATTGGTCTAGATATATCATATAAAAGGGTAAAAATTAACACAATAGAGTTCCCGATTTACCGAGCGAAGTGGGTGGAGGGATATTATAAAGAATTGGGGTTCCGGGGGAATTATGAGGCCGCACAATTGGGTTGATGGACAAAAGGAAGGGAATAGGACGCACCAGAGAAAGGAAGGGAGGCAAAGGAGGTAAGGGTAATGTTCAGAGACGGAGGATGTTTGGGTGCTCTTTTTGGCAATGGGTGATAAGAAGAGTATAATATAAATTCATAACAAAAATTCGCATTTTATCACCATCAAATAGCTTGTTTAGCTCAGCTGGTTAGAGGTACGCAAACCCTTAACCTTCAAAGCAAAATTAAAATTTATATTCTAATTCGGCACATCTTTTCTCCACTCTTAGCGTGGTGCTAATAACACCAAGGTCATGAGTAAGTCAGTCAAACTCTATAAAAGTTATAACGAAATCATATTCTTATCCTCTTCGTTCTTCTTCATCAGGTTCGATCCTCATATCGAGTACTTTAATTTTTTGTTCTCTGGGCATTTTTTTTTGTAACGCTGATTTATGTATAAAACGAAGAGCTATTTGGATGATATTAGTTGGGTTATCCCTTAACAACGATCGACGACGCCCCCCCCGTTTGCCTCATCAGAGGTTCAACCTCCCAGAAGCAGCAGTAGATTCGTGGGCGCTCGGACCCGATCCGCCAGAGACAACTGTGCTTTCGTTCATCCGCGGAAAAGTGTTGTAGGTCAAATGGCCCAATCTTGAAGCCCCCGACCTTGGACTGAGGAAAGTTCCTTTTTCAATACCGGTAACTTCAAAACCACAAATAAAATACCCCATACAGCATGGTTTCGGCGTCTTCGAACGCACTCTCGAAGCCGGGATACTTCGACTCTTACCCTGCTGCGAGTATTGATTTCTGCGAACCTAACTACACCCATACCCCCTACATTGCCGAGGTTTTCAACAGTGTCAGCAGCCTTAGTATAGTCTATCTTGGGATAGTGGGCCTCGTACGGACTCGCAAGGCGCAATGGTGCTCAGATTGTAAGTACGAGCGATTGATTTTTTACTCACTGGTGAGTGTGGGTGGAAATAGGGCAGGGGGGGAGGTTCTCGAAGGGGGGGGAGGGGCTTCTTCAAGAAAAGATCCTTTTGCTATCACAACTAACAACCTTCTGTTCGTCGCTTCGCTCCTCACCACGCCCTAAACCCCCCTTATCCAGTACTTTTGCGCCCTCCTTATTGGCCTCGGATCCACCACCCTACACGCCACCTTAACGGCGTTCGGACAGGCCAGTGATGAGGCCCCCATGCTCCTTTCGAACGTTTCCTTCTTTGCCCTAATGATGGAGCACGATTCAGAGCCCAACAAACTAAAGGTGAGGCAGGGTAGGGAGGAGGGAGGGCTGGGGATATCAATCGACACCCACGCATATTTGAACTAACAAAAGCTCTTCCGCTCCTCCCTCATCGTCCACCTACACGCCTGCCCGCCTGTCTATCCGTCCGCCTCAGTACCCTTGGCTTCCTGCTGCTGTCCCCTTTATCAAGGTGTTCTGCATTGCCTGGTATATTTTCTTCCAGGACAATTACTTCATGTTCCTGGTCATGTATGTTTTTGGCGTCGTCTACTTGCTCAGTTGGATGGCAAAATTGACCTTCATCAAGAGGGAGGAGGTAAGAATTGATGAGGAGCGAAGGACAGCTGGCTGGGCGGAGGGCTGTCAAGTGCCATAACTAACAACGCTTCTTCCGCTGGCTTATCGCAGCCCTTTGAGGAGAAGATGCGAAAGGTGAGACGCTCCTACTGTCCATTTCGCACTTCCAGGATTCGCTTTGCTCTCGTTTATCACGATTCTGCCTTAAACTAACAACCTCCTGCTCGCAGGAGTACCTTGTGCCTTACTTCTGTTACGCGTTCATGACGTACGTCTGCTTTGGTTTTGGAGCCTGGATCATGGACATGATGTTCTGCGACAAGATTCTTGCCAGCGGTTGGATCAGTCTCCAGGCGATTATGCATCCAGTCTGGCACTTTGGGGCCATGTTCGGGACCCATCTTGCAGTCTGCCTCGGTGCAATGTTCAGGTGCACAGCCCTTGGCGTGCCAATCACTGTGGAGGTGAGATTTGGACCGCAAATATGTGCAATTGGGTCTTAGTCAAACACTCAGTCAAACGCTCTTATAACTAACAACCCCGCTTTGCGCTCAACGCAGTACTTTATGCTCCTCCCGTTTGTCAAGGGAGGAAGGAGGCAAAGGAAAAAACTGAAGAAGAACCAGTAAAAGCGTATATGTCGTAGCACATCGTTGACCTTGTTACTATCATCGGCTAGTTTTTATTCACGTCCCCTGTCAATTCCCCCTTTCTCCCCCTCTCCCCCAAAATCAAGGCAAGGAACCTCACAGACAACCAAAGCAGATCGCCCCTCTCCTCTCCCCCGTCCTCCCCCCCCCCTCCGGTCCCCTTTAGTCAAAATGTCGGATGATGAGTCTTCGTCATCCCAGTCCATTATTTCTGTCATAGGCACGGGCATCGGTGAGTGCGCATGGCCTTAAATGGGGTTTCTTAATGAATTCTGACACATGATATCGAAGCTAA
>Ga0115006_10001669_pt1 | contig 14066 bp, 13 predicted proteins | sample ArcOceMetagenome_3_FD_88943 | JGI IMG/M metagenome (GOLD analysis project Ga0115006, IMG submission 88943) | Marine eukaryotic phytoplankton communities from Arctic Ocean - Arctic Ocean- Svalbard ARC20M Metagenome | ecosystem: Environmental > Aquatic > Marine > Oceanic | place: Arctic Ocean...
CGTTGGGAGACGCTGATCCGCTGTTTCTCGTACCGCCAGAAGAGCTCCTCCGATCCCTGCGTGTCGACCGTCGGGTCTGCGACACTGGGCTCACCGAAGACGGTGGCCAGTACGACAACTCGGGATGGTCGTGGCGCAGCCGGCGGTGCGCGTTGGCGGGTGCCGCGACGAGGAGCGCGAGCATTCGGAAGCGCCCAGATGGCGCAGGGCGACAGAACCAGACAAGCGTGCAGCCTCTGCGCTGCGTGCGGTGATCATGTCTTCTTATATTGTGCGCACCTGCGTCGTTGACCCAGCCTAGGCAAAAACACACGTGTGCAGTGCACGATGCAAGCCGTTCGGCAGTGCTGTCCGTCTGTCCTAGACGACGTTTCCAGTAGTTACTTCGGATAGTTTCCCTAGGGTTCCTAGACGAAAACTTGAGGAAAGTGGATAAGGCAGCATGGCTGGAGCGTCGACAGACGCGTCGGTCTTCCTGCCCGAGACGGCGCTCGCCTCGATCAACCTCGGCCTGCACGCGCTGGCGGGGCTGCCTGCACTCCGCTACGACGACGCTCCCGAGTTCTTTGCCGACCTGCTCTTCGGGCTCGGCCGGCTGCGCGACAGCTTCCTGCCCGATGCGCTGGAGCACGCACCAGCGCGCGGCCACGCCGCTGCGCTCACCGCGCCCGTGCTGGGCGAGTGGCGCCGCGCCAACTCGGCGCCGCTCGAACCGGGCGCGCTCGCAGTCATCCGCGCCGCGAGGGAGCTGTGCGGGGCGCGCCGGCTGGGCGAGGAGCACCCCGAGCTGCTGGCGCAGCTCAAGACGCGGTGGGCGGCGCTGCCACCCAGCGCGGTCTACGGCTTCGATCCGATGCAGGGGCCGCCCGAGCACGTCCTCTCGGCCAACGGCACCGTGATGGCGTCGCGCTGGCAGGTCTTCGAGCACGGGCTGACGCTGGCGCGCTGCGCCGAGACGCTCGGCCTGCAGCGCCACCCGCGCACGTCGGTGCCCGAGCTGATGCTGCAGCTGCGCGAGCTGCGGCCGTACCGTGGGATGACGCAGGGCGGCCGCTTCCACTTCGTGCCGCAGCTCCACGCGCTCTCGTCGGTCGTGGGCTCGCTGAGAGACGAGATCGGCGACGGCGACGGCGAGGACGAGAGCGTGGGCTGGGGCGGCGAGGTGGGCGGCGTCACCAGCGGCGGCGAGGGCGGCTGGTCGATCGAGGAGCGGGCGTCGCCGGCGCACACGCACCTCGTCCAGCCCGAGATGCTGCCGCACGAGCACCGCTTCGTCGCCAACGCCGCGTACGTCGCGCTCGAGCTGAAGGACGCCGAGCTGCTCGCGATGCTGCTCGACGCGCTCAAGGTCTTCGGCGCCGACGAGGAGACCGAGCTGCTGCGCCGGCTGCGCGGGCTGCTCGTGGGGCTGCAGGGCGCCGACGGGCTGTGGCGCTCGAGCGTCGACGCCGACACGGCCGCGGCGCGGCTGCACACGACGCTGCACTGCCTCGTGGCGCTGCGCGAGCTGCCGCACCACAGCCGCCGCCGCACGCCGCGCCTCTCGATGCCGATGCTGCGCACGCTCGCGCTGCTCTCCAACGGCTCGCACACCGCCGCCGACGCCGCCGCCGCCGCCGCCGCCGCCGCTGCGGCGGCGACCGGCGCCAACTGTGGAGGAGGAGGCTGCGGCTGGTCGGCGGGCGGCGGCCGTGCGGCGGCGTCGGCGGCGGCGGCGCGCGGTGGTGCGCCGCGCGTCTCCGCTGACCACACGGCGCACCACCACGAGGGCGCGCACCCGCACATGCGGCACGCGGCGGGGTGGGCGCAGGGGCACGGTCCGCCCGGCGCGATGCACGCCGTCGACGCCACCGGCACGACGCGGCTCATGCCGACGGCGGAGGCGGCGGAGCTGATGCGGCGGCGCCACGGCGCGATGCAGGCGGAGCGCGCGGCGACGAGCGACGCCTACCTCGCGCGCGCGCGCGCCGCCTACGCGCAGCAGACCGAGATCAACCGCGCCAAGCTGCACAACATGGCCGTGCCGCAGCCGCCCAAGCCGCCGACGCACGGCCACGCGGGCGGCGGCGGTGCGGCGATGGGCGGCGGCGGCGGCGGCGTGCCGCACCCGCACGCGGCGAGCGGACAGTACGGGCGGACGCCGTGGGGTGCGGTGCCGCCGTGAGCGTGACGAGCCCCCTCGAGAAAGCCGACGACGTGGGAACCGAACGGCCGGGAGACGTTAGGGAGACGTATCATAACGTCAACGTTTTATGTCACGTGGTCTTTGATCTATGCGTCGAAGCGGTGTCTCAATCTAGCCCCGCTCCGCTCCCGTCACCTCACTGCTGGTTCTCATACCCGCCGAGCTTCTCGGCGTCGAGGACGCCCTGCTCCACCAGCATCTGCATGTCAAGCGCGCTCTGGTCGGCCTCGGACGAGTCAAAATTGGTGCCCGCCGCCTGGTTCATGCTCGAGCCGCGATCGGCGAGGTCCCTGGCGCCCGCGTCGAGCTGCGCCAGCTCGGCACCCGCCTCGGCGCCATAGCGCGCCTGCAGCGCCTGCGTGGTCGCGGCCGAGCAGACGGCCCTCACTTTGGCGTCGACGGCAAACGTCAGCATCGTGCGCCGCTGGTCGAGCTGCTCGGCGGCCAGCACCCACCCCACCCAGCTCGAGACGGCGACGACGCACGCCTCGCGCGCCGCGCTGACGCCTTCCTCGCTCAGCGGCAGCGTCAGCGAGAGCATCAGCGGCCCGGCGCTCTCCGGCGGCGCGCAAAACGCCGCGAGCGGCTGGGCGCCCGCCGTCGCGAGCACCGCGGCGCGCCACGCCTCGGCGTCCTCCGTGAAGTAGCGATCGGCCAGGTCCTTGCGCGTCGACGCCTCCATGAACATCTCGCGCGACGTCGGCTCGGGGTAGGAGCCGTCTGGAAGTCTGCTGAGGTAGCCCGCTTCCGCGCGCGGCCTAAAGTCGATGCAGAGCTCGATCGCGCCGCCAGAGACGCCGACGCTCGTGTAGAGATGCGGCACGTCGACCACCGGAAGGTTCCAGGCCGACACTGTAAACAGGCAGTCCTCGGCGCGCGACACGCCCAGCGCGGATAGCCACGCGATCGGGCGCTTCAGGCCGGCTGCTGCGTTGTCCGCTGCTAGCGCACGCTCCCGTGAGGCCTCGAGTCCCTCGTGCACCAGCTTCTCCTGGTTGACATACGACCTGACGTTGGCCACCGCACCGGCAGGCTGCAGGTTGAACTCGTCGGATGGGTGCAGGTTAAGCTCCTGCACGATGAATGCGAGGGTGGCAGCCTGCGTGCCGGCAAGCGCAGTAGTGGCAGTAGCGGCGTCCAGCATGAGCGGTCCGCGGCATCGCGCAGCCCGGTTGATTGATGATGCGATGCGGGGAGCGGGAGATAGCGCCGGTGCGACGGTTGTTAGGACGAGGAGCATCGTTCGCCGAGTGGCGGCCTCACGTGGGGACTCTGGTCCATGCATGCCGATGCGGAGGGGGTTCACCACATGGAGCTCAATTCATGAAGTTCAGTCAGTCAGTTGACTGATGAAGTTCGTCGGGATCGGCGACCGGGACATTGAGCATGGGCGAGCCGCACTTCCACACCCACGAGCGACGGCCGAGGCTAACAACTTACAATGTAATGCAAGAGTATGCGCTGGTAATCTAGAGATGATTGACGGGGTGCGGCTGCCCAACGTATCAGCATGTCCGGCGTGGTCAATCAGCTAACTTTGAGCCGTGAAGAAAAAGAGAGTACCAGGTACCGTACCGTACGTAGTACTCAGTAATATGATTCTCTATTCTTCTTGTGTGTGACGTACACCGCTACACTGACACGCACTACCCTACCGACCCGCTCCCTTCCCAGGGCGGGGGGGCTGGTGTAACCGCTGCTTGTCGACCGATCGGTTGAGCTCACAGGCTCCGTCCACATTGCCGAACCTTCGTTCGCAGCGGGCTAGGCCGAGATCCCAAGCAAGTCTGCTACATCTGTCGGTTTCAGATTGTAATCAGTCCACTGGCAGAGCAGTACCATTGGACCGAATCCCCTCGGCCCAATCTGAAACCGACAGATGTGACTTCGAATCTGAACCTCCTGCAGGTGCGACCGGGGGTACACGCAGAGCTGCAGGAGGGGACAGAGCATCGTCGAATCGGTCAGCGGGTCGTCCACCAGCCCCCTCTTACCCTGCTTCTGAAGGGACGGCGCAGGTCTAATAGTGCGGTCACTGCCGCCGGAAGTCGCTTGTGGGAGTTCTTTGGCACGTACACGAACAGGGAAGGCCAGGAGCTTGCTTTTCAATTTTACCAAAAACTGTGCGCAAGTTCAACTCACCGGAGTATTGATTCGATGGCGGTCAGCCTCGTCCTCGCGATCGCCTGCGCGCTCCTCGCCGTCTCCTCCGCGGCGCCGCCCCCCGACGTCGCCCTCCGCTGCGGCATCAGCACGACGTGGGAGCTCTTCGGCGGCTGCCCGCGCTGCGTGCGCGCGGCGCTGGCGACGGGCAACTTCTCGCTCTGGGCCAACCGCGGCACGAGCGCGCGCCTCGACGACCACCTGCTCAGCCGCCACGAGCACCGCGCCGCGACGACGGCCTTCGTGCCGACGCTGTTCGGCGCCGGCGCGCTGACGGGGGAGGTGACCGCGCCGGCCTTCTGGCGCGACCGGCGCGCGTCGAAGCGCGTCGACCCCGTCGAGAACGCGTCCGCGACCGTGCTGCCGTGGTTTGCGGCGGAGCCCGGCTTCCTGCGCCACGCGCAGGCGGTCCTCGGCTGGCACCGCCCCGACCTCTTCGGGGCCGCGGGGCCGCTCTGCATGGGCGAGAGGACCGACGGCTGCCTCCAGGTAGCTGCGCGCCTAATGCGCGCCCAGCCTCCTCCCCCCCCCTCCCCCTCACATCAGCGCCCACCCTCAGTCTGTGCCTCCGCCTGAGTCTGTGCTCTGCTGCTCGGATGTGTCATGCGGCGCTATCAGGGCGCGCTCACCCTGCCCAGAGCCGCCGGCGACGAGCCACTCTTCGACCCGCGCGCCCACGACGACGACGGCGCGCCGCGCGGCGCGTCCTACTGGCGCGCCACGCTGCAGGCGAGCATGCATGGAGATCCACCCCCCTCCACCCTCACACTCCCTGCCTTCAGCACACTAACATTGGTCCTAATACTGGCGCGCCACGAGCCGCAGAACCTGACGGCGCGCCACCCCGCGCACTACGGCACGCGGCGCGGCCTGCGGCTCGTGCTGCCCGCGGTCGGCGCCGACAGGCTGCGCCCCATCAGCAGCGGCGGCGCAGAGACGACGTCAGCGGAGACGTCGACGGCGATGGAGGCGGAGGCGGCGACGCGTTCGCCGTGCGCCGGCGGCCCACTGGGGGCAGCGGCGGCCCCGTCCGGAGAGGCGACACGGCTATTCGGCGGCGGCCATTCGGGGGCCAAGTCGCCGTCGCCCCCAACGAGCAGAGCTATGAGCAGCCCCAGCTGCGACGGCTGGCTCGCTGACTTCAAGGCCGCGACGCTGCCGCTGCCGTGCACGGCGCCGTCGGGCGAGCGCACCAACTGCTGGGACGTCGCCTCGGCGCTCAACCTGCACGTGGTTGGCGAGGCGAGCCTCGCGGGCGCCGCGCAGGCGTGCACGCCGCCCATGCCGCCCACGCCGCCGCGCCCATGCCGCCGCCCATGCCACGCATGCCGCCGCCCATGCCGCCCATGCCGCCCCCCATGCCGCCGCCCATGCCGCCGCCCTGCATCATCATGCCGCCGCCCACATGCCGCCACGCAGGTCCTCCGCAACGTCGAGGCGCACGCGAGACTCTTCGCCGACGACGTCGCCGGAGCCAACGGCCGCAGCCGCAAGACGATCTGGCTGACGGAGGTGACAGTCGCGAGCGCCGAGATCGGCGAGATCGTGCCGTTTGTCGCGGCGCTGATGGACGAGGTGGAGGGGCTGCGCAACCGCGGTGCGCTGCAGCCGAGGCGACGCTCTCACACACCAGCCCCTGGAGCCGCCCTGCCACACCTGTGCCCTGGCTGCTCACGCATGCGCCGCCTCGTGCCTCCACGCGCTGCATGGTCACATGTGCTGCTCACGCGTGCGCTCGCGCCCACCCACACACACGCTGCATGGAGCAGAGCGCTTCTGGTACGTCGAGGTGGTGGCGTGGAAGCACGGCCACTCCATCAACCCCGCCGACAACCCGCCCAACCCACGCGCGCCGCACACGCCGCTCAAGCGCGCGTGGTGGGCGTCGTCCCTCTTCGACGCATTCGGCGAGCTGACGCCTCTCGGCGACGCCTTCTTCGCGCGCTGCCCTCCTGGCCTGTCGGTCCCACCGCCGCCGCCGTCGTCGCCGCCGCCGCCGCCTCCGTCGGACTCGTCACCGGCATCGGTGGCCCTGGTGCCGCACCCACCGACAGTCCGCGCCTCCTCCGCCTCGACGCCGCGCGGAGGTGGAGGCGGAGGTGGTGGAGGTGGAGGCGCGCCGCCGCTGCAGTGCGGCGTCGCGACGGGACATTTCTTCCTGTGCCGCCGCTGCGCCGCGACCGCCGTGCAGACGGGCAAGATGGCGGCCTGGTACAACTGCCCCAGCCCTTCACCTGACGCCCTGGCACCTCCCGGGACCTCCTGGCAAAACCTGGCACCTCCCGGCACCTCCCGACACCTCCCGGCATAGGTACAACTGGGGCACCGCGCCGCTCGGCACCGTTGGGCAGATGGCGCAGCGGCGCGCGCGGCTCGACAGCATGGTCAACTTGGCCGTCTTGGGGAGGCCATAGCTGGCTGCATCTGAAGGCGTGGGGCCGTCCTCGCCACTCGGGAGAAGGGCCCCATCACCTCAGATCGCACCACGAAGCCGTGGCCTTTCAGCCACACGCCGCCCAAGTTGCCATTTCGCTGCGTTTGACCATACAGGCTCGAGATGCAGCGGCGGTTCATCCCGACGATCTGGGGGCCACACGACCTGCGCAAGACGGCCGCCGACGGGCCAGCGCTGCCGAAACTCTCGCCGTACGGCCGGCAGGTCTTCAACACGTCGAGCGACATCTTCCTGTTCAACGAACCCGACGCCTACGGCCCCGCAGCATGGCCAGAGTGGCCGCCTTGAGGCAGTGCCGTGGCCACCGCCGGCTCCTCTGACTGTGCATCCGGAGGCTTGAGACTACTGGCGTCCTCACGCCGGAGGAGGTGCCCAGATTGACTTGTCCGCTGCGTGTGGCCATACAGGCCCCGCGTGCAACGGGCTCAACCCGACGCCCGCCAACGCGTGCCAGCGCGGCGAGTTCGCGGGCGTGCGCGCGCTCGGCGGCGTCGACCCCGGCGTCGGCGCGCCGCGGCTGCCGCCGTTCTGCCCGGTGTCGGCGTCTCTCTATTGGAAGGAGCACATCGACTGGCTCATGTCGCTCGGACTCGGCGCGACCGACGGCCTCGGGCGCAGGCGGCGCGTCGTCTCGCCGGCGATGGCGTACTTTGCGCGGCCCGATCCCAACGCGTCGCACTCGTGCGTCGGCGTCGACCCCCGCCGAGGCAGGCCGCCCGGCGGCTACTACTGCAAGGGGTGGCTGCACGCCTTCAAGCAGGCGACGCTGGCGTGGTGATACCCCCCCTCCCCTCCTCCCCTCCTCCCCTCCCTCCTCCCCTCCTCCTTGCGCAGCCGTGCACGACCTTCGGTGGCGCCGCCACCAACTGCTGGGACGTGATCGACGTCATCTCGGTGCACTCGTACGCCAACGCCGTGGCCGACATCCTGCACAACCTGCGCGAGTACGGCGACGTCTTCGCCGACGACTTTGCGGGCGCCAACGGCCGCTCGAAGAAGGTGCTGTGGCTCTCGGAGATCGCGATGGGATCGTCGGAGCTCGACGAGATCGTGCCGTTTGTCGATGGGCTGATGGCGGCGCTCAACGACCGCGCCGCCTTCGGCTTCGTCGGGCTGATCGCGTGGCACGGCAGCACGTGGTCAAAGCGGCCGTTTTCTCAGTGCCGTTTTCTCAGTGCCTCGACTCAGTGCCACGGCAGGCAACCACGGGCTCCTCCGACTGTGCATCTGAAGGCTTGAGGCTGAGGCTGCCCAACCTGACACTTTCGCCGCGCGTGACCATCCAGGCTGCACGACATGTCGCTCGCGCCCTTCACGATCGGCACGACCGTGCCGCGGCCCAACCAGCGCTGGACGTCGGCCCTCTTCGGTCCGTACGGCGACCTCTCGCCCATCGGCAGGCGCTTCTTCGACGCGTGCCCGCCCGCGGCGCCGCTGCCGCAGCCGCTGCACCACGCGGAGCAGCCGACGACGGTCTCATATGGGCGCCGGCCGCACGCGCAGCACCAGCAGCAGCATCCGTCGTCGTCGTCGTCGCTGCGAAAGCTAAAGCTGTCGCCGCCGCACCGGACCAGCAGCGGCAGTCCACAGCCGCAACCTGTGCTGCGCCACCGACGCCGCCGACGCCGCCGACTCAAGGGGGTCGCCGACGAGGCGACGGTGGCGGCAGCCTCCGGTGAGGGCGGCGGCGGAGGCCACGAGGGCGGCCGCGGCGGGCGTGGACAGCGCCCCAGGTCGGGTGGACCCGCCGCCTGGAGCAGCAGCAGCGGTGGTGGAGGACTGCCCGCAGACGGAGGCAGCAGCGCCTCCTCGGCGCCGCCGCCATCCGACGCGGCGGCACCGATGGCGACGGTGCTGGTGCGCTCGTCGGCTCTCAACCTGCAGTCGGCGCCGCCGGTGGCGTGGGCGCGGCTGCTGCGCCATCAGCTAAAGGGGCGCGCCGCGGTCGAGCTCCTCGTGGACACGACCTTCTGCGCGGGCGCGTGGCTATGTTGAAAAGAAGGCCCATTTGGCTCACCAACCGGGGCCCAAGCGGCTGATTGGCCGAGGATGGCCGTGGGGCTGCCCTGGGCTTGATTCTTCCACTGCGAGGGCCTGTCGGAGTCGGAGGCAGATCTGGCCGAAGGGAGCGGCCGCCGCCTTGGTTTCAACGCAGGCGCGTGGTGCGACCCGGCGAGCGCCGCGCCGCGCTTCGGGCTCACGGCGATGGGCGTCGACGCGGGGGACGTCGTGCGGGCGTGGCCGGGCGTCGAGTGGCCGGTGGACTGGCTCTCGCACGCGACGCCGCCGGACCCGGCGCTGAGCGCGACGGCCGAGGGGCGGCTGCGGCGCACGGTGCAGTGCTGGATGCGCGAGGACGTGCTGAGCAAGCTGCGCGCGTCGCTCGAGAGCAAGGGCTGGCTCACGACGACGGCGACAAGGACGACAGAGACGACGACGACGACGACGACGACGACGACGACGACCACATCGTCATCGGGGGGATCATCGGGAGTATCATCGGGAGGCTCATCGGGAGGCTCATCGGGAGGTTCATCGGGAGGAGGCGAGGAGACGACGACGACGACGACGACGAGGCCGAAGCCGCTGCCGCTCACGGGCCGCGAGCGCGCGCACCTCAACTTGATCGGCTACCTGATCCACGAGCCGTCGCTGGTGCTCTGGTGGCGCGCGAAGCAGAAGCTGGCGGCCAACCCCGGCGGCGGCGGCGGCGCGAGCGGCGGCGCGCGCGCGATCCCTGGCGGCCATGTGTGGGTGCTCGAGGACGACACCTACTTCGAGGGCGACGTCCTGCCGTTCTTCGAGCACTACCACCGCCACGTGACCGCCGACCTCGTCTCTGTCTTCGCGCCCTACCACCACGACTGCCTGCCCGAGATGCGCCGCGGGCCGTGGCCCGCCGCCGCCCCCGCCTCCACCGTCGCCGCCGACGCGCGGGGGCGCGGGCGCGGCTGCTATCGATCGGCCGAGACGGCGTGGTACCGCAGGATGGTCAAATTGACCGTCTTGGCAGTGCCACAGCTGGCCACCACGGGCTCCTCTGACTGCATCTGAAGGCTTGAGGTTGCCCTTTGCACTCGTAAGGAGCCAGGTTGCCCTTTGCACTCGTAAGGAGCCTTTGCACTCGTAAGGAGAGGGCCAGCACAGCACTGCCGAGAGGCCGTGTGGCCATCCAGCCAGAGGCCGCCCAAGTTGAGATGTGCGCCGCGGCTTGGCCATGGCATGGCAGGTATGTTGGCTGCGCCGCGTGCCCATCTGTAGGTGGTTGTGCCCCCTCACGGTGGTATGCCCCCCCCCTCCCCTCCCGCACCTCTCAGGTACCAGTGGCTCGAGCTCGGCCGCCCCGAGGGCGCCTTCTTCACGTCGGACAGCCGCCGCTACTGGCCGGCGCACAAGTGGGAACACGTCGAGCGCTTCTCGGTCTCGCTGCTCGGCGACGTCGACGCGGCGCTGACGCGCGGCCAGGTGGCGCACGGCGAGCTGTTCGCCGGCTTCCATTGGGTGCTTATACCCCTCCCCATGCCCAATGTGCAATGCCAGGTGGCGCACGGCGAGCTGTTTGCCGGCTCGCTCTGCGTGGCGACGCCCGGCTGCACGACGGCCGACCTGCGCGACACCGGCCACGTGCCGCCCGACCTCACGCACTACTCTGCGGGGTCGCATGTTGAAAACAAGGCCCGTTTGGCCGACCAACCGGGGCTCCAAGCGGCTGATTGGCCGTGGATGGCTGCGAAGCCTGGGGCTGCCCTGGGCTAGCCCTGGGCCCGATTCTGCCACTGCGAGGGGCTATTGGAGAAAGATCTGGCCGAACTGAGCGCCGGCTTGTTTTCACCCTAGGCGGGGTCGTTCAAGCTCGACGGCAACGTCGCGACGGCGCCGCAGATGTGGCGCCACGTCGGAACCGGCCGGTGCGGCTTCATGCGCCGCGCCGCCGCGCGCCACGCCGCGCCTCTCGGCCGCGCCGCCTGTGCCGAGCAGACCGACGACGGTGGCGGGAGTGGTGTTGGCGGTGCACCTCCCGCGTGCGACTGGCGGCTGCGTGAGCTGGGCGGCTGCGACGACGCGCCGGCGGCCAAGGCTACCGCCATCGTCACACTCTCGTGGGCGACGACGGTCGCCGACGTCGCGGACCTCGCTCAGATACCGCTGCGGTGCAGCGCATGCGAGTCGATGGCGGTCTCGCAGCCGTGGCGCTCACCGCCCTGGCACAGCGGCAGCAGCAGCGGCAGCAGCGGCGCCGCCGCCACCGCCGTCGCCGCCACCGCCGTCGTCGCCACCGCCCTTGCCGGAGACGGCAACTTGCCTCCTCGTGCGGTCGCCGTGGAGGCGGTGGCGGCGGCAGACGAGGACGATGATGGCCTCCGCCAGGTGCGAGATGATGGCCTTGGCGAAGGTGGCGGTGGGGGCGGCGGCGAGCCCACGCGTGTCTTCGTCGGCTGGGATGGCCTCTACCCACCGCTTGGACCCGTGCCGCTCTCGTCGCCGCTGGGTCAGCGGCTCGCGGGCGAGGGGCTGCTCGCGACGATGCGCGCGCTGTTTGAGCGGTGGGAGACGGCGCGATTCGGCCTCGAGCTGATTGCTGGCGGCGAGGCCGGAGGGGGCGGTGGCGGCGGCGGTGGCCACCGCGGCAAGGGCGGCGGCGGTGGCAGCAGCCCACGGCGACGCGGGAGGCGGCGGCTGCTCGTGTCGAGCGCGGTCACCAGAGACTTTCGCAGCCTGGCTAGGGCGCACCATCGCCCCCTCCCGCCCACCGGCCGCAGCGCCGATGGGCTCTGGTGGGAGCTGACCCGGCCGCCCCGCCACGGCTTCCGCGTCGTCGATCTGCAGCACGAGACCCTCGGCTGCAACCGTAACAACGCCACCACCAGCCACCTCGGCACGAGCGACCTCGACCTCCACGCGCCTTACTGCTCGCCGACGCGCGCGCTGGGCGACCGGAGCTTCATGGTGGGCAACGGCGAGGGCCCCGGAGGCGCCGTCGTCGCCGAGGGACGCGACCTGTTCACGTGCGGCCAGCGCGACCCGCCCAAGAAGTGACGAGAGCGGATGCGATGCTTTATTGAGAGAGAGACGCGGTACCGAGATCGTGCTTGATCGTGTGCCGTGTGCAAACGCCGCCCCACCGGCCGCCCACGACGCGTATGTGACTTTGACGCGCACGCGTGGCGCGGCCGGCATTGCGGCAAGTGTGGCGAGGCGATATTATATGTGTATTTTTGTATTGTACTGAACCACTAACATCGTAAAAGTAAAGAGGGGCACGTCTAAAAGAGTCACAGCTTGCTTCGCACCGCCGCGATGACGCGTGCCGGGAACGAGCCCGCCGGCAGCAGCGAGCACCGCCACGGCGGCCACGCGCCCCCTGCCCCCGCTCCCTCGTCCATCTCGAGCGCGCGCGCGAGCGCCTCGATCCGCGCGGCGCCGTCGCCACCGGAGACGGCGGCGGCGCCGAGGCGCCTCAGCTCGGCGAGCTGCGCGTCGGAGGCCTCGTCGAGTCCCATCGCCGGCACCGTCGGGTTGAGGCGGTGGTAGGCCTCCGCGGGCAGCAGCGCGCGCAGCAGCCCGTCGACGTCGTCGGTGCGCGTCGCCGCGCGCACCAGCGTGCCTGGATGGTGAGACGCGGCGAGCGTGTCGACTTGGGCGGCCTCTGGCTGGATGGCCACGGCCTCTCGGTGGCATCGAATGTGCGGGGCCGCTTCTCACGAGTGAGGAGGGCAGCCTCAAGCCTTCAGATGCAGTCCGACGAGCCTCTGGAGGCCGGCCATGGCGCCACCAAGGCGGGCACTCTGACGATGCCGCGCGTGCCGACGGTCGTCGCGATCGCGTCGGGGTGGCCGCGCGTGCGGCTCGGCGCGAAGGCGCCCGTCCCAAACGACGCGAGCACCGCGATCGGCGCGCCGGGGTACAGCGCCTGCGCCTCGCGCAGCGCGACGGCCGCCGGGTTGTTGGCGAGCAGGCCGCCGTCGGCCAGCACGACGGACCCGCCGCCGCCTCCGTCCTCCGTCGCGTTGGGATCTGCCTCCGCGCGCTTCTCCTCCCGCGGCGTCTCCCGGCCACCCTCACCGCTGCCTGTGGTGGCGGCTGTGGTGGCGGCGGCGGCAAAGGCGCGGCTCTCTGCGGGCAGCACGCAGGTCGGGAAGTAGGTCGGCGCGGCCGTCGTCGCTCTCAGCGCGAGCCACGGAGCGACGCGGCTGCTCCCCGCGTGCGGCGGCGACGCGGCCGTCGCCGGAGGCAGCTCGTAGTTGCGCAGCACGTATGGCGCCGGCGGCGTGCGCGACGCCAGGCAGCAGACCACGAAGGCGTGCGCCGGCGGCGGCGGCGCGCGGCCGGGTGCTGCCGAGGCGTGGTAGGCCGCCTCCTGCGCCGCGCGCGCCTCGAGCATGCTGTGCGCGTGCCCGCGCCACTCCTCGGCGCGATCGGCCGCCGCCGCCAGGTCACCGGCGGTGGCACCCGCCTGCACGCGGCCCTCCGGTGGTGCGAAGCGTGCGGCCGGGTGGGCAAACTCACGGCGCAGGATCGCCTCGAGCGTCGCCGCCTTGTAGCTGCCGCCCGTCAGCAGGAGCTGGCCGTGCCGCAGCGGGTCCTTGCGAAAGACCTTCGCCGCGAGGCCGAGGTAGAGCCGCTCGAGCTCATCGAGGCTGTAGCGCTGCTGGATGCCGAGCGCGAGAATGCCGCCGGTCGACGTGCCGCCGATGACGTCGAAGAGCTCGTGGATCTGCCGGCCCGAGCGCCTCTCGAGCTCCTTGAGCATCTGCAGCGTGAGCAGTGCACGCGTGCCGCCGCCGTCGAGCGCGAGGATGCTGACACCGCGCCGGCGCAGCGGTCGCCGCGCTGCTATCGTGCTCGTCGCTCCACGAGGCGCGGTGAAATAGCCCAGCGCGCACAGCAGCTTGGAGGCAGCCAGGCGGCCGTCGCTGTCGCCGTGATGCAGCTGGTGGGTGGCGTATCGGATGAGCGACGCGTCGGCGCAGAGCTCACGTCGGCGACGATCGGAGAGGGTGGCAGAGTCGGCCAGCGCCGCTAGATCGGGCGAAGCCGCGAGCTTGGTAGGATTGCCGGTAGTCTGCATGCAGGCGGCCCCGATTGCGCATTCTTCGAGACCATCACGCGTGATGACGCAAGGTGGTGTTCTGATCATGCTGCTGGCCGGTCCAGCATCGGCCTTCATGCTCCACCCGTGTGGTCCCCGCCCCGCTCTGAGGGCCGCGCCAGCGCGGATGTCGCACCCAGCGAGCATGCTGCTCCCGGCGTCGCTGTCCGTGC
>Ga0115006_10001670_pt1 | contig 14064 bp, 10 predicted proteins | sample ArcOceMetagenome_3_FD_88943 | JGI IMG/M metagenome (GOLD analysis project Ga0115006, IMG submission 88943) | Marine eukaryotic phytoplankton communities from Arctic Ocean - Arctic Ocean- Svalbard ARC20M Metagenome | ecosystem: Environmental > Aquatic > Marine > Oceanic | place: Arctic Ocean...
TATATTCCTAATGATGTGTATTTGGATGAAGTAGACCAACAAATAATTATGATTACTGGACCTAACATGTCTGGAAAATCGGCAATATTAAGACAAACTGCTTTGATTGTATTAATGGCGCAAATGGGAAGCTTTGTTCCTGCCGAATCAGTTACAATGGGGTTTGTAGACAAAATATTTACCCGGGTTGGCGCATCTGATAATATCTCTTCTGGAGAATCTACATTTATGGTAGAGATGAACGAAACGGCTAGTATTTTGAATAATATTTCGGATCGTAGTTTGATTTTGTTAGATGAAATTGGAAGAGGAACGAGTACGTATGATGGGATTTCTATCGCTTGGAGTATTACTGAATACATTCACGAATACCCACAGAAAAAAGCGAAGACTTTGTTTGCTACGCATTATCATGAACTGAACGAAATGCACAAGCAGTTTCCAAGGATAAAAAACTATAACGTTTCGGTAAAAGAGATTGATAAAAAAATCTTGTTTATGCGAAAATTGGTGAAAGGAGGAAGTAATCACAGTTTTGGAATTCACGTTGCAAAAATGGCTGGAATACCAGGTTTTGTTATACGTAAAGCAGAAGAGATTCTTACCAAGCTAGAGAAAAGAGGGGGTGACAGCAATCAAGAAACAAAGAAAGCTTTGAACTCAAAAGACGAAGAATTGCAATTGAGTTTTTTCAATTTAGATGATCCAATATTGGAAGATATCCGTGATGATATTGCCAATATAGACATCAATACACTTACTCCTGTGGAGGCTTTGATGAAATTGAATGAGATTAAGAAAAAGTTGGGGTAATATTATTTACACCATTTTTTCTTATTTAGTTTTAAAATTAGAAAGCTCTTAACCAAGATACTTGTGGAATTGGAATTCCAACATAACCCCTACTACCATCAATGTCAGTTCTTTCAAATATAGCACCAGACAATACTATTTGGATTGCTTTTCCATACCCTGTACTAAACCTCATACCAGGCATCAATATAATTGTTGGCTTATAACCACCTTCAACATAACTTCCTTCAAGAACATTAAAGTTAGCATTAGTTGGTAATGATGTATCCCAAGTTTGAGTAAAATTAACACTTACTTCTTTATTATATTCTATTTGATTTCTTTTTGTAAAAAAAATCATGGAATCAAAAATAAAACTTGCTTTTTTTCCAACAGCTTTAATCCCTGAAATACCTAATACAATGGAGCCATTATTACTAGTGTTTTTAGTTCTAATTACATCTTCATTTGTAGGGTAATAACCAGGCTGCACATAATTATTCTGTGTCTCATCATAAGTTTGATAATTATATTTTGAATAAGAAGTGCCATTAGAATTATTTGCACCTAGGTTAACATGAGCAAATCCAGCAGAAAAACTAACATTTGAACTTCTATCTCCCTTAGTAACCGTAGCAAAATACAATCCTCCATATGCTTGAGGAGCTAAATATCCACCCGAACCAACAATACCTCCAATTGCAAAATTAATATCTGAATCAGGGTTAGGATTTGTGAAAGAATATTTTACTGCTAAAGCTATTGGACTAGCAATCCATGTAGTCATTACACCAATAGATAAATTATCACTAACTGCAAAATGAACTTCTGGACCATAAAGGTGAATCAGTGCGTAATTCTCTTTCTTTTTTATGGGTAGAGCATTTGTAGTAAAATAATACCTAGTTGTAAAAGGTCCATTTTCTCTTAAATCATTATATTCTTCGAGATTTGAATTATTTCCTTTCTTAGATTCCTCAACTTCTCTTAATTCTTGTATATCCGATTTATTAATGAAAATTTTACCAATATTCTTTGTCTGTAATAATATTTCTCGGCCATCATCTTTTATAATATAACCGTAATATTCACTACCATCATTTTTTACAACCAAATAATACTTTTTTTCAGTTTTATTAGAGTCACTTAAAACTTGAGAATATGAATTAGTAATACCCAACCCAAATATCAAAATTAAAATAGTATAAAATACTTTCATGGTTCATTTTTTTTTAAATATAAACAAAAAAAACATTGCGGAAAATTTATTTTTAAATGAAATGAAAAATCAATAAAAACTTAAGGCTAAGAAAGTTTAATAATTAGGCAACTACCTTAACACTTTTCGCTACCTCTCTAGCATTAGCAATAGCTTTATCCAAATCTGGATTTACGACAGTTATGTGTCCCATTTTACGGAAAGGTTTGGTTTCTGTTTTTCCGTATAAGTGAACGTAAACCCCTTGTTGTTTCATTACTTCGTTTATTCCTTTATATACTGGAGTACCCGTATGATTTTTATCCCCTAGTAAGTTTATCATCACTCCTGGCTGAATTATTTCTGTACTTCCCAAAGGAAAATTCATAACCGAACGATAATGTTGTTCAAATTGTGACGTGTAATTACATTCCATTGTATGGTGTCCACTGTTGTGAGTTCTTGGAGCCATTTCATTTACAATCAAAGAACCATCTTCTAACACAAAAAATTCAACTGCTAATAAACCGACCATTTTTAATTTTTCAATGATAGTTTTAGCAATTCCTTGAGCTTGTTTTTCTGTTTCTTGGCTAATTTTTGCAGGTGAAAATAAAAACTCTACCAAGTTTGCTTCAGGATTAAATTCTTGCTCGCAAGTTGGGTAAGAACGAATTTCTCCTTTCTCGTTTCTTGCTACAATCACAGAGACTTCTTTTACAAAATCAATCTTTTCCTCCAACAAAGAAGGAACATCAAATGCATCTTCCAAATCTTCTGGCGATTTTAATATTTGCACTCCTTTTCCATCATAACCTCCTTTCCTCATTTTTTGTACAATAGGAAACGTAGCTTTTTGTTCTACTTCTTCCAAAGAGTCGCACAACTCAAAATCGGCTGTAGGAATATTGTTATCCTTGTAAAATTGTTTCTGAACTCCTTTATCCTTTATCAGTTTTATGATGTGAGGTTGAGGAAAAACCTTCACCCCTTCCCTTTCCAATTGAAAAAGTGCTTCAGTATTTACATTTTCAATCTCTATAGTCAATACATCCATTCCCGAACCAAAATCAAAAACTGTATCATAATCATTGAAACTACCTTGAGTAAAAGAATCGCACAAATTTGCCGCAGGACAATTTGGGTTTGGATCCAAAATATGAATGGGAGTTCCGTAGCTCATTGCAGATTGAATAAACATTCTACCTAGTTGACCTCCTCCTAATATGCCGAGTTTTGTTTTGATAAAATTCATAAGTTAAAAGTACGGAAAAATACATCATATTTAAGTAGCTTTATCTTATAAAATTAAAAAATGGAATTTAGTTATTGGGAGCATCAAACTTGGTTTTCGAATATAGACTTTACTGTTATTGGCAGTGGAATTGTAGGACTAAGTTGTGCCTTACAATTAAGAGAAAAGCACCCAAAAGCTTCTATTTTGATTGTTGAAAAAGGAATTTTACCGCAAGGTGCCAGTTCAAAAAATGCAGGATTTGCATGTTTTGGAAGTGTTTCCGAATTACTAGATGATTTATCCAATAACTCTGAAGAAGAAGTGGTAAAGTTGGTAAAACAAAGATTAGATGGGCTTCATAGTTTGAGGAAATTAATTGGCGATAAAAATATGGATTTTAATCCTTGGGGTGGATTTGAGTTGTTTTCTAATAATCAAAAAAGCTCTCAAGAAGAGTGTTTGGAAAGTATTCCGAGATTGAATAAATTACTTCAGCCTGATTTCAATGACTCTGTGTTTGAAACAAAGAAAAACCCTTTTAGATTCGGAAATATATTGCCGAAAGTAATTTTCAATAAGCATGAAGGCCAATTGAATACAGGTAAAATGATGGAGCAATTACTTCGATTAGCTTACAAGAATAACATTAAGGTGGTTAATTCTATTTCTGTTACAGGTTTTGAAAATATAGGGGAAAAAGTTTTGGTAAAAACAGATAAAATTGATTTTAAAACCAGTCAATTATTTATTGCAACCAATGGATTTTCTTTAGATTTGGGAATTGATAAAGTAAAACCTGCCAGAGCACAAGTATTAATCACTAAACCTATTCCTGAATTAAAAATAAAAGGAACTTTTCATATCGAACAAGGCTACTATTATTTTAGAAATATTGACGATAGAATTCTACTGGGTGGAGGAAGAAATTTAGACTTTGAAGGGGAAGAAACAACACAATTTGGACAAACGGAACTCATTCAAACCAAATTAGAAGAAATTCTCAATATTATTATTCTACCTAATACTCCCTATGAAATTGATCACAGATGGAGTGGCATAATGGGAGTAGGAAATCAAAAAAATCCACTTATTTCTTCTTTTGATAACCGAATTCACTATGGCGTGAGACTAGGAGGAATGGGAGTTGCAATTGGAAACCAAATTGGAAAACAATTAGCTAATTTGATTTCTTAAATTCATTTGTCACTCCTATTCTTCGATTAGAGATTAAAGCAACTCATACCTTCCAGACAATGATTCTACCATTTTAATCAATGAATTTGACTGCTAATCTGTCCGTTTATTGTTCATATTTTCGCCTTGTTCTCTATTTCCTTTTTTAGTATATTTGCAATAATCCAATAGGGAGAAAAACAGATAGAAAAGATTGAATGGAAACAGCTAAAGCAACAAATAAAACAGATATCTCTTTTGAAGAATTCAAAAATGAAATAATTGAAGATTACAGACTTGCAAAAATAAGTAGAGAACTTTCTTTACTTGGGAGAAGAGAAGTATTGACTGGGAAAGCAAAATTTGGAATTTTTGGAGATGGAAAAGAATTACCACAAATAGCTTTAGCAAAACAATTTAAAAACGGAGATTTTAGATCTGGTTATTACCGTGACCAAACGCTAATGATGGCGATTGGGCAAATGGAACCTACTAATTTCTTTGCAGGATTATACGCAGATACCAACCAACAAAACGAACCGTTCTCTGCAGGAAGACAAATGGGAGGACATTTTTCTACTCAGAATCTTAATCCTGATGGAAGCTGGAAAAAGCTTACCGAACAAAAAAATTCATCTGCCGATATTTCTCCAACAGCTGGACAAATGCCAAGATTATTGGGATTGGCTTTGGCTTCAAAAAAATTCCGTGAAAACGAAAATCTAAAAGAATTTACCGATTTTTCTATCAATGGAAATGAAGTTGCTTTTGGTACAATTGGGGATGCCAGTACAAGTGAAGGGTTATTTTTTGAAACGATGAATGCTGCCGGAGTACTGCAAGTACCAATGGTAATGAGTATTTGGGATGATGGACACGGAATTTCTGTTCCAAAAAAATACCAAACTACGAAAGAAAACATTTCTGAATTACTTGCTGGATTAGAACAAACTGAAGATAAAGCTGGATTCAAAATATACAATGTAAAAGGGTGGGATTACCCAGGATTGTGTAGAACTTACCAAGAAGCTGTGGCTTACGCAAGAGAACATCAAGTTCCTGCTTTAGTTCATGTAGAAGAAGTTACACAACCACAAGGTCACTCTACTTCTGGATCTCACGAAAGATACAAATCGGAAGAGAGATTGCAATGGGAAGTAGAATATGATGGAATAACTCAATTCCGTAAATGGATTCTTGATTATAAAAAGGAATACAAAAAAGAATTGGCTACCGAAGAGGAATTGAATAAAATTGACCAAGAAGCTAAGAAAATAGTGCGTGATGCTAAAAAAGAAGCTTGGAGCAACTTCCTTACTCCTTATTTGACGGAGCAAAAAACTATGGTTGACTTATTGTCAAAAATTGCTGCAAGTAGTTCCAACAAAGTATTTATTGAGAAATTAATAAATGAACTAAAGGCAAGTACAGAACCTAGCAGAAAAGAAATAGTATCGGCTGCAAAGAAAACCCTCCGTATAATAAGAGATGAAAACTGTGAGAATAAAGAGGAGTTAAAAGCTTGGATTGCTCAAAGCACAAAAGAAAACTACGAAAGGTATAGTTCTTATCTAGAAGCTTCTGGCGATAAAAGCGCATTGAATATTACGCCAATCGCTCCTACTTATGACGGAGATGAAATGGTGGATGGAAGAATTATCTTGAGAGATACTTTTGACAAACAATTTGAAAAAAATCCTTTGATTTTCACTTTTGGGGAAGACACAGGAAAAATTGGTGGAGTGAACCAAAGTATGGAAGGTATGCAAGAGAAATATGGCGAAAGTCGTGTTTCGGATACTGGAATTAGAGAAGCTACAATCATTGGACAAGGAATTGGAATGGCAATGAGAGGATTGCGACCAATTGCCGAAATACAATATTTAGATTATTTATTGTACGGAATTCAAATCTTAAGTGATGATTTGGCTACGTTACAATACAGAACAAAAGGAACACAAAAAGCACCTTTAATTATAAGAACAAGAGGGCACAGATTGGAAGGGGTTTGGCACTCAGGATCACCAATGGGAATGATTATCAATTCATTGAGAGGAATTCACGTATGTGTCCCTAGAAACATGACCATTGCTGCAGGATTTTACAATACATTATTAGAAAGTGATGACCCTGCTTTGGTAATAGAATGCCTAAACGGATACAGAAGTAAAGAAAAACTTCCTACCAACTTGGCAGAATACAGAATACCCTTAGGAATTCCTGAAGTGACTAGAGAAGGAACAGACATTACGTTAGTCTCTTATGGTTCTACTTTTAATATATGTACAGAAGTTGCCAAACAACTTGCAGAAGCGGATATTTCTGTTGAATTAATAGACGTACAAACTTTATTGCCTTTTGATGTGAAACATTCAATTGTGGAGTCTATCAAAAAAACAAACAGAGTCATCTTTATAGATGAAGATGTGCCTGGAGGAGCAACTGCTTATATGCTCGACAAAGTCTTGGTAGAACAAAAAGCTTATCAATATTTAGATTCTAAACCAATTACTCTCGCCTCACAGCCTCACAGACCAGCTTACGGAAGTGACGGAGATTATTTTTCTAAACCAAATTCCGAAACAATTTTTGAAGCTATTTACGAAATAATGAATGAAGCAAATCCAAAGAAATATACTAACTTGTACTAAACTGAGGTTATGAAAACAATTAAATTAACACTTCTAACTTTCGCTATATTGGCATTTACAACTAATTCTTTTTCACAATATGAGGAGAATAACAAAGCTAAAGAAGAGTACAAAAACAAATCCAAGCATGCCGTGGGATTGGCAGCAGGTTTTTCTACTGGTTATGGACTTTCGTACCAATACACACCAAACAAAATTACGTTTCAATTGGCTTTTGCTCCTTTAAAGGATGACAACATGACTCTTATAAGCACTGGATTAACTTTTATTTACCGAATAAAAGAAGGTGATAAACTTAACTTTTTTGTGTACCAAGCAAATCATTACATAGTAGATAGGGAAACACGTACAAACTATCCTTACCCTCCAGGAACTCCTTCAACATCAACTATTAATAACGATAGATTCAATAATGGAATTGGTTTAGGATTTGAATTTTTTATTGGAGAGAACGTTTTATTTGATTTAATGACTGGTTACGGAGCAAGAAACAATTTTAAAGAATTGGGGCTTACTGGTGAAATTGGTTTATTCTATAAACTTTAATCAAACACATATTTCCCTCCTTTCACGTTCACGTTTGGGGGGATTTTTTTGTTCTGGAAAAATGAATACCCTTCGTTTAGGTTTTTCCAAAAAGAGTAAGTGTTTAATGCTTTCACTTTAGCACTGTTCATTATTTTAGACGTAAACTTAAAAGGAAAAATGTGTATTCTCACAAAAGGTTGATTGTGCTCTAAAGCTGATTGCAACAGAGTATATATTTCTTCTATGTTCTCGTTTCCCATTGCGTAACAGCCTATAGAAACACATTCTCCATGCACCATTAATGCCGAACCTGTGTAGCCTTTTTATCTTTCATATGAATTGGGGTAACCAATATTAAAAGCCAAATGATAACTGCTATATGGATTTAATTGAGCTGGTTTTACAAAGTAAAATCCTTCTGGGCTTTTCCCGTCTCCTTGTTTTGTTTTAGTCCCCAATCCACCAGAAAAATAACAAACATCATACGTTTTGAATAATGAAAATTTATTTCCTTTTTTAATCCAAACCTCAAATTTTTTCTCTTTTTTAAATACTCTAAAATACAGTTCTTCTCCCCATTTAAAACCGTTAGATTTAAACTCTTTCTTTAGAGTTGGAGTGAGCTTTTTTGCCACTTTTTTGGATAACGTACTTTTAGGAATATTATCTGTTTTAAGAGATAAACAAAAAATAGCTAGTGCGATAAAAATAAATAATTGCTTAAACATATTCTTTAAACCTAAAGAATATTAATCTATTGCTACTAATACAAACTATTTTTTAAATATCCTCCTCGACAAAAGGTAATTTTAATTTTTATGTTAGACTATCAGATAATTCTAAATTAACTGGATTTTTTCATATCCGTTAAGAGATGAATTGCATCACTTAAAACTTTTACTATTTGGAGATTCAAACACTTCCAAATCAAAATACTGAATGGAAGCTAATAAATGATCAAATATATCAGCTTGAATGTGTTCGTAATTTTCCCAATTCTTATCTCCACTAAAAGCATAAATTTCTAAAGGAATTCCATTATTTGTAGGCTGTAGTTGCCTAGCCATAAATAATAAGTTTTTATTTACTGCCGTATGTTGTTCCAAATACAACTCTATATACTTCCTAAAAACCCCCATATTTGTGAGGTTTCTTCCGTTCAGAATCACTTCTTTATTTACAACATTTCTCCCATTAAATTCTTCTAGCTCAGTTTGTTTCTGAGTTAAATAACTGGCCAAAAAATCAATCCCTTTTAACCTTTCAATATCATCACTTGTAAGATGTTTCACCGTGTCTTGACGAATGTAAATAGCTCTTTTTATTCTTCTTCCTGGCGAATCTATCATTCCTCTCCAGTTTTTAAAACTATCGGAGATTAAAGCATAAGTAGGTATGGTTGTAATTGTATTGTCGAAATTCTGCACTTTTACCGTAGCCAAATTTATTTCTACTACATCTCCATCTGCTCCATATTTTTCGAATGTAATCCAATCTCCTATTCGAACCATGTCATTGATAGAGACTTGAATACTTGCCACAAAGCCCAAGATTGTATCTTTAAACACTAAAATGATCACAGCAGAAACTGCCCCCATTGCGGATAAAAATTTCCAAACCTCCATATCTGCAAGAATAGTAAACGAATACATAAAACCTGTAAACCAAGCAAATATCATAAATACTTGAATGTAACTATCTATCGGTTTATCTCTAAATTGTGGTTTCGACTTTAAATAATCTTTTATCGAATTTAAAATACTACGCACAATGTACAGAGTAAGAACAATACCTAAAACCTCTACAATCTTTATGGCAACTCCTTTGATATCCGTAAAATCTACAAAAATATGAGGAACGTAGTAATGGAATAAAGCAATTGCAGGAACATGAGCTATGTTTCTTGGCAACTTATTTGTTATTAGTATATCATCAAATTGGGTTTTAGTCCCACTAGCAATCCTTGTCGATATTTTTCTGATAATTATTTTAATAATGTAATCAATTATCAAAATAAATCCAACAACAACCAGCAACAAAATCAACACATTCATATACTTAGAAAATGAGGAGCTAGATCCTATTGATATAAAATAATCATAAAAAAAATGGTCGAATTTACTCATTGAATAAAGATTTTAAATAAGGTAAGAAAAAAAACGACAACCCTTCGTTATTAACCCAAAACTTAGGAATAATAAATTGAAGTAACCTTCATCGAACTATTTGAAAATTTAAACATTGAATCTGAAATGCATCACATCTCCATCTTCTACAATGTATTCCTTCCCTTCTACTCCAAGTTTACCAGCATCTTTTACTTTCGCTTCAGATTCAAACTCAATAAAATCTTTGTATTTTATGACTTCTGCTCTAATGAATCCTTTTTCGAAATCAGTATGAATAACTCCTGCAGCCTGAGGTGCAGTCATTCCTTTGGTAATTGTCCAGGCTCTTACTTCTTTTACTCCTGCAGTAAAATAAGTGCTCAAGTTTAATAGTTTATAGGCACTTGTAATCAATTTATTTACTCCTGGCTCTTTCAATCCCATGTCTCCAAGAAATTCTTGACGGTCTTCAAAAGATTCTAATTCATTGATATCAGCTTCAATTGCTGCACCTAAAAATAAAACTTCTGCATTTTCTGCTTTTACAGCTTCTCTTACTTGCTCTACGTACTTATTTCCATCAGCAACAGAACCCTCATCTACGTTACACAAATACATCACTGGTTTTGTAGTCAATAAATGTAAATCTTTCAAGAACTTCACATCTTCTTCAGCCTCCAATTCTACTTCTCTACCTGATTTTCCTGCTTCTAATTTATCTTTCAGCTGAGTCAAAATATCGTGTTGTCTCACAGCTAATTTATCTCCAGAAGCTGCAGCTTTACCCAACGATTTTATTTTACCCTCTACTGCTTCCAAATCTTTCAATTGCAACTCAATATCAATGATTTCTTTATCTCTCACTGGATCCACACTTCCATCTACATGAATAATGTTATCGTCATCAAAACATCTTAAAACATGGATAATTGCATCTGTTTCACGAATATTTGCTAAGAATTTATTTCCCAATCCCTCTCCTTTACTTGCTCCTTTTACCAATCCTGCAATATCTACGATTTCGATAGTAGTTGGCAACACTCTTTCGGGGTTTACCAATTTTTCTAGCTCGTTCAATCTATTATCTGGAACAGAAATAGTTCCTAAGTTTGGTTCTATGGTACAAAAAGGAAAGTTTGCCGATTGTGCTTTCGCATTAGACAAACAGTTAAATAAAGTTGATTTTCCTACATTGGGTAACCCAACAATTCCACATTTTAAAGCCATGATTCTTGTTTTTTTTCAAAAGTAAGATTTTTATTTAAGATTATGAGATTTACCCGATAGATTATGTTTTATTCTTGAATCGATTAATCTATCTTATAAAATCTAAAATTCTCTTCGTCTAAAATTCTATAATTCCAATAAAACCGTACCTTTGCACTCTAATACAACACAATTCTATGATTTCTACAGAAAATTTATCCTTACAATACGGCAAAAGAGTTTTATTTGACGAAGTAAACGTGAAATTTACGCAAGGTAACTGCTACGGAGTTATTGGAGCAAATGGAGCGGGTAAATCTACTTTCCTTAAAATATTATCTGACGAAATTCAAGCTACTAGTGGCCGTGTTTCTATTGATCCTGGAAAAAGAATGGCTGTACTGAAACAAAGTCACCACGAGTATGACGAGGTTACAATTTTGGATACTGTTCTTATGGGACACACCAAATTGTGGAAAAACATGAAGGACAAAGAAGAAATTTATGCTAGACCAGATTTTAGTGAAAAGGATGGATTAGAAGTTGCGGAACTGGAAGGAGAATTTGCAGAGATGGACGGATGGAATGCCGAACCTGAAGCTGCTTCTCTACTAAGTGGGATAAATATTCCTGAAGACAGACATTATTCTGTAATGAAAGATTTGAGTGGGAGTGAAAAAGTGAGAGTTCTTTTGGCTCAAGCACTTTTTGGAAATCCAGATATCTTAATTTTGGATGAGCCTACCAATGATTTGGACATTGCAACTGTATCTTGGTTAGAAGATTTCTTATTGGAATTTAAAAATACGGTAATTGTAGTTTCTCACGATAGACACTTTTTAGATACGGTTTGTACGCACATTGCAGATATTGACTACAGTAAATTAAATTTATTCTCTGGGAACTATACTTTTTGGTATGAAAGTAGTCAATTAGCTACCAGGCAAAGAGCCAACCAAAACAAAAAAGCCTCAGAGAAAAAGAAAGAACTACAAGATTTTATATCTAGATTTAGTGCCAATGCTTCTAAATCAAAACAAGCTACGAGTAGAAGAAAATTATTGGATAAAATAAATGTAGATGAAATAAAACCGTCTAGTAGAAGATATCCTGCCATAATCTTTGGCCAAGTGAGAGAAGCCGGAGACAAAGTCTTAGAAGTAGAATATTTATCTAAAAAAGGATTATTCAAAGATTTTCATATTAATGTGGCTCCAGGAGATAAAATTGCTTTTGTAGGTAAAAATAGCAATGCGATTTCTGCTTTATTCAAAACATTGATTGATGAAGTGCAATCAGACAAAGGAGAGATAAAATGGGGACAAACTATTACTCCAAGTTATTTGCCAAACGACAATGCAAGTTATTTTAATGGAAACGACAACTTGGTAGACTGGCTAAGAAATTATTCTGAAGAAAAAGACGAAGTCTTTATCCGTGGGTTTTTAGGTAAAATGCTGTTCACTGGTGAAGAAGTATTCAAGAAAAGTGACGTGCTTTCTGGAGGAGAAAAAGTAAGGTGTATGTTATCTAGAATGATGTTACTTTCTGGAAACGTATTGATAATGGACGAACCAACCAATCACCTAGATTTGGAATCGATTCAAGCTTTGAACAACTCAATGAAAGATTTTAAAGGAACTATCTTATTTACTTCACATGATCATGAAGTAGTACAATCGGTTGCGACCAGAATTGTAGAACTGGGACCTAAGAGTCATTTGGATAAATTGATGACTTATGATGAATACATTGAGAGTGACAAGATAAAAGAGCAAAGAAAAGAGTTGTATAAGTAAACTCTATCATTTTATCTTTTTGAGATAAGCAATGTCCTCAATTATTTAGTCTTTTCCATACAGAAAAGCCAAATAAAGGCATTAAAGATATTCTTTTACACCTTACTATTCCTATTGTTCTTTTTACCTCTTCTCCTTTGTGACTAAAATAATTTTATACTATGTATACAATTCATATGAGAATTGTAAAAGAAAAAATTCGATTCAAAAAGAAAAAAAAGTATACCGAAGACTGTTTTTTGTGATTGGTTTAAGAATCATTCTTATCGCCCATATTACTCCAAATTATATCTATTCCTCTGATAACGAAGCGTTTTCAATATTACATTAAAATAAACCTTTTACTACAGTTAGAATTTAGTTTATATTTTAGCGTCTATAATTCCTAAAAAATTTATATTCCGAGGTTTTTTTTTGTGAAACGCAGTTCCGGATTACTGAAAGACCTAATAACTTATTGGATGTTTATCCAGATAAAAATAGAGTTGCTTCTACTTCTGGAAATCAATTTGTATATTGTAGAAAAACTTCATAGTTTGGATATACATTAAGGTATGTGTTTACTAGAATTAATTTTACTTTCTAATTCTTAGAAAATAAAATTAATTCACAAAAGCCTCTTTTATTTCGATAAAAGAGGCTTTTTTTTTATAATACCCCTAAATATTTGTGTGTCTGAACAGAGATACGCCATTGAGTGTTCTTGGTTATGTAATCTAGAATTAATTCGTAGCTAGCTTCTTTTTTACTCCATTCGGCTTGTAAATACAAATTGCAATCATCAGAAACTTGACTTGCATAGGATTCTGCCCACTCTATATCACTTTTGTTGAACACGATAATTTTTAATTCTTGTGCTTTTGAAACGACTGAATCTAATGGTTTTTTGAATTTTTTTGGTGACAAACATACCCAATCAAAATCTCCAATTAATTCGTAAGCTCCAGAAGTTTCTATGGCAATCTCAACTCCTAATTTATGTAATTCTTGTGTCAAAAAAGTTAAATCATACATAGCTGGCTCTCCTCCTGTAATTACTGCAAAATCTGTATTCGATTCTTTTACTTGAGTTATTAAATCCGAAACTAAGAAAATTTTGTGGTCATTTCTATTCCAACTTTCTTTCACATCACACCATACACAACCTACATCACAACCTGCTATACGAATAAAAAATGCTGCTCTACCACTGTAAAAACCCTCTCCCTGAACGGTATAAAAAGTCTCCATGATTGGCAATTCTGTAACTGATGTAGCTGTTTTAGTCAAAATAATAGATTTCTTTGGGTGTAATGCAAACTTGCATTTTTTTATCAAAGGTATTCAAATCTTTTATTTCATCCATAGGATCAAATAAAGATAAACCGATCAA
>Ga0115006_10001671_pt1 | contig 14060 bp, 15 predicted proteins | sample ArcOceMetagenome_3_FD_88943 | JGI IMG/M metagenome (GOLD analysis project Ga0115006, IMG submission 88943) | Marine eukaryotic phytoplankton communities from Arctic Ocean - Arctic Ocean- Svalbard ARC20M Metagenome | ecosystem: Environmental > Aquatic > Marine > Oceanic | place: Arctic Ocean...
GAGCACAGCGATGTAGCGGTGCAAGTCCACTTGTTGATGTCTGTGTGTGTGTGAGTGTGTGTGCGTGTGTGTATGTGTGTATGTGTGTGTGTGTACGTGTGTGTGTGTGTGTACGTGTGTGTGTGTGGTGTGTATGGGAAATGCTGCATGTAGGGCCAGTACCGGCAAGATGACGGCGTGTGTTGGTGTGTGGGGGTTGCAGAAATGCGTGAGTGTGTCAGCGCCGGCCCTCGAGGACGAGGAGGAGGAGGATAAGGAGGAGGAGGAGGCACGAGAGAAGCAGAAAATCGAAGAGGATGAAATCGCCGAGCTGCGCAAGCGCAATTGGGACGAACCCTTCATGACTTACGAACCGCATCCCTCCGCCGTGGGCTGGGACAAGGCCCACTGGAAGACGTCCGACTGGCTCTCTTGGGGCTTCACCGGGCCCGTGTTGTCTTTATTGTTTACTATTTTTGTTGTCGTCACCTTTGGCTGGCTACCTGGCCTTGGCGTTGCTCTGACGTGCGCCGTCGCGGATACTGCGACTTACTACTGGAACTGGTGACGGCTGTCAACGGCTGTTAGGGGAGCTGACAGGTAGGAGGAGCTGACAGGTAGGAGCATGCCGTGCGATGCGGGTGAGGGATGCTGTATAGATGCATCTGCTTGGGACACTGCTTTGCTCCTTGGACTGAAGGTACTGTACATATGTGTGTAATGAAAGAATGCCTGATTCATGCCGTGTCGCTTGCATGCTCACCCGGCCTCGAGACCTAAGGCGCCAGTGGCGCCATTCTCCCATGTCTGTGCGTTTGCACGTGTGCGCGAGAGGTGTTACACCGACGGAGTGTGACAGGAAGGTGGGTGGGGGGCAAAAGGGTGTGCGGCAAGCTCGAGGCCCCATGTGCATTCGCGGGTGTAAGTGCGGCGCCGATGCCGACGTTTGAGTGCCAGAGGCCCCCGTCTTGCGTCTCGAACTTGAATGCCGAGTGCGCAATGCAAAGAGCGACAGACACAACGTGTTCAGGTGTGTGGACACATACAGGCTACGCAGCACCGGTAGAGCGTGCGGACAGATTTAATCTGGTGGTGGCAGACAAGGCGGGACCAAGGCACGCTGGAGCAACGCCTTGAGATGCTCCGCTGTCTTGGCGGCCTCGACCTGTTGCAACTCGAGCGCCAACGCATCTCCCGACAGCGGGTCTGCCAGCTGACACAATGACACCCTCCCTCGTCTTCCTGCCTCTGGTCCACCTCCCCCAAGCCCTTCGCTCTGACTTTGATCGCATCCCTCTCCGCCTCCAGAGCATCCAGCAGCACCTGCATCTCCCTCAAAACACGCCGCGCTGAGCCACGGCATAGTGAGCGCGAGATGCGTTGATGGCCGCAGCGAGGCGTCCTCAGCCAGGAGCGTCCTGATCAGAAGCGCTTCCGCCGAGGAGGCCTTGGGCGGCCACCCCTCGCATTCCGTGCCGCGCGAGTCACTCGAAGAGGACGCCGTCAGGCGCCCCTTCAGATCCCGCGCCAGTGTTTTGTAATGCGCTTCGTCGTTAGCAGGGAGCACCTGTCGGGGCGCAGCGCGAGGATGAGGACAGGCTCACGGCATAATCGGACAAGTGAGCGCAACACTCACGAAACGCAGACCCACTCCCGCCTGCTGCACCACCCACCCGAAAAACTCACAGGAGTGCCGAGGAGGAGCTCACAGAGAGTGAGACCGGCGGCCCAGACGTCGACAGCACTAGTCATTTCGCAGTCGGCACGTCCTGCCGCCACCAGCTCAGGGGCACGGTACCACAGCGTCCCCGCCGCACTGGGCGCACGCGAGCCGAGGAGCCGGGCCAGACTGTGTGTGGAGGGGGATTGCAGGGAGCGCAGGAGGCGCAGGGGCGGAGGCGTTGAGTACAAACGGTCCACGAACACTGGAGAAGGAACCGAGGGCTCCTCACTCGGCTCCTGCACAAGCGAGCAGCGCTGAAAGCAGCGCCTGGTACGCGCTGTGAGCTTAAGCAGCGCGAGAAAGGGCTAGGAGAAGAGGCAAGTCAAGCGGGGAAGCAGCCAAAAAGGGTGAGGGCACGGTGTGTGTGGGGGGAGGGAGGGTGAAGAGACCCGAAATCGCAGAGGCGGTATCGCGCGTGCGCTGGCGCAGCGTCGAAGACGAGGACGTTTGCCGGTTTGATGTCCCTGTTCGGCACATGCGAAGCACTTAGTTTGCGCGTGTGCTCAAACAGTTTGACCGTGATGCGATGGAGAGCAGGGAGGTAGGGCAGGGGGGGAGGAAGGGAGGGGGGGAGGAAGGAAGGAGGAGGAGTCGAGAGAAGAGCTGGAGGTTGGAGCAGGCAGGACAGTGAAGACCATACAAAGCGCAACGTTGGAGTCTCGTTTGGAAAGGGACAGAAGGGAGCAGAAAGGGCGAGATAAACAGCAACAGGCTAGAAAACAACAGCAGGGCCGATGTACGCGACAGGCAGGAGCAGGAAAAGCGAGAAGGGGCAGACACACAGAGCACCGGTGCACGACGCCACACGCATGCAGGTGGTGCAAGCCCGCAAACATCTGTCTCGCTGCCCTGGCTCTCTCGGCGGACGCGGCAAAACGGGTAGTGCGCGTCAATGTTGAATTCACACAGCGCTGCAGGTCCGTGGTTGCTGCGCATGTGTGTGTGTGTGTGTGTGCGCGCGCGTGCGCGTGCGTACACTTCTATTTCATGTACTAGATCATGTGCATGCTCCCATGAAACATGATGGCGTATCGTGTGATCGTGCATGCTGCAAATCACAGAAAGCCGTATCATGCGGGACCAACCCTTGCAACTCTTCACCCTGTCCCCCCTGTTCATGCCACGCTACCGCGCCCGAACGAACGACACGCACACACACACACACACACACACACACACACACACACACGTACCCAGCTCATAGTCAATAGCCACAGACTAGGCACATTCAACAAGCGCAGGCTCCGGCACAAATCCATACCCAGCTCATATTCAATCCCGATGCACCATTGCGAGGACGTGGCGGCATTGGTGCGCGTGACGTGGTCGCAAAAGAAGGACGATATGAGCGCCAGCACATTGGCGTGCGGCACAGCTCGAGCGACGAGCAACTCCCGGCATGCCTGTGTTTGGACGATTTCAGCTGCTATAGCGCTCCACAACCACAAAACCCAAGACAGTGGGCGCACGCAGATACGCGCGAGGTGCTGAAAAGAGGCAAGCGAGCCTCACCGACTTTGCGCGCGGCACGTCGCCGCGCGCAGCGCCCTGGGCAGAGAAGGGCTTCAAAATTTTGAGCGCCACCAGCTCCTGCTCGCCCCCAGCGTCAGCCGACGCGCGGCGAGCTCGCTCGCAGAACACTTCGGAGAAGATGCCACGGCCCACCAATTTGCCGAGTTTCGGCCGACTTGCTGCGCATGCGCTTGGGGCTGCCTTTGCGCGTGCGCTTGGCCTTGCCTTGGTGCCAGCGCCGTCAGCGCGTCTGTGGCTGCCGCTCGCCGCCAACGCCTCCGTTGGCGAGCCGCCTGTGTCCGCCGTGCGCTCCAGCCTTGGCCGCTCGGTGCAATCCACGGGCGCACACAGGGCTTTCGGAGCCGGCTGGCGCCCCTTGGCGACACCCAGGGCTGGGCCAGTGGCAGCCTGCGATGTCGCGGACGAGCGCAGCGCCGTGTCGATGAAGTTGGCGACGGCCGCATGCCCCTGCTTGCGCGAGGCGGCTGCCATTGTCTGGCCTGCGCCCCTCCTGACGTCAGCACCGGGACCGCTCGCATGCACTGCGAAGATCTGTACTTTTCTACACGTGGTACGCACTTGGCGTGGCACCCGCACTGAGCAGCACCGATACAGTGGTCGCGTTTCCTCGAAAGGCGGCGCGCGCCAGCGCGCTCCATCCCTTGTGGTCGCGCGCGTCTACGTCGACGCCGCCTTGCGCGAGGACAAGCCGCACGCCGTCGGCGCGCGCGGCGCTCGCCGCATGCCGGAGCGGCTGGCGCCCAAACGCATCGCAGGCATCCACGCGCGCGCCCGCCGCCAGCAGCTCGCGCGCCACGTGCAGGTGCCCGAAGCGCAGGGCCCACATGAGCGGCGTCAGCCCTGCGCACCCGGTCCAACGGGGCGTGCACAGGGTCAGGGCCGCGCGGGAGCTGCTCGCGCAGGACAGGGCCAGCCGCCGGAAAGACGCATACCCGTGGCGGTGCCCATCGGCGACCTCCGCGAGTCTGCTGCATCCGCGCGCGCCCCAGCCGCGAGCAGCCGCTGCACTTTTGTCTGGCAAGCGAGTGCGCACAGGACAGGTTGTCCCGTTTGACCGTGTGAGAGGTCGCGTGCGTGCGCGTGCGCGTGTGCGCATGCGCGTGTGTGCGTGTGTGCGTGTGTGCGTGTGTGCTTGTGTGCGTGTGTGCGTGTGTGCGTGTGCGTGTGCGCCATTGTCACAGCGATGGTCACCGCGCGCGCGCGCGCCGCTCGGTTACACGCCACAGCACCACGTTCTGGCGCTGCGGACCGCATTTCACACGGAACTGGCCGCGCATCGCGCGAGCGCACGCGCCGGCCGCGGTTGGGGGGTGACGGGGGGGGGGCGCGCTGTTCACCAGGTCGCCGCCCTCTGCCGCCGCGAGCAGCTGGGCGTCGCACGCCGCGCGCGGCTCCGCGGTCATTCCCCGTGCGGACGCGAGAACCCGGCGCCGCACCAGCCTCAGCGCCAGCCGGTACGACTCACTGGCCACTCCCGCTCCGCAACCTTCCACCCCCGCACCCCGCCAGCCCCATCCAGCACAAACCCCAAACCCTGTAAAGGGAGTATCAGCGTAAAAATCGGCTATACGCGTGGAGCCGGAGAATTTGAAAAAGTGCCGTTCAAACACTTGGTACAGATCGGAAGCTCGGCGCGCTTTCACACGGAGAAGGGAGCAGGGAGCACCAGCCACCGAGCCAGCGCCGACGTCTGCGGTGCGCGCCGCGCCGCGCTGCAACGCGAGCATGCTGGCATGCGCGGGGGTGCGCCGTGCGCCGCGCAGCGGATGGCTGCGGTGCTCGCCCGCGCGGTGCTGCGATACCGTCGCAAATAATCCACGCCTCGTCTGGCGTGCGTGGGTTCAGCGTGCGCTGCGCGGGGCGGCGGGAGGGCGGCCGCGGGTTACCGCCAGTGCGCCGCGGCAGCTGCCGTGTGCACCCGCGGCGCGCGCACCTGTGCGCGCTGGCATCCCGCGGCCGGTATCCCCGCAGCCACGGCAGCACGTGCTGCGAGCGCTGCAGGCTCGCGCCGCCGCCGTGCATGCTGTAGTCGCCTCGGGGCCCCGGGGCTAGCGGCACGGGCGCGGTTCAGGGCCGGCATTCGGTTGCTGCCGATGTTGCTGCCGGCGTGCAAGAGCCGGGTTGCTGCCCCCGCGGTGCCAATCCCTGCAGGGGCGCCCAGCGTGCTGGTTTGTGGCGTTTGACCATGTGTGGTTTGTGCGCGTCGGGTGCAGGCGTTACCAACATGGATCGGTACATCAAGATCGAGAAGCTGGGCGAGGGTACCTATGGCGTTGTGTACAAGGCGCGTGACAAGCAGACACAGGAAATCTTGGCGCTGAAAAAGATCAGGCTTGACGCGGAGGACGAGGGTGTGCCCTCGACCGCGATCAGGGAGATTTCTCTCCTGAAGGAGCTCCAGCACCCCAACATTGTGCACCTCAAGGATGTGGTGCACAGTGAAAACAAGCTCCACCTGGTGTTTGAGTTCTTGGATCACGACCTCAAGAAGCACATGGACGGGCACGTGGCGACGGGCGGGATGCCGGCCCACCTCATCAAGTCGTACACCTTCCAGATGCTGCAGGGCATTGCCTACTGCCACGCTCACCGCGTACTCCACCGCGACTTGAAGCCCCAGAACCTCCTCATTGATCGCAACGGAACACTCAAGCTGGCAGATTTCGGTCTCGCGCGCGCCTTCGGCATTCCCGTGCGCACGTACACTCATGAGGTGGTCACTCTCTGGTACCGTGCCCCCGAGATCCTGCTCGGCTCCAAGCACTACTCCACCCCCGTCGACCTGTGGTCGATTGGCTGCATCTTTGCTGAGATGGTCATGGGCCGTCCGATCTTCGCCGGTGACTCCGAGATCGACGAGCTCTTCCGCATCTTCCGTGTGCTGGGCACTCCTAATGAGCAGACTTGGCCTGGCGTCACTCAGCTGCCCGACTACAAGCCCTCCTTCCCTATCTGGAACGCACGCCCGCTTGGCGAGGTGATGAAGGGTGTCGAGGGCAGCTCCCTCGATCTGTTGGCACAGACACTGGTGTACGAGCCGTCGAAGCGGTGCTCGGCTAAGGCGGCCATGCAGCACCCCTACTTTCATGACCTCGACAAGACCAGTCTCCCTAACCCAGTTCACTAGGTTGCGCCGCATGGGCGTTTGTGCCACACAATCCACACACCACACTGTCACTCATGACCCGACACCCACGCTACACTCACTTGACTCACGTGTACAATTATTACTTTCAGGACAAATGAATTGTTTTTTGGAAAATACTGCAGCACATAGACGCTAGGACGAAGAGGAGGAGAAGTATTGGACATTAGGCACCAACGCGAGAGAGGCTGTTTCAATCGTCCACGAACCCCGCCAATGCCACCATTTCGTTTCGCTTGCGCTCCTTCCGTGCATGCATCCATCCCAACAGCGCTGCCATCCCCAGAAGACCCACGAAGATAACGATCAAAATCCCCATTGCCATTGAGCTCTCTGGGCCTGTTGGAGGGTAGCGTGCAGGTCAGCGACTTGTGACAACTTGAACTTGAATGCCCAGTGGTGGCGTGCGCCTAGTTGAGTTCTCCCTCTTCTCTCGTCAATGCAAAGCGCCTGAAATCAGCGGCCAATGCAGCAAACGGAGCACGCAACATCACCTATCTTCTTCATCTTGGGCTCGCCGTTGGGGCCCATCAAGACACCACCCTGCAGCATGCCAAGCGTGTTGAGTAAAACAATGACACGCGCGACCAAGCCGCGCCAAACACTCAAACGGCCTTGCGCATTCAGATCGCCTGTCGCCCCCCCCAGCCCCACACCAAGCCCCAACGTTCCCATGCGCAGGCACGCACCCAATACACCACGCAAACGCTTGCAAGCACCAGACCTGCTCTGTATCGGCACTGTTTTTGACCATGTAGGCGGGAAAGTGGAAAGCATGGTGATTTTGGTGGGCCATAGCCGCAAGCCCCTGCCCGTGGCGGGCCTTGGCTGCTAGCCGCTCATGCGCAGCTGTCACTCTCTGCTCAGCACCCCCCGTGTTACGCTCCCCCTCACCCAGCCTACTTCCCCCTGCACGCCCGTGCCCTGGGGACGCGGGATGCATGCGCTGCAACCGTCGCCGAGCCCGCTCCCGCGCATCCCCCGACTGCCGGCGCCCCCGCACGCTCCCGTGCGGCGGGTGCGGGGTCGGGGGCGACGCGTCTCCCTTATCGGCAAGCTCTTTAAAGCGCTGCTCAAACGTCTGGTGCGCCGTCTCCTTGGGGGTCAAGTGCGGAGGTGGCGGGTGCGGCGGGAGCGGCGCCTTTGGCGCAGCATCATGAAAGAGCGGGTTGTTGGCATCCGGCCCGCGCACAGGGTGCTTGTCAAGCGAGGTTTTCAGCGTCTGCTGCGTGTTCTGGCTCATGGCATGGCGCCCCCCGTCCGTGCGCGCACGTTCGCAGGCTAGAGTGGAGCACGGATCTTCCGGTTTGGGGGTCCCCAGGGCTATCTTGCTATCACGACCGCTCTTCAGTTTGAGGCCCTTAGCTACACTGATGCGCAGTAGGGCCTGTGCCTTCTCGAGCTTTTGCGCTGCCACGCTCACCTGCCACGCACGCTCTCAGGGGTGATGCTCGCCCACACCCGCGACAGCAGCAGGCGCAGCACAAGTCTGCAAAACGAAGGCCGGCATCACGCCGAGCACGGCAGGGACCAAGGCAGAAGGCAAGATAGCACACATGCATGCCGAGCTGAGGAGGCGACGGCAGCACCTGTTGCGGGTCGACACTTGGGGAGATGCTCAGGTGTGGTTTCTGCAAGTTCTGTGAGCGGTAGTTCGAGTGTGTGCGTATTCGTTCGGCCCGCACCCGGAGACACGCACCGTGACGGCCGTGAGAGAGCAGGAGAAGCATGATAGGACGATGGAATCAAGGGGCGGACGGCGGCAGGAAAGGGGGAGAGCCCGGAAGATGGGAGGGAAGGATGCAAGAGAGACACAGGGACACAGCTGTCAGTTCTTCCCTGCACCCTCGCCCTCCGCCTGGCTGCCCACTACTCCCTCACAGCTCTCAGCATACGCAGCCGACCACTGTCTCTCCCTGGGCCAGATGTCTCACACACCAAATCTCCCGCCCGCTGTCCGTGCGCTCGCGCGCACACACGAACACATGCAAGAAAATAGCACACACCTTCATCCCGTTCAACTGGCCCTTGAGGGCAAGACGCGGCCCCTTGTTCCGCGCACTCTTGTGTACGCCCATCATGCGCTCTAGCGTAGGGTGCCACCCCAGGTTGGAATACTGATTGGCAGGCTTTTCAGTGAAGGCAGCAGCAGACGCGATGTCTCCATTCGCGCCGGCCAGTTTGCCATTCGCTTGCGAAAAGTCGTAGTAATTGGCGCCGCCCGCGGCCGGCAGCTGCGGCGCCTGCGCCTGCTGCACTGCTGGCTGATACTGCTGGGGATACGCGTACTGGCCCTGCTGCTGCTGCGCATAGGCCGGATAGCCGTACTGCTGCGGGTACTGGTAGGCACTTTGCTGGTATGCACCGTAGGCCTGCGGGCGCGCATCGCCGCACATGAGCCGCGGCAGGGCGCACTAGCAAGAGTTGGCATGCACGCTATCTCAAGCGAGAGAATGCTCTCGCGCCCCACAGCAGCCCCTCCCGACACAGCAGCAGCCGCCATGAGCGTCACACGCGATGGGATGGACAAAGGCAACCTGATACTGCGGGTAGCTGTAGGCAGGCTGCGCGTACGCAGGCTGCCCGTATGCGTACGTTGGGGCCGCAGCATACGTGGGCTGTGCATACTGGTAGCTGGGCGACGGGGGGGGCGCTGGCGGCGGCGGCGGCGGATTCCCCGGCGCGGGTCCTGCAACCACACACCTGCCACTCACTCTATCGCTCCGGCCGCGCAGGCATGTGCGCAGTCCACGGGCACCCCAGGCCCCCGGAGGCGCCTCGCGGGGCTCGGCAGACACACACGAGGACAAGACACGGGGCTGGAGCGCGACACACCATCGCCCGTTTCCGGGGGTCCATTTGCAAGGATGCTCTGGTCGTATGAGCTGAGCGCAAACTGCCCCTTGTTCTGGGTGCGCTTTCCGCCCGGCAGCTGGTTGTCGCTGACCCCGAGCCGGTGTTCAAACTTTGTCACGGCCCTGCGCGCTCGCCGGTCAGGCGCCGGGCGGCGGTGCAGAGCACCAAGGGAGCAGACCCAGCGCACGCGCCCGCCCGCGTCGCACGCGGCGTCGCCCTGCGGGGGCGCGCGAGGCCGGGTGCGAGCGAGGCCGGCTGAGCGCCTCGGCACAGCGCACCCCCGCGAGGCGCACGCCCTGGCCGTACCTCGGGAGCGGGATGCCCTCAAGAGGCGTATCGAGCGCACCGGCCGGTACAGCCGCAGCGAGCAGCACGAGCAGCGCCGCGGCGGAGCGGACCGGGCGCCGCGCCGCGCCGCGCGCCGCGCGCTGAGACCGCATCGCCGCCCGCGTGCGCCCTGCTCCCATCCAGCGTGCCGAGCCGCCGGGGGGCGCCGTGGCACACGAGCGCGTCACCGCCGACACCATCCGCGAACCGTCATCGCCACGCGCGCCGCGCGCTCCCCGCGCGCTTGTTCCAAGGTGCTCCCCCCTCCCTCAGAGTGCCCCGTCACCACCGTGTTCCGGAGGTGTTCGCATAAAATGATTGTTCCGCAAAAACACGAAAGAGAGGGTCACGGCTTCGGGAGCCCCGCGATGAAGATGCCGCGGTGTGTGTGTGTACGTGCACGCCAGCGTGCGTGCTGCGGGAAGCGTGGGTGCTGTGGGTGCAGTGGGCAGGGAAAAAACGGGCGCGGTCTGACACGCTGTCTGCAGACTGCGCTTCGCGCTCTGGCTGCTGGCGACCGCCGCGTGGTATCTCGCAGACACAACCTCGGCGCGGGCGCGTTGCAAGAAGGCGAGCCGCGCGTCTGCTGCCGAGTATGTGTCTGCCGGCGCGGAGTTTTTCGAGCAGCAGACGCTGCCCGCCGCGCTCGAGTGCTTCCAGCTCGCGGCCGACCACCCAGACGCGTCGCTGCCGCAGGTGGGCGCCATCGCCAACACCAACCTTGCCACGGTCCTGCAGAACCTAGGCAGGCACAGAGAGGCTCTCGCGGCCCTGGAGCGCGCCGTCGCGGCGGACAAGACGGACACGGAGGCCCTCGTCATGCTCGGCAAGGCCCTGGTGAAGGATGGACAGGTGGCGCAGGCGCGCAGGCACCTCGACCAAGCGCTCAGCGTCGACCCGACGCATTCTGCCGCTGTATACACGCTCGGGACGGCACTGCAGGCGGACACCAAGTACGAGGAGGCACTCAAGATGTACGAGCGATGTGCGGCGCTCGACGACAAGTACGTGCCGGCGCAGATCCAGATTGCGATTGTGCTGTCGCTCCTGCAGGAGTGCACGCGCGCCATGGCAAAGGCGAGATTCCTCACCGAAAAGCTCCCGGCAATGGATGCCCAGATGCAGTCAGCGCTGGCCTCTGTGTTTTCGCGGTGCGACGACAAGCAGCTGCTACTCGACTCCTATCTCTCGTCCATCCTCAAGTCACCCGGCGCCATCGTCACCGTGGGCAACGACCGACGCACCAACGAGTATCGGGCCGCCGCAGTCCTCCTGGAGTTGAACAAGCCGCGCCTGGCGCTTGCCTACTTGCACATGGCCGAGGCGGCCGGCGACCCGGATGCGGGCCGCGTGCAGGGTCTGCTGGGATACGCCTACACACAGCTCGGCGGCCGCTACTTCGCTGATGCGATACACCACCTCGAGCGCAGCGTGCAAATGTACGACATACTGTCCCCGGCGGGGCTGTCGCGCGCGGGCAGCAATTCCATGCCCGACAGTCCCGCCGAAGCGAATGCGTCGGACCCCTCAGTGCTCGCCAACCTGGTGCGCCTCAAGTATGTCTGTGCTGACTGGCGAGATCTTGCGCGGCATCTGAGCGCGCTCGAAGTGCTGGTCACGGCAAAGGTGGACGAAGGAGCGCAATCGCCAGCCAACCCGGTCTTCGCGTTGGGCTATCCCTTGCCCGACCAGCTCGTCACGCGCATCGCCCTCTCGTACGCTGCGCACAATAAGGAGCAGCACGCGCAGGGGGTGGGCTGGGACTGGCGCACCACGTTCTCCCTTGGCAAGTGGGACGCAAGCAAGGACCGCGTCCGCGTGGGCTTCATGACGTCGGACCTGAATCACAATGGCGTTGGAGGGCATTTGCAAACTTGGCAGCTGTGGTCGCTTTGCAGCACCTCGGCATCAGTCCAGTGCTTGGTCCTCTCCACGGGCGCGTCCAACCTGGAGACATCGCCGTTGCGAGACGTGGCGCAGGCGGTAGGCCGCGACAACGTTGTGGTGCTCAACCAGGTTTCCGACAAGCGCGCGGTGCGAACCATCCGCGCGCTCAAGCTCAACATTGTCCTCGACCTCAATGGGTACACAGAGGGCGAGCGACCAGGGCTCGTCAACGTCAACGGCCGCCTCGCGCCCCTTCAAATGCAGTTTTATGGCTACGAGGGTACCTACGGCAGTGGTGAAGCGTTTTCGCACATTTTGACTGACTGGGGCTCGGCATGCGCCGAGTATAGTGGGCACCTGCCCGGCAGCGGCAAGGCGGGAGGGCAGGGCATGTTCGCAGAGAAGCTGCTGCTGCTACCGCCCGCCAAGTTTCCGAATGGTGACTTGCTGACGGCGGCCCAGGAGAGCCAGTGGCGGACCGACCACAGCGCACAGCAGCAGTTGCGTCATGAGTTCGACCGCGAGGTGCTGGCAACGGCGCTGGCGCCCAGCAACTACTCCTCCACCTTCATTTTCTGCAATTTCGCCAAGAGCTTCAAGATGCAGCCTGACATCTTCGAGACGTGGGTGCGGGTGTTGAAGCGCGTGCCCAACTCGGTCCTGTGGCTGCTGGCCTACCGCAACGACGGCGCTTCGAGCGCTGTGCCCAACCTCCGCCAACACGCGCAAGCGCTGGGCCTCGACCCTGCACGCCTCATCTTCACAAATCTCCTCGAACGATCGCGCCACCTCCAGCTTAAAGCGCACGCGCACCTGTACCTTGATACCACGCCCTACAACGGACATCTCACAGTGGCCGAGTCGCTGTGGGCAGGACTGCCTGTTCTGACGTTGCCCCAGGCTCGCATGCCTTCTCGCGTCAGCTATTCGGACCTGCACGCGCTTGATCTGCACCGCCACCTCGTTGCGCGCACACTTGCCGATTACGAAAACCTAGCTGTTGCAATTGCCCGCCAATGGCAGCGTGAGCGCCACGGCGCACGTGTGCCTCCAGCGTCGACTTCAGACTCCGATCAACGTGGCGGTGCGGGAAGCAAGGGCCCGGGGGCTGAGGGGGGCAGCGGGGATGGCGGCAGCGGGGATGGCGGCAGCGGGGATGGCGGCAGCGGGGCTGCCAGCTGGTATGCTGACCTACGGCGCAATCTCAGCATGGCGAGGTTTGCATTGTATGTTTTGTGGTGCCCATGATTGTGCGTGCGCCCGCTCTTCGGGTGGGCGGGCGGGCGAGCGAGCACGCGAGCGACTTGGTGCGGTCCGTGTGCTTCCAACGCTCTCTGCCTCCGCACTCGCAGGACCAACCGCAAGGGGTTTTTCGACACTCCTCGATACTGGCGCCACTTTTCCGCTGGCGTCCGCGCTTCGTGGGATCTATATCTGCAAGGATACGCCGTTTCCTCCGATCAAGGCTCGGTGTGTTTGCGTGCGACGGCTCTTTGGGCGCGCTCCCTTGACGCCGCTCCTACATGCTGCTGTGCCTGTCTTTCGCTGGCCCGGTCACGGTCGCTGCATCTATCTCACACGCGCCCGTGTACGCCAGGCGGCCAAGCGCATGCACATCGTGGTGGCATCTCGCCGCCCGCCGCGGCGATCGCGACAGGATGCCCGACGGAAGCAAAGACGAGGCAAGACGTAGCGAGACGGGTTCTCACCGCAGCTCCCAATCTTCTCAGGCTCGCAAATGCTTGGCATGATATTAAAATAAGTCAACCTGCTACGGTGACAAGTCGTGTGGTTAATCTTGTGTGTGCCAATGTGTGTGTGTGTGTGTGTGTGTGTGTGTGAGAGAGAGAGAGAGAGAGATAGAGAGAGAGCTTCAATCGGAAACAATCAGGTGGGGCGGCAATCCATTCACCAGTACTTTCACTTGAGGGAAATGGATTCAGAGGAGTGCCGCAGTGGGCCTCAAGCTCGCGTTACATCAGGCACCGCGCAGGAACTGTCACTTTTGTGGACGCCCTTGACGCCCTCGCGTTGCGGACTTGACGGCGTTGCGGGCTGACGGGAAACACGTTTTCGCCCTCGAACATGCGGCGGCGCTCGCCCTCGAACATGCGGCCGCGTTTGGGCAGCGAGCACTGGGCGGACGGTAGGTGCGGGACGACGGACGCTGCACACGAGGCCATCCACCTGCTCCTGCTCCGCCTCGTCCGCCCAATGCGACTCCATTCTGTGCTGTGCCGCGAGATACTCTGTGGTGGCCCGGCCGCCTCCTGCTCCGTTGCGGCAGGGAATATTCTCGCGTTGCCGACAGGAAAGACGCGGACTCGGACGGGAAACACGTTTCTGCCCACCGTGATTTCCCCTCCGCAGGGGCGCCCTCCGCAACGGCACTCCGCAATGGCCCTGACCACCTCGCGTGAACGCGGGGGAAGAGGTGGTTGTGAGCCAGGAGGAGGGAGAGGGGGGGGGCGCCGCAGAGGGAGGAGAAGGAGGAGGAGGAGGAGGAGGAGGAGGAGGAAAGTTTATTCAGAGCTGACGCAGTGAACTGAGAGGTGGACTCCGAGCGCGACCGCGCTACCCAGGTGTAGGAGACGGGACCCGCCGTACTAC
>Ga0115006_10001672_pt1 | contig 14059 bp, 10 predicted proteins | sample ArcOceMetagenome_3_FD_88943 | JGI IMG/M metagenome (GOLD analysis project Ga0115006, IMG submission 88943) | Marine eukaryotic phytoplankton communities from Arctic Ocean - Arctic Ocean- Svalbard ARC20M Metagenome | ecosystem: Environmental > Aquatic > Marine > Oceanic | place: Arctic Ocean...
AGCGTGTGCAGGCGGGGGACAAAGTTTTACGCCTGCGGCGTTACGACAAGCCAAAAGCGTTCGGCGGTCTCAACCTTCCTCTAAGCCCCCTTGACCTATTGCTTAGCGGCGGCCCGTCAGAGGATTTGTTTGGTAAGCTCAAATCGAAAGTCCGAGCATCCATGTCGTCGGTCGACCTTGGAGATGGAGCGAAGTTTGTTGGTATCATCGTAGGAGCACTCGCTCTCCTCAAGGACTTTCAAGTGAGCGGGGATCAGAACACGAGGCCGACTGTGGGGCCGCAAGTCCGCTACAGGGAAGATAAATACAGCTACAATTAGATTAGCTCTACTAGCTAGCAGTGTTTACGGTGTTGCCTTTACTAAAATGAATAAATACATACACCATCATTGTGGCTCTTGCTGTTTCTTGGGGGACGGGTCCTTGCCTTCGACCCCTGCGGGTGACATGGTTGTCATCTTAGCGGCGTGCAATGCACTCATGCGCGTGTTGTGATCTGCCACATTCTTGGAGGTAAATTCGCTAATCTGAACCTTCTTCTGCTTCTTGGCCTTGGGCTCATCGCTGGACGAGGATCGATGCGACTTCCTTCCAGCGGCTACCTGCTTATCCGCGCCATTGGAATCCTTCTCGTCTTCGTCCTCTGAAGAACTTGAATCCATTTTATTGGACGATACCTCGCTGCCATCGCCGTGAGAAGAGTTGTCGTTGGATGAATGGTCTTGACTTGACTTGTTCTCGGACGACGCAGAATCGTCCGAGTCGGCAAGAGACGAGTCATTCTGACTACTTGATCCTCGGCTACTGCTGGCATCCGTCTTGGTACCGGAGCTTAGATCGGTGACCGAAGCCGGTGGGGGGAGAGATGGCGGTGCCGTAGCATATGGGTTGTTGCCCACAGCCATCTCCTCTCCATCTCCCTGGGCATCGCCTTCAGCACCGGCGGATATATCCGAGCACTGCTTTGGTAGGCTGTACGATGGACCGATCTGCTTGATGTTGACGCCATGGTCGGGGCATTGCAGCTCGTCGGACGAGCCGCTTTCCTTGGAGGCCGACGCCGACGATGCGTCGGATGAGGGCTGGTCGGTAAGGCTCGAGACTGTTCGAAAGGTCCTTCGTTTTGCATCCTTCTTGGTGGCCTTCTCGAGAGCGGCGTTCTTGGAGTCCTTGTCAGTATTGGCAGTGCTTGATGCCGACGAGCTAGCGCCCGAATCCTTGGGGGTGTCGACCTCAGCCTCGTCAATCTTGGCATTGGCCTTTGTTCTCCTGGCCTCTTCTTCCTCCTCTGCCTTGGCCCTGGCGAGCGCTTCCTCATGACCCTTGCGAAGAGCGCTTAAGAAGCCAAAGAGAGCTGTTCCAGCCTCCTCGTCTTCCTTGCTCCTCGGGCTGTCTGAGCCTCTGCTCGAAGATAGACTCTGGCCTTCTTGGTCGGACGTAGGAGCAGTGACTTGAGCTGGAGGGACGGCTGTACTTGGTTCGGGTGGCTTCGAATCTTGTTTGGCTCCTGACTTGGATGGCTCCTGTGCCACTGGTGAGACACAATGTGCCGTGGGGGGAGCTACGGGAGCAGCGGCGAAAGAAGGCGCCACTAACGGCATCATAGTAGCATTGAACGCGCCTACAGGCAGAAGAGCTGCCATCGGAGGCTGCTGCTGTTGCTGAGTTCCCAAGAAGGCAGGAGGCGACGCAGATATGCCTTGAGCTTGGAATGGACCACCGCCCTGCCCCACTCGTTGAGGAGGCTGCTGTTGCGATTGCTGTAGGACAGAAAGAAGCACCTGAGACAGCGCCTGGGGTGGTAGCGCCCCCAGTACCTGCTGAGCCTGGCCTTGGGCCCACGCCATCGACTGCTGCGCTTGTTGTTGCACTTGCTGCTGCTGCTGTTGCGCCAAAATGGCATTGCAGAGCAGCGCGGCAACATTCTGCTGTTGAGCGGAGACAGCTTGATTTTGCTGTTGCTGAGGTGTTGGCTGCTGCTGCTGCTGGGCTTGTTGAATAGCAGCCAATGCAGGGACAATGGCAGCTTGTGTGGCGGCCTGTATACTTGCCGGGTCGAAGGCCGAAGCAGAGATTGCCGCGGCGGGGCTCAAGCCAGCGCCCAGCAGTGCGGCCAGAGCGATTTGCTGTGGTTGGAGCTGAGGCTGAGGCAGATGTGGTTGCTGCTGCATTTGCGGACCTTGATGGGCCGACGGAACTTGAGGCGCTCCCTGAAATATCAAGTGTGGTTGCTGTGGCTGAGGTGGCTGCTGCTGCTGCTGCTGCTGCTGCTGCTGAATATGGAATCCATGGTGCACGTGCAGGTGCGGGGCCTGCTGAGGAGGAACTCGAGCCTGCATTTGCACCGGGATAGGGGCGGGTCCAGACCCGGTCCCCACCGAACTGGCGCTCGAAACCGACGACGACGATGCCGTGGCGGGGTAGGGAGGGAGGCCAGTCGAAAGATGAAGGTTGGCGGCGGCGTTTGCGGTGGCGGCCTGGGCCGTCGATAATGTTCCCGGCATGGGGAAGGGGAGGGGAATTGCCGCGTGGCCGGTCTTGACGCGAAGCTTGAAGCGTTCCTCGAGGTAGGCGAGCTGGGCCTCTGCGGCGTTGATGTCGCCAATGGCAATCCTGAGGAAAGTATTGGAGAAGGCAGAAAGTATAATTATTAGAAGTAGCAAAGAAGGGTTAGCATGCAGTGGGTAATGCAGCTACGAGTAATAATATCACAGCACCATAACTCACCTATCCTGGAAGGCGAAGGTGCGTTTGCCAAGGCAGGCCGCGCCGGCGTACTTCTTGGTAATGCGCATGGGGTCGCAGTTGAGCTTCTCGGCAAGAAATCCGCGAAGGGTCATGCCATCCTCGATGCGGAGCAGGCCCGACCGGAAGTGCCGGATGACGGCGGTGCTGTAAGCCTCTTCCTCGGGCTGTACGTAAAACATTTGGTGATAGGAAAATGAGAAAAGATCGAGTGAGATAAATAAGGTATGTATGTGGAGGGAAGGAAAGTAGAATAAAAGATAATAATAACAATAATAATGAATATGCAGACGTACCGTCCATTTGCCCTTGCGCAGCCCATCTCTCTTGGGCTTCTTGGCCTTTTTCTTCTTCGTCGTCGTCCTCTTGCCGCCGGCGGCGGCAGCGTCGTTGTCGCTCCCAGTGGCGCCCCCGTCGTCGCTCCCGCTCAGGCTCGACGTCGTCGCCGCCCCGGAGCTGCTGCTGGTGGCGCCCTCGCTCTGCTCGCCGCCGCTGCTGCTGCCCCCCTCGTCGTTGGAATCATCTTCTTCCTCCATGACGTCATCGTTGCTCTGGGGGCTGTGATTGTTGTTACAGCTGCCGTTGTCACCCTTAGGCCGTTTCGGGGCCGGAGCGGCGGCGGCGGCTGTAGAGACCGTCACCAGCGACGCCGACGCCGCCTCGGACGCCTGATCGTCGATGGTGGAATGATTGCGCTTCTTGATGGGACGCTTGTTGTTGTTAGGAGGGCCACTCCTCGGTGTTGAGGTACCTCCGCCCGGTTGACTTTCTGCCACCGTCGAACTTCCCGCCGCCTCCGTCGTCGCCGGGCGTTTTGTTCCGATATCGTTCATAATTAAATTAGTTTGGTTGCGGATCTGCTGGGATGTTGATTGCTTGGATAATCCATATGCGGTGCGGTGCTTTTGCTTCTTGATTGGGTTGAACTCTTGAATGAGTTCAGTTGTGTCGAACAGTTGTTGCCTGAATTGATGTCATGCGGGATGACGAGGACAAAAGCAGAAATGCATTGAAGGGCCAAAGTTGCTGTTTCTGCTCTTTGGTTCGTTGATATGACACACATGGGCCAAAATAATGCCACGCGTCATCGTCTGAAATGAATGACGCATGAGGATTGTGACGTCAAATCCTACAAATCCATTGAACCACATGCCGGTTTTCGTGCGTTTTTCGATGATGTTGCGTGCTGTGAAAATGAGGTGAGAACGCTGGGTGTCTTTGATTATGACGTCAGAACGCTGGGTGTCTTTTGATTATGATTTCCCTGTGTGAGTTTTGGGGGAAGGGATTTGATTTATTTGATTTTCGCCAACACGAGCAACAAGACGAACAGAAGTCAAAAAGAACCACGATGATACGATGATGGCTATCGATGGATGTCCTGACGCCTTACTCTCTTCGATTTGCATTCTTATCTTTCATATATCAGTCAGTTGGCCTCGAAGGGTGAAATAGATTACCAGTCGCAACCTCCCTGCTGGATCAGATAAAACATTCGTGCTATCCGCCAGCAAACCACAACAGAAATAGAGAGAGGGCTACTTTACTTTGCACCAAAATCTTTTGACTGCATCAAAATCTTTTCGCTCCGTGTTGCCGTGTTGCCACAATATTCCACACACGCCCATCTCCATCATGGTCAACACTCGGCGTAGTCTCGGTTCGGAACCACTGTCGCCAGGATTGCCATACTATAGCACTCCAACTCGTAACCAGCGGGCCGCCACCGCCGCACCGACAGCCCCATCGACGGCCCCTCCAGCCGTGAGAGATGATACCAGTACAGCAGCCAACAGATCCGAAGCCGCAACGGCCACTGGTTATCAGACCCTACCAGACCGATCGTCATCATCGTCATCAAACTCAAATCCCGGCCGACGAAGCACAACCACGACCCGTACGAACACTCAAACGTTTGGTCGGCAGCAGTCCCGGCTCCGCCGGTCGGCGCCTGCCAAGTCGACCACCCAGGTCTATCTGGCGTATGACGATCGAACGATGCTGCACGGTGCGCCGGATGGTCATCCCGATGCTCGGAATGAATGTCCTCGCAGAGTTGAGGTCATCAAGGAAAGATTGGAGGAGTTGGAGGAGGATCTGATGGCGTATGTTACTGGCGACGACGACAATGCTACCGATGGCGAACCTCGCGGTGGTGGCCAGCGATTTCTGCCCATCCTATCCCGTCATGCCACCAGATCCGAGGTGGAATTGGTCCACACACCGGAGCATTACGACTATCTTCAATCCATTTCTGGCTTATCGCGCGAGGAGCTGAAGAAAAAATCCGCCGCTGAGGAGAATTCCAAGGATTTGGTATGGAATGAGCATACTTTTGACGCTGCCCTGTTTGCGGCCGGTTGTGCCATCGGCTGTGTTGACAAGGTCACTACGAAGCATGATGGTGGATGCACCCGGGCCATCTCAGTGACGCGTCCACCGGGGCATCACGCTTCGGCGGGAAGTGCCAGTGGATTCTGTTACCTGAACAACATTGCCCTCGCTGCAAGGTGGGCCCTGGCGAATGGTCGCGCCAAGCGGGTTGTCATCATTGATCCTGACATTCACCACGGCAATGGGACGCAGGACATCACCTACGACAACGAGAACATCTTTTTTATCAGTCTCCATCGCTACGAGGTGGACCGAGAGAACGACTTTAGCTTTTATCCTGGCACCGGTCAGCCCAATGAATGCGGGTCGACCAAAGCCAAGGGTATGAATCTGAACGTAGCTTGGTCGGAGCCGGACATGGGCGACCCCGAATTTGCCGCTGCATTGAGCGAGCTCATATTGCCTGTGATATCGGCATTCCACCCAGACTTGGTTTTGATATCGGCGGGATTCGATGCCGCCGAAGGCGACACCATTGGCGATTGTTCATTGTCGTGTCGTGGCTATTATGCCATGACACGGAGTTTGCTCAAGACCATTGGCCATGACGTGCCCGTTGTTGCGATCCTAGAAGGGGGGTACAATCTCTCCGTCATCCCGGGTTGTATGGAAGCGGTTGCTCTGGCGTTTTTGGACGAGCCCTTTGAGCCAGCTCTTAGAGATTTGGTCAAGGCTGATTCGCTGCCGCGGGAGCTGTTGGAGGAGTTATTTGGGCCCATCGACGGCAATAGTGAACCTCCACACACGGATGAGCAAGTGGAAAGGCGTCAAAGTATGGTTCGTCGCGGCACAACTTTTGGAAGGCAGGAATTGCTTCGGTTTTGGCGCCATCCTCATCGAGAAGGCGAATTGGATGTTGGCATTGAGCCCCGTTCGTCAATTGCTGGCACCAACGACAAGCCTCTAAGAGGGGTAAAGCTATCCGCCATTCAAGATATCAACCTGAGCATGCAATATCTACGAAAGTGTCCCTTTTGGAAAGACATGTGGTCGATGAACATAGTGGACTTACACGATATACCGGAGAGTGCAGGCGTTGGCGATGTTGATGAGGTGGTAAACAGCTCGAATGCTCTCAGCACGGGTGTTTCTGCGCTGGAAAATATGCTTGGTGGCCTGAAAATCTAGATATTTATAGAACGGCGATTCAAAATGCGCCGCCTACATGTACGTACCTAGGTCCATTAAAAATCCTTTATTTGTTATCTGGACGTACTCCTAGACTAGTAGGAATCCCCGGACAAGAAGTTTAACAGATCGGCTCGCCACTCTCTCGCGCATTCCATTGGGACCGCGTGGCCCGCACTTGTTGTCAGAACCAATACTTCCCAACCCAATTCTTTGCCCAATCGCTCCACTTCTGCTGGAGTTGCCATCTGATCGTTGCCGCCAACCACCAGTTTCCCCCTCAAGCGATTGCTCCCCGCAATATTTCCCTGGGATTGGCATATTCGCCTTGCCATCAATAACGGTGACCATTCATCGATCTCCACTTCACCATGAGTTTGTTCCAATAAAGCAGAAATGCCTTCCATCGTATTTTGATTTACAATTCCATCTACCCAAGTCCTTATTTTCGTTGCTCCCATTGCAGCAACAAACTCACGAGAATAAGTTGCCAATATTGTCGACCAGCCAAATGCTCGTAATGCCGTCTCACCACCGTCGCCTCCTTCTGCATCTATTGGTCGGCCTTGCAAGATGTCCTTCCACGATTCCAGTATTACCTTTGCATAATTATCCCTCGCTGCTCCGACACCTGTAATGTGCAACCTTCGAAATAAGTGGGGATAAATTGACGCAGTTGCCAGCGCGATTCGACCACCGAGGGAGAATCCTGCAACATCTACAAGCCGTTCTCGGAACAATCCCGAGTCATACGCCGCTTCGACAACACTTGCAAGTACCCCCGCTTGATATGGCAGTGTCACATTCGACAAGTCACGAGTAGCGCCACCATCGCCGCTCGCACCATCTACTGGCACCGGGCCTTGTCCTAAGCACTCGTATATCAAGACGTCTCTATCTTTGGACAGTCCTGGTACTTGGTGCTCCCAACTCGATATCGTTTGTGCAGTGCCGCCGACAACAACCAGCGGGCAGTTTGCTTCTCGAGACGAAGGGTCGCGACAGGGGGCAAACAAACAACGGCGCCCAGCAATGTATTGGATCGATGGCAATGGTGCCTGTTGAGAAGCACTACCGGCGCTGCTTGGAGACGCGGTGGCAGGTCTACCGGTGATGGTGCTTACATGTACGATTTCTTGCTGCTTCTGTTGCAGACGGCTACTTTCAGAATTTGGCGGCAAATCGCTGATAAATGCGAAAGCGGTGATGTAATGAAACGCTGCTGCCAGAAACACCAATAACAATCGGAAAGATAATGGATGCATATCTATTGGAATGGGATGTCTCTCGACAGCTCGACAGCACGCAATGAATGCTGCCTACGTAACCTCCCGATCCCGCCGCCCCTTGCTTGCCGCCTTGCCGCCCTTGCCGGCCGTGCCGTCTGCCTGCACGCAAGGACGCACGTCACGCGGAAGCCACCTCCGCCCTAGCCTACCGAAAAAGACATGCTGGAAACTGGAAACTGGAAACACAACGCTACGTGAAGCAGCCAACCATTGCATGATGGCACCGAGAGCTGCTCCCCAATCGCCGCCGCCGGCCACGTCGGATGAGCAGGTCACGACGATGACGGCCGTAGCTCCTGGCCCCGTTCTGCAATACTTCAACAGGCTACTTCACATCCCGCCATTCTCCTTCCTCTTTTATGGCCTCTATTGGTCCCTCTTCTTGGCCCTCCTCTCTCCCCTGGCTGGTCTGATCCTCATCTTTATCACCTTGTTCAAGTTGCTGAAATACATCGTCCTGCTTCCCTTTGGATTGGAGGAGGGAAGGAAGATCCAACCATCGGAAGGAGAAGTGGGCGACGCTGTCCAGTATGGTGTATTGATCACAGGGTGTGACAGTGGCTTTGGATCGGATCTGGCCTTCGAGTTGGCACGGAGACGTTTCGTCGTTTTTGCCGGATGCCTATCTGCCGAGGCCATGAAGCAGTACGATGGCATTGAACACGTCGTCCCGCTGAAGATGGACGTTACGAAGCAGACGGAAGTGAACGAGTCGGTTGCGACCGTGATGAATTGGTTGGCCGAGGCAACGATAAGGGGTGAAAGGCGATACCTGCATGCAGTTGTGAATAATGCAGGTGTTGGAAGCGGAGGCAGGACCGATTGGCTCATCGGGAATATGAAATCATCCTATGGGAAGAACATGGAGGTCAACTACTTTGGCATGATACGCACAACTCAGGCCTTCCTCCCGATATTGAAGTCTCAGGCGATATCTCGCACTTACAATACAGGAAGGATCATCAACATGGTGTCGATGGCAGGCCTGATCGCAACGGGGGACTTTGGTCCCTACAATGGTTCGAAATTTGCCGCTGAAGCATTCTCAACGGCACTGCGACACGAACTCTGGCCTTATGGTATTCAGGTGGCAACCGTCAATCCCTCGTTCCACTCTTCTCCCCTCACACACGCCATGGGATGTAATCTAACGAAGGAGTGGAGTGCGTTGGATGGTGACACGAGACAGGAATTTGGCGAAGCCTTCTTCCGACAGCAATTCCAGAATAACGTCGAACAACCCCGTCGTGTTATGTGGGATGCGATGAATGTCCGCGATCGATTGGTCTACTGTGTTGAGGCGCTCAAGATCCCACCGCAAGTGCCCATCGGCATGGATGCCATGTATTCCATCTTAGCCCTTCGACACCTTCCCATCTGGGCCCAAGATGTGTTACTCTACACCTTTGCTCGTTCTAGAAATGTAAAACCTGCCGCGATGGAGCAGTAAAGTAAAATCAGGCCCCTATAACTGTCGGGTGAATATTCTTAAGTAATAATAATTAGCACTTGATCTCCAGTTCTAAGACGATAGGACAATGATCGCTGCCCTTCTGATCAGGGATCATGTAGCTGTCCCGAATCACCACCTTGTTCTCTTCGGTGTCTTGCAGCATATCCTTGCTGCAGACGAAATAATCGAGCCGAAGTCCCTTGTTGGGCTCCCTGTTGCCAGCCCGCTGGCTCCAGTACGAATAATGTCCAAGGGCCTCCTCGCCGTGCAGCTCGCGGAAGGCATCGGCATAGCCGGCCTCGAGCTGCTGCTCGAACGAGGCTCTTTCCTCCGCCGTCGTGCCGGCACCCTTTGCCAAGTGCTTCGCGCCTTCGTTCCAGGTATCTGCTGCCTTGTAGGCGACGTTCAGATCGCCGAGCCAAATAACCGGACAATTCCGCTCTTTCTCCTTCCCTTGCATGTACTGCAGCAGATCCTTATCCCATTCCTCTGTGCGATACTGCAGTCTGTCAAGTTTCTGACCGGAGTTTGGCACATATAGATTTGTCATGGTGAAGTGAGGAAAGTCCAACGTGATGGACCGGCCCTCCCCGTCGTGCTTGGACTTGCCAATTCCAAAGGAAACGTCCGGGATGAGATTCGTAGCATCGACCTTGCCCATGTCTCGGCTTCCACCGTCGCCGGCAGCTTCTGCGCTGCTCCCTGCCTTCTTGGCACCAAAGAAGGACGAAAGACTGGCCTGCTTCTTCCCGCCTTTTTCATCTCCACCGACACTTCTCTTCCTAACAAAGACGGCCGTGCCGGAATATCCCTTCTTGGTGGTGCTGCAGCTGTAGTGCGCCTCGTATCCCTGCTCGACGAGCAGATGCCCACCGATCTTGAGCTTGGGGTCGTCGACGTGGACCTCCTGCAGCTTGGTCTCCTGCAAACACAAGACATCGATGCCGTGCTTCGTCACCAGGTCGGGGAGGGCCTCGGGGGTGTTCTTGAGGATGGCGCGGAGGCCGGCCACGTTCCAGCTGCATATTTTGAGGGTGCAGCTTCCGCTCTCCCTTGTGGCGGCGGCACCATCCCAAAGCTTGGCGATGGGCGTCCGTTCGGTCTGGCGCTGGTGATCGGCAGCGGCGGCCTTCTTCTTTTTCTTGGCAGGCTTGGGCTTGGTGGTATCGGACGCCGCCACCTTCTTGGTGGCGGTGGCAGCTTCGGCCTCGGCATCCGAGGCTCCCTTGCGCTTGCTGGGGGGCATGGCAGTTGTTGCTTCGGTGTAATGCGACTGCAGTCTCTCAATGAGCTCCACCTTTCGACCGCCAACCGTCAAGCCAAGATCACGCAGCCGATCCTTGAGTTCTGGTACGCGCAAGGTGGTGAGGTCGTCTCCTTTGCTGGCGGCGGTGAGAGTAGTACCTGTATTATGTGTTGTACCGGGAAGAGTTCGGACAGGGAAGGCACTGTATCGACGTGCCGACCGCAGCAGGGAGAATACGGCTGGTTGCGTAAATGCTAATGTTGGTGAGCACGTGCGAAAGAACAACCCGAATGCACTGACGGATATCAACCGGAGCATTGCCTCTTGCCCCTCCAATGGCAAAAAAATGAGGTGGCGCGGCGGTTGCGCCATCGCATCGTGCCCATAGGTCCCTACCCCGCATTTGTTGTTATAGGAGACTCCTCATCCACTCCCCGCTCGCTCGCTCGCTCGCTCGCTCGCTCGTCGCTCGCCTCGTTGCGTTCCGATCCATGGCATTTTGATGCAATACCACCCTCCAGCAGATCAAACACCGCAGCAAAGATGGCCGGCACGAAGCGCATGTCCCAGGAGGAGAAGAGGAAGACAATTCTCTCCATCTACCACAAATCCAAGCAGTGAGTTGAGTTCCGTCCGTCGCTTCGCTGCATCACCCATGGGTTGGGACCGTCGATTTTTTTCGTTGATGGCCCGAATTTGAATGCAAAAAATTGTGCAATGGGGTCGGTATCGGACCTCTGGCGGCGAATGTACATGCAGTGCGCTTTGGGGGCGACGTCAGACTTTCATTTCGTGAATGTGTTTGGTCCTTGGATACAATGTACTAGTTCTCACCAACCTTTGGCCACCGCCGTCTCGTTTCCCTGCACCTCGAACCCATTCATCCAAAAACAGGGTCTACACCGAGAAGGAGATCGTCGCCCTGTCCACCAAGGCGGGGGTCAACGCCGGCACCTGCGCCGACGTCAACCAGGCCCTGGTCGACGACGCCCTCGTGGACAAGGCCAAGATCGGCGGCTCGAACTACTTCTGGTCCTTCCCCGGCAAGAAGGACCGGCAGCTCCAGCTCAAGCACGAGGAGAACCTCGCGTCCATCGACAAGGTCGGTCCCGTCATCGCCGAGGCCGAGACCAAGCTGGCCGACGCCAAGCGCGGCCGCGAGGACGAGGACGGGGCGCGTCCCAAGAAGCTGCGCCGCCTCGCCGAGCTGACCCAGCAGACCAAGGCCGCCACCGAGGAGCTGTCCAAGCTCCAGGCGAACGACCCGCAGGCCCTGGCCGACCTCGACCACGAGCTCAAGCTGGTGTACCAGGCCGCCGAGCGCTGGACGGACAACATCTTCAACTGCAAGTCGTACCTGACCAAGAAGCGCAGCATGACGAGCAAGGAGGCCAACCGCCTCCTCGGCATGTCCGACGGCTTTGACTATCCCGAGATGCCCAAGACGGGATAAATATCGGCCTGGAGAGGCTATCATATTGGCGAATCTATTATTCGATTGTATTTTGACACGCACGGAGTAATTGCATGGTGGTCCGCGTGCATGGCGCAGACGGACCTATTGACCTTCCGTAGTAACCTTTGGCGTAGAAATTTCTACCTAGGTATGATAATAATATTCTATTTGTAATGGAAGAACATTATTTGATACAAAACCCCTCAATCTATATCGCTCAAGTCTTCCTCTTCGTCGCTATCCCTCCTCGTGGCCCACGTAGACATCATGCCGCCAAATTGACTGTGTGCCACGCCACCACCTTCTGCTGTGCTGTTCGTTCGAGACTCATAATATTCACATTGCGCCAACTCATATCTGCCCCGTTCCGGGTCTTCCTCCAAGTCCGTCGTCAACACTCCCAACTGGGCCAATCGCCACTCCACCCGGTCCGTCGTGATGCCATGTCCGCCAAACTCCTCCACCCCAATCAGCTGGTGCTGCAGCCTCCCGTCTCGGTAGCAAAACATGGTGGGCAAATTGTGCGGCGGCCAGTCCTCGTTGGCCGCGCTGGCGGCAATGCTCACGACCTTGACGCGGGGGAACCGCCGGGCCAGGTCCGCCGCCGCCCGCTCCACCACCTCGCACGCGTCGACGTGGCGGACCGACACGGTGGCCGCGTCGGACCCGCGCGTGAGGTTGACGAGGACCCACGTCCCGTCCCGGGAGGCCTCGTTGACCTCCCGGGTCCAGTCCGGGCGCGATATGTGCCTCACGTCCCCGTGCGGGCAACGCGATTCGCTCCGGAGCTCTCGGAGGCGCATCCGACGATAGCTCGCCAGGAATTCGTCGTCGTCGTCGCCACCACCATTGGCATCGCTGCTGTTGTCTTCCTCTTCGTCGCGCAATCGGCCGTCATCATCGTCGTCTTCGTTGGTATCGCCGCTGCTGCCACTTGCTGGTCGTCTTGCCGCTCTTATTCTCTTTCCGTTCTTGGTCTCGCCACCAACACCCACGCCCACGCCCACGCCCACACCACTGTCGTCCCCACATCGGTGCACGCTGGCCAACCGCCGCGCCTCGGCCGCCGACGCCCCCTTGGCCATCATGGCCTGCTCGAAGGTGATGACGTCCCGCCTCATCAGCTCGTCGTCGAACTGCGTCGTCGACGTGCTGTACTCGTACTCGGGCCGGTCGAGGCCGTACGAGATCTTGTTCCCCCCGCCTGAGGATGCCATGATATGATGGCTGGTCCGTGAAGTTCTACTCCTAGCTGCTACATGTAGCTACGATCGTAGAGGGAGCATGGCGAATGGCAGTCATGGCAGTAGTGGGTAGTGGCCAGTTGCCGCTATATCCGGGTGTCAATGGCCAACAACCAACACGAAACAACCCGCTGTTATGTTCGCGCAACCGCCAACCGCGCCGCGCCAGCAAGAGGCGGTCATCAGAGCCACGGCAGGCAACCCCGCCCCCGACAAAGGCAAGCCCGCCTTCCGGTCCGTCATTAGCACCAAAGATGAGGAACCATGGCTTCGAAAGGCCGTACAATACCATGCAGGTGGCAACGTGGATCCTTCTGCCGCTGCTCGTAATTCAGTTCTTGATCTTTGCCTCGCCGGTCCTGCCCCTCGCGGCGTCGATACCCGTCACGGTCCTGTTCGTCGGACTGGCAGGTTTGGCGGCCCACTGCGCCTACCGCACGTGCATGACGAACCCCATCGATGACAAGCTGGCGCGTCATTTGAGGAACAAGGAGAAGGAGGACGATGACGATGGCGATGTGGAGAACGGCGGCAACGATGCCGCCGCCGCCGCCGCCGATCCGACCAAATACTGCTGGGTCTGCCAAACCAACGTCCACGAGCAGTCCATGCACTGCAAGTTCTGCGACAAGTGCGTCACGCGGTTCGATCACCACTGCATGTGGCTCAACACCTGCGTGGGGAAGGCCAACTACCCGCACTTTTACCGCACGGTCGTTTCGACCTTTGCCTTCGTCGCCGTCGATGCCGCGACGTTGCTCGGCATTGTCATTGCCTACTTCGTCCAGGCCTACGGGGGCGGTGCCGGTGGAGAGGGCACCGGAGGACAGGTCGATCGGATGGCCAACTGGTTTGGTGCCGGGGTGCCCATGGTGGTGGTCATCGTCAACATCGTCTTTTCCGTCATCACCCTTGCGTCGGCATCTCTCCTTGGACAGCTATTCCTGTTCCACATCAACCTGCAAAAGGAGGACATTACCACGTACGAATACATCGTTCGGGAGAATCAGCGGAAACGAGCAAAGAACAAGGAGGACACGGCGGTGCGGAGCAAGCGGATGGTTATGACCCGCGCGGCTGGCGCCAAGGGCGACAAGGCCATGG
>Ga0115006_10001673_pt1 | contig 14058 bp, 2 predicted proteins | sample ArcOceMetagenome_3_FD_88943 | JGI IMG/M metagenome (GOLD analysis project Ga0115006, IMG submission 88943) | Marine eukaryotic phytoplankton communities from Arctic Ocean - Arctic Ocean- Svalbard ARC20M Metagenome | ecosystem: Environmental > Aquatic > Marine > Oceanic | place: Arctic Ocean...
AATGCTCTGCCGTTTGCATGCATGCAGATGCCTGGCTGTTCTTGCTAGACTCGACTTTTGAAACTTCCCCCGCGTTCTGCACGCTGCACAGCCAGGCTGCACCCGCGCAGACATGTGCGAGGCCATGCACCATGCCATGCTCACCTGTGCGTATGCCTAGCAGCACTCCTGGTGCTGCAGGCTCCGGAGCACCCATCTTTTTTGGAAGGCGCTGCGCACGAACTTCTTTTTTAGGCTCTCACGAACTGGGGTTTAGTCTTTTTGTGGCTTAGCTCCAACTTCAAGCCCCAACTCCGAGGGCGGGCCGGCGCTGCACCTGGGCGGAGTTGCCAAGGGAGAGGAGGAATGGTGGGGAAGGAGCGACCGTTCCAGGCGCTTGCGAGCGCCGATACGGAGCCCGCGCACGCTCCAGCGCAGCTGGAAAGCCAGCGAACGATCCGAGAGCATTCTGTCTTCTGAGGATGCCGCACGGACCAGGCGGCCGCACGACGTCGCCGATGCCTGCATTCCAGGCAGCGTTGCTGTTTTCCCCATCATCGCACGAAAGGCGTATTGCCGCATGGAATTCTGCCTCAATGCGCAGGCCCGAGGACCAGAGCCGGGCCGCACCGCGAGCGGTGCTGCGCATGGGCGTGCGGGGCGAAGCGCCTCGGACACGGACGCGACGAAGGGAACTGAGATGGAGGCAGTGGTGGGCCCTTCTCACGGGCGCAGTCTTGCTTCCACTGGCAACGGCATATACATGTGAGTGTCATTGTCTAATGTTGCCTATTGCGTTTGTGCACGTTGGGCATGCGAAATCTGAGCTCATCAAGCGGGGATGGTGCAGCAGCACACCACCGATCATATACTTCTCTGCGCAATCGGCAGGACCCAATGACGTGTGCTGCACGCGCTGGGCTGAGCAGGTATCGGTGGAGGAGGGGCAGGAAGCGTCAACAGCGGAGACGGTTACAGCACAGTAAACCATCAAGAGTCGGCGTTGCAAGGAGGGCATAGGGGGCAAACAGCGCCATGCTCCATTGCGAAGACGTATACCGCTTACGAAGACCGTGACCTGGGTGATGGCTGCAGGGGCAGTTCTCTGTGGGGTGGAGCGCAGGGGTTCGCGTGTGACGTGCTCGGGCATTGCACTGGCAGAATGCAAGCTCAACCTGTGCACCTGCTGGGGACGGACAGTCACGGCTGCTGCTGCAGCGCGGGCAGCGTCGGCCTGGGCCTGGTGATGAATCAGGATTCGTGGAACCCATTGGACACGATGCGCTATGCAGAATGCGATTCACAACTGTACCGCTGTCAACAGGCCAATGAAAATGCGCAGCCAATTTGCAAAGTCGAGCCGCCGTGTGCCCCAGAGGTGTGTCAGTTCGAAATCGTCGAGACGCCTCACAAAGGAACTCTATTTGCGTTTAAAGACGACACGACTGCAGGTGATGTCATTGCCAATTGTACAAATGACGTGCCGTGTGTGGTGCCGATGCGTTTCAACGCCGAGCAGCCTGTACTAAACAATTTGGTAGGAGCAAACGGGAGATTCGAAACCAACAAAGTCATCTTTCGACCAGAGCCAGGAGATGTTGGGTTGTGCGATGCAGGCTCCGATCCAAACTGTCTTAACCATGGTGCCAATTCCTTTTGGAGGCCTGACCGCCAAAGCCTGTTCCGATACACTGAGATCAAATTTCAAGTGCGTTCCTTCACGTGGATGTACATAATTCCTGAGCAGCAGGCGGGAAACACCCTCAAATCTATTTCAAAAGAATTCGCGAGAACAAACTCGAATCCTTACGTCGAAAAGATTGAAGACGCATACCAAAAGTTTCTGCGCGATGGCGTATATCAGCCCTTTGCCGTCGAGGCCTGTCCGTGCTTGAGAATTGGGCAATCAGTAACGTTGTTCATGTGCGACAACAAACAAACGACATGCGACGATGAAGGAGATGGCATGCTGGGCAGATTAATGATCATAGATTTTAAGCGGTTGCTCGGCTTCGACGCAGGTACAGCCACAAAATGCGCATGCACTCCCAATGCAACAACTCCAGCAACTCCTCCCCCACGACGGTGCCCAGGTGAAGAGCAGGCATGCTATCTCCCAGAAGACCTTGAAGCCATGATCGTAGAAGTCAAGAATGGCTGTGCACCAGGAAATTGCTTTCAAAGCTTCAAGTCTGCCGGCGCCGACCCTGGGAGTACAGGACAAGCATATGCTCTGCTCCGGAATCAAACTGGCGTCAGCCCGAAATCTCAAGTCTGGACTCGCATCATTCCGTACAATGACCGCCCCTCAGTGGGAGGGGCTGGTGCTTCATTGCGATTTGACGGTATCGATGACGTGGCAGCAGCTACTGTTGATGCCTTTCCTCGCGACGCGTTTACTGTCATGTTTTGGATCAAAGGTATCAACAGCGAGAGAAAAAATCAAGGAATTCTGCAATTCATCGCGGAGGACAAAGGCGTGCAACTTCAGGTATACAATTCTCACAATCTGGAAATCTTTGTGCTGGACGAATCTTCCGGGCCCACAGGTGTGGATGTGAATTTTGATTTGCAGTGGCATCATGTTGCTGTAACGTGGACTGGTGCCGGCCAATTCATGGCCAACGACACGTACCAAGGACCTGGCGTCGCACAATTATTCATAGACTGCGAATTGTATGCCTATCCATTTGATCCAAAGGCAGCTCAGGCAAATGCGCCGGGTGGCCAATCAGAGTATAAATGTAAGCATGCTGTGAACAAAGAAGGCTGGGCGTGGAGTGGGCAGCTGTCGCGAGCGGATTCCCGGATGACATCTAGGGGAGAAGTCTCCATCGGACAGCGCATGGCCTGTAACGCAACGACGGCAGCGCAGCAGATGGAGCTCGAGCGCGCGGTAAACTTGGCACACAATCAAACCTTTTGCCGACGAAAAGTGCGACACGAATGTGACAAGGCATTCAATGAAACGCCAAGCATTTATCACCCAGGAATGTACAGCCCAGAATCGGATTGTACTAAGACTATTCTGGGGTTTTATGTGAGTGGTGGTTCAGTCAATGTGTCGACATGTGCATTCAACGTCAGTGACCCACATGGCGCGATAAAATATGGTCCCATTCAAAAGCAAATGGCGCTAGATTGGAGTTTTTCGAACGATGGTGATCCAACATCAGGATCCACCACATCGCCATACACCATTCCGAAAGTGACTCAGACACAGACGCAGAATTTCATGCAAATGACATGCTCTTCTGGGTGTTACAAGAGCGAGCATGCGTTTTTGGGTTACCTGGATGAGCTTCGTGTTTACAATTTTACTATGACGATGCGTGAGATTGCATTCCGAAGCAAGTCTACCGTGCGCGACGGCGTGAATTGTGACGACGTTGAACTTCCTCAGAACTCGGGTGTGCCTCCAATCGTTGGGTGCAGCCACATGATTGATCCGATCTACAAATTTGGATTGACTCTTTTCTGGCCCTTTGATGACCCATTTCCCTCGTACAGCGCTGATTCACTCTCATTTGGTGGAAGCCTCCCAGCTCTGTCTATTACGCCCCCGGGATTTGTCTCGTCCTTGTATTCACTTATGAGCTATGAGTATGCCCGCGTGAGGCAAAACAAGATCGGAAACTACCACAGCGGGATTCAGCATGCCATGAGACTGGGAGCGGGACGCAATTCCACTGCGCCAATGCGTGTTCCATCCACAGCCCCAGTGAATGGAGCAAGATATGATTTTGTTCTGTACGCACGAAGCCAGGCTCAACTCGTAGAATTTAAGCTAGGCGACGTGGACACTTGTGTGAATACTGAGGATATATTGAACATGTTTGCGGATTCATATCTGACTGCACCGTGCGATGGTGCTTCTGGCTGTTCTGACAGCCACTGCAACCACATTGCGGTGGAGGTGCTGTCTTTGGGTGCGACGTGCAGTCCGTTGTGCTACGGGGAGCTTTTCAGGCCTGCTGTCCGAGAAGAATGTCAGCATCCAGAATCAGCACGTATCTGTGCGGCATACCCGGAATGCATCGGGGATTTATGCTTTGAACCCTCTGGCATGATCACTGCATCAAACAACAAAATAGATCGGTTTTACACCTTCACTGGAGAATACATTGACGAAGGAGACTTGGCCGTACAAGGTAGACAAGGAAAGTGCTTGTGTGACGGAAACGTGAAATGCAGCCCAAGTACTTTCTCTATGAATTCTGACGCCTCAGGCAAACCCACAGGTAGTTTAGGTAGCTACACAGGGTTCACGGTCAGGATTCAGGACGGCTCAAATGTTGAATCCCGAACTGTGCTGTGTCATGGAGATTCAAAGTGTGACCCCAGAGAAGGCTTTCCTCTCCCCGGTCGGGTTATTACACTAGATCGGCCCTTGTCATTTTCGCCAACTTCAGAGTCAAATTACTGGATTTTTAAAGGAAAGTACCAAGCGAAATGGCTTGCATATTACAAGAGCGATTTGATCGGTGGCGGCGGGACTGATGCGGAATTAATCAAGTACGATGTCTACGATATGCCTGGAGAAGCAGGGACTGTATTCTCGAAAGTCTCTCCTGTTTCTTCCTTTCAAGACCTGAGATTCCTATCTTCTTTGAACCCTGACGCGGCTGGCAACGCAGAAATTTCTCGATGGAACCAACCACAAATGCAGGGCAACATCATCATTGCAGCTCTCGGAGTTCCGATTCCCATGTCATACAATGTTTCTGTACCTGAGGATACAATCACTCTCATGAGCTTGGATGTTATCCTTGATGATGACAATCATCATACCGATTTCAACTTAACTGTCAATGGTCCTCAAGAATATGATTTGGCGCAGCAAGGTCTTCACCACGAATCAGGTGAACTAAGTGGAGACATGTTTCAGGTTTTTGATGTGCACTGTGGTCTGGTGAAAAAGGACTCTAAATGTGTGACGCTCAAGGGAGATCAAATCGCGTATGCTACCGGGAAAAGCGGCGAGGAAGAAGTCACATATTGTGATGACCCTACGTACATTGCATCAGACAGTCTCATGGAGAAGCTAAAACGTTCATATTCGCTCTTCAATCACGGGATCATATCAAAGGTTTGCACCTACAATGAAAACGCAACGGAAATTTACAACGTGACAGGATACAACTATACGTGTCTCCCGCCATGTTCGCCCACTTTGTACACGTACCAGATCATTGCTGTTGGATGCATCGAAAATTGCTCTTCTGGTAGAAGTGATCTGATCTGTGACAACACTTACGGCCTGTATCCGGACCAATTTGCGTGTATAGGGGGGGAATTTCACGGCCAGGCTTGCCTGTCCTTTGACGATGTCGCAACTTGCTTTTCTTTGACAGATCAAAGGGCATCCTGTAATGATCGAGATCTCCAGCCTGGAATCAGGGGCACGGATCTGAAGACTTTGTTGGACAAGACCGATCCGAGCGTTATGTTGCATGCAATACAAACTGGAGACATTCATTTTGTTGACTGGGTACACCGGGCGGTGAAGGCTGTGTGGAGTGAGTTGTGCACAGATCTGGCTGCCGCGCTTGGATATGAGCTCATACTTCGCTACTTGATCAAAAATGGATGCCCTTGGCGAGATAGTGCTCTTGAAAAAGCGAATGCAAGAGGCAGAGTCCAGATTGTACAATACTTGACTGCGCTCCGACCACCAAATGGACGTGCTGTCCCGACATGCGGATGCCCTGCGCTTCAACTACACGAACGTACAGTGGGGTTTAGACGGTGTGTGCCCTTCTCAAAGTCCGGATTCGAATGCTACCAGAAATGTGGAATTGCGCCAACCGATGACCCGTCATGTCAAGATGGCGAGAGTAACTACTTAGCTGATGATAAAACGTCAACTATTACATTTGCCACGGAGATGGGCCAGTTTCTTATGTCCGATATAGGCATTCCTGAATTTACCAGGTGCTCAACCGGCTCAAAGAGAGCGTTAGTGCGTGGGCCTCAGATTCATTTTCTCTCAAATCAAACCGATATTCCAATGCGACTTTTTTCTGGCAGTTATGTCGGATTTTCAGATAAGGCAATCATTTGTGAGGGTGACGTCGGAGTATTCCGTGGAGACGCGCCGAGGAAGAAGTGCAAAGATCCGGGGACATGGCCAATGTTTACAAAAACTGGACAGCTGATGGATTTTCTCAACTTTCATGTCTCCGACAAAGATTTGAGGGTTCTCTACATTCCTGCTCCAGGCATGTCAGGTTTTGCCGCCACATTCAATTATACTGTGAGCAGAATGACGCAGAGGCCGCGACAATATAAGGGTGCGCCGTTTGAAGGATTTCCTGTTGCAGCACGCACAGGAACCGTAACCATATTTATTGATCCGTCAAATGACTACCCAGATCCCCAGGTTGCAAATGCTTCGTATCTGATGCGGGAAGACGAAATTACTGTCATGAAATTGCATTGGAGCGATTCAGATACGGCACGAAAAAGTGTGAGAGTATACATTTCGGAATTTCCCAAACACGGGGATTTATATCAAGTGGTCGAAGCATACAAGTCGCTGAATAAGACCTTCGGGTTCAATTACTCTGCCCACCTGCTTGATCCTAATTTGTGCAAAACAACAGCACCCAACTGTCTCCAAGGCAACTGCGATCAGCCGAAGGACAATTGTTACTATTTGAGTGAAACCTTTGTGATCGGCGAGCCCATCCCAAAGGAAGATGTGACCTTTGCACAAGCCCCATCATCCATTTACAATACGACGCGAGCAACTATTTCGCCCTTGCCCGTGAAAAATGCCACCCAATGTTTTGAGACAGACCGTTATGGGGGGTTGGACATGGACGACTGGGCAGGAGAAGTCTTTTGCGAGATGCCATACTTCGACAACATTCCTACAACCTGTCGGCGCTGCATGACAGTGGACAAGTCCACACAAACAATTCCCCCGGGACCGTGGTCTGGGACCCTTATGTATGACCCAATCTACACTCAAAGGCAGGACGGAATGAAGCCTGTTGATGCTCCGAATGTCCTCGCCAACGGTGGCCTTTGTTCTTTGCAAGAGCAGTGTAGACTCGGAGCTAACACAGAATCTAAAGCTGCATGCATTGACTGGCGTATGCTCTCTCCAAGCGGCAGGCCAACCGTTTACAATGAAACGCCCATGGTCAAGCTCAATGAGACGGCGAATTCTATTTTTTGGACACCCTGGAGCTGGAGTCACATCAATTTGCACAAGCCATATCCGTGTTCTGGACCTTCTGAGGATGCTTGCACAAAGAATGTACAGCATTATGCATGGCCAGGACATTACGACCCGGCCCACATCACACCTCGTTACCCCCCTCAGCCGATTAAAGATTCCATTCCTCCGTATCAGAATCTTTCTGTGACCAAATATGGGGATCCCGTCGATACAGAGAGTTTCTACTCACTTTGCAGAGATCATGACGTGCACCAATTCATGGCTGAATACGATCAATATGTTTTCATGAAAGGATTCGACATTCACTTGTCGCTTCCTGATGGCATCTTTTTCAGGGTGCTGGCTTGGACCAGTCGCTTTTTGACTGAGGATACGTATGAATTATTTGAGTCAGAAAACGTGACTAGGACGGTGCGAGAAGATCGTTCTGATGGGCCAAAACCTTTCGTGACGTTTTCATTTTCGAAGACCAAACGAATGCAGAAAAAGCGAAGGCTCACCAAGTGTGCAGGTGAAGAATGGCGTGAGGTCTGGAGGGGTTTTACGGAAGAAGGAAGACCTGCTCGATCAGTCGCAGAATCAACACAGGAGGGCCGAGATATTGAGCACCCAAATCTTCGGTTTCGCTTTCATCCAACGAATTTCACGACCAAGAAGTTGCTGATACAAAGTTGCGGTCTCATGTATCAAAGTGCTCACAACGGTGATCCTGGAAATCCCCTTGAATCGCTTGAAAATCTGTTGCTCGTTGGAGCCGTATCCAAACCGAAAATGCTCGTAAGTGATTCAGTCGATCACCGAATTGCGTATGTTCCTCATCCCCACTTTACCGGCGAAGACAGTTTTTCGTTTTATGGAGACGACAGCCAACAATACTGCCAAAAACAAGAATGCATCGATCGGAAGGATCTTAAAATTGCTGAAGTCAAAATCAAAGTCATGAACACAGAGGATTTGCCACGACCTGACTGGATGGAGGTCACTGGAGGACCAGGAGAGACGATCGAATTCGAACTGAATGGGATCGATGCCTCTCCTGATCGGGCGAATGGATGGGTTGAGTGGTTTAATCTTGCTCCCGGCGCAGAAGAAGGGAAAATGGGGCCTCCAGGCGGCTTCAAATCATACCCTATCGGCCTTGCTGATTCTTTCGGGAGTCAAGACCGCGAGCCAGATGATGGTCTTGCAGTGGTTTTAGAAACGAAGCCAGAATTGGGAACCTTGACATCCTTGGGAGGTAGGAGGTTCCAATATGCTCCGCCAGCCAATGGAGGGGGGAAACCTATCGCAACACTCAAATTCAGACTGCGAGATCAACAGGGAAAGCTTTCACCGAACACTGGAACCGTGTTCATCAATTACATCTGCAATCCCGGTCATTTTGTCAATCAGCTCCAGAAGATATGTTCGCCATGCCCAAAGGGGTTCTTCAAACCGAGAAAAGATGATTCCACAGCATGTTTTTCATGCGTTACGGGCAAGTATGCCCCTACCGTGGCGCTCACTGCGTGTTTGAATTGTGCCGCCGGCAAGTATCAGTACCGCCCTGCGGCCTCAAGCTGTGTGCGATGTAGGATTGGGCATTTTGCCAACCAGACGGGATCCGAACGCTGTTTACCTTGCTCACCGGGAACATATGCTCCAAGGATGAATGCAACTGCGTGCATGCATTGTGGTACCCTCTCATATGCTCCATTGCCCGCCATGTTTCGATGCTACGACTGCCCAAGGTTGTCGTGGTCAGTCGTGACAGATAGCAGCGACGTGTCCAACTGTAGGTGCACTCAGGGCACTTACAGAAATTCCATTTTCAATGATTCAGCTCGTCAGCTATGGTCACCAGACAATCTGGGTAAAGACAACAACTCATATGTAACACCCACAGTTGACATCATTAGGGAGCCCTGGCCTGAAAGATTACAGATGTTTTCTTCCAACTGCTCTGCGTGTCCTGATGGTTCCTTTTGCCATGGTGCAGATCTTCCACCCGTAGCTAGGATCGGCTGGTGGACAGATTGGAAGAGTGATGACAAAGAGTTCTGGGAGAATCATGTCGACGCAAAATTTTACAGATGCGACGCAAACAATGTGCGAGAAGTATGTTTGGGATACCCAGCGATTGACATCCAAGAGCAGAACGAAATGTGCAGGCTCCGTACAAACTGGGGATATTGTGATGATTGGCCGCATAATAACTACACAAAGCTTCCCGATGCCTCAAGATGTAAGTCAGGCTACGAAGATGTGGTGTGCAGCAAATGTATCGGATACGAATTACAGCAGTGTGTTCCAAAGGGAAGCGATTCTGAGGACGGCTGGTTTTCTTGGAAATTGTTTGCACAGGATAGATCCCGTGCTTCATACTTCCGTCAGCCTTTCATCGATTGCTATGCCGTTGGATCTTGTCGCCCTGGTGACAAGAAGGAAGAATGTGATAAGAAGAGAGACACCTGTAAAAACAACAAAGACAGGTGCACCTGGCAAACAAACAGATATTATCGTGCTTTCGATGGCACGTGTTCGGTATGCCCCATGTCTGCCTTGGCCGGTTTCATATTTTATTTGGCCTGGTTTGCAATTTTCTGTGCAGTAGTCCTTGCGATTTTAGGATTGGCTTTGACAGATATGAATTCTTTCTCCATCACATTCACGTTTTGGCAAACTGCTGCTCTGCTGGCAAGGTACAGAATTCCTTGGCCTCAAGATGCACAATCGTTGCTGAGCCTATACTCCATCGCAAACGTCAACCTTGATGGAATTCCGTGGATGTGCTTCTTCAATTCTGCCCCAAATTTCCGTGATATTTGGTTCCTTACGAACCTTAGCATCGGGGGGCTTGTAGCTGCTAGCATCATTCGATGGGTTCTGCCTTTTCTTGCGGTCCCGCCAAGAGGCAAAGTATTGATCCAACAATTCAAGACTGCCATATCACGCCGAGATATGCTAAAAGGTGTTGGCTCTGTTGCTCGGGTACAGTATTTGCATCGACGAGCAGATTCATCCGAGGTTCGCCCCAGCTCTGTCGCACCAAGCCAGCGGAGCAGGCGACCGTCCACTGCACCGCATTCTAGACCGTCAACGGGAGGGTCTAGATTGCCAGGCGATCGCCCGGTTTCTGCGTTGGCCGGATCCTCAAGATCGCGCGGATCTTCGCGACATGCTGATGACATTGTGATCGTCGAGGAAGATATCGATGTAGATCAGGGTCAAGAACAAATTTCAGGCACACATCATGGAGCTGCATTTGGATCTCCATTCACGACTCGCACTTCCAAACCGAGGCTTCCAGCCTCTCTCTCTGAGGAATCCGCTGGTGGACCCAGATCACGAGCTTCCCTCTTTCCTGCTGGGTCGTGCGAGGAGGAAAGAACTGGAGATCTACCAGGCGCCATAGCTGGCAAATCACCGAAGCTAGCTCTTTCATGTTCAAACGGATCAGATATGATCTTGGAGGATGTTCCGGAAGGATACGACGAGGCCGATGCTGTATCCAGAAAACGCAAAGTTGTGCATGCAGAGAAGGGTTCTGTTCGCCAACGTGAGTACAACTCTGGTGCAATTAAAGTGTACGGAGGTGCATTTGGAATGGACTTCTCCAAGATGCGATCGGGAACATCGAGGGAAACGGCAGGTACAAGGCCAGAAGCAGAATCTTCTACGACAAGAGAAGCAGAGACTGAAGACAGGCCAGGGAGTGCGCGGGAAGTACCTGATAAGCAACATGCTGAAAGCAAGGCAAAAAGTACAAGCGTGAGGCCCGAGAACGATGGGGACGCCGACGTGACTTCAGCATTACAACACCCGGCGGCGTCACCGGCGACTGCGAAAGAGCAGGCGAGACTGGAGAAGAAAGATGCAAAGGATGATAATGACGACACTGCTGTCGATGCGAAGGATTCTGGTTCTAAGATCACATCAGTTGGTACCCTTGGGACTTTGTCAGTCTTCGGAAAATTTCGGAAAGCAAAAGATGAAGCACAGACCATAATCACTGACAAAGACGCAAATTCACCCACAAACGCAAAGGATAAAACAGCTGCCAAAATGAGAGAGATGAAGGAGAGCGGCGCCAAAATGTTTTCGATGGCCAAGTCAGCGGGAGAAACGGCGCGCTTGAAAGCAATAGAGGCGAAGGAAAAAGCAGCCAAGATTGCTTCAGAATCTGCAGCAGCAGTTAAGGAGTTAAAAGATAATCCTGGTGTCCTGAAGGATAAGATGAAGGCGAAAAAGTCCGTGTTCTCATTCTTATCCCCGTCCAAAGGGAAAGATGCTGAGCCCAAGACAGGTGATAAGACAGCATCTCGACCGCAATCCAAGACTTCAACGCGAAGCAGGCCCAGGTCCGCTCTCCGGCCCCCGCGCGCTCCTGATGTCCTCGTGCTTGAAGATGTCGAAGACCTTTCTGCCCTGAGTCGGCCCATAAGCGCTGTGAGCCGCCCATGGAGCGCTGCTTCTGGCATCTCAAGGCCTGAGTCAGCCAAGAGCGTCAGCTTTCAGAATGCTCCAGCAGGAAGCAGGCCAAGCACAGGGCGCAGTGCGCGACGGCCTAGGACCCCGTCAGGTGCTTTGGGCATGGGTAATTTCGATGATATAGCAGGCAGGACAACACCTTCGCGTGTCCAGCGCGAGAGAGAAGGCTGGAGGGAGTACAGGACGGATAATCCTTTCCAAATGCACACGCCGCGCATGGAGCAGCGCTTGAATTCGGCAAGGAGTGATGGGTCTTCAAAGGAAGTGCCCATGGACTTGGGTGGCATCGCTTGGTACGTCCGAAAGCAGTACTTTGACATGGCCTGGCGTCATGCGGTTGCGGTGCTCAGTATCCTGTACATCGCCAGCTGCCAGAAGACATTGCAGGCGCTCAAGTGGACGTATTGGACATACTCTCCTGTCATGAAAACAGCAGTCCTAGACTACGATCCTTCTGTTCGCTTGTTTGACTGGCATCACGGCCCGGTGTTTCCGTTCGCTCTCATGGTCCTTCCTGTCACTGTTGGCGGGCCTGTGGTCAATTTTTTTATGCTGTACACAGGTTACAAATTTCGCATCCTGGATGACACCAGTTTTTCCATGCGCTGGGGTTATCTTCTCGACCCTTTCGAGCGCAAGTACTGGTATTGGAGTTTAATCATCGCAACGCGCAAGTTTGTCTTCGTCTTTGCACAGACCTTTCTCCGGAACCGTCTGTACGTACAAAAGTTTTTTCCAGCCCTGGTGATTTGCATCAATGTTATCCTCAATTACAGCTTGAGGCCATATCGCGTGGAGCGTCACAACGTGTACGAAAACATTCTACTCGTGTGCCTTCTGTTCCTCCTTTTGTTGGGGCTAATTAGCCCTCTCGACATCACTGTATATCATGATGCTGTCGGCAAAAATCTGCCGGGTCCCTATGACAATATCATAGTATTTGGCGTCTTGTTGATCGGAGGCGTAGCCCTCCTCGTCAGCCTCGTCGTCATTTATGCTGATATCCTTGACGCCCAGCTCAGGACGCCCAGGCTCATCAAGGTAATCTATTTGCTCACGCTTGGTCCTGTCGAAATGGTACTTCGAATCGTCCACAACATTTTGGAGCTCTTGTTTGGCACATTATGGTGGGTTTTGGGCAAGATTGGCATCAGGAAAAAGGAGAAGGAACCTGATTCAGAGGACACCCCTACTTCCTCGGCACGTCTGCGTCTCAAGAAAAAGAAGCAACAATCCAAGTACATGAACCCTCAAGCGCTGAATCGCGGTTCGGGCGACCCTCCGCATGTGACTGGCGATAGGTATGCTGACATACTGTGGGAAAAGGTGTTTGGGGTGTACCGATCAAAAAAGAAGGTCAAGTTGCTCAACACGCTGGAGGACGATTACGACGAACTTGTACGGCCAGACGATGGTGCGAAATGGCTACGAGACAAGTTTTCGATCCGCAAACGGATCTTTTTGATAGAGCGTAGATTGCAGCGCGAGGCGCTGTACGATCCCAAAAACACGACAATTTTGCGCATGGAGCGTCAGCTCACTGTTGCTATCGATGCCGCATTAGCGCAGCTCAAGCGCGAGCGGGACACATATTTCGACCAACTCTACGACTCGCAAACAGAGTATGAAGCCATTTGCGCAGATCGTGATGTTGCTCAAAATAAGTTGGATGAGCAGCAAAAGTCATTGATTGAAACCGAAGACGCTGCAAATTTTGCACGAGCACGCCTCGACGCCACATTCCGCCGTACCGGCCAGCCTGAAGACTGGAAGAAACGATTTCTCGAAGCACAGGTGCTGTCCGCGATGCTGGAACATGGAGTTGGGGTTTTGATCCGTACTCACCTGTGTGTTGGCTGCATCTCTCTCACCGATCTGTGCGTTATTAAGCGTTTTCTGCTTTTGTCCGCTATTTGTCGTTTTGATGCAGTTCTGACACACCGCTGCATGGCAGGCGAATCGCTTGATGCTTGAGGAGGAGATCGTTGATCTTCAGGCACAAGTCGAGACGATCAAGCTGGAAACTGAAGAAATCGATGAGCCACCATGAACAATCCTCACTCCCTGTATTTGTAATTCCATCTCTTTGTAATCTTGAATTAAATTCTAATCAAACTAAACTTTGCGTTCTACTCAACTTCGTCTCCGCACGAAAATTACAAGTACATGACGAACATGACCGAAAGGTAGATAGAAAACGAGCGAACGAAAGAGTGGGAAAGAGAGACCCCGGTCACTTTGAAAACGAGCGAACGAAAGAGTGGGAAAGAGAGACCTCGGTCACTTTGGCCTGTCTAGTAGGATCAGTGCCTGGATCCTGCGCCGCGGAGAGGATTTCGCTGACCCATGTGCGTGTGCGTGTGCGTGTGCATGTGCATGTGCGTGTGTGTATGTGTGTGCGCGCGCGCGCGCGCGTGTGT
>Ga0115006_10001674_pt1 | contig 14055 bp, 8 predicted proteins | sample ArcOceMetagenome_3_FD_88943 | JGI IMG/M metagenome (GOLD analysis project Ga0115006, IMG submission 88943) | Marine eukaryotic phytoplankton communities from Arctic Ocean - Arctic Ocean- Svalbard ARC20M Metagenome | ecosystem: Environmental > Aquatic > Marine > Oceanic | place: Arctic Ocean...
GCTCAGCGTCGACCCGCACAATATGTATACACTCATACCCTCACGGCCGGAGAAGGCATGATGTGTGCAGGTGCTGACGGTCTGATGTAACTGCAATTACAGGCAGTTACACCAGCAATTGCACCTGCAATTACACCCCGCCTCGTTCCCACGAGCGTGAAGCACGAGTGTGTCAGAAAGAGGGCAAAAGTGTTTAATAAGGGGCTCCCCTGATATGTGTTCTAGATGTGCAAAGGTAGTGTACACCACCGCCTCTCCGCCGGAGCGTGCGTCTGGCTGGCGTTCACACGCTGGCGCAGAAGCGGTGGGGGCTTGGGCCCATTTTCCCACATCTCTGTCGCTGCCCTCCACCGCACTACAGCTGGGAATGTCGAGCCGGGCAAGCCGGGGGCGGCAGAGGAGCCTCTGCCGGCGCACGCGCCTCGCATCGCATGTAGGCTGGGGCCGCCAGCGGCTGAGACAGGTAGCGCTCTAACGCACGCACGCCCAGACACGACGCAGACGCAGGCACAGACGCGGGCACGGACACAGACCCGGACGAAATGCAGGCGTCAGCGGGCCCCGCAACAGCGCTTTGCCCAGGCGCAGAGCGGCCCCCAAACCAGCCACCCGACGCATCGAAAAACGCTCGCACAGAAGGGCAGCAGTCGGGTGCCGGGGCAGCGTACCGTCAGCGCTTGCGCGGTCGCTTCCTCCGCTCGCTCTGCAGGGCCTCGTCCTCACACTCCTCGTCCTCTGACGCTGACCCCGGCTGCATGTCCTCCTGGTGCAGCGGCTCGCAGTCGAAGCCCGCGGGCGGCACGTAGGCAGCGCCGCCCACCGCCGCGGGCAGCTCCGTCACGCAGGTCAGCTCGCTGGGCTCGCGCACGGGCCGCGTCGCCACGCCCTGCTGCATCCATCGCCGGCGGTCCTCGGCGGTCGCCTCGTCTTCCGTCATTGCCGGTCCCCGAAAGGAACACGCTCGAACCCTGTTCTCTTGCGTGTTCCCACTCCAAATCGGGAAGAGCGGCGGGGCAGAAGGGGAGAGGACGGCTCTCCGCGATGTCGGGCGCCCACTCGGCGCGGGTGCCGATCACCACGCCGCGCACGCCCAACTCCGCCGGTGCGCCCCCTGCGTGCGGGCATTGGGCCGCGCGCGCCCGTGCGGCGTCCCCCCGGCGCCGCCCGATCCCCGCCGCGCGTGACCTGTGCTTGTGTGCCTGTGCGTGTGAGCAGCCCGGCTGCAAGAGGAGGAGCGGAAAATGATGATGCGGGGCAAGGAGCTGTTGGCATCGGACCAGCTCACGCAGCTCGCCGGGCGGGAGAGCCGCACGCTCGACGGCGCGCGGCGGACGTCCGAGGCGCTCTCCTGGCTTGACAGGCGCCTCGACGCCGACCTCCGGGCGTCCAGGGCAGACGCCCCCGGGGCGGTGCCGGAGGAGGGCGAGACGCCGGACGCGTCGCGGGCAGAAACGGAGGCGGCCATGCGGAGCATCGTGCCCAGCAGGTCCAAGGCCGAGCTGCTGCGGGAAAAAATCGAGCGGCGGGGGGCGATGGACGCGGGGGTTGAGGTCAAGTCGAGCGAGTACGCTCGCAGCGGGCAGTCGTATCTCTCCGAAAACGCCCGCGCGCGTCTCGACAGGATTAAAGAGGGGCACCAGGTGTGGCAAGACCAGACGCCTGCTGGGAGCGGGGTTGCACGGGAGGACTCGCGGCAGCCGGAGCTGTGGGCAGACCAGGCGCACCGGCAGCGCTCCTCGCTGGTGCACGTGCGCCCGTTTCCAGACTTGAGCGCAACGAGCAAGGCCGCGCGCGAGTCTGCGGCGCCGCACATAGCGTCGATCTACGACCAGATTTTCGTGGATCAGATTGAGGACACGTGCGGGCAGCCTGACACGGAGCCGGTGGTCGACCGGTTCCAGGATTGCACGCTGGTGCTCGACGAGGCGTGGGACGCTGTCGAGGGCGCAAACGACAATGTGGGCGGCGACATGGTAGGCCGCCGCTCGCACTACGAGCGGCGTCTGACGCAGAGCATCGCGGAGAGCCTGGGAGTGCCGCTGCACCGGGTCAAGGTGAACGAAATGCATCCGGGGCCGTCTTGGTACCGCGTCAACGAGCTCATAGTGGACCTGACCATGCTGCCTGATGCTGCCGGGCACCCGCCCACCTGCAAGTCGCTGTGTGAGGACCTGCGCGCGCAGGCCAAGGCGCCCGGCTCGCAGTTGCGTTCGCGCATTCCTGCAGTGCGGGTAGAGCTCCCGTCCGAGGACTTGCCCTACCGCGCTCCGGACCAGACGTCACGTTTGACCTTCTCCCTGCTGCGCGGCGGCATCGTGGAGGAGCGGCCGCAGGAACACAAGTCTGCCGCGCACGCGGCGCGGGGCGGCGACAGTGCGCTGCTGGCGCGAGATCACGTTACCTCGGCGCCGCAGCACGTGCAGTACATGGTCCAGCAGGTGATGTGGTGTTCTGGTGTTGCGGTGTGCCCGCTCCCGCCGCCCTGTGGCGTGGCGTGTCGTTGCTCCGCTGCACGCCTGCCTGGATGCGCACACGCGTGTGTGTCGCATCTGTGATGTCCTGTGCCCTCGCGCCCGTGCCCGCGTTCGAGCACGGGTCTGAGTGAGTGCAGCCGAGTGTTGGGTGAGGGGGGCGCAGTGCTGGTGCGTGCATTGGCCTTGGCGGTGTGGGTGGAGATGTGTCGAGACGGACTCGCACAGGGCGCAGCAGCTAAGACGGAGGCGGGTGCTGTTTCGAGCAGGTGCTTCCGGCAGCGCAGCGCAACGACGAGGGCTTCTGGCTGCGCGTTGAAGACAGCAAGCCGCCGACGCTACCAAAGGGCATGTACACGGCGCGATACGGCACGATGCAGGATGCGGTGGCAGGCACTCCGCGGCTATCGCGGCAATGGCGCGTGTGGGCAGCTGGACTGGCCGTCATGCTCATCTTAGCGGGTTGGGTGCTGTACATGCGCGCCGATGAGCTGGGTCTGTAGTCTTACATGTAGGGGCTGCCGTACGGTACCGGTATCTGTTGGTAGTATATTAGTGTAATAGTTTACTATATACTACCACCAATACCTGTAGGGGCAGCGGTACGGCACGGTACCGGTATCTGGTGGCCCGCACGCTGGGCGATGTGGGGCGAGGGGACAGCACTAGCTTGCGCGAGGGCAAGCGCTTGCTTGCGCGCAGACTTGGAACACTTGGACGCTCTGCATCTGTCACCCCACATGTGTGTTTGGGGGATCGGCAGACACCTCTGTCCTCGCGGAGCATATGAGCCTACGGTAGGAAAGAGGGCACGTGTGTTGGGGGGTGTGGGGGCCAGGGTTGAAGACGCTGTACCGTGACATACCGCTGCTGTCTGTGGGGAAGCGTGGACTTGCTCGTTTAAGTTGTAAACCCTCGCATGTCTAGTCTGAGTTGCGCACACGCATCCTCACAGACTTCAGTCTCTCTCAGGGCTCCTCTCTTGTCCCATGGACACGGGAAGGTTCTGCCACTGACCACGCTGGTCTATGATGGTCCACGAACTCGCCGGTCCACAGACGTTTGCTCCACTCGCCGCTTGCCGGTCCACTGAGTTGCGCCACTCGCCCTCGACACCCCCGTGATGGACAGCGTTCCCCGTTGTAGACATTCTTTCCTATCTCTCCCTCTCTTTGGTCCACGACCCTCGCCGAAACAAGAGTGAGGTGTCACAAAGAGCAAAGCATGCCGTTGAATCAAGGGAAGGGAGCAATCAACACAAGCGGGTATTCGTGGGGAGAGGCAATCCGCCGTGTACTTGTACGCGTGAGATAAATATGGCAGGCCAGTGAGCGCATGCGTCTGTCTGTGCGCGTGGTGGCTGTCAGTGGCCTGGCGAATGCGCGGTGTCGTGAGTTCGTGAGTGTGCAGTTGCGTCAGGGCGTGTTTGTGTGCGGGATTTGTTTGTGTGCCTTGGCGTGCGTGGGTAACACGCGGTGTGGATGGATAAACTCTCTCTCTCTCTTTCTTCCTCTCTGGGTCCCAAAGAGTAACCTACGGGCGTGGGCATGCGCGCGCGCAGCGCGTACAACGGGTAAATAAACTACTACACATGTTACACTACGGTGCATCACATACAATGTGGTGCAGAACATACAGGCGCTCTCCGTCTCCCACAGCCTCTCTGCCCTCTGAGGAACTCCCTTCAAGGAGGAAGGCGAAAGGAGGAAAGAGGAAGGAGGAAGGAGCAAGCGGCATGGCAAGCTAGGGAAGTCTCTCGCTCTCTCTTCTCACTTGCGCTTGAAAAAGGACGAGATGCCGCACCGGACCTTGGCTGCGGGCGACTGCGCGTAGGCCGCGGGGAACTGCATGCGGCACAAGTAAGTTCACACGAGACGGTCATCGCGCAGAGGCACCATCTTATGACGTCTAGCAAGCGCGCATCATGGCGCGACAATACGCCATCGCTGCAGCAGCACATGCACACACGTGCAGCACCTCCGCAGAGTGCCCCCCCCCGCGCGCGCACAAACCCGCACACGCACAGACACACAAGCAGCACCTCCACAGAGTCGTCGCCCAATTGCGAGGGCAGTTTCTCGTTGTTCTTCTTCTTGTGCAGCGGGGCGGCCATGGACTGGCGCCCGGGCACGTCAAACTGCGACGCGGACAGGCCCATCGACGAGTCCAAGCCCGGGCACGAAAACCCCCTGTCCGGTTGCGCATACGACTCCGAGGCCCGGCCTCTCTGCTCCTTGGCCACGGCGCTGTCGCCGGCGCCCCCCGCACTCACCGATGGCTGGTCGAGCAAGGTGGAGGTGCTGGTGAGGTCGGCGGCCGAGTCTTTGCCGGTGCTGTCCACGCTGCGCCGCGGCGGCTTCTCCGTGGGTGGGCTGGCGTTGCTGCTGCGCGACGCGCGCCTTTGATCCTTGTACGTGGGGTCAGCCATCTGTTTGAGAGCCTCGACCGCGTCTTGGTTGCCCTTGTCCGCGGCGGCCTTAAACCACTCGGCGGCCTTGTCCGGGTCCGCACCCGTGCGCAGATAGTGCCCCCCTAGCTGGTACATGCCGCGGTGGTTCCCCTTTTGCGCTGCAGCCTCAAAGAGCAGCACCGCCTTCTCCTGGTCTTGCTCCACGCCTGCGCCCGTCTTGTAGCACAGGCCGAGCGCGACAATGGCCTTGACGTTGCCTTGCTCACTCGCCGCGCGGTAGAGCTGCGCGGCGCGCTCCATGTTCTTCTCCGTGCCCTGCCCAACCTCAAAGCACACGCCCGCGGCAAACTGCGCCTTGGCATCTCCCTGCTCGGCTGCCTTGAGGTACCACACGACGGCCTGCTCCGTGTCCTTCGGCGTGCCCACGCCGGTGAGCATGCAGAGGGCAAGGTTGTGCTGCGCCTGCACCACGCCCAGCTCCGCCGCCTGGCGGTAGTATTTGACTGCCTTGGCGTCGTCGCGCTGCGTGCCGTCCCCCTGCGCATGGCAGACCCCCAGATTGAAGAGGGCGCCGCCGTGCTTGGCCTCGGCTGCCTTGACGTACCACGCCACGGCGGCGTCGGAAGACTTGTCGATGCCCTTGCCCGTGGCGTAGCACAGCGCCAGGCGGAACTGCGCCATCGGGTCGCCTTGCTCCGCCGACTTGCGGTACCAGAGCGCGGCCTCGTCGAGGTCCTTTTCCACGCCGCGCCCCTTGCCGAGGCACACGCCGAGGTTGTACTGCGCAGTGGGGTCGCCCGCGGCCGCGGCACGCCGGAAGCACGCGGCGGCCTCGGCCTCGTCGAGCGGCGTGCCGCGGCCGACGATGTGGCACACGCCAATCTGCAGCTGCGCCTTGGGGTCGCCCTGCGCCGCGGCCAGCCCAAAGTAGTGGAACGCCTTGGCGTCGTCGCGCGCGCACCCGAGGCCCTGCGTGTAGCACACGGCCAGGTTGAACTGCGAGTTGCTGTCGCCGGCGTCCGCGGCCTTGGTGAAGCACTCGACGGCGCGGGCGGAGTCCTGCGGCACGCCCTTGCCCTGAAGGTAGCTCATGCCGAGCCGGAAGTACCCCGCGGACCCGTCGCAGGTGCCTGCGCCGTCCGCCTCGAGCACGCACGGCGCGGGCGCCGAGCTGATGCACACGCCGCCGCCCTCGCCCGGGGACACGACGTCGCTGTGCATCCTCAGCGCGGGCGTCGCGATGATGGCGTCCCCGAGGCCAAACGTCGGGTCGCGCAGGTGGGGCGGCACGCCCTCCGCGGGCGCCGCCGATGGCGGTGGCGACGCGGTCGTGATCGAGCCCTGCTTCGTGGCGCCCGCAGGGCGCGCGCCCGCGTTGGTCACGTCGACGAGCGGCATGCCTGCTCTCCCGCCGCGGCGCTGCTGTGTGTCTGGTGAGGCTTCGTTGAATTTCAAACTGCAGCTGCACGCCTGGATTTTTGAGATCTCCGAAAAATGGCGAAAAATCTGCTGTTCGCGTGGTCCCCCCCATCCTCTCCACACCGGCACTGGATGCAGGGTCCCCCGGGCGCGCGGCGCCTGCCCGCGGGCGCCCAGCAACTGCCGCCGGCGGGCATGCTGTCGCCCCGCCAGCCTGATCGGCGCGGCGCCCCGGGTCCCTTTTACAGCTCGCCGCAGCCCCAGACCCCGTACCTCCAGGTGCGGTGCCGCGCTGCCCTGTGCCTGCCGCACGACCCCGCCCCGCTGCGACGCCGCCCGCGCCGCGCGGCCCGCCGCGCTGGTGTCGCCGCACTGCCCGCCGCGCTGGTGCTGCCGCGCTGACACCTGCACGGGCTGGGCGGCGGGTGCTCCGCCAGGGGGCGCGGCCGGTGGCGCGCGCGCAACGCGTCCCCGCGCCGGCTGCGGTGGCCACCCCGGACGCGCGGGCGGCGCGGCGCGCGCCGGCGTGGCACGGGGACGGTGAGGACGACGCCGTGGACGACGACGACGACGACGACATCGTGGTCGTCGACGACGACGTGGTGGACTCCGACGAGGACGACATTGTCGGGGACGACCCGGAAGCCGCGCAGGAGGAGGACCTCTCGCTGCTGGCCGCCCGCTCGTACGGAAAGAAGACGCCGCAGCAGCGCGACGAACTGCGCCTGCGCATCCAGGTGCGGAATGGCCAGAAAAAAAACAGTGCGCGCTTACACATGCTCTCTCTAGAGCTCTCACTGCGTAGTTGGTCCCGCGGTGGACCTGTGTAGGGTACTGGGTCCAGGCTTCAGAGTGTGGGTTCTGTAACTGCGCGCGGACGCTGCGGAAGACGCTGCAGGATGCCTGGGCATCCAGGTCTGCTGCCCGGTCTGGGTGTCTGTCGTGCGAGCCTGTTTTGTGCACCCCCTGACGCGGTGAGTGTGCAGCGCCTCAACACAGCAGAGAGCGAGGAGCCAGCCGGACTGCAGGGCGCCATGCACCTCCTGAGGGAGGCGGCGCAGTCGCAGGGGAGCGCCCAGCTAGCGAATACGCTCCAGGAGTGTCTGCAAGCGCTCATCGACAGCAGCGAGAGCTCCCGTCGGAATGGCTCTTTGCGCTTCAAGCCCAGCCAAGAGGAGCACGGGGCGGCACAGTCAGGTGAGAGACGAGCGTGCGAAAGCGCAGGGGCTGCGAAATGGAGTGCAAAGTAGCCCGTGCCGTGCTGTGTTGCCGTCGGTCTCCCGACGCGAATGCGGCACGTGGCTGTGCACCTGCGCGTGAGGCCTCGTTTGAAAAAGAGGAGTGATCGTTTTCGTTCAAATACAGGATCGTACACAACCATCGGGGTGATGCTAGGCGGCCCCAACATGCATGGCAAGTACCTTGTCCAAGACTTACTGCCGGGTTCACCAGCGCATCTGGTGGGCAAGGTCAAAAGGGGGGATATTATTTTGCAGGTAGACTCCGAAGACGTCGGTGCCCACAACATCGTGGACAAGATGAGGGGAAGCGATGCACCTGGCTCCAGCGTGTCGATACGGGTGACGCGTCCGGGTAGAAAACGACCACTGGACGTCACGGTTCTGCGAGCCCCAAAGGAATCCGTGGAGCACACGCGGCAAACGTTTGACATGATCTCGCAACTTGCGCTGCTCGGCGGTGCAGGCGAAGCCGACGATGACATCGAAAGTCCAGCGTCGGAGCTGGAAAAGGAATTGCACAGGCGGCTGATCTCGCTGGAGCAGGAAAAATTGCAGCAAGAGGTTGTGCTCCAAGAAAAGGAGACAACCCAGGCCAAGCTGCTTGCCAGTGTCACGACGCTCGTGTCAGAATTTGCCAGCATCGCTGGCGGCAGTGGTGGTGCGGAGGGCTCAGCCTTCAGCCAACGTGCTCCAAGCACAGGTACGGATATGGGAACACTGCGTGACACCGCCCTGAAGGTCGGCAGGGCGACGAGGACCCTGGAAGATCGCTGCTCGGCGCTGCGCGCAAGGGTTGCCGGCAAATTGCTTGCCATGGACGGAAGGCTGAAGCGCATGGATGAACGGTCGGCGCATGTTCGCCAAGCCTTCGCGGCGGGCAATTACAGGGACCACCAAGCATCGTCAGCTGCAGCAGCCCTGAAATTGAGCGATGCCGCAACCAAATTGGTGCAGCTGCAGGAAGCGGTGGCACGCTATGAGAAAGAGCTGCTTGAGGTCAAGCAGGAAAACAGTACCCTGGCCTCGCAGGCAGGGGCGAAAGAGCTGAAAATTTCGTTGCTTGAATCCAAGGTGCAGCAGCAGGCGTCAACGATTGCCGACAGCAAACTAAATGAGGACACCGCGCTGTCAGCATCGTCTGCCGAGCCTGGAGGCCCAGCGGTGGACAACAGCGCTGGTGAGTCGAAGCGCCTGGTTGCTGAGATCAGCAAGCTCAAGGAGGAAATGGCGCGCCAAAAGCAGCAGCACGACGATGAAATAAATGAGCGCGACAAATCGCTGTCGGATCTGTCGTCATCTCTTTTTAATGCGCAGGATCGGGCGTCGGCCAGCATGTCTGAGCTCGTGACACTGAGAATGGAAAATCTCAAACTCAAAGAGCAGGCCGTGGAGAAGGAGCGTAAGTTATCAGCCTCTGAGCGCCAAAACGGTGACGAGGTTGTGGTGCTGCGGGCAAACCTCGACAAGCAGACCAAGGCATGCAAGGAGCTCGAGGCGCTATACATGCAAGTGCAGCAGAAGTACGTCGAGGCATCGCAGGAGCTGACGCGGAAGACGAAAGAGGCCAGTGCGCGCGTCTCCGAGAGCGAGGAGCACAAGATGGAGGCTGCCTCCGCGCAGCAGACCATTGACTCGCTCAAGGAGCTGCTGCGAAGAGAGAGCAGTCAGCTGCAGGAGGCGCGCACCGCCCTCGAGCTCACTCAAGACAAGCTGCAGGCGGCTGAGACTGAAACGCAGGCAACGACCAACAAGTATGGCGTCAGCGAAAACCTGCGCACGACGCTGGAGGAGAAGTTGGCGTCGAGCGAGCAGCTCCGCAAGAACATGGAAGAGACCTTCAACCGAGAGCGGCAGGACGGCCTACTCGCGATGCGGGAACGCGACTCTCTCAAGAGGCAGCGTAACAATCTGCAGCTGGAGATCGAGAAGCTCGCAGCGGCAAAGGACAGGGAGATGGAGGAGGCGGTGCAAAACGAGCAGCTGCGATGGAAGGACAGTTTCGAGGCCATGGAGCAGAGGCTCAAGGCCGAAAGTCAGAATGACGCCTCAATGCGTCTGGAGATGATGCAGGCTGGCGGGGCAGAGCAGAAGGAGGCGCTCGAGCAGGCCCAGAGGGAGCTGGAGGACAAGCGGCGCGAGGGCATGCAGGCCAAGCGCGAGCGTGATGGCTTGAAGGCCGAGCTCGACGAGAGCCGCTACGTTATTGGGCAATTGACCAGCGAGGTGAATGATCTCCGCAACATGCTATCCACAGGCATGATGGTCCCCGTAAATGTTCCGATCCAGCGCCCACTGCCCAAGGCCCAGCGGGGTGCCCCCCCCCTCCCGGGACAGCAGCTGCCAGAGGCAATCTCGCCCAACGGAGAAGTGTACGAGTTGATACAAAGCCCGGTGGGCTCCGCCCACTCGCAGTCGCCATCAGCACACTCGGGCTCGCACGGCTCACATCACTCGCAGTCGCCGGGCACAGGTGCATTTCCGCCCACACAGCAGGCGCAGTTCCAGCTGGCGCTCGGCCAGCCCGAGCTTGGCATGGGCGAGAGGCTGGGGTCGGGCACCCCGGCCAAACCCGTGGGCGTGTACTCGAACCGAGCAGGTCGGCTCTTTGCTATGTAAGCGCAGGGGAAGGCACGTTTCAATGAAAGCGACGGTTTTGCAAGGATGAGCGATGCGTCCACTCCCCTCCCTGTCTGTAGATGGGCCAGTGCGCGCAGTGCACCGTACCTGTGCGCTGGGATCCCAGCGCCATGACATGACTCAGACGTCTCTCGGGCCTCCCGTGTGCCGAGCAGCACCCCCATCTTGCGCCGCACGCACAGCGACAAAGCACCGCTACCCTTCGGTAGCTGTAGCCACTGGCACACTGAGGGCGTCTCAGCGGTTGTAGTTCGACGTCGCGTGTATCTTGGCAGCGCTCGCCGACTTGGCGCCTCCGGTGTCCAGAAAGAGCCACCGAGCGACGAGAACGACGGCCAGCAGCGGCACCAGGAACGCGAAGTCCGCGAGCTGTGCAGCGGCGTCCGCGTGCATGCATGCGCGTTTGTGCGTGTTTGCGTTTGCACACGCCCTCGCCTGCGTCACCGCCTACACTTTCCCAACCCCCCGCTCGCCCTCTGAACCCGGACACCCCCCTTCCCTTTCTCTGCGTGCTATCGTTCTATTCCGCAGAGCGGTGACCGTGGCGGTCGCACCGCAGAGCGAGAGAGCTGCACGCTTCCACACCCAAGAGCGAGAGAGATGCACGCTCGCCCTTCGCGCGAGGCTTTCCGCGTGCATCCGTGACGCGCCGCGCAGAGCGGTGCACCCGCGGGCATGAGGGAAGCGGCACATGCATCGGGCGCATATCCGTGCAGCCAGAGGTCGGGGCGCTACCTCCATTGAGGCGCCCTCGGCGCCTGCAACCGCGTGGACACGCGGCCTCGCTGATGTCACTTCCACAAGTCCACTGTCCCTCCCACGAACTTCCTCTTGGACAACATTTCCCCTTAAAATTCTCATATTATTTCTTTTTTTTTTAAGGGTAAGTTTTCGGCTGTGGCTCTTCACAGCTCCCGTCCCATGGCATCTTACGGAGCAATCCCCGCTGTGGCGCGCCCCGAGCGGAGGGCTGCGCCGATGCTCGCCCTGATGGGCCTGGCCGTCGTTGCCGTCGTGGCCGTGGTCACCCTCTCGACCCAGTCCCGCGCCGTCGAGATGGTGGCGTTCCCGCAGGATGACCTCGGCATCCTCAGGGAGATGGTAAGAAACCCGCGCGGTGTTGGGGGCGTGGGGGTGCGTGTGCGTGTGCGGGCGGGCGGAGCGTGGGCGGCAACCGGATCCATGGTGTGCGCTGCGCATGCTGCGCGCCGCCCGGCGTGCCCCGCCGCGGCTGCTGCAGACGTGCCCGCCACCGTGCCAGCTGGTTGCGCGCGCGTGGGGTGGCGGTGCGACGCTGCCAGCTGGAAAGCTGGGCGGCCAAGGTGCAGCGCGTGCACCTGAATGTCCCGCCGATCATGTGCTTTGCGAGACGAGAGAGCAGCGGAGGGTGCGGTGTTTGTGATGGTGTGCGATGTGCGCAGCAAAACATGGCTGGCCCCGTGCCCAAGATGAAGGTTGCCGACACCGCCGCCTCCACCAAGCTCTCGCTGCCCCAGCAATACGCCAGGGTAAGCGCCCGCTGTGTCCGCGGGCAGCCGTCGCTCTGCGTGCAGAGGGTGCGCGTGTGCAGAGATGTCCGCAGGCGTTACATGTCACGGCAGCGAGCTGTACATGTCATGTCGGCGTTTGTGCGGCGGCACAGGACGGAGGGACAGGAGAGAGACGGCGCAGACGGCAATAAGTGTTGGGCATGTTGACAGAGAAGGCGCGGGTACAGGGCGTGCGGGTGACAGGGCGTGTGGGAGCGCGCGGGAGCGCCAAGTGCGCAAGCGCCACGCGGACGCCCGAGCCATGGCGGAATTGTGAGCCACTGGGACACTGCCACTGACGGGCGTCATGCGGTGCGGGCGTGCCGCCGCTGTGGTGGTAACAGATCATGCAGAACATCGGGTATTTCGCTCCCTGGTCGCGCCAGAACTCGTGGGCGGACCGCATTGCCATCAACAACATCCGCAAGTCCAACACCCCCCAGGTGCGCGCCTCACCGCCTGCTGTGTGCTGTGTGCACGGGGCGTTAGTGCATCTTTCTTATTTCCGCTCATCCGTTCTCGTGTCTAATCCCCCCGCTCCCCCCCTCTGCCCCTTGCACCCATTTTCATTTCCGGATCGCTAGTCATTGGCCATGAAGCAGGAGAAGATCCAGAAGGAGAACGAGAAGTTCGCCCGCAGGTGCTCCCTCTATCAAACTTGCACAGCAGTAGTGTGCGAGGAGTGGGGCTTTACGCGCAGGGCACATTGTTTATGTGTAAATATGTGTTCATATGCGTACCACGCTGAGGAACCTGGGCACAGTGCGCTAAGTACACGTCATACGACACGCTGTGCGCCTGTACTTATCGTTGTGCACTGCATACAACACCTCGGGCGCTTCCTCGTGTGTGTTTGATTCTATTGATTCTATGTATGTATGTCCTGTACTGTGTGTGTACGTGTACGTGTATAGTGTACATGTACATACATACATGTACATTCATACACAGCGCACACGCTCATAGCGGCGATGCAAACCCGCCACGAATACACATTTTACATACGTCCTAAACTAAACCCATTTTACATACGTTCTAAACTAAACCCGAACCCCTACTCGAATACTCTTTGTACACACATACGTACGACTGAGGAGGAGACGAGAGGCGAAACAGACATGCGACAAATTTTCGCGAGAGAGACGCACGCGCATGCGCTGATGCATGCACACACCCAACAGGGGGGGCGACTATAGCCCCCTACCACCGTGCGACCGTGACCCACGAACACGCGCTCCTAATTCTTCTGTATATGTTTTCAGATGAAATGTATATAGGGAAATATGTAGAAATTTGTACATGTATAGAGGCGCTCGCACGCGCATCTTGTGCTTGACAGCATTGGTTGTGGCAGGTTCTCGACTCCCCACACCTCCATGTACACCGGGGTTAAGCAGGTCTGTATATGTGTGCGTGTGTGTGTGTGTGTGTGTTTGTATGTATAAGTGTATATATATATATATATATATGTATATATATATATATATGTATATATATATATCATGTGTGTGGTCTACAGGGTGTGAGTGTTGCGCTGTGTGTGTGTGTGTGAATGTGTTCACTTATGTGTGTACGTGTCCGTGTACATAGTAAAAACAAAATAGTAAAGCATGCTGGAGTGTTTGCCACGTGCGTCTGTGTGATGATGCGTGTGCGCGCCCTCTTTCCCGTCTTCTCTCCCCTCGCTGCATGCGCGCACACCAAGTGTCTATCTATGTCTCTATATGTCTCAATACGTCTCAATCAGCCTCTCTTTCCTGTCTTCCCTGCCACCGCTGCTTGCGCGCGCACCATGTGTCTCATGTGTCGATGGACCATATGGTATCAGTCTATGAGCCTTATGAGATGAGTCTTCCTCACATGTATGTATATATGTATGTATGTGTGTGTGTGTGTATGTATCTATGTATGTTTGAGAGCAGTCTTCCACACGAACCATCAGTCCATGAACTTGATGAGATCAGTCTACCTTCAACTACATGATATCAGAATGTGTCCATGAACCATTTGATATCAGTCTATGAACCTTCTGAGCCTTCTGAGATCAGTCTACCTTGAGCCACTAATATCAGAATGTGTCTAAGAACCATATGATATCGCTGATCAGAATGTGTCTGTGAACTACATGCTATCAGAATGTGTCTATGAACCATATGATCAGTCTATGAATCACACGATATCAGAAAGTGTCTACGAACCATATGATATCAGTCTACCTCAGCAGTGCCTAAGCGTTTCCGTTGCGCTTCCTCTTTTCCATGCCCTGCCGTCTCGCCATTCTGACTCCCCCCCCCCCCCCCCCCCCCCCCCCCCCCCCCCCCCCCCACCCCCCCCCACCAACCCCCCCC
>Ga0115006_10001676_pt1 | contig 14049 bp, 10 predicted proteins | sample ArcOceMetagenome_3_FD_88943 | JGI IMG/M metagenome (GOLD analysis project Ga0115006, IMG submission 88943) | Marine eukaryotic phytoplankton communities from Arctic Ocean - Arctic Ocean- Svalbard ARC20M Metagenome | ecosystem: Environmental > Aquatic > Marine > Oceanic | place: Arctic Ocean...
CCACCGGTGCGCTGGGTTCTTGTGCCCCGCGTCCCGCCGGGCGGAAGCGCATGTGGGTACTTTGCCCCCCCCCCCCCCCACTCACCCCAAACCCATCACCGCACGGCCGCAGCATGGTGCGGCTGCACATGGGCAAGATCTTTCTGTTCGGTGTGGGGCTGTCCACCCTGCTCGCGCTCGCCTGGATGGTCTTCCTATACCTCTGCGCGGGCATCGCGGTCTACCTTGCGCTTTTCGCGGTTGGGCTCACGCTATTGCTCTTCACGGTGGCATTCGCGTACCGGGGGGGTGTCGGCGGGTCAGTGATCAACACATTTGTCAGCGACGTGGTGAACGGCACGCTGGCTAACGTCGAAAGCGGCCTGAGCAACACGGTGGCGTCTTCCGTGCTCACGCCAGACGTGCTGCAGGCGACAATGGATGCGGCGCTGACGCAGGAGGTTGGCGAAATGCGCAGCCTATACCAAGCGCTTGCCATCCTCTCTGCGATCGTGCTCGTGCTTTACGTGATCATGCTGTGCCTCGCGTCGGGCCAGATTGGCAGGTGCCTCCGCCCGCGCGGCCCCCACCGGCGAAGCCGCCGTCGCCGCCACCGTCGCCAACCCCGCCACCACCGTGCCACCCGCAGGACGGTAGCGCTGGTCAAGGAGGCCACTTTAGTGGTGCACAACTCCAAAGTGATAGTGTTCTTCCCACTTGTCGTGTCGGCTGCACAGCTGGTGCTCATCGCCTTTTGCGTCCTCACGCTCGCCTATTTGCACACCAGCCCAGCAGCGTCGTACGCCTCGCAACTGGAGTACCTCGAGTCTGCCTACAGCTACGGGGAGCCTGACGCGCCCGCGGCCTCCAATGCCTCGGGCTTGCTCGACCTCGAGTGGATTGGCTCCCTCGACGCGGACGAGGTCCTTCTTTACAAGGATGTCTATGTAGTGTTTGGGCTGCTCTGGACCTTCTTCTTCCTCGCGGCAATCGGCACAACTACGATCAGTGGCTGCGTCTTCTGTGCGCCGCTTCCCAAACCACTGCAACGCACGAACCGTGCGTTTCTGCCGGCGGCCGTTGCACACCCCGTCCGGTGCCTCGCGCAGACTTCTTCTTCGTGGACGTGGATACGGCGGGCCATATCAACCAGCAATTCGCCGACAACCAGACCGACTTTGTGGTAAGCACCATGCTCACATACGTGCTGCGGTACAATCTTGGCAGCATGGCCTTTGGCTCACTGATCCTCGCTGTCGTCGAGACGCTTGTATGGCTCCTCGAGACGCTCAACGAGCAGACGCAGGCCAAGCAGGACTCGAACCCCCTCGTACGCGTCGTCATGAAGTGCTGCAAGTGCTGTATGTTCTGCTTCGAGCGCTGCCTCAAGTTTGTGAGCGGCTACGCGTACATCTTCGTCTTCATGCAGAATACCGGCTTCTGTACCGCGTGCTTCCGCACGTGGAGGATGATGTCGTCCTTCCCCCTGCAGCTCAGCATCAACCGCATCGTGCAGCGCGTGCTCTTTGCAATGCAGTGCGCCTATTGCCCTCGCAGCGCGCCTCGGTCGCCCTGCTGTGCTTGTCCCCCTCCCCCTCGCTCGCCGTGCGGAGAGGGAACGTGAGGCAGCGGCCGTGCACGCGCGTCGCAGGTCCATAACGATCCCGCTGGTCTGCACTGCGTTTGGGTACGCCTACTTTGTGAGCCACTCCGGTGGAGGCCTCACGCACCTGACGAGTGACACGCTCGTCGGCGGCATGGTGCCCGCGTTCTTTGTCTTCCTCTTGGCAATGGTCATGGCTCGGAGCTTTGCATCAGTATACGAGCAGGTCGTGAGCGCACTCACTGTCTGCGTCCTGCAAGACATCACGCAGTACAACGCCAAGTACGCGCGGGACCAGCTGCGTGACGCCTTCGACCTACCGCCCAAGAAGTTCACCTTCGAGGACGACGATGACGACGTGAAGCCAAGGTCGAAACGCGATTCACGCACGTCCCGCGGGCGAAAGTGAGACGGAATTGCGGTCTGTCTGTGCAACCTGGTGCGGCTCGGCGCAGCTGTCGATTGGCGCCGTTGCACGAGTGTGAGGTTCACCTCAAAGCCTGGAGCCGGAATGCTGTGGCATGTGTGTGGAACTTGTGTGGGGCTGGGGGCTTGGGTATTTTGCGACGACGCTTTTTTTTACTTCTAAGCTCTCGTCTACACAGTCTGTAGTGCAACACGGCCGAGCACAAGCAAAGTGACCCATATGCCGACACGCCGAACACGCACACGCGGGCGCGACGGCGAGTCCAAACTCCAATGTAGTAGCGTGACACGTGCGCAATGCGGGCCTGGCGTGGTGCGCCTGTCTTCCAGGGACCACTCCTCACTATTCGTCGAGGCTCAGCTCGGGCGCACGTCGCTCATTCGCACGATCCTGTACGACGACGCCGGGCGATCCTTGAGGAAGGGGTACATGTCCTGCGGCGTGATGAAGAGGAACTGCCGCCGCGGCTGCGACTCGCACAGCTCCATGAGCGTATCGACTGCGATCTTGCGGTACGTGTCGTCCATGTAGACGTCAAACTCGTCGAGGACACGGAAGGGCGTCTCGCAGAACTCCCACATGGCGAGCTCGAAGGCCAGCGTCGTGAACGAGCGCTCGCCACCGCTCAGGTTGCGCGCGTCTGACGTCGCCTGCAGCTGCGCGTCCTGCGAGTTGCGGCTCACCTCGAGGGAGAGCCGCTCCTCGGCGTGGTCGAAGACGAGCGTGCCCGCGTGCTGCTTTTTCGAGAGGCGCGTGTTGAAATCGCTCGACGCCTGGATCCCCTTGCTGTTGCACGTCTTCTTGAAGAGCTTGTACCGAGTCTTGAAGGCGTCCTGAGAGTGTTGTCTCTGACTTTCGCAGATCTGCAGCTCGTCGGCCTTCTCACGCAGCTTCTTGGCCGTCGACAGCGCGAGCTCCTCCAGCTCGCGCAGGTTCTTGCCGCCATGCTTCTTCTCGGCCGCCTTGAGCTTCGTGGCGAGCTGCTTGAAGTCCTCCTTGAGCTGCTCGACGCTCCGCTGGTCCGGATCGTCCACACGGTCGCCGTACTGGTCGCGCACCTTCGGCGTGATTTCGTTGAGGTACGTCTGGATTTCACGCGCGACGGCACGCTTCTGCTCGCCACCCTGCCTGGCGCTCTCGAGCTCCTTCTCCAGCTTCCTCTGCTCCGACTTCAGCTTGCGCGTTTGCGGATCGAAGGCCTGCATCTCTTCCTTTTTGACCTTCTCCTCGTCCTGCAGCGCGATCACCTTCGCCTTGACCTCCTCGAAGCGCTCCTTGCGTGGCTCGTACTCGGCCGTCGCCCGCGCGAGATCCTGCTGACTGGTCTGCTCGTTTGCCGTCGCCTGCTCGATGCGCCGCTGCAGGCCGCTGACATCCTGCTCCGCATGCTCCAGATCGTGCATCGCCTCGTCGGCGTCGCTGCTCTCGAGAGCCTTGAGGTCGTTGTGCGCCTGCCGGTGCGAATTGCTCGCCGCCGTGAGATCCCTCTGCAGCTTCTTCTCCTGGTCCTGCGCCTGCCGCCGCTCGCGCTCGATCTCCTTGAGGTGCTCCTCTGTCTCGGCGACGGCGCGCTGGCTCTGCTGCACCTGCCGCTGCAAAAGCTCCCTGCGGGCGCCCTGGTCGGAGATGAGCAGCCCCTTGGGGGAGTACCCAATGAAATCCTTGGACTGCGTGCCGCTCTTGTACACCACAAACTTGTGCTTGGTGTTATCGTTGACGATGCCCTGCAGCGGCGTCGTCATGAAGTTGCCGTTTGCGAGCTTCGGCGCGCCCTTGCGCTTGTCGAACAGCACCGCCTGGGCGGTCTGCTGGTCCTTGAACAGCATGATTTGGCCGCCGTCGAACCGGTCGAGGAAGAGGTTGTGCATGTCGTCGTCGTCGACGGTGACGGCGTCGTGCAGCGTCGGGTGGTCTGAGACCAGCCGCGCCTGCGGCGGCTGCTCGAAGCGTGGCTCGCGCGGCCGAATGAGGACGACCAAGAGATCCCCCAGAGGCCTGATGCCCTTGGGCGGAGGCTTGAGGCCGGAGACGACGCGGCGCAGCAGCTTCTCGTCCTCTTTGCTGCTCACGGCAAAAGTCGCCAACCCCATAGCGCCGCGCAGTGCGCACTCGGCCGCGATGGCCAACGCGCCAAAGCCGTCGTTGAGCTTGACGTGAGCGCCGAGCGGCCCGCACACCTTGTCTGCGAACTCGCGCGCCTTGGCGCGGAGCTTCTCGACGAGCTCCGGCATCTGCACGTGGATGCTCTGCAGGACGCCGGAGGAGCGCGTCGAGACTTCCTTGAGCTCCTCCTTCCCGCGCTGCACGGTCTCCTTGGCCTGGTCGAGCTGCTGCTGCACGTGCGCCACCCGCCCGGCGAGCCGCTCGTCGCCCGCCTTGAGCTCGCCGGCCTGCCTCTTGAGCTCATGGCTTGTCTTCTCCGCGCTCGCCTTCTGCTCCTCGAGCTCCCTCTTCCTGCGGTCACGCTCGGCATGAAGCGCCTGCTGCCGCTCCTCGAGCGTCGACTCGAGCTCGGCGAGCGTCGCGCGCGCCCCCTCGAGCTCCTGCTCCGCCTCGAGCCGGTCCGCGCGTGCAGCCTCGACGGCTCGCTTCGCCTCCTTCGCCGCCTTCTGCGGCACCTTGGCCGCGTCCTTCAGCCGCTGCACCTCCTGCGTCGTCTGCTCGAGCGCCTGGACGATGTCGGCGTGCGCCGCCCCGGCCGTATCCTTGCTCTCCTCGAGCCGCTGCAGGTCGTGCGCGGCCTTGTCGACCCGGCCCTGGACCTTTTCAAAGCCCTCGTCCGCAGCCTTGGCCTCGGCCTCGAGGTTCGCCCTCTCACGCTCCTTGAAGGCCACCTGGGCCCACGCCACCATCGGCTCCATCGAGTTCTTCTGCTGCTCGAGCTTCTTCAGATGTTTGGCACCGTCGAACGCCTCCTTCGCGTTGCGCGCCATCTCCTCGAACTCGGGCATGCGCGCCTTCGCCTTCTCCGTCTTGACCTTCCAATCCTCGACATTCGTCTGCGGGATGAGAGCACGCGCCCGTGGGAGCTGCAGGCTGCAGGCAGCATGGCGGTGGGGCGCGGCGCGAGCGAGGCGCTGGTGCGGGCGAGGAGGCGGCGGCGCGCCTTGGTTCCCAGCAGGTCGACCCGCTGCAACTGCAAGTTGGCCGCCTCCAAGAAGAACTTGTACCGCGTGCCCTCGGTTCCATTGTGCAGGAACTTCTTGGCAGCCTCCTGCGTCAGGAGCGCGCACGGGTTCTCGCACTGGATGTTGAAGTGCTCGCAGAGCTCCTCCACCTCCTTCTTGTTGGACTTGCGGTCCGACGCTCCGCAGCCGGACTTGAGCCGGTACGAACCGGGCCCGTTCTTCTCGATGCGGTGCTCGACGATGAGGGTGTCGCCAAACTCGTCGTACTTGTACGGGTCGGAGAGGAAGGGATTGGCCAGGTGAATCTGCCACGGAGCGAGCCAAACAAGTGTGGGCGCGCCTCGAGTCGACGGGGCATTGGCTCGACGCACCTGGATCAGCGCGTAGTCCTCGCCGTGCTTGATGAAGGACTTGTAGCTCGAAAGGTTACGACCGGAGCTGGACGCCTTGCATGCCAGCCCTGCGATGCAGCTCGCGACGATGGCTGACTTGCCGCTGCCGTTCTTGCCGACGATGAAGTTGACGTGCGGATCCAGGTTGATGCGCAGGTGGGCGTGGTTCATGAAGTTCTCGACGATGATGGTGCGAATGATGCCCGCCTCGTGGTCGGTCTCGTCTTCCGGGCTCGACGTGCTCACCGTGCTTATGCTGCTGCGCGCCTGCTTCTTGGACACGTCCTCGGACGGCTCAGGCGTGGCCGCCGCAGCCGCACGCTTGCCCCTGGGCGGATCGTACAGGGCGCGTCGCGTCAGGGCGGTGCCTCGCGTCAGGGCAGTGCCTCGCGTGGGGCGGGGCACGCGGCCGTCGATGTGCTTCGGTCGGGCTGGGCACGGCGCGCGGAGCGTGTACATTTTCTCTTTGCCTGGCAAGCGCGGGCGGAGCGCGAACTTCGATCAGCGAGTGATCCAACCGCAACCCGCGGTCTTGCGCGCGCGGAACCCAACGCAACCATGAGCATGCATGTTATGTTAAAGCGATAGCCCCATGAGCGCGACATGACCAAAGTACATGGCGTGTGCGTGCGTCGTCGGGAGGCTGTGACACCGAGGTCAGGGCGTCACTCCTGCCTGCGCCGCGCCGGCGGTTTGGACAGTGGGGGGGGCATCATCAGCACCGCGTCGCTCTCGGACGGTGCACCGGCGGGGCCTGCTGCTGGCGGCTCGGCGCCTCCGTCGAGCGGCGCCTCAGCCGAGCGGCCGGTCGAGCGGCTCGCCGGCCTCGACGCGTTCCGGCTCGACGCGTTGCTGCGCTGCTCGTGCATCGGCGAATGGGGGCGCGCGACGCTGCCTCGCTTCTTCCACAGCCGGGAGCTCCCGATGTCGACGCCCGCGAGCTCCGAGTCCTCGGCGCCGGGAAGGCGCTCAGACGCCCAGTCCTCGCGCAGTCTGTCCTCGCCCAGCTGCTCGTTCCGACGGGTGGAGTGCAGGCGCGGGCCGGTGAGGGAGGGTGTGGTGGGGGAAGGGGGGGTGGGGGGGGCTGGGCCTCCCGTGGCAGCGCTCTCGCGGGGCAAACGGGCCAGGGGCAAGTGCAGGACACGTGGAAGCGGCGATGGCCAGTTCAGCCCGTGGGCGCACGCACCTGCATCCGAAACTGCACCGGCGTCTTCTTCGAGGGCGCCGAGTCGGACGTGTCTCGTCGGCCGGTGCCAGCACCGGGCTTATGCAGCGACGATGCGGGCACCGAAGCGGGGCGGGCGGCACAGTTGCCCGCGAGGTGGGGTGCGCAGAGCGCGCGCTGGAGGCTGCCGTCCTTGGGCGTCGCGGCGCGCGCGCCACTCGTCGTGGGCGGCTCGGCCGCGTCGAGCTGCGCGGCGCCCGGCGGCGCGCAGCCAGCTGGCCTGGCGCTTGGCACCGGCCCGACGGGAGACGCCATCGCTTGCGCCAGCGAGGGCGTCTCGGTGGACGGGCTGGGGATGTCGATGGGCGGCGGGGCCTGCGACTGCCGCGCTGCCGACGCGCTGCGCTGCGTCAGTGGCGCAGGCGGCAGCGATGGGGCGAGCGACGCGGGGAGCGCTGCCGACGGCGCGGCCACCGCGACCGGCCGGGGCGTCGCGTCCGACGACATCGGCGTGGACGTTGGCGACGAGACGGGCAAACGAGAGGGCGGAGGACCGGCCGGCGGGGGTGGCGCTGCACTTGGGACCGTGGGCGACGCGGGCGCGGCGTCCTTAGCGCCACCACCGCGGGCGCCGTCGCTGGTCCTGGCGGCGCCACCGGCGTCATCGGCCGCTGCTCCGTCGCTCTGCAAGCTCGGCAGGTCGAATAGGCTCGGGTACTTTGCGCCCATCCGTCCCTGCTGCGCCGCCCTGGGCACGGACGTCAGCGTGTCTGTTGGTGCGTCGGCGTCGGGCGCGTCGGGCTTGTAGAGGACGGGTCTGGGCAGCGCCGCCGTCGTGAACCATGGGTGCAGCAGGGCCTGCGCAGTCGCGCGACAGCGAGGGTGCGAGGGCGGTCAGACGCCGGCTGTCGTGACCGACACGGGCGCGGCACGGGCGGTCTCGCTCGAGGAGCCGCGGCGCGAGCGCTGGGTTCAAAGCCTCGGGCGGCGACGCTCGCCTCCGCAGCGGAGATGCGCGAGTTCATGTCGAGCCGCAGCATCTTGGTCATGAAGTCGAGGAAGAGCTCGTCGTCGGTGCCCAGCGTCTCCCGCAGCGGGCGTGGCCTCGGGCTCACGAAGAAGCCCTCGCCGCTCGGCTTGCGCAGGTAGAGCCGCCGTCCGCAAAAGTAGCGCGGCGCGTGCCGCCCCTCTGCGATCATGTACTCTGGCATCTCACCCGAGAGGGCAATCTGCCCCGCGAGCAGAGTCTGCACGCTCGTGTTGCAGAAGAGGACGTTGGACGTGAGGAGCTCGGCCAAGATGCAGCCGAGGGACCACACGTCCACCTTCTGGCTGTACGGCAAGCCCAGCACGACCTGCCACGCGCCACGCGGCCGTCGTCCAAGGTCGCGCGCGCCCGTCCGGATGTGCGTGTGCATGTGGTCGCACGAAGGCGTGCAACGCGGCGCTCGTCGGGGGCTGCCGAGGCGGGGAGACTCGCGCTTGCTCACCTCGGGCGCGCGGTACGAGCGTGATTGCACGTACGACGAGTGCGGATCACGCGTGAAGCAGCTCGAGCCAAAGTCGATGACCTGTGGAGGATCGTCGGCGTCGGCGATGGTGCGGCGCAAGCGGCGGGCGCGCCTTGACGATGCAGCGGTGCGGTGCGGTGCGGTGCGGGCGCGCCTTGACGATGCAGCGCGAGAGCGATTTGATCAGGATGTTCTCGGGCTTCAGGTCGCAATGGATCAGGTCGAGCGAGTGGATGTATGCGAGCGCCGTGAGGCATTGATGGGCGATGGAGCGCACACGTGGCAGCGTAAAGTACGGCGTCCAGTCCGATTTGGAAATGTACTTGTACAGCTCGTATAAGTTGTCGCGCAGCAGTTCACACACAATGAAGAGGTGCTCCTTGTAGTAGAAGAAGTCGAGCATCCGGAGCACGTGGCGCGTGTCGTCCACGTCGTATTGATTCAGGAGCTGTGGGCACGAGCGCCCGAGGCACGGTGAATCGTGCCTTGTGGGTGCAGCAGGCTTGCCTTTTGATGTCTCCGCCACTCCAGTGTCGTGTGGGCTGTGATGTGAGGGCGTCGGGTGCTTTGTCGGCCAACCTGCAGAAGCTTGATCTCGCCCAGGCTTTGGTCGAGAAAGTCCTTGTTGTTCCGAATGATCTTGATGCAGACCATCCCACCGGCCTGGGCGTCGAGGCGGTGCGGCATGGATTCATAGGTGGAGAGGTTTGTGGAGGTCGGGTGCACATGGGGGCCAGCTGGCGGCGCCCGCGCCTGCAAATCGATGCACTGCACGGCGCGGCTGAAGACGCCAGAACCGAGGTACTCGACGATGCGATATCTGCCTGCGATGACGTTGCCGACGTCGATCGGGAAGTTGACCGTCTCCTCGAGCCCGTTCCTCCGTGGGTCGACGACCACCTTGAGATTGAAGTGGTGGAGCTGCTGCTCTGCTGCATACGCGTCGCTGTCGTCCGGCTCACCCTGCCGGCGGTCGGTTGGCAGCAGTGGGACCCGGGTTTGCGCTGCGGGCAGGCACGCAACGAGCGCGTGCGGCAGGAGAGGTGGACGCTCGGGCGGTAGGACACCTGGAAGAAGATGATACTGTCGTCCTCGCACTGTGACATTGCGTCGAGCTCGGCTCCCGCCGGCTCCAACGTGAACGCCGGGCTGTCGTCCTGCGCACACGCGGCATGCATCGGCGTGGATGAGCGTGCGGCGCTGCCGCCGGTGTACGGAGCGTGTGTGGGCAGGACGGCACGACGAGATGCATACCTCCTCTTCGTAGGTCAGGCTGCTTGAGGCGTGCCCGTCGGGATCGACGTCTGCTAACGAGACAGCGTCGGCTGGTGTGTCGCCGTGCGCCGCGGCCGCTTCGGCGTCGTCCACTGCGTGGGCCGCCTGGCTGCCCGCCGCACTGTCATGAGACGGTGCCGAGGCCTCGCCGGTGTCGAGCATAGGTCTTCGAGCTGACCGCACGAAATGAGATTTCGCCAGGAGCGCGCCTAGCGCTTCGCCGCGGAGTGACGGAGGTAAGAAGCCAAGCAATGCCAAGCGAAGAGGGTACATTGGTGACCATCCCCCGGGCCGCCCCCGACGGATTGTCCCGGTCCCGCAGATAATACTGCAGCACTCTACCCTGTTTACGCTGTTTACGCTGTTAGCTTACCTCAACTACACACTTCGGAACCCGTGACCGGTACGGAAAGTGCTCATAGCCGGACCCGGCTTGTAGCCCGGGCGCCGTCTTAATCGTCCGACGATGTAAGCGATTTAAGCTGAGTTTTTGCCTGAACTGCGGACCGGCAGAGGCCACGACTGCATGCAGCTTGTTTGGTGTTTGTACGCAAACCCGTGCGACGCGTCCGCTCGCAGCGCAAACAACGAGCCGACGAGAGCCAGCTTGATGCCGCTGGACGAGAAGAAGAAGAAGCGGCCCAAGCCGGCGTCCGCGCTGTCCTTTGATCTGGACGACGAGGGCGAGTCGTTCGAGGTCAAGAAGAGCAAGCCGCGCGGGCACAAGCATGCGCGCACGAGGCCCGACGCCGAGGCCACGTCGGGCGTCGACACGGCCGCGGGATCGAGCGGCGGCACGTACACGGCGGAGCACCTCGAGCAGCTGCGTGCGTCCATGAAGTTCACCTCCGTGCCTGCGGCTCCGCCCGCCGACGAGCCAGCGGAGGTGCGGCGTGCCGCCTCGCGTCTCAGCCGCGCGCATCGGCCCGCTCCTCGCGTCCCACCCCAGCCCACGGCCGGGTTAGCAGCGTGCGCTCGCTCTCTCGCGCAGGGGCCGGTGCCAAACGCCGACGACATCCGCAAGGCACGGGCGGAACGTGAGAGAGCGCGACGTCTGGCCGAGGAGGCTGGCGGGCGTGGACTCGCCGGTCCAGAGGGAGCCGAGTTCATCCCGCTCGAGGGCAGCGCGCCGTCCGAGAGCCGCGACGGCTCAAGGACGGGGAGGTACGGCGAGAGCCGCTTCGTTCGCGAGGACCAGGAGCGCGACGACGACGACAACCCCGCCTTCGATGACCAGGCCGGCGCCACGCTCAGCTTCGGCCAGCCAGCCTCCGGGGCGCGCACCCCGCGACCGGAGGTGACGACCGTGCAAGACGTTGATGATGATGATGAGTCGGGGGCGGCCGGCACGAGGCGGCCGGCGCACGCAATCTCCCAGAGCGACCGTCGGGACCGCGCAACCTCGAGCCAGTCGCTTGCCGAGCACGCCGCCTTCCTCGCGGACGCGTCACGTGCAGCACAGCTCCCTGAGCGCCTCGATGATGCGGCGCGCCGGCTCGGCCACCAGCTCTCGGCGTTGCAGCACGAGCACAAGGAGACCGCACGGCTCCTGCAGGTGCGCATCCATGCCGACGATGGATCTCCGCGCGAACTCTTCTCGCGAGCCCTGCAGCAAGTCACTCACCAACCCATTTTCTCGCACCCGCCCGCAGGATTCTGCCAAGGAGTGCGGAGAGCTGGAGGACCGGCTCTCCACAGACTTGCAACAGCACGCGTTTCTTCAGCACGCGCAGGAATGGCCCCGCCCTCTCGTCGTCCTGTTGCACGCCGCCCATGCTCACCCGCCCCATCTCCCTCTCCCCGCGTGCTGCAGGCCTATGTTGAGGACCTGCTTGCCTGCCTCACGGAGAAGGGCCCGCTGATCGAGGAATGCGAGGGCGCGCTCTGCGACGCGTTAGAGGCGCACCATCGGTCCGCCCGCCGCGTCGAGGTGGAGCTCATGAAGCTCGAGCACGAGCGCGCGGCGACTGCACTGAGAGGCGAGTGGCGCGGCCCAGCGCTCGACTCCGCGGCACCGACGCCCGCGACGACCGCCGAAGCTACGCAGCAGCTCGCACGACTCGATGCCGCGCATGGATGTGAGCACGACGGCTGGTCGTCCTCAGACGAGCACGAGGCCGCCGCGTTGTTCGAGGACGCGCGGGGTGCGCGGGATGAGCGGGCTGGCCTTCCGGCGGGCGGGCCCGCCCGCGTCCTGAGGCAGCAGGTCCAAGAGGTGCTCGCCGCTGGGGACGACGTGTTTGCAGACACCGCGCCCGAGTTTTGCGAGGTCAAGCTACTGGTGCGGCGCTTTGCCGAGTGGCGGACTACGCACCCCGCCGCGTACAGGGACGCGTACATTGCATCGTGCCTGCCGACGATGATCGCGCCGCTCGTAAGGCTGCAGCTGCTGCGTTGGTGGCCGCTGGAGCAAGGCAGCGTTGAGAGCCTGTCGTGGCACGCTGCCATCCTGCAGGGCTGGGAAGCGGTCGGCGGCCTGGGAGACGGGGGCGCGGATGACGCAGAAGCGCGCATCCTGCTTGCGCGGCTCAGCTGCAAGCTGGCCCTACCCCGGCTGAAGCACGTGGTGGCACACAGTTGGCGCGTGCACTCGCGCCGCCAGGGCGGCGAAATCCGGCGAGGCGTGCGCGAGCTCGTCGGCGCGGCGGAATACCTGCGCTCCGCATCCGAGCGCCTCCGCGGCGTGGACGACGACGAGGCAGACGCCCTCGCTGTGGATGAGCAGGAGGCGACCGCTGCGGTGCGCGAGCTGCTGCTCCAGGTGGCGATGCGCCTCGAGACGGCCACAACGGAAACGTGCATCCCGCCGTGCGCCGCACCGGACCCAAAGCTTGCGGCCTCGGACGATTTGGCGCGTGGAGCTGCGCTGCGCCAGCTGTGGCGCGCGCTCAAGCTGATGCAAACGATGAGCGACTGGTCGGAGCTTCTCGCCCCCGCAGCCCTGCAGGATCTGGTTGCAGCGCTCCTGGTCAGCCAAGTCGTGCCCTACCTCCGCGAGCAGCTCGCCTCTCGCCCGCCGCGCATGGACCTTGTGGTGGACGCATGCGAGAGGGCGCTCGGCGCTCTGCCCGAGACTTGGCGCCGCGTCGACGCTCACGGCAGTAGGCTGGCATGCGTCGTGCCGGTGCACCGCCTCGCCGAGGAGCTCGGCCGCCTCCTTGCCGGCGCGAGTGCGGCAGACTCGGCGCAGGGCGCGCTGCTCGAGCGAGCGACCCGCATGCTCCGAGCCCTGGGCTAGTCCTGGGTGGGACCCTGGCACCGTTTTTGGTAGGTTAATTATTCATCAAAGCACGACCCGTGAAGAGTTTCTAAGCAAGCAAGACGCCCACGAACTTTCCGCTCAGGAACTTCTCCACGCGACGGCGGCAGCCTCACCCTCAGCAACAGCCCTGCTTGCCCGCAGCGCCGCCAGGTTGCCCCCCGTATGTGCTCGGCGACGCTGCGGCCAAGCCGACCTTGATGCCGAACGATTCATTCGAGACATCAAAGACGCCCTGCTGGATCTTCTCGTAGATCTTTTTGGCAGTGTTGATGAATGCCTGTGGCGAGCGCGCACGCAGGGTGAGACCAAGGGCCACGCCACACGTCGCGCCACAACCGCTGCGTGGCGACGCCGCGGCTGGGACGAGGTTCTGCGGCGCGGCGCACATCCTCAACGTTGGCTGCCGTCTTCGCAGACGTTTCCAAAAAGACGAGCCCATGCTCGTTTGCAAATTGCTGCCCCTCCTCAAAAGAGACCTGCCATGGCCAGCAGAAGCGTCAGAGAATGCTGCCGCATCCGCGACCGCATGCTTTCGCGGGGGTCGGTGTGTGCGTGTGTGTGGTGGTGGCATGAGGTGAGCGCGTGGGCGTGGGCCGTGGGCGAGAAGCGAAGGCGTGCGTCGCGAAAGCCGTGGTGCGCCCAGGTGGACCCGCGAGGCGCACCGCGCGCCGGTGCTCGAGGTCCGACTTGTTGCCGATCAGCATGATCGTCATGTTGGAGTTGGAGTGCTGCCTAGCGTCGTCGAGCCACGAGGTGAGGTGGTTGAAGGTCTCGCGCCTGCGAGTGCGGGAACGCGCAACAGCAACGATGACGAGAGCGCAAGACCATGCTGAGCGTGCGGGCGCGCTCACCGGGTGATGTCGTACACAAGGAGCGCACCAGCCGCGCCACGGTAGTACGAGCGTGTGATCGACCGGAATGACTCCTGGCCCGCCTGTGCGTGGGCGCGCAGCACGCTGGCTCAGGACGCGCGCGCAGACGTGAGCGCTGAGAGTGACACAGACAGACGCACCGTGTCCCAGATCTGCAGCTTGATCTGCTTGTTGTCGATGGTGATCATCCGTGCCCCAAACTCAACGCCGATGGTCAGGTCATGGACAGGCTGGAAGCGCTTGTCGGTGAACTGCAGAAGCAGACACGACTTGCCCACGCCAGTGTCCCCGATGATGATGTACCTGCGTTCCCAGGGGGCGCAGGCAGCTGCTGAGCGGCTGGCCTGGGCCGCGTGCCTGGGCACGGCCCTGGCGCACTTGAAGAGGTAACTGTAGGACATGTCGTTGCGTGCGCCCGGGCTCGAAGCAGCTGGC
>Ga0115006_10001677_pt1 | contig 14048 bp, 13 predicted proteins | sample ArcOceMetagenome_3_FD_88943 | JGI IMG/M metagenome (GOLD analysis project Ga0115006, IMG submission 88943) | Marine eukaryotic phytoplankton communities from Arctic Ocean - Arctic Ocean- Svalbard ARC20M Metagenome | ecosystem: Environmental > Aquatic > Marine > Oceanic | place: Arctic Ocean...
AGGGTTGGGGAGAGAGCTGAGAGGGGGGAAGGGGGAGGGGAGCGAGGGGTTTTGTTGCTCCTATGATGGAAATATACCCTATATGCTTCTTGCCAATGATATGCGACCCTTCAACCCGGTGATTGGGCGCAATGATTAAACGAAAGCTAAATAAATGGCAGCCAATAAACTATCCTGAGGAACAGCACCCCCCCCACCCCACCCCTCTCTCTTGCATGCCCTCCCTCTCCATCACTTCACTCCTCGCCAACCTCCTAACAACCCTTTACTCGTCGCTTTGCTCCTGTCCCCCCACAACTCCAGCAACACCAACCCCCTCGGTGCCTTCTCCCAGGTTCCCGGCCTCGCTCTCCTCCAGATCTTCGCGTTCATGTCCTTCCTCGAGATCAAGAGGTTGAACTACATCAAGGAGGAGGGAGCGTCCTACCAGCCCGGAGACCTCAAGATCGGACAGGGAGCGGGAAGGTGGAACCCGTTCAATCTCAACTACAGCGCTGAGGAGTACGAGGAGAAGAGGCTCCAGGAGCTCAAGCACTGCAGGTGAGGGTTGGGGAGAGAGCTGAGAGGGGGGAAGGGGGAGGGGAGCGAGGGGTTTTGTTGCTCCTATGATGGAAATATACCCTATAAGGTTTGCTGGTATGATATGCGACCCTTCAACCCGGTGATTGGGCGCAATGATTAAACGCCAGTTTGGAAAATGGCCGCCAATAAACTATCCTGAGGAACAACAACTCTCTGCTCGTCGCCTCGTTCCTCGCTCGCCCTACCTCATACTCCTTACTAACGACCCCCCCCCCCTCCGCAGGCTCGCCATGATTGGCGTATTCGGCCTTGCTGCCCAGGCCAACGCTAGTGGAATGGGTGTCCTCGAGCAGATCGGCGGTGGACTCACCATGCCCGACTACCTCATGAAGGCCGGATACTTCCTTCCTGAGGGAATCTAAGCTTCCACACCTTCGCGCTCGCTTGCGAAGATGGTTGGGGTTTGGGGAAAAAGAAGGGAAGAAAACAAGGCTGGGATTCAGGGAGAGTTAGGAGGAGGATTAACAGAGCCAATATTGAAAGGATGAAGTATAAGAGATAATGAATAGCTCCAAAAAAACGCCTGCGTCTTTGTCTTATGCCTGCGTCTTCGTCTTCTTTTCTTCCTTGAAAGCCAGCAACCTCACCCCAAAATATACACTCCCCAACCCTCACAAATATCTCCCTATCGAACTCCAAATTTGTACGCACGTCCCTAATAACCCTCGAAAATTTCGTTTCTACTAGCTCTCCATTACTACATCAACCAAAACCACCAACCTCTTCCCCTCGCCACAAACAGGTATGGCTTCATTCTCATCATATGAGATAAAGGCGACCTCATATGCCCAACAGGGTGTGTTCTCTACGACATCAATCACACCTGGAGCAACCATTCTCTCTAATCCTGTCCCCCTTCACTGTCTTCCACCCTCTTCCTCCTTCTCTTCTTCCTCCTCTATTCCTCACCCTGAGGAGAAGCTTAAGCTTTACGCTCAATCGTTCGTTAACTCGACGCCCGAACAGCGTAGTAAATGGCTTGAGCTTTGTGCTCCCAACGACATTCCCAAAAACCTCTCTGCCATGGTTTCCAAGGTCTCTGCAGAAGGTGAGGGGGGGAGGAGCGAAGCGACGAGCTGACAACGCAATTCCTAGCACCGCTCGCATGCTTATCTAGTATTTCCGTACCTCAACTTTGCCCTATCCTCCTCTCCACAAAATACTAAACCCCTCCCCGCACGCTCATCGTAGCCCTGTCCTCTACCCTCATTACCCCCCCCCCATCCCATCCCTCCGTCTGCACCGCCGTTGTTGTCGCAATGTGCAACTGCTTCGAGGGCGGTCTCCTCTACACCTCAGGCCTCTCCCGTTTCAACCACTCCTGCAACCCAAACGCAATCTACCTGCCCACCTCGGAGAATGGCAAGGAGGTCAAGGCGCTGAGAGACATCGGGCCGGGGGAGGAGATCACGATATCGTACCTTGGGCTCAAGACTTACGTTGGCAAGGGTGAGAGGCAGAGGGTCTTGAGCGGCACAAAATTCTTTACCTGTCTTTGTCCCCGTTGCTCCCCCTCCTCCCCCCCCGATTTCACCCGAACCATCCCCTGCCCTACGTCCCACCCCCGTTCCTCCAACCAATCACTCCCCGAGGAGGTTGCGTGGGAGGAGGTCAATGTCAAGTACGTTTCCACCGACACCCTTCCGCCCTCCCACCCGTGCGTGGCAACTGAAGCCAAGGTAACAGCCAAGATCCTCAACTTCCTTTCCTCCCCCTCCTCTCAATCCTCCCCTGACGACATGGAGATCGACGAGGACACGGAAATGGAAGACGAGATGTACGCCCTGTCCCTCTCCGTCCTTGGTGCCAGACACTGGGGGACTGTGCAGGTACAGATGCTCTCCCTCGACCGCGCCTGCCACGAGATCAACAGGAAGCTGCTGGTCGGAGGCACGATAGAGGAGCTTGAGCTCGCTGAGGCGATCGATGTCTGCGAAAGGCTGTTCGATTGGTTCGGAGGACTTGGAAAATTCGGGGCTGAGAGGGTGCTCCACAAGCAATGCATCACAATCGCGAGGGCACTCGTTTCGTTCGACGATGATAAATCGAAGGCCTACGGAAGGGAGTGGATAGACAAGGTGGAAGAGTGGGTTGGACTCTTTGAGAGTGAAGCTTTGAGGAGGGCTGTCGAGGGAATCAAGGGAGAAGGGAACGAGGGTGGAGGAGGCAAGAAGAAGAAGAGATAAACGTTTGCCGTTTGAAATCTAATACGGAGCATTGTGCTGAACCCATTCTTTCTCCCCCTGCTCCTCGTTCTCCTTGGCGTCCTCAATCTTCACCTCCTCCACACGAACGCCAGCACGCCAACCAATCCCCTCCATGAAAGATCGAATGTACCGCCGGTGTTCCAAGAAGTAAGTCTCGGGTGTGACGCTCCTGAGGGGGTGCGGAAGCATCAGCGATGCGTCGGATATGTCAATGTGATCTGACCCACAGAACCTGCGAGGAGTGGAAGGTTGTTAGTAATAGTGCTATGCAGTATACTGTCGTCGCTACGCTCCTCGCTCTGTCTCACCTCATGATGTCGGTCGTCTTCTCAGGCAGCATCTCCAGAAGCGCACAGTTCCTCCTCCAGTAGTCGGGGCTGGATAGAGGCCCCCTGTCGCAGGTCACGGCCAAAACAGGAACTTTGCAATCAACCCCAGCCTTGAGATAACCAGCGTTTACAGCGGGGAAGCACCAAGGGTCAAACGCAATCGCACCCACACAATCGTCGTGGTCAATCCCTGTGGCGACGGCAGTTCCGCCCCCGAAGGAGTGACCAGCTACCACGAATCCTCCAGCGACGTCGAGGCGGCCCTTCCAAGGACCGTCTTCATCGTTCATTGCCTTGATGGAGCTCCACGCATCGGCGACATTCTTGACGCGCATCTTGAGCTGTCGTTCCCTAACCGCCTCCTCCTCGGGATTGCCCTTCCCTACGACCTCGTACAGAATCTCGTTTCCCCCGTTCCCGTAATCCTCGCTCGCTGTGGCCGAGCCGTCGGTGTGGTTGATTGCAACGACAACTGTGGGACGATCAGGCATACTCGAAAGAAACGTGGCCATGAGAGAATAGTGAGAACCCCAGGTCGCGAGGCCGTGGCTCCAAATAATTACCCGGTGCTTCGAGGAAGTTTCGATTGGAGCATCTGAACTAACTGGAAGTGACACACCTCCAAGGGCCATCATTGACGCACCACCCATAATCCACGTTGGAAGGCCTATAAAATGACCCCACCCGGCCCCGTGATTCCATGACGGCAGCCATGCTCTTCGCGAACCCCCTACCACTCGATGAGGTGTCTTATAGTAGAGGTCAAAGCCGGGAGAAGAAGAAGTCGTGGGGAATTTGGACACTGACGTCCTCGAACAGGGCAAAGTCTTTAATATTTGGTTAGACGGGCCAACAAACGCGCGGATTGGTGCAAAAATTACCGATCCCATCAATAAATATATGCTTCAAAACCTTTGTCTCTGATTTGATCAATCTCTGGGAGTCTGACAGAAAAATTATTTCTCCTTCCTAATATCGAAAGTCATTTTTTAGTCACCAACCGGTCTAGTGTTTGCGGTGGACGCGCCAAAATCAACTCACCAACGCGTACAAGACCTTCCTGTAACCTGCTTCCTCCACTTGCTGCACGATAGCAGTCTTGTATCATGGCATCCGTAGATTATACGTCAGTTTTCCTCTCGTCCCTTAAGGCTATTGTAACCGTTATGACTCTCGCGTCCGAAGGTTTTTACCTTAGTTACCGGGGGAAGATGACAAATGATACTAGGAAGGGTCGCAGAATCTAACCATACCCGCTCTCCTTTTCACGTCTGTCCTCGCGTGTAACCAGGACTGGTCTAATGAGCAGTGTCCGTCCGTGAGTGCTGCTCTTCAGCATGGTTGGATTCTCCTCATCTATCCAATTATCGTCGTTGGAATGGGCCTTGACGTCGGCTCCTTAGTGTCAAGAGTCCTCAAAGTACCGGCCGACCTCCGCCCCTCGATACTCGCTGCAATAGCTTTTGGTAATACCACTGGACTTCCGTTGACCCTCCTAACGACAATTCATCAGTCCTTTCCATCAACAACTGAGCTTGGGGCTATCGATCCAATCATTTTCCTTTCAGTCTACCTCCTCGTATATCCTATACTCCAATGGGGCGTTGGAACTGCATTGCTTAATGATGATGGGGCGAAATCTACGGCATCCCTCTCCTCCCTTCCTGGAGGTAAGGCGCTTGGCGAGGAACAGCAATCATTCTCGTCCCTCATCCTAGCCCTTTTCGTGATTCGCTTCGCTCGTCGCAGAAATTCTGGATCCCGATTCTTCGCCACTGCTCGCGTCTCCCACAACGACGTGCCCTTCGCCTCCTAATAAGATTTTCCTTAAGGGCGTCTTGGACAAGGCGATGCAGCCCCCTGTTATTGCTTCGCTTCTTGGATTTTATATTTGCCCTCTTCCCCGCCCTCAGAGGAATTTTGGTTGATATTAATGACCGTGATAATGACGCACCCCTAGAGTCATTTTATAACGGGTTGTATTCGATAGGACAGGCTGCGGTGCCCATAAATATGATCGTGTTGGGCGCGTCATTGCACAACACTTACCAAAAAACGAAGAAGGAGAAGGCGGACTGGGAGAGTGGGAGCAGCATAGTATCAAAACGTATGAGCGACGGTGGTTCAAGGGGATTCACGTCTTGTCTCGCCTTCGGGGTGGTTTTGGGCAAGATGGTTATCATGCCTGTCCTCGGAGTGGGGTGCGTCATCCTTCTCAGTCTGGTTTACAAAATTCCGGGTGACATCGACGCTTCGTTTTATCTGACATTACTGATAGTCACTGCGACGCCTACTGCAAACAACGTTATGACGATGGCGGTGCAAGCTGGAAAAGACGGAATCATGGCAAAGTTGCTGTTCTGGCAATACTTCCTCGCCCCTGTAGTGCTGACAGTCTCCGTTGGAGGATTCGTTGCACTAGCAAGCACCTACTAAAAGCAAATTATGTTCTTTCGTAAACGTGAAGCTGCAAAGCAAATTTTTTTCCCAAATCCCCACAAAACTTTGAAATCGAACCGTTCACATCATCTAAGTTGTGATGTCAAATTCCGCAGTATCGCATATTTCCGTCCCCATCACTTCTCCTCAACCGAAGATGAAGTTGATCGCGGCTGCGTCTGCCTTGGTGTCTCCTGAATCATCATCCCCTCCCCCCCCTCATTTGGACTCTTCCCAGTCCCAGACTCCAGGGACTTCAGGAGATCGTCAATCTTCATCTCTTGGGTCGATCGTATCAGAATTTAAGTCTCTTACCGCTCATAGGTCGCGAGTCGGTGAGCTGGTGCCCATTTTGTCCGACCTTATAACCGCCTTGAACACAACAGTCTCCTTGACCCCTGAGGTTCCCGAGGAAAATGCTATTGGCCTGAATAATGCGATCAACGACTATGCCATTGTGCGCTCAGAACTGGAAGGGGAGAAGGGAAGGTCCGAGATTTTCTTGTCTGAGAATGAGAAGCTAAAGAGGTTGCTTGAGGAGGAGCAGCTGGGGCGAGAGAAGGCGGAGAAAGATAATGCGAACCTGAGGAATAGGGTTGGAGAGCTCGAGGGTAGGCTGATGGAGGAGGAGGGCAGGAGGGGGGGACTGGAGGAGAGAGAAATCAGGGAAAGGGAGAGAACAGAAGGCAAGATTGCAGAGCTTACTGGTGAGAGGGAAATGCTAAAGAACGAACTAGCGCATGCCAGGGACGAAGCAAAAAAAGCCAGAGCTGTCGTCGGAGGGGAGATCAAGAGGTTCGTGTCCGCGGCGGAGGGGGAGAGGAAGGCGAGGAGAAGGGCCGAGGAAGAAAGGGAGGAGATCAGGGGTGGCCTTGAGGAGGTCTCCGTGCAGCTAAAGGAGAAGGAAGAGCAGATGGACAATGTCGTTGCAATGATGGACGTGTGCAGGGGCAGGAAAGCACAAGCTGAGGAGGAGAGCAAGCGGTGGAGAGAGAGGGCGAGGGAACTGGAGAAGAGACTCGAGACAGAGGAAGGAAAGAGCACTACCCTGAGTTGTATGGTTGGGGAACTTCAAGGCTCAGTCAAGGGCCTGACGGAGAGGGCTAGAGGGGCGCAGGGAGAGAGGGATGAGGCCGAAAGGAGGGCAGGAAGGGCTGAGGGGGAGATTGAAGGGATACAGGAGGAGACCGAGCGTTTGAGGGATAGCGAGATAAAGCTCAGAGTTCACGCCGTGCCGAGGTTGAGAGAGGAGATCGAGGAAATGAAGGACAAGGTGGAGAGGATCAAGAGGGAGAGAGGAGACTGGGAAAGAAGGCTCAAGGACGAGGAGAGAGAGATGGAGCGTAAGAAGGGAGAGACCGAGCTCCTGGTTTATAAACTAGAGGACGCCGAGGGGAGAAAGGAAATGGCCGAGAGAAGGGAGGAAGAGGTCAGGAGGGAGAGGGAGAACATGGTCGAAAAGATTTCAAGTTTGGAAGTGGATCTGAGGAGGGCCAGGGAGTCGGAGGAGGACGCAAAAGGAGAGGCGGGAAAGATCAGAATACTCCTCGCGGACGTAGAGAGGGGTTCGGAGAGGTCTGCGGCGGAAAGGGAGAGGGAGATTGAGAGGCTCCAGAGGAGGTGCGACGTGCTGGCCGACATTGTTAAAAGCTTGAGCTGCGGGGAGGAAATGGAGCGAGAGAAGGAGAAGGAGAAGGAGAATTTTGGGGGCGGAAAACTTGGGGAGGTTGAGGCTGGGGGTGGAATGGGGACAACCATTTTGACGACTCAGTGGCCAGCAAACTCGGAAGGACCTCCTCAGCGTAGAACGACGCTTAAAGAGCACGTTATGACGGCCAGGAACGCCTACGAGAACCTTCCACCACCCAGTCCGGCAGATAACGACAGTGGAGCGCTCTTACCAAGAAAGATCAGGGGGGAGGTAGCGGGAGGGAGACGGAAGGGCGCCAAGAGAGGCAGGAAAAAGAGAGGTGGAGATGAGGCCTGAACTGATGCGTTAAGACGTTATTGTTGTATTCAATTCACATGATATATTTTTCCAATTTCACAAAACGGAGTCAGGGAGGGAGTCTGTTGGAAATTTGGTCTCCAGTAAACCTTTTCGCCCCATTGAATGTCATATTTAGAGTACCACCATGGTCCCTGTACTCGTATTTTCTTTTGCCACGCACATGTTCTCCAGGTGAGACGGGTGGATTGGATGTACAGAGGCCAACATCTTTCTCAGCAGTTGGGATTGCGAGTGGCGTCCTTATAAAACTGACTATCACCCCCCACTGTATCTTCACCTAATGTGGATTTACCTCTACGCTTCTTTTTCCTCCTTCAGAGCCCTTCAGAGTGAATCTTCCGTCGATGACAAACAGTGGTTGACCTTTTGGCTACTCTCCACTCTCTTGGAGGTCGGCGTCTCTGTCCTCTGTCCTTGACATCCTTACCGTGTATGTGGTTCCCTTCTACGGAGCGATCAAGGTAAGTCGCTCTTCGCTCGTGCACACCGCTAACCAAAACAACTAACGATCTTTTTCTCGTCGCTTCGCTCCTCGCGCTCCTTGAAGTTTGGATTCATTCTCTTCCTTTGAGTCTTCGGCGGAACAGGACGGCTCTACTCCATGTTGGAGCCCATCTTCCTCCAAGCCGACAAGGTTGCCGAGAAGTACGAGGCTCTCGCCAAGGAGGAGGTCGACAAGCTCAAGAAGAAGGCCAAGTGAGGGGTTTTTAAGGGACAGTTTGTTTGGCCTGGATGGATCAACAACAACAACAACAACGCAGGGAAGTGTAGAAAAGATCATTAAAAAATTTGTCGCGAACATATTATCTGTACGTTTGCAATTGCATCCTTCTCTCCTCCCCCCTCCTCTCAACATTCCCTCTCGTTGTCACCCTCTGGTTCACGTCCTTATGCCACCCTCCCTCTGCTCTCGCTCGGTGTCATCCTCATACTGTCGTCGAATCCGTCCATACCCTGCCTACTGTTCGGGGGCAACGGTATGGGTGACTGCGTTGTCGCCCTTGGCATGTCCTCGGGAAATTGGTTCATGAGCTGGCCGAAACCCTCCATCCCCTCCACCCCTCCAGAGTGGATGCCAATAGGCACCCCTCCTCCGTTGCTGCCGGGGGCGTTGCCTCCTGCGCTGCTTGCCGGTCCCCCCGCGCTACTTCCAACCCTCGCTCCTCCCCTGCTGAACCCTCCTCCTCCTCCCGCAACCTCGTTCTTCACAGTCTCCGCAATGCTCACGACGTCCTGAGTGGATGTGTGGTTTTCGCCCAATTTATCCTTGTAGATTGCCGCCGCCGTCTGGACGTAATCGTTGGCCTTCTCCTTCTCTCCCAGGAACAGGTAGAGGAGTCCCACAGTGTACTTGACCTCCCCAGTCGCAATGTGGGCGTCGCCAAGGAGCTTGATCCTAGTTTGCATGATCCTCTCGAGCATCTCGATTCCCTCCCTAAGCTGACTCTCGCTGAAGGTTTCCGTCAGCTCGGCATTGTTCCTTACAAGTCCCAGGAACTTGTACCAGATGTCAACCACCTTGTCATAAAAGGCCAGAGCGTTGTCAATCCTGTTTTGGATGTAGAAGATATTCGCCATATGGAAGTAACCTCCGCTTGTGTCTATGTGCTCCGGTCCGACTTCTAAGCTGCTGTGGTAAATGTCCTTGGCGAGCTCCTTCAAAGCCTGCTCGAGTTTGTCTTGGGCCGTGTAAAGCTTTCCAAAGTTCCGGTGCAGCTGGCTCTTTAGTGCGTTGCTGCAGGTATGGTTCTTGAGGATGCTCCAGTTGGCAAGGCTCAAGAACTCTTCGCACTGCTGGAACTTTTCGAGGCCGAGATTCGCCTCAGCCAGCAAAAGGTAGGGAGGAACCGACTCCACGCTCCCGTCCCCGAAGATGTCCTTCAAGAACGACAAGGCTTGTATCGAGCCGGGGATCGCCAGACTGTACTGCCCGTTGACCAACATCTTGCTGGCCTCCTGCTGACAAAGATCAATCAGTGCCCTCTTGCTCATATTCACCGTGTACTCCCTCTTTGCCCTGTCCTCCTGACTCCCTACGACCATGACCCCGGACTTAAGGGGGCCGAGGATCGGTGCGATCTTGTGCATAATTCCGTGCCATGCTTGTTCAGCGTGCTCCCTTGTAGCGTAAAACAGCTCAATATCAGGTGAGATCACCTTGCAAGTGGCAGGGAAACCAGTGAGCTCGCACTTGGGCGTGTCGGCCTGCGGGTAGCGGCGGGTGCGGGTGTTAGTGCGAGGTGGGAGGCAAGTACGCGAGGCCGACAGCTCAAACTGAGCTCATCCTGGAACCAACTCCCCAGCTCCTCGCTTCATCCTATGGAGAATCCCAACCCCCCAAAGCCCCCACGAGCACCCCCTCAGCCCCAAATTCCCCCCATGTTCGCTTAGTCACCCTCAAACCCTCGTCCCTGCCCGCACGTACCTTGCTGAAGGACAAAGTATTCAATCCCTCGATCCGGTACTCTCTCTCCTGATTGCTCATCATCCCCTCCTGTGATCTTCCGGCGTTCTCTTCTTCCAGCTCTCTTCCTTCAATATATATACCGTCGATTCAATGCGTTTAACTTGCGATTTACTTTTTATCCAGTACAAAAAATTGGCCTTGGGTCCCCTCCCCCAACCCCCAAAATCAGTTGCCTGCACCTCTCCCATACCTTTTCCTTTAGATCATGGCATCTTACATTTCTCATTGGCTAAACAATGAGATTTGCCTGTCGGTTCATATCATGGCGCCCAGCAAGCAGTTCTCCAATGGCTACCTCTTTGGAGAGCTCCTGTTGGCGATAGGCTGGTTGAGCGAGGCCAAGTGAGTACCTTTTCCTGTGCTGGGTGTTTGCGATTTCGAGTTTCCATCGTTCATTTTCGCTTCTCTTCTCTCCTCCTTTTCTGTTCTTCCCCCCCCCCAATCTCCCTCAAGCCCAACCTCACCCTTTCTTAACTCCCCTCCCCCTCCCGAACCTACCTCTGCAGATTTTCCAGCATGAGGAATCACCACACTACCAGCGTCAGGCTGGGCAACTTTGAGATCATTGACGCGTGCCTTCGAAACAACGGTGTCAACTTCAACCCCAAACAGTTCATCCCTCTCATTGTCACCGAGGCCAGAGGTGTTGCCAGTGACCTCCTTCTCAAGGTAAGACCGTCCTCGTCTGAAGAATTTGCACACGCTTTTCCTCGCTCACCCTCGCTCCTACTTCACTCTTTCCTCTCAGATCAAAAAAACAAAGGAACTTCAGGAAAATCCGCCCCCCAAACCCCCACCCCCCTCAACCTTCACTGTCCGCCCAAAGAAATTCGATCGCCCTCCCATGACGGACTGGGGGCTCGATGATTTCATGCTGCAAACGATGGACAAGATCGGGACCCATAATTTCAACAAGCTTGACGAGGAAATAAACCTCCGCCGCTTCCACGACACGCAGAGACTTGAGGAACGCAAGCAGCTCCGCAGAGAGGAAGTCGACGATATGGAAAAGAAGGAGACAGTAAGGGTCCGCATCGCTACGGAGCTGCAGAGGGCGAGGGACAGAGCGGCATTCATGGAGAAATGGATTGAGGAGGGGAGAGAGTCTTGGCAGGTGAACGAGGACAAGAGGGTCGAAAGGGAGAAGCACCTGCTAGAGTATGAGCTCGCCGTCGTAGCAAAGAGGGAGGCAAAGAGGGAGAACAACAGACTCGTCCACCAGCACGACGGAAAATCTAACATTTCTTCCTTTGAGAGAAACATGAAGCGCCTCGGAGTCGGTAACGACGACACAGACCCCACAACTTTCCGTCCCTCGCACGAGTCCGGCTTGAACTACCTGCAGCGACTCGATGATACGGTGAAGGAGGCGAGCCTCGACCCCAGCGGGAACTACGAGGCCATGGAGAACTTGCACAGGGCCGCAAAGGTCAACAAGAAGGCTACAAAGGAGCGCGAGACCAGGCGAAGAAAGATGCAAGTCGACCAGAATGTTGCACAGCGGGAGCTCTCCAAGCGGGAAGCTCACGGTATGATGATGGAGGGCCTCGCCCGCTCAGCCAGGGAGACGAGGGAGGCCAACTATGGGGCCTGGGAGATGAAGAAGAAGAAGGAGATTGAGGGCATGGAGAGGTACGAGCGGGTCGATATCATGTCGACGGTGAGGGTGTCGAAACAGGAATCTTTGCTCAAGGAATATTTTGCCAAGACTGCGGTGGAGCTGGAAAGCGAAGAGAGCTTGGCAAAAAAGCAGGCGCGCCTAGATGAGATTGCGCAAATCAAGGTTGACGCGAAGGCGAAGAAGCGAGTTCATGCCACCGCTGTGTGCAACGATGCCGTCGACAAGCTTTTGGACCTTGTGGAAATAATTGCCGGAGAGCGGGAGCAGCTCCAGGGCCCCATCGCGCCCCAACTATACAGAGATTTGAAGAAGCTTTACGTTTCCAGCCAGCCCTTCTTCGATCCGCCTCCTATTGAGGACGACGACGAATGGAACCTTCTCGAGGAGTGCAAGGGTTACGCGGAGGGAAGCAGTTGGATCGAGGGAGAAGAGGGAGCAGAATGGGGCTACCCGGAGCTCGTCTTGCTCCTGCCGAACCCCACCGAATCCCCTCTCGCCGACTACGAGACTGAGGACTACGCTGTGACAGTCAAGGCAGCCCTTTGTGGGCTTGCGAGGGATGAGGGCGCCATCAAGGACTACGTTGCTTGGACTCTTTACGAGTATGCGAGTTTCCTTCGAAGAGACGACGACAACTGGGCCGTCGCCTGCGAAAAGCATACGCAGATCCTCAAAATGGACACTGCCGACAACACGGACCTTCAGGAGATCGAGGATGCAATCGATCTTCTCGAGGAAGACCTGGGGGATGTGGCAGAGGAGAGAGTCGAGGCCGCAAGAGATGTGTGCGACGGAAGTAGTGGGAGGGCGAAAGAGTGGATTGCAGCTCTTACGACTGAGAGGGAGGATGGAATGCGCGGACTGTGCAGCACGGTTGTCAATGATGCGGCTGGGAAGATTGGCGAGCTCCGGAGGAGAAGGATTGAGGTTCCTGGGGCTGCTGCCCAGGCGGAGAAGGAGGAGGTTGGTAAGGAGAGTATTGTTGATGATGGTACTAAAGCTGATGATGCTGACGGCGAGGAGAAGAAGGAAGAAAGGTGCGCGAAGGCAGTGAGCAAAGGCAGCGAGCGTAAAGGCAGCGAGCGAAGCGAATCGCAAAAGCTGTCGGGACAAGACGTGCTATTTTCGTCGCCCTAGGCAACTCGATTTGCTCGCCGCTGCTCGCTACCTAATGTTGTTTTATACGATAAGCTAACCCCCCGTACTCATCGCAGCATGGCTGCCACAAGCCATGCGACAGAAGAAACTGAAGTCGAGGAGGTCAAGGAGAAGAGAAGAGAAACCGAGGAGAATGTCGCCATGAGCAAGGAGGAGCAGAAGGAGAAGGAGAGGATGCGGGAAATTAGCAGGTGCTTGGACCTCAAGGAGGCTGCAGATGCCAGCTTGCCCAAGTTCCTTGCCACCCTGGAGCAGACTCTCGCTGCCTCCCCCTTCCTCCAAGCATGCTCCCTTTCGACTCCTTCTATTGTGTCAGCGGCGGAGGAGCTCATTTCCGACCTTGTTGCCAAGGACGACATAGACGGATACTACGAGGTTGTCTTGGTAGTGTCCACGATGGTCACTCTCTTGGCTCGCATTTCCTTCAGGGTCAACAAGATGTCGTCAACGGCTGATGGTGTCACGGAGAAGCTTCTCTCCTCCCTTGACTCAATGTGTACGAGGAGGGCAAAGTTCGAGACCGGCAGCATTGTCGAGTTTGCGGCCCGCATCGGGGACGCTGCCTCAACTGGATGGAAGGCTGACCTGAAGTTTGCCATGGACCTTACCAAGGACAATAGAGTTAGCAAGGATGCCGACTACCCCGGAGTCGTCTTTGATACGAGGGGCGAGAGGATTACTATCGACTTTGTCCAGCACCTGGCATCGAGGTTCAAGAAGGTCACCAAGGGCAACTCTACCATTAGTAATGATAGTTTCCTGAAGGTGTTCCAGAGAGTGGTGGGCGAGTCCCAGGGCACTTCTACATGGGATTGGACGGACTCCAAGAGGCTTCTCATGATTGGGAAGTGCTTTGACCCAAGTGAGACTGGAAGGATCCCGTGGAAGAAGTTCATTCACGCGTTGGTATGCCACTTCCTTCCCAGTCTCCCCTCCCTCGAGGACTTGAGGGACATGATCGAGAGCGTCAGGGAAGGGAATGGACTGCAAGTCTTTAAAAAGGACGGCTTCTGGACGGTTCCAAGGGGCACCTTCTACAGCATGAGCTTCTGGTTCGAGGAGGGGGAGAGGGTGGTGGAGGAGGATCTCGGGAGAAAGATCAAGGACGTTTACGCTACTGCCTTCGAGGACGGCGAGGCTGTCGAGTTCACGGAGCTCTTGCTCGCTTGGAGCGCCACTGAGGAGGACAATGGCAAGGGGGTGAACTTGCTGAGGGGAATGACGAGTATCAGCG
>Ga0115006_10001678_pt1 | contig 14036 bp, 13 predicted proteins | sample ArcOceMetagenome_3_FD_88943 | JGI IMG/M metagenome (GOLD analysis project Ga0115006, IMG submission 88943) | Marine eukaryotic phytoplankton communities from Arctic Ocean - Arctic Ocean- Svalbard ARC20M Metagenome | ecosystem: Environmental > Aquatic > Marine > Oceanic | place: Arctic Ocean...
CCGTTACACAACTAGTTTAGTAACAGTGGCAGCTATCTAAGGAGGGGTCTGTTGCATCGACTGCGGATGATGCATCTGTTGCTGATCCCAGAACAGGAGGTATATCAGCGGACCGCTGTCCAGCACATAATCCACTGATATTTCGCGCCGGCTTGGCCGTGCAACTATGAACGTGATGCCCCGCCTCTCCGACCTTGCGCTCTCTTCGCTGGCCGACTGTCTGGCGAGCCACTATGCTCCCGTGGGCTCGCTCGCGTGTGTGCCGACCAGGGAGGCACAGCTACTGCTGCAGGTCGTGGCCGAGCGCTTGTCCGCGGGCGACGGCAGCGATGACAGCGACGCCAGCGCGCGCGCGACCTCAGACGGGTCGTATGTGACGCCGCCCGTCGAGCTCCTGCGCACCTTCTACGGCGGCAGCCTGGAGCGGCTGCGGCAGGTGGGCGCCACCGACGACTGGGTGGGCGAAACCCTCGGTTCCGGTGGGCTGCGCCGGTTGAGTCACCTCTCACTCTCGCGCTCGCACCTGAGCGCCTACGGTGTGGGGCACATCGCGCGCGCGCTGCCGTCGCTGCGTGAGCTGCGCCTCAGCCGCTGCCGCGGGCTGACGGCAACTAGCCTTGTCGAGATCGGTCAGTGCGCGCGCCTCGAGTGGCTGGGCGTGACCGAGTGCCAGCTGGCGCTGGCGAGCGCCAGCGAGGCCGAGCCTCTGGCGCGCCTCACTAAGCTGCACTCTCTCGACCTCGGCGGCAACCAGATCGGGGCCGAGGCGGCCGCGGCCCTCTGCGAGCACCTCAGGGCACGTGCCGGCGGCGGCGGGAGCGGCGGCGGCGAGAACGGCAAGAGCGGTGGCGGCGGTGGCGGCGAGAGCGGCGGCGGCGGAGGCGGCGGCACAGGACCTTGCGAGCCGCTGCTGCGTGTGCTGCGGCTCTGGGGCTCCCCGCTCGACGACCGCGCGGCCGCCGCCGCGAGTGCGCTCGAGGGGCTGCGTGTGCTCGACCTGGGGTGGAGCCGCGTGGGCGGCGAGGGGCTGCAGTCTGTGGCCCTCGGCCTGGGCGATAGCCTGACGGAGCTCTCGCTCGCGCACTGCGGTGGGTTGCAACGCGGCGATCTGGCGACGTGCCTCGCCGCAATGCCGCAGCTCGGTCGCCTCGAGCTGGCTGGCCTCGAGCTGGCAGCGGACGACCTCGAACAGGTGGCACGCCTGCCACAGCTTCGCCGCCTCGGCCTCGAGGCGTGCTGTCTCGAGGCCTCGTCCCCTCTCGCCGCCCTCGCCGCCCTCGTGAGCTGCGCGCACCTCCACACGCTCTCCCTAGAGGGGGCCACTCTCGCCGCCGTCGCGCCCGCCGCGCCGCCCGCCGCGCCGCCCGCCGCGCCGCCCGCCGCCGACCCCACCGGCACGGCGGGTGCGGGCACGCGCTCTGTCGCGCCGCTGCGCGTGCTGCGCGCGGGCGGTGCGGCGGAGCTACTCGGGGCGGTACCAAGCCAGCCGCTGCTGCGCTTCCCGTGGGCAAGCGCGCGCCGCACCCTGCATACCCTCGAGCTGGACGGCTGCCCCGGTGCCGTCGGCGCGCTGCTGCGCGAGTGCAGCAAGGGCGGCGAGGGTGGCGTGGGCAGCAAGGGCGACATGGGCGGCGAGGGCGGTGCGCTGCCCTGCCTGCTTACCCTCGGCGCCACAGGCGGTGGGTTGGACGACCGGGTGCTCGGCGCGGTGGCGCGTGCGTGCCCCTCGCTCACCTCGCTCGACGCGAGCGACAACCCGGCGGTGGGGGACCGCGGCGTCGCGGCGCTGGTCGTGCTGCGCGCCTCGCTGCGTGTACTGCGGCTCGAGCACCTGCCGCGGCTCACGCCGCACGCGTTGCCACACCTCGCGCAGCTCGACGTGCTGCAGGCCCTGAGCTTGCTGGGCACCGCGATCTCGACCGCGCAGCAGGGCGATGCACTCCCGCTGCATCGCCGCGCCGAGGCGCGCCAGAGCGAGGCCGCCGCCGCGCGCGCCACGCTGGACCACGCGCAGGCCGCCGCTGCCGCGGCCGAGCCGCCGCCGCGCTACGACGCTGCGGCGATGCGCGCGCTGCATGACGCGCCCTTTTCGCGCTGCCCGACCAAACCGCTGCCGCAGCTACCGCTTGGGCAGCGCGCGGCGCGACGTGCGACCACGCAGGCCAAGTCGCCGGGGTACACCTCGTCTGCGCCGAAGCCGAGCTCCGCGGGGAGGCGGCGCAAAGGAACGTGATCTTCTGGGGTACGGCTTTATGCAGGATGGCAAGTGACAAGTGTCGATACACGGCGTGCGCAATACCTCGCTGCAAACTCGCAGTATATGCGTACTGTAGTACCCTCCTCTGGGTAAACCCTGGTCTCATATCAGAGCTGATTATCTTATCTTATCTACCTGGGCGCAATCATCCCGGGGCTCCCCCCGCGCTTTGTGCAAAACTCTGGTCCCGTGTGCCGTCTGTAGCCTTCCCACATATAACATGCGAACTTGCGGCGCGCCGACCGGACGCAACTCACTCGTCGACAGCCGGTCGTGTCGACAGCCACGACCGGACCGCTGTCGGCGTGCCGCTGCCCGCATTCTCGCCGTCCCACTCTGCCGGTGTCGCTCCCTCGCCGTCCCACTCTGCCCCTCCCTACACTACCAGCAAGTACGCCGCCATCGCCCTTGCCGGCAAGCTGCCCGACGGCCTGTCACGCGTGACTGGCGTCGCCCGCCGCAATCCAAGACCGCTCTTTGGGCAGGACAAGCCGTGGGAGCCGCGCCTGGATAACGGTTACCCCAATATCGTGGCGCCGGCTGCTGAAGGCGGCGCCTGGCAGCTCTGGTACGGCGACTGCGTCAAGGGCTGCGCTACGCAGCTCTTGCTGTACGCCAACTCGACCGACGGCGTGGCGTGGTACAAGCCCGAGCTGGGCCGCTTCCACCTGGGCACGGTGCGGCCCGATCTGCAGGCCATCGGCACACGAAACAACATCGTGCTCGAGGGCGGCGGCATTGGTGTCTATTATGATCTGGCCGAGCCAGACGCGGCCAGGCGGTACAAGGCCTTCGGGCCCGGCTGCTACACCCACGACGCGGGGTGCCACCTGGAGTGGGACACGCAAGGTGGCGGGCTGCGGGGTGGGTGGCCCACCTCGGACGATCTTGCCTACTCTGCGGACGGGCTGCACTGGACAGGCCTCGGCAAGGTGAAGTGGCCGTCACCGCAGCGGTACGACTGCCACAACACCCTCGTCCGCGACCACCCCGGCAGCTTCGTCGCCACCACGCGAGACGGCTTCAGTGCGGCGCCAGGCCGTGCAATCGGCATCGCGCTCTCACAGGCGGGAGCCGTTGCACTCGCCTTCAACACGTCACGCGCTCCCAAGCTGACGCTAGCCGGCAGCCTTTCGCACCAGCTCTACTCGCAGATCACCTTCCCGTGGCTCGACGTGTGGCTAGGCATCAACATGGTGTACGACGCGCAGGACCCGGACGGCCGCGTGCATTGCCGGCTGGCCTGGGCCGCCTCACCGCAAGGGGAGTGGCAGTGGGCTGACGAGGTGGGTGGCCTCACCGGCGCAGACCTCATCCCACTCGGTCCCGATGGAGGCTTCGACTCGCACGTCCGTCTCGCCGCCACCACAACTGACCTAAACCCTCACGCCGCCCCCAACCCTAGCACTGACCGTGGCCCTTACTAGCCATTACCCTAGCCCTAGCCCTATGCAGGTGTGCTTCGCCGCCGCGTCGCCTGTGGCGTGGCAAGGCGAGGAGAGGCTGTACTACATGGGAGGCAACGGGCCGCACTCGGGCGCGCGTAACAGCTCCTTCGGGATTGCGACGCTGCGTCGCGACGGCTACGCTGCAGTGCGCGCCTCGGCCACCCCCGACCCTAGCTCCTGCCCCCAACCCTTAAGCCTGAGTCAAACCGTACCCCTGGGCCTCATCCCGATTCTCTGCCTAACCCTCAACTCCGGCCTTCAGCCCAACCCCCGACCCTCTCCAGGTGCACGGCTCGGGTACCTTCTTCACCGCCAAGCTCAAAGTCACCGCACCGCGCCTCACCGCCACTGCCGACTTTTCCGGTGCCCTGCCGACTGAATCTGAGTCCTAACCCCTCCTAACCCCTCCCCCCATCGACCTTCAACCCCACACCAACTCTCACCACAGGTGGTGGCAGCTTGCAGATTGGTCTCGCCCCCTCGTCGCCGCACACGGCGGTGGGCTTACTTGCCAACCAGTCGGTACCGCTCGCCGCTAATGCGACCGACGCACCGATCGACTTCGCGGGTGGCGCCACCTTCGCATCCCTCGTGGGACAGGAGGTGGTTCTCGAGGTGCGCATCGCCATGGCCAACCCTACTTTTCACACACACGCACACTCATCTGTCTACCCTTGGCTTTACCCGCATGACGCCTGACCGTCGCCCTCGGCATATACTTTGTCCAGATGCGCATCCGCCAGGCTAGCCTCTATTTGATCGGCTTCGCGCCGGAAGGCGCTGTGCGGCAGCCGCAATGGCTCGCAGAGGACGCGCAAGACTTGGATATTAGGCTGTGAAAAGAAAGACGTCAGGCAAAAATGGTTCGTTTTCTCATTTATCTCTGTCTCTGTCTCTGTCCCTGTCTCTGTCTCTGTCTCTGTCTGTCTGAATGATTCAAACAATGATGCATGATTCGCTTTTCGTCACAGGTTGCCCCCCCGCACTGCCCTGCAGCAGCGCTGCAACCGTGCGCGTGGCGCCAGACTGACGGTGCATGTTCTCCTCCAAGCTCTCAGAGGAGGAAGAGGGCATGTTTGGCAAAGGAGGCCAGCGGTCACCGTTAAATAAGGGCGAGGGCGAGGGCGAGGGCGAGAGCGAGGGCGAGGCCTGGGAGCGTCGGAAGCCTCCAAGCCCTGTGCATCGGGCGTGGCCAATGGTGGGGCTGGCTGTGTTGGTGCTGGTTTGGTTGTTCATGTTCGGAGGCTCGGTGCGTGGTCCTTTATACGGTATAGAAGCACCCGACAGAACCTCGCCGCCGTGCACTCTGGTTAGGTTTGGGCTGGGCTGGGGCTAGCTTGAGCCAAGCCACCACATGGCCGGCTGCACCCTGGCTGCGCAGGTGGCCAAGACCGGCGTGCCCGAGAAGGATGTGCTGCGTGTGGCCACGTGGAACATCGCGGCGATCAACAACAACCCCTTCGAGTACTGGATCACACATGACGACGCCGACTATAACAGGTGTGAGCTGGATAATGGGACACGGTGAGGGTTGGGGGTTAGAGTATCAGTACCACTCACAACGATGTCATGACCATCACAACAGGCTGATGGAGGGCGTGCAGAGCTTCATCGACGAGCCGGGTGCGTGCCGCCGCACGTAGAGATGGAGCTATCTGCCGCCGCGCGCCCTCGCGGCCCACACACTCAGCCGCACCCGGCCGCGCGTCTGGGCACACACCCGCCAGGCGCCCAGCCCATGGCCCAGCCGCAACCCACAGCGACCGACCGGGCCCAAGCCAACCCGACACGGCCGCGGCCGCTGGCCTGCGCAGGCGAGCGCGATGTGCCCGTGTCGCAAGTCTTCACCCCGGCGATGTGGGCGGAGCTCAAGTCGCTCATGACCGCGCAGGGCTGGGGCGGTGTCGAGGAGACTGAGGCCGGGGGGCAGCATTCTAACCCAAAACCCCTAAAGTCCCTAAACTCCCTAACCCTAACCCTGACCCTAACCCTGACCCTAGCCCTGACCCTAACCCTTAACCAGGCGATGTGGCAGCAGTCGTTCGGCCAGCGCAAGATCATCTCGGGGTTCATGAAGGACCGCAGCCTCGGTGAGAAGCGGCTCGCATCGATGCCCGACCGCGTCACCAACACGATTAACCTCGCCGGTGGCCGCGGCGTCGCCAATCGGCCCACCGTGATCAACTGCTTCGCTGGTGACATGACCTCCAGCGAGCGGTGGTGGGCCAACTGGAAGGCGTTCATGTTCGAGACCGAGGTACTCGTCGAGGGCGGCGGCGCGGCGACCCTCCCGGCGAGCCTGCTGCAGCCGATTAAGCGCGCCAAGTACCCCGCACTCAGCCTTGAGGAGGAGGCGATCTCGCTGCCACTGCAGACCCTCTGCCAGGCGATCTTCGACGCAATCCTCGTGCACATCGTCAACATCGTCTCGCCATCTGGCAAGTGGCAGCAGTTGCAGCAGCAGATGTGCGACTCGCTCAACCGCAAGAAGGACGTCAACACCCTCGCGATCCTCGACCGCTCGTACCGCGACGTCAACGTACTCTTCGTGCAGGAGGCGGCGGCAGTCTTCGTGACCAAGGCCAATGCCGCATCGCTCGGCCGGAGCTACGCAGTGGTCTCCTCCTCCTCGCTCGACGGCAAGCGCGACCAGAACTCGCTCATCCTGCTGTGCAAGCAGTACTTCAACGTGGCGTCGGTGCGCGAGCACACGGCCTATGTGATGTCGACCTTCGACAAGGCGACGCCGGTGGCCAACGGCGATCTCCTCGTCATCTCCGTAGTGGACATCTTCGGGCGGCGCTACCTGCTCGCCTCCTTCCACGGCGACACCAACGGCCTCGCCACGCTGCCCGTGCTCGCTGCGGTGCACGCGCTAGCGCAGCAGATGCCGAGCCACCGGCTCGTCTTCGGCCTCGACGCCAACACCTACGAGCACGGCTCGGGCTCCAAGCAGGGGGTGGTCGAGTTCTGGCAGGACTTCGTGTCCAAGGGGTACTCCTCGTGCTGGGGCGACGCGCCCGACCCCACCAACAACTACACCACCTACAACGCGCGCACCTTCTTGCAGCCGCAGCTGCAGAAGGCCGCCAAGTCGACGGAAAAGGCCTCCAAGGGCGACAAGAACCCCAAGGACTTCATCATCTTCCCCAAGGCCACGTACAGCGTCGTGGCCACCACCAAGGACAACACGGGGCTGAGGAGATACACGGAAGGCATGGTTTTCCCGACGCTGAAGTTCCCATCCGACCACGGCCTCGTCGCGACAGTACTCCGCGAGCAGGTGTAAAGAGTAACGCTCATGAGACGATTAATATAGCCCTGCGTTATAGATATACGCTGGACATTTTCGAAGCCATCTATGCAGGGTTGACCTGATTTTGTTGCATTAATTCAGAAGGGCGTACATTGAGACGGAAAACCTATTTAAAAGTCCTCGCGCGGAATGTGCAATATAATGGGTAGACATCCGTTGTCATGCGCTCGCATGCCTGTTAGCGTTTTCACCGTCAATAAAGAGCTAAGTTCACACAATAGTTCATGGCTTGCTCCGATTGCTTGCTCACCTTTTCACAGGTATACAGCGCCGGCACCCTTGAGGTGCAACTAGAGGCTGTGTGGCAAAGAGCTCAACAAATACTATACGTGCAATGGCCGGGGCTATGCAGTTCTCCCGGGGGTGGACATCCGCAGGACCCGCACTATCTTACGCGAAGTCCCTTCGTGTCCACCGTGGTCTGACAAGTCACAAGAAGTCAAGATAGTATAGAGGGCGGAGGGAGGGGCGCAAGGCTTCGCTTGGCGTTTGCGAGAGCCGCCAGAATACGGACCTGTAGAGTGGGCACTCCGACTACTGGGGCGGTGTGAGGGTATACTGTACGGGTTGAGGCAGAGAGCAGGAATTTGATAGGGTTTGGTGAATTAAATAGGAAGTTGGAGCGCGAATGCGGACGGGGGCAGCCTACGACGCGCTACGCGTTCTCAAACAAAAATAAGCAGGCTAAAAGTCAGAAACTAAAAAGTAACTAAGTAAGAGTGTGCGCTGCATATGGTGCGCTGACGACGGGTGTGTGAGAGTCGGTCTTTGCGTTGTCTGTGTGTCTGTGTGCGCTTGTCTGCGTGTGTCGCCGCGACTCGTAAATTAAACGCTCCCCTCCAAAGATCTCCTCACCCCTCAGTCCTGGTAGGAGGAGTGGGGCGAACGGCGCAGAGTCTGGTATATACAATATAGACCCAGTGTTGGTGTCCCAGGGACTTATGGGACCAAGAAGCAGCGTGAGGTGTGTTCAGAGTTCAGAGTTCAGAGTTTGTTCGAGCCTAAAAACAGCAAACCGGTTAAACTGGCCCTTTGAGCCTTGTCTACCGTAGCGAGCAACGGCCAACGCCGCTATTTCCCAAACGTATAGATGCACATGCAATCCCGAAGGATCTCCCGGAGTCCTGCAGGTCGCGGCGGCTGCCCTCCCGGTCAAGGGGCCGCATGCCCACCTTCAAGTCCCCTCCCTAAGCTGCTGCAGCACAGCCCAGGGGAGGAGCGTCGTATGTAGTAGCTCTCCCTCCTAGCGCGCCCGCGCATGTGCGGTCGCCTCCTGCCCCTCCCAGGCATGCAGCTGCACCCGTCAGCACTACAGCACAGCACCGCAGCACCGGCGCCACCGCGCAGTCAACGTCCGCCTCCGACGAGCCTCCTTGAGGCTCTCAGGGCCGCGGCCGGCGCTCGATAGGGCGCCGTGCCCGTCCCCGCCGTCATAGCGTGAGGTGTAACCACAGCCACTGTGCGTGATTCTGATTGATTCAGATCAGTTCCACCGCGCACTAACCGCGCAACGGCGTCATCCGTCATGCTCATGGCAGAGGAGAGCAGGACATTGACGTGGAAAAGCACCACAGGCCGCGTGGTAGTGGCCGCCCGCCACCGTGCGTTGGCCGGCGGTCGTCTGTTAGAAGTCCGCGAGCTGGAGGGCGGGGTCGGGCCCCAGGGGCGGGCCGCTCGTCGCGACATCTCGAACAAAGGTCTGGTGCATCTGTGGTGCATCGCATCAGCTCGGCCGCTTGCGTCGTAAACGGTCCGGATCGAGTGATTGCGCGCCACCTGTGCCGCGGTGATCGAACCGAGCTGCGACGAGAGGTACTGCGGCTTGTACCAGAGCAGCCGCCCGCCGAAGCCCAGCCGGTCGCGCAGCCACGAGAGCAGCTCGCGCGTGTCGTGCTGCAGGCGGACGAGGTCGTAATCGGGCAGCGGGCCCTTGCCCCATGCGGGCGCCTGGTCTACATGCATGTGCACACGCCCAGGCACACGCTTTGCATACCGTATGCGGCGGTCAAGGTGTGTGCATGCATGTGCACGTGTATGAGCATGTGCATGTGCATGTGCATGTCATGTCATGTCATGTCATGTTACGTGGTGTATGTAGTTGTCACAGGGCGACAGGGCCGCCCCTTTCCCCCCTTTTCGGTCCCCCCCCAGCGCCGAGTTGGTACAGTCTTCGTCGCGAGAAGGCGCCGAGACGAACTGGCTAGGCAGGCGGCCGCCGGTGCAGTACCATGTCGATAACGCAGATCACCATGGCGCGCGAGGACATCACCGACCGGCACGTCCAGTCGGCCTTCTCCTACATCGTAGGTGGCTTCAGCGTTATAGGCAGCGCGGTTTACCTCAGCCTGTACCTGCCTGTTTTCTGGCGGTGGGTCGCCTTAGCAGTCGCCATCCCGCTGCTGATCTGGGCGGTGCGGGCTTGGGTCGAGAAGGCGAACAAGCCGCCGCGACGCGTGCTGATGATGCTTAGCAACCACGAGACTGGGTACGACGCTGACGAGGCCAGGGTCGCCGCCGACACCTTTGAGAATTGGAACATCCATCCCGTCTGGTGCTCGCTGCAGGGCGGCGCCGCGCCCAGCATGCGCGGGATGCTCGGCGTGGAAGGCGACGATGAGACCCTGCCGCTCGCGCGTTGCCCGGCCGCCGACTTTGTCGCGCTCTACCTCGTTGGCGGGCCGGGTGCCGCGTTCGACTGGGCGAAGAGTGCGCCGCTGCACGCGCGCGTGGCCGAGATCCTGCAGCAGGGCGGCACGGTGGGCGCGTGCGGCACCGGCGTGTCTGGGCTCTCTGAGGTCATCCAGCTGGTGAGTAACGAGAACGTGCTCTACATCACCGGTGCCAAGGTGACCAAGGAGCTCAAAGCTATGGACACCAGCACCCGCAACGTCATCGTGGGCAAGCTCGCCGAGTCGGCCAAGCTCGTGGCCACCGCCATGGCCGCCGGCTGCCCCCTCGAGGCGCCCAGCGCGCGGCTGCCGCCGCTGTCGGACGACAAGAAATCGAAGTGAGCGGGGCGCCGCGCGCGTGCGCCATACTCAGGCCATACCAAGCGCAATCAAGCCGCTCTATGTGGTGTGTACACGCTCTCGTGTTTTTGAGCCATAAAAGTAGAGCTCAGAACACCGCGGGCGGGGGGGGCGGGGCGGGGTGCACCTTTATTGGATTATATACATCGTGTTCTTTTCGTGTAGCGTTTTAACCCGCGAGATATATCGATTTTAAATTTAGTATAGGAGACTTAAATACGGCGCCGACCCCGCGCCGGCCGTCGTGCGATTACGTCTGGATTACGTTAGACATTCCCCCCCCCCGAGAATAAATATAGCGTTGCAAGTTGGGACTTTTTTTCCTAACTGCGGTTTTTTCAATGGGAATTTATTTTTGTTATGGACATATTGTTACGTGCGGGTGCGCGACATGGTGTTCTTGGTCGCGGTTGCGGTTTTGTCGTTCTAATGTCGTTCGTCGTCGCACAAAAATGGGTGATATGGAGGCGTGCGGCCGATAAAGTGGCGGCGGAGGCGGCGACGGGGCCGGAGAAGATGAAGTCGACGGCCGCCCCGTTGCTCCTCGGGGCACTCCCAAGCGAGCTCCTGGTTGTTCTGGTGGAGGATCGGGGACGCCAGCGGCAGCGCTGGCGCGATCTTGCACGAAGGGGCAGCTGAAGATGCCATGGGCGGTGGGTGCGATGGCGGCGACGAGTGCGATGAGAGGGTGAACTAGTGACGCAGGGCGCCTTGATTGACGCTGGTCAGCAAGCGCTCCTGCAGATGTAAGAGTCTAAGGCCTAAGAGATGGTCATCGCCTCCAGCGAGCGACTCCGCCGGCGCGGCTCAGTGCCCCTCTCTTTGGTGAGAGCTGGTGCCTGGTTTCGGGTCTTGGTGGGCCTCTTTGGTGAGAGATGGTGCCTGGCATTGGGCCTGGCCGTGTCGCTGTTCTAAGGAACTCAGCGACACACGCGGGGGCGTGCGAATAAAGACGCGTTTTTTTTGCAGTTTGGGGTGAATTTCAGGAAAAGGGTGCCCGCCAACACACTCGCGGACCATTCAAACCAGCGTCGTTATTCCTCACTTCTAGAGACACAATACGCAGGACAGAGGATCGGGGTGAGCTTAAGGGGCCAGATATCTAGAGCTCCGCTTTGGCCTTAAGCATATTATTCTCAGCACGGAGACGCGCCAGCTCGGCCTCCGCGCCGCCGCCGCCCATGCCTGGCATGCCCGCTCCGCCACTCAATCCCATCGACTGGGCCATTTGGCGGGCCTTGGCCACGATCTCAGGGTCTTGCAGCATCTTACCGATGTCGCCCATCCCCTCCAGGCCGCCGCTCTGCTTCATCGCCGCCATCGCCTGCTGCGCCTGAGCCTGGAACGTGGGATCAGCCATCATCTCCTTAATCTTGCGCTGCGCCTCCGGGTCCTGCATCATCTTCATCGTCTCGGCCATCACCGAGGGGTCCTTCATCGCCTGCTGCATGTTGGCCATCCCGAGCTCCGCAGAGTTAAGCTCGCCAGTCTTGTGCCGTGCCGCGTTCTCGAGCTCCCACTCCCGCGCATTGCCCGCCGGGGCCTCGCCGGAGTTTTGCTCCGCCTCCGCGTTCAGCTCCTCTCCCATCCTGGTGGCGCCATCCTTCTCCTTCTTCCGACCAAATCCAGCGTCAGCACCAGCGAGCAAGCTGAGGGTGAGGATGAAACGCAGCATACCTGCCAAGGGTGGGAGGAGGGCAAACGACGTCACGCTAGGCATGGGTGGGGAGTGATGTAGCTTCCACTAGCGGCGCGGATGGCGCGAGCAGAAATGCGTCGGCGAGGGGCGCCACACCTCGAAGTCCAGAGTTCGTGATTGCGTCGGGCGGGGTGGCACGCGAGGACGCAGCTTAGCTGCCCCCTTACTTCGTCAAATCGCGAGAGCAATTGCCAGCGCGACGGTTCTTCATGTCGGGCAGCGCTGTTGTCCCCGAGGTGGTACACGATGGGAGCGTTGAGCGCGTCGTAGACCCGGAAGAGGTCAGCTTAGCTGCTGCCACCACGTTAGCAGCACTGCCACTGCCGCATGCGCCTCTTAACCCCTGCCGTGTGGGCACACAGGTCGCGATGCAGCGGGCTGTGCAGAGCAGCCTCGCAAGCGGGAAGACCGAGCAGATCTCGCGCGACGCCGCCATGGCGAGGGCACTCACAACTTGTGAAAAAGCCTTTATGTAGCTCTCCACAGCTCTAGAGCCCCCGGCCTCTCGGTAATGCTTTGCAGCTCTGCGTTAGCTTGGGGCGCTTTCCCAACTCGCTCGGGCCGCCTAGAGGGCGATGTGCCGCCTTCCGCGTGAGCCTAAGCCAGTGATTTCACGGCACTCACCACGCAGGAGCTTAGCAGCGAGCACGCCGATATGCCGCGCGACCTGCAGCCGGAGGTGACGATGGATGGCGGCTACGAGAAGACCTTGTAGGCTTGCTTGCGAGTAGGAATGCGGCGGGGCGTGCCTCTTTTTCTCGCCCTCGAGCGCCCTCGAGATCGTCGGCATGTCACCCACGCGCCGTCACCCTCGCGTCAAGGTCCCTTTCCCCCTTAGTAGTGCGTGTGGCCCATGGTCACTACACACTAGTTGTGGATACTTTGTCACCCCTGACGCCTGAGTTTTACTATTCATGTACCTTGGTTTATTCTGAATAAACTCTAAAGCAACCGCTCCCCGCTCCCCGCTTATGGTGGCTGTCTTCCGCCTCCGCGTACCCGTAGTAGTCGGCCGCGCGCGGCCGCGCACACCGTGACACCTCCACACACAGCGCACACGAGACGCTCCTCGCTCGAATGAGCCGACGCCCTATCTCTGACTGCGGAGAGCTGCCATCGGCGCGCGCGCGGCCACGGGCTCAACCTCATCGCTCATATATCCTCTCGCTCAACGTGTCAAGCGCGCACGTGTGCGCCTGCGCGCCGTGTCCGCGTACCGTACCAATTAGTATATATATAATACACACACGCACCGTCTATACAAACTCTATTTAAACACGACACAGGCGGCAATCCTACGCTACGGTACGCGTCCTCGAGGCTGGGCCCAGGATATTCTCATGACCGCCACGACTGCACGAACTGCTTGTCCTCCATGCCGTGGAAGAGCTTGTTACTCCGGTCGAGCATCTCTTTGGCCTGCCCCACGTCTACCCGCTCGAGCTGATCCCACCGCTCGTCCTGCCGCTTGCCCGACGCCACCTCGGTGACGACCGCGTCGACTCGTCTCTCAAAGGCCACCGTGCCTTGCCGCCGCCGCTCGCGGCTCGCGTGCTCAGCCTCGGTGAGCCCCTGCTGCGTGCCTGAGTACCGAAATGTCCGCGTGGAGCGCGGGTCGCCACCCCCCTGCCCCAGCAAGCCGACGGAGTTGCGCCTCGCCGCGCCCACGTCGCCGTCAAGCACCGAACCAACGCGGCTCAGGATCTCCTGGGAGGGCCACACAGGTGGTGTAAGGGCTTGGGCTTGGGCTGAGGGCAGGGTCGGTTCGCCTTGGATAGCTCAGGCGGCAAGCCAAACTGCTGCCCGACCAGCGATGTGCTCTCCTGGTTCTCCTGCCGCTCGGCCTCGACCCTGGCGAGGCCCGCATGCCTCTCCCTCTCTCGCATGTTGCGGTGCTCGTCCGCCATCGCCGCCGATGCGTCAGAGAATTCGCCCTTGGCCTCGGCCTCTGTCTTCCTGCGGCGCAGGTGCTCGGCGTAGGCCGCCATCTCCTTCTCCATCTCGTCCTCGCAGTAGCCGCTGCTGCCGCCTCCGTGGAAGAGCGCTGCCTCCGCGACCTGCCAGTTCATTGTTGTCCGGCCAAGACGGCCCAGGCCAAGTTCGCATGTTATTAATTTAAACATCCGTCAATGGGGTGGCGTCGGAGGTGGCGATTTAAATAATATAGGAACCGGGGGCCCTAAAGTGGACCGTTTAAGCCGCGTGGGCCCATGGGGGCGCGGGGTGCACCCAACGACGGCGGAGGCCCCTCGGGTATGACCACGGTGGTATGTGTGCCACTTTATTC
>Ga0115006_10001680_pt1 | contig 14026 bp, 13 predicted proteins | sample ArcOceMetagenome_3_FD_88943 | JGI IMG/M metagenome (GOLD analysis project Ga0115006, IMG submission 88943) | Marine eukaryotic phytoplankton communities from Arctic Ocean - Arctic Ocean- Svalbard ARC20M Metagenome | ecosystem: Environmental > Aquatic > Marine > Oceanic | place: Arctic Ocean...
ATGCAGCTACAGCGTCTGGGCAGGCAAGACTTGAGCCTGGTCTCAGCTTCTGGCCAGTCGGCCAAGGACCAGCATACGCTCAGGCAGGAGATGACATCCAAGCACTCATTCAGAACACCGGTGTGCCGACAGGACTACCCAGAACTCCTTGCATAGCTTTATGCACTTCTTCAAGCTTTCCAGGTGATAGAACCATGCCATGCCCAACAACACCACCACCCTGGGGCACCAATTGGGATCATTTGCATAGGTGGCTGCCCCCAACGGCTCCACCCAGGGTCCCCAACCCATCTACACCGAGCCAGCTGCGCGACACCCTGGACGCCTTTCGGAGCGCCTGCGCTGATGAGGTGTGCGTCCTCCCAGGCCTCTATTGGGCTGATGCTGCTCTGTTCACCATGAGGAACATTGTAGAAAAGGATACGACCGAGCATTTCACCAGAATCAAGCAAATGCTCCTCCAGGTCCACCAAACCAACGACACACCATTACCGCGCGTCAGGTATTTTGCTGTCCACAGGTTGCACACACAGGTCGATGCAAACTGCAAGCGTTTCGCCCATGGCATCTTGGAGCAATACAAATGCGAGTTCACAGCAACAGTAGAAGTCGCAGATGCTGCTGAGGGCACTGCTACAGGCCCAGCACTCAAGACTGTGCAAGTGCAATTTCAACCCATGCCCAAAAAAAAGCAGCTACAATGGCATTTTGTGTAAGTTCTTGAGTCATGAGGTGGCACATCCTGCCCATGAGCAAGAGATCTTGCGCTGGCTTCCACCAGTAGAGGATCGGATTCTACATTCATCCAAGGGTCGGTCAATGTTTGCACGTGTTGATTGTGGCTAGCTTGCACAGCTCGTCTGCATACAGTGTCTAACAAGCACTGAAATTAAATTCACAAGCATAGTGCTTGCTGCCGGGAATTCTGGCCCAGTCTTCGCAAGTGTCTTTGTCTCACCAGCCACGCCCCAAAACAGAAGGAGCTTGTAAAAAGAGCCAGCATTTTGAAAAAGATAGGCATGGCCTTCAAATGCACAGTAGCCAGACTGGTAAGCAACGCAGCAATCTCTCAATATTATCACGCAACATCGACTTAAAATTGTGATACATACGATTCAGTAGCTATGCATTCAAGCAGTCATTGCAACATATGTGCTTAATTCATTAAATAACGCGAGATGCGTGGTTGAATTTTTTAAAGTTGCATCCTAGATTGTCGAATAATGGGTGAGCAGTAGGCAAATAGTGGGCAAATAATGTGGGATAGTGGGCAAATAGTGGGGTGAGCACTGTGAGGAAATAGCAGGCAAACTGTTTGGGTCAACAATGGGTGGATAGTGGGCAGCATTTAGCAAATCATTGGCGAATCATTAGCAAATTAGTGGGCAAATATATAGAATTCAATTAATTCATTTATTATTATTTGGCATTCATTCAACAGGGTGTTTCTCAATGGGTGGCCAATTAAATAGCAATTAGATGGCCAATTGGTCCATGCATTTGGCAGCAGGGGTCTTTGACAGATGGGTCCCTGAACTAACTAATTTCAGTCTATCAATTGTTAGTTAGTTCCAACAATCAATTGGTGTCTACATTCAGCAGGGAGGAATTTAGCAGTCCATCACATCGGTTGCGCCATCAGTGCAAATCAGGTAGTGTTCATTGGAGCATGAGATGATAATCACTTTTGGCTCAAGGCAGCCTATCTCAGGTCAAGTTCAAGTTGAGGCATCATGGCAATGAATGCACCGCACCACGGCAGCAGGCATAAAACTTGGAGGTTAAACAGCCCACCAAGGGGTGGTAGCAGCAGGAGCAGGGGCAACAGAGAACACGTTGTTGAGGAGGCAAGTGGCAATGACCCCGCGCAACCTTGGTACAGCATACATATAGAGCAAGATGCCTCAGGAACCATAGTAGCTTTGGTGGACACCATGGAACGAGCTCGGGGTGTTATGGGCCATGATCGATATCACCAGGCTTGCCAGTGTTTTGATCGGTCTGATCAATTGGCTTATAATGCATGTGTAGAAGCTGCTGAAGGGTTGGTAGCATTAACTGTTCCGAAAAAAAAAGTTATTGACAGCCCCCAGGGACGTTGGAAGTGGCAGTTAATCACGCTTGCTAAGCAGGCGGCAATGAGGCTTTTGTTCTTCCGTGTGGCGGGCTGGAAAAGCGGGCTAGATTCTGAGTCCTCTCTGGACACTCACTTTCTTGCTTAGGCTCAAAAGGCTTTTTGATTTCGCTGCTTGTCGTATGCATGTGTAATTGCCTGTTTGTTGCATAATTAATAATATTTCTTCATTGGGTGCCTGAAGGGCATGCGAATGCCTAGAAGGTACCCATTAGTAACTCTGAAGAGGCATAGGGAATGGACTATTAAATAGGAGCGGAACCTGTGATCAGTGAAAGAGACCCTTTTCTGGTAAGCACTGCTCATGACCCCTCTTCTTTATTAACTTTAGGTATAGGATCACAATTATTTATACAGGCATTGTTTCGTCTGATAGTTTATAACCCAATACTATACTAAAGTTGAAACCGTGTTTGCAGCGGCTTATTTAGTTGTGTCTGAAAGCCCTTGTTTATAACCAGCATTTTTTTTACGATGCTTAGGTTATGTTTAAACATTTTTATGCGTGGGAACATGTTTACTTTACATTGTGTTTTGCTAGGCAACTAAGCAAATTTAAGGAAAGGGGGATACACCAGTCAACAGCTATGACTGAGGTTGACTGCAATGTATCAAATCAGCTCATGGATATATTCCGCTACATGAAAAGAGAGATGACCAATGTTGTGGCAGAGCCTGAGGATGAACCAAGCCCATGCAAGCAATATCAAGATGCATCTGTGCAAACACATGAGGATGAGCCACATGAAGACCAACCACGAAGACAATATCAGAATTCATTTGTGCAGACAAGTGCACTCTGGTGGTGAGCTGGTATTGCTTCATCCGCAGCGATCCCTGGGGCAAGTTGAAAGGGTAGTTTTTGAATGTGTTTCGAATCCTATTTTTGTCTTTGGCACCGATTCGGGCTCCACTCAAAGTGTAACAAAGCAGTGAGCCACACGTTTGCTTTGCTTTGGACTTGTATCAGCTCAAGCAATTGCTTCAGCAATAGGTTCAAATTATCTGACCAAGTGAGCCTTTGGTTAGTGACGCTTCAGCATTGCAGCTTCACAGATCCGACTGCACAAATGCCTGCGCAACATTTTGTGTTGAGTCCACGACACTGCGAAAACGAGTGTCATGAATGGCCAACATATGAATTTGATCCCTGTGACCAATTTGGTGGTGGTCTCAAGGAGCTGCCAAAGGATGAAGTTGCACTGTTGTACTTGAGATCCAACCCAATTCAGAATCTGAATACAAGTCTAGTCTGCAAAAGCAACATGGAAGCCATGGAAAGACTAAGACAGTGGTCTTGGATCTGCAATGTGCAGCAAGCTACTCGTGCAGCAGTGTTTCTGGATGTAGGGAATGTGTTGAGCGATCTTACACACCCTCAACTCAGGAATTTGCAAAGGCACTTGACAGGTCCTGGCATGGAAGGTGTTGATGTTTACGTCTGCACACGGGGGGAACACAGGTGGATAGAGCTTCTGGAGGATAATAAGCTAAATGCATTTTGCAGTAGCGTCAAAGGTGTCATGGTCACACGCTATCTAGAGCGACATGCACATCGACATCCACAGCTGCACGTCAGTCGACCTCCTATTACCCCACTTCATTTCCTGTTCTTTGAAAATGGAGACAAGGGGGACTGTGCAGAGCTGCTAAATGTGCCAGTGCTGCTGTTCGATGACAAAGTAACAAATCTGCGTCAAGTCTTCCACAAAGGCTGCAAGGGCAGTCATGGGTTATTGATTGAGACACGCAAAAACTGGGCAGCTGAATGGCATTGGCGTACCAACACCTATGAACTTGAAACTAACAAGTGGCCAGAGTATGTGCTGGACTGGCTGGCAAACCTGCCAGGCAATTCTGGGAAAAGTAGCTCAGCAACCAGCAGTGGAGCCACTGGTCAGTGACTCTTGCAGGAAGATGAGACTAGCCGAGACCTTCGCCTGCCATGGTATGATGATGTGAGAATATGAAGAAGCCTTAGCATAAATTAACTTGAGTTTCACTTTGAGAGGCCCATAGTAGTTTGAAAACCAGGGCACCGATTCGGGCCACATTCAAAGTGCAACAGGGCACTGATTCGGGCTGCACTCAAAGTGCAAAGGTTCCCAACGCAGTCTTTACATAGATTTGATTTGTTTTTCTTCATTCTTCCCTTTATCATTAATTATTTTGTTCACCATGTTGGTTGCTTTTTTAGGGATCCTTTCTAGGAGCTTCACTTAGAGAGCATTTGAAAACAGCCCAAATAGTTTCATTCAGTAGAGAAGAAATAGCTGCTCATCGGATTGGCCAAGAGTCTCAGATTGGAAAACAAATCGCGTATGCCATTCTCACATGTGGGCCATTGCTTGAGCTGTGTAATTTCCCTTGTTCAAACGGAAGGACAATTTTGCATGTTTAAAGGGCAGTCTAAATGCGGTAAACGTGAATAGCCACTCCTGCCCCCTCAGAATAGCAGAAATAAACAAATAAACTAAGGCCCCAGGGGGGATCCATTTTATGTCTGTTTTGTTATGTTGCTTGGGTTAGCCATTTCGCAAGCTTCAAAGGAGCCTTCTTTAGTCTCGAAATCACGCAGGTAACCAGATTCAGTGCCACAAAAAACAAGAGATTGTAGTGTTTGCTTGGCTGGGATAGGCAGCTCAATTTTGTTGAAGTGAGTGTTTTAATTTAATTTTGTGACGCTGAGTCAGCCAAGCCAGCCAGCCCACCCAACCCAGCCTAGCCAGTCAACCTATTCATCCCAGCCAGCCAGCCAATCGATATCAATGTTTTACCGAATTGCTAAATAAATATTTTCGTAGATTTTAAATAGTACTGCTTCATTTGAGTAATTCCATATTCTGTATTAAAAACCAGCAATGACGCATCTGGAATGTCCTCATCGTGGGATTCAAGCTGATTTCAGTGCAGCCTTGGGATTCTAAGCTGATTTCAAAATGGAAATTCAGAGTCTCCATGGGGATGTTCAACAGTGCACTTGCCAGGAAGAGCCTTTTTGTTCCATGTGTAGATTTATCATTCATGTATCCCTGGTCCATCCAGCAGCCCTACACAGAAACCAACAAGAAAGCCTCTGGCAGTTTTTGTTGTCATAGTTATAGTATAGTATTTCTCATAGAGCCTTAAAGTAATCATAGACATTAGTTGTTTTCTGAAAGAGATCTACCCCTTACAACATTGAAAGATTGCAAGCACAGTCTTGTCACATGCAAGCCCTGCAGCCTGCTCACATGCAAGCCCTGCAGCCTGCAGGTGTGCCCAGCCTCAACCTGAGCATTGGGTTGAGCTCTTAGCTAGGGCTAGGGAAGGAGAAAAGAAGCTGAAGCCCCAGCATGGGATTTGACTAATGCACCCATTGCAGCCAGAACGGCTATGATTTAGTGCAGTCCCATTGTCTAAACATGCATCGCACCTTGTTCTCTATATATTTCCATCTTTTTTCCCTCAGTGCGATTTGTATTGACTAAAGACAGAGGCATGTTCAAAGGTTTTTTTTGCCTGTGGGGGGGCAGTCAGCTTCAAAAAGGATAATGCATAAGACCGCCAGGCTGAAACACAACCTTGTAATGGAAGCTCACAGATGCAAACATTTTTTGGGGGAGCCTGCCAAACAAGACTGTCTATCAGCTACATCCACTGTTTATTCAGTCATTATTATTGTAGAATTGAACAGCAGTGTTCCGCAGGCAAGAGGCTCGGGCACAAAGTTGCAAATCTTAGCACAAGGGTACCGATTCGGGCCACACTCAAAGAGCAATGGATAATACCCCGCTGCTGCACCAGGAGGGGCAAATAAAAGTTGTGAAAGTCATTGGCCCAGAAGGTTTTGAGAGGTGCTTGGATGTTAAGATCATGGATGATTTTGCCTCCCTTGCAACATGGGAGCTGGATGCTTTTCACCATGCCATTTATTCTACTGGCACAGAGCTTTACCGATGGCTGGATTTGTCTGGTTCGCGTGGGCACAGTGGCGTCATGAAAGTACAACGCGCTCTGCCTGCAAGTAGCAGCTTTGTTTGTGGAGTTGCAAGCAGGGTGCTTCCATTTGAAAGCCCCGTAATTTCTGGGCCACTGCAGTGAGGCCAGAATCAAGGAATCAAGGGGTTCAAGGTAGGTGGGGATTCCAATGGGCATAGGTGTTGACAACTGATAAGGTTTTTGTTTCTTCTCCAGCTTGCAAGTGAGGTTTTGCCGAACAGATTTGTCCACAATTGCAAGCGCAGCTTGTGCCATGTCAGAAGCGCGATTATGAAATGCACAGATTGGCCCTTGGTACCCAGGAGCAGCAAGGAGTGCAGCGAACAATGGTCACAGTGCCTTTTCTGCTGTGCTACATACTTCGTACCGCCAAGTGCCTCAATGCAGTACAAAAGCAGAAAGCTTTCAACCTGTTGAGAGTGCTAGCATCAGTGACCAAGCAGGCCCACAAGGCTGACCAAGAGTCTGTCCCATGGCAGCCAATGGCAACAAAGAATTCGTTGAGCCAGATTCCACAACTCTCTAAACTATGGGCTGACGACGTCGTGGACCTGTCAGCTCAAGACATCCAATTTGAATACAGCTGGCCAGCGCAGCTTTGGGTGTTAGCAAAAGCACTTGCACATCCCACGGTAAGGGCAAAGGACGGAAGCAAGTGGCCAAATTTTCACGGAAAAGGGTCACCTATCTTGGAAGGTGCACAGATGGCAAAGGGCCAGCTTATAGCACAAGACATCATTTATCAAGTATCCAACTGCTTGGATACCTGGGCCACTGGGCAGAGGATGGCATCAATCCAGGAGATTGTAGCAGCAAGGACACAAGCAAGAAAAAGAAAGAGGGCAATGAGCTTGATTGTGCCAGCCTTGCTGAACAAATCGAAGCAACCAAAGCTTTGTGCACAAGAGCAAAGCCTAGCTGCAAAGTGCCAGATACATGAACTAGACAACAAGATGAGAGGAAATTTGCTGCATGCGCAAGCGGTAAAGCGACAGCTGCTTGGCTTAGACTTTTGCCAGCTGCGCTTAAAACCTTGTTTTCCTCGGTTCGAATTCCATTGTTCAATGCCACAGGGCCTGTGTTGCATGGAAAAGCCTTCCCAGCGTAAGGTTCTCAACCACACATTGCGCAGAACTGTGTCTGGACAGTGGTCGCTTCGGTGGCAAAGACACTGAGATTGCTATAATCTGGAGCTCAGAGATTGGAGTGGCTGCATTTTGTGTGCCTTGCGTCAGCAGAGAGCTCCGTTGGAGAAAAGAGGACATAGGAGAACAAGTGTCACAGCAAAACTTGCAGGCGACTCATCTTTCCACAGCAGAGGTTTTATGATTGATTTGAATTTCAAGATTCATCAATACTACCTCTCTTAGCAAACAAGCACAATTCTTCTGGGCATCATAAGCTTGACCCCTCTGCATCCAAGGACTTCAAGAAGAGTGGCTTCCAGACCAAGCGAGGCATGAAAGCCTACGACACCTTGCAGGTCATCAATCACATCTTGGCGTGCAATTTGGGATCATCTTTGATGCGCTACGCACTTTCAGCTATGCCGCTTTGTCCTGCAGGCCATGTTCGTATCTGGCAAGATGGGAAATGGGTTCGAGCCTTCTTGTCTGTTTCATCAATGACTGTTTTTGCCTTGCCGAAAGCAACTAGTAGTACAGTATTAGTAAGTAAGTTAATTAAATAGTAGATTATAATTAATATTATATATTCTTGAATATGATATAATAATAAGAATATAAATAACTTTGAGAGGCGCAGAGCAATCTTGCAGCCAGAACAATCCCATGGGCTAGTAAGTCAAGCAGCATGTTGCAAGAAATCTACAAAATACAAAATACAAGTGTTTTGAATCAGACCAATCACAACTCAAATGGTTCATTTCAAGCAACACTGAGGTGTGCCACTTATGGGGGGCAAGAGTTCGCTTTCCTCCGAGCAGGAGCTTCCACAGCAATATTTGATTGCCCTTGAAAAAGGCACTCTCCTGGAAGAGCTTAACGAGCTCTTTCTTTGCATGGATAAGGCTTCCTGGAATGTTGCAGCTTCCCAACTCTGCCTGGAGCCAGGACACCTGACATTCCATGCTGAAATGCAGGATTCAAATGGGATAGATGGCCCTGGGCTTGATGCAGCGAGAACTTCGAACAACGCAAACAACAAACAAAGAATGTGTTCAAGCTGAGTCACATATGGCAAGACAATGAACGCATACATGCATACTTGCATACAGTCCTTCACATGCAAATGTTTTTTGGAAGCCTTGACAGCCATTGTATTCTTGGGTTGTTTGCAGAAGGGCCTGCAGAAGCAATGAGTGCATGAACATTGACACTCACTGAAAGGCCTATCTGAAGAGTGTTCACAGCCAAAGTTTCATTGTTGTACCCTTTGACTGTCAATGATGAGTCTAATAACTGTGTTGTGCGATTTGCTAAATGCGTGCATCATAATATTATTTATTTTAATTCCTGTTATATATTTTTAATGTCCTGCACTTTTCCATCTCAAGCATGAATTTATTTAATTGAATTCCAACCATTGACTGTTGAATGTTTGGAGCCAAGCCTTCTTGAGTTTCATGTCCCGTTGTTCCCTTTTAAATTCAAAGATCCCATTTTAGAGAACACCTGCAGCCATTTTTTTATTTTCAAACCCTTTCCCTCTCCAAAAGCCCTTAGGGTTTCCTTGATATTTCCTAGCTCTCTTTTTTTTTTGTTGATGGGCTGAGCACCAGCAGCAGGAGGAATGTCAATGATGGGTGATACTCGTTTCGACACCTACCACGAATCATGGAACTCCTTCAAACGCGCAGCCAGAGCTGCCCCAGGCAGAATTTGGGATTCAATGATGACAATGCACCTTGGCTTGTCTTCATGGCTTGCTTCATTTTTTTCCTCAGGGGTTGCTAAACAAACAGTTTTGATGCATTTTGGCATTGACACAGGCCTCATCCCCAAAGAGTCCCATTGCTTGGGGAGGACTCTCATATTTTGTTTGGTTCTTCCAAGGAACATTGGCACTAATGCAGGCCTCATAGATCTCCAAGCAACCCATGGCAGCCTATGTAGAAAAAGAACAAGCAGTTGTCCTCAGCAATTGCAAGCCCAGGTTCATGCCCTACAATTGCAGGCATCACATTTTTGCCCGCGGGGCTATTGGTGAGAAAGCGAAAGAGATACAAGAAGAGTTTGCACGCATGCACCCTTACCCACCAGATGACTTTATAGATAAGTTGGGAGCCGTTTCTTCTGACTCGCGCGTTCAGTGCCCGATTTGGATGGAAGAAACCCTTGATCTGTACAACAGCCAGCTGAATGGGAACAAGAAGTGGCAACAAAGGGGCCCTGTGTACAGAATGAATGCGCTGCTCTCACTTCCATTGCTGCTTTTCATTTCTTCTTTTTTTTAGTGGAGTAGCCAAAGTAAGTGTGTTGTATTTTTCAAGCAGGTTCACGCGCAAGCACTTGGCAGGTGGTACTCCGTGATACCTGCAGCCCTTCACAAAGATGATGTGTTTCACGCCTGGCGTATATGGCTGCGGTGGATGCATAAAGCATCAACCTCCAACAAGTATAGCCCCGGTTCAATACGTTTGCGCAATGCTGCAGCAGAGTGCCTGTGGCAAGAGGAGGAGCATAAACGCAATGACACTTCTGGCACCGCCAACGGGCCAGATGGCAAAATCGAGCAAGACACAAAAGATGAGCACAAGGGACGCATGCAGGAGCTGAAGAAAGCAGCAGGCAACTCGCTGCAAATGTCTGCACTCCTGACCCACAACTGGAATTTTTTCAACATGCGTGTTGTTCTCCTTTTTGGCGTCAGTCTCTGGCATGAACAAGCCCACAAGGCGCAGAACAAATGCACACCAGAAGCTCAGCCCCGAATTGTTTTCTTTCTCCTGTTGGACTGTCCGAGGTTTCCAAGGTTCCAGGTTTGTCCAGGGTTCTAGGGCTTGAGGGTTGCAGTGTTCCTGGGCTTGTAGGTGCGAATCATGAGTATTCAAGCAAGAATAATGAGGGCTTTGGGAAGACACCATCTGAGTGGTTTTGGGAAGACACCCAACACTGCTAGGGGGCAGGCGCCAGAGCATGTCCCAATCCAATGCCCCCTACATTTCACGAATAAGTTTCCTTACTTATTAGTATTATTCCCACTGACTGTAGCAATGAAGGTGGCCATCTTTCTTTCTCCGTGAAGCCACCTGCCAGCCAAGGAAGGCGACCTGAAGCACTCCATTGCTCTTTCTACCAATTGTGGCGAAACTTTCCTGCGACAGATTTGGAAGGAGAAGCTTTGCGACGTGCCTAGGTCTTTTATCTCCTGATAAACAATCAAATTGTGCAAGAAAACAAGCAGCAATTACTCACAACAGACCCCCAAGCAGCAAGAATTCACAACAAACTTGCTTCAAAGATGACCCCCTGACTGTTTTCCTTCATGTTCGGGACCTCCTTTAAGCATGAGAGCTGTTATGGCATTCATTTGAATTCTGTTTGGCTGCATTTGCATCACGAGCAAATTGATTGTTTATTCAATTTGTGCAGAGCTGCCACTGGGAGAAAATGGACTGGGAGCAGCAAGTGTCTAGAGGGGCTCAAACAGCGAGTGAGGCTACAGAGCTTGCCAGATGCGGTGTGCAGACTGCCAATGGGCCATTAGCGCAGGATTTTTCACCAGAGATGGGTGAGTTCAATGGGATGACATTGCCAGGTGTTGCGAGCTCTGCGATTCCACATCGGATCATGGGGTTTCTGTTGCATCTGACCGAAGCCCGCATATGGGATTACGCATGGCGGTGCTGGTCCTATCCAGATGCATTTGCTGCTTTGCTGCACCCAGACAGCTGCATTGCTGCAGAAGCTATGAGGAAAGCTAAGCTGACATGGGAACTTACAACCACCGTGGAGTCTTCACGAAATATAATGCCATCCTTGTTCCAACTGCGGGAGAAGATTTATTGGCTCAGTTGGCCAGTGCTGGGCTCAGTCAGTTCAAAGCATATCATTGTAATGACAGGAACTATCTCAAAGGTTTTGCTCAGCAAAATGCTAGAAGGCAGTTTTGGGAATTCTTGGAATTGAAATTGCAACCTTTTTGTTGTTGTACTGCAGAGAGGAAAACAAAAACCAATGTTGCTAGTGTGTTCCACAGAGCCCATGTGAGGCAAACCAGTTGAGGTTTCGTCTCTTGGCCCACACAGGCTTTAAAATGAATGAGACATTGTTGCAATACTTTTACAGGTTGTTTCTTCGCATTGGTGACACTGTTGCATGGCATAGCTTTGTCTATACTTCTGTTCATTCTTCTTGCTACGCATTATTTGGCTCGCAATGATCAACCATTTGGTTAGAGCAGTGCCACGGTGCTGCCTTAAGCAATCCTAGGCAATTGTCGAGAACGCCAACAAGCATGCCCGCCGACAAGAGCATAAAGGAGCTTCAAATGAAACCAAGACTGCAAGTGTCATGCATGCTGTGCGCACTGGTGATAAGAATCCAATTGCAGCCCGAGGCATCAAGGAGATACAGACACCCCTGTCGAGCTGGTGCACAGAGAAAACCCGAGCATCTGATTGGGCAAACTACATCAACCCCAAGAAAACACCTGCCCCTCAAAAGGCAGATGAAGTGCTGAAGTCCCGTAAGGTTTACGGCTCAGGCTCCGCCCAGAAGAAAAGAGATTCACTTGCTGCCTTTCAAGCATTACGTCTTGTGATGCAGATGGACTGCCCACCAATTGCAGCCAAACAAACATGGAAATGCAGTCTTTTCGCGCCACAAGCCTTGCTCATCAAAGCCCAAAGTGACCAAGAAGTCCAAGAAGCTTATCTCCTCTTGGCAGTTGCTGCAGATTGCTGCCGTGTTTGTAAGGTTCTGCAGGTCCCATCCATGGTTCCAAGCAGGTTCTTGCTGGACTTGAGCTCAGAGTGGGAGTGGCTCACAATTGTCAACTTGCAAATTTGGGAAGTGCAGCCTTACCAGTGGGCAATAAACGAATCTCATCCGGAAAAGCATGGCTTCTTCTGCATGATTTCCATTGTCCAGTCACTGCCCGCTGATGCCGCGGTCTTGTGCCGTGCAAAGAGCCCAGTGCCTACAGCATCACGTTCAGCAGTGGCGAAAGATGCTATGCCAAGTGGGACTGCAGGGGCACAGGATGGCAAACACGCAGAAGAGCAACTCATTAACACCAGACTGGAGAATTTGCCGGAGGAAGATGCAAAGTGGTGGAAGACAGCATGGTATCAGACCCAAGCAGCACTCGATCAACGTGAAAAGAAAGTCAAGCAAAAAGCGTTGCAAAAAAAGGCTGCAGAAGAAGCAAATGTGGAGTGGAGCAGCGATGATGGCTCAGACATTAGCTTTCAGGAGAACGACTGCCCAGACGAAGTGGATGACCTTTTCTTCGCTGCAGTTGACGAAATCGATGCCAAGGATTTTCCGCAAGATGATGCTAGGAGGCTGAAAGGAGCTGTTGCAACAGCCCGTCGTGAAAAAGTAAAAGTTGCTCGGGCTCTTAAACAAAATAAGAGCCAGACAGAAAAGAAGGCACTGAAACAGGCCACCAAAGCAGGCACCGAAACAGGCCCAGTAGTTTTGGATGCTGCAGCCAAGGCAAAGTTTGAATCCGGCAGCAGATACCCTTGGGTGAGGAAGTTCGTGCCAGACGCTCCAGATGTAATCGGAGCCCTGTTTAATCATGTCCTACATAAGACAGATGGAACCACTTCATGGACAGCCAGATTTGCACAAACGTGGGCCCCGACAGGCAAAAAAGGGTTACAACACGATGCAGAGGTGAAAAAAACACATACTCGTTTAGTAGGTGGTGCCAGGGGACTTACTGAACACCAGTGCTTTCAGGAGTGTCTGGAGTGGCTATGGCTAAAACAGCAATTACTTGATCCTGATTGCTCGGTGCCTGAGTTTGTCCAGCGTGAGCTTGCAGTGTGTTCAAAATGTTCAGCAAAACAGCCTTGCGACCGTCTGGCCACCTTGGCTGCAGCCACCGACGCTGACAGTCAGCTGCCAGTAGTCAAGTCCTCGCTGAAGAGATCTGCAGAACATATTTGCTCAGCTCATGGCAAGGCCTTGAAGACAAAGACTTCTAAGGCTCCACCTGCAGATCCTGCAGCAGCAGAAGCTTGCTCATTCTGTGGTGGTTTTCACAAACTGTGTCCTTTCCTATCACATCGCCAATTGAGCGAAGAAATTATTCAGACACTCATTGCTGCCATGTCTGCAATGTATTTCAACCAGGGCTACAAAAAAGCAGAAGCATTAAGGCCGTCATCCACCAGCAAAGGTTTTGACGAATGGTTTGTTCCAACTGATGGCAACTGCCTGTTTGCTGCGCTGGCAATGGGTTTTCAGTGACGCTTGGCTTTGTTATGTTTCCGCTTCCTGAGATGAACAGGACCTATGGCAAGAGTCCTCTTTTGGGATATCTCGGCATTAAGCTGGGATATCTTTGGCTGGCTTGTGGACTCCCAAAGGCCCTAATTTTTACAATGCCAATATTGATTAAATTATAAATAAATTCAATATTAACCTCACTACCAAAATATTGCAGATGTTGCCATGGCGATTGCAAGCCCACTTACTGACTTATGGGCAGGCGAGAGGGTCGTTGTCCATTGGTCCATGCGCACTTTCTATACGTATGTAAATTTGTTTCAAGGATTGTCACCCTGCACCAGGCATTTTTCACTGATGACTCTTGGTGTTTCCCAACAGCTTTTAGTTCGCTACATCATTCGTTGGTCCATTTCCAAGTTTTATTTTTTGAAAGGATCTTTGAAAGGATAGGAATAATTTAACAGAAATATTTTAAAGGATAGGGTGTTTTCTAACATGAAACCATTCATTCTGGGTTCGGGTGTCAGGTGTCAGGTTGCGGGTG
>Ga0115006_10001681_pt1 | contig 14025 bp, 16 predicted proteins | sample ArcOceMetagenome_3_FD_88943 | JGI IMG/M metagenome (GOLD analysis project Ga0115006, IMG submission 88943) | Marine eukaryotic phytoplankton communities from Arctic Ocean - Arctic Ocean- Svalbard ARC20M Metagenome | ecosystem: Environmental > Aquatic > Marine > Oceanic | place: Arctic Ocean...
AAAACGCGAGTACTTGGTACATCTCTGGTACTAACGGCTGGAGCCGAATTCTGGGGGGGCGTGTCAGAGCTAATCGAAGTCGCAGAGAGTGCAGGTCAAAAAATGAACTCTGTGTATCTGCTTCTCCTCTCCCTGTTTACGGCTAGCGCCGTAGAATACACGATTGATCATGCGATTGTGACACCCTTGATGTCGTCCCCCCAGTTTTCCCCTCGTGCTTACAAGGAGCCATTAACCGGTGCCACAACGAGCGCGCTCGAGACGGCAATCCCTGTAGTTGTGAGTCCTCTTCCCCTCCTTGCCTCATTGACCCTCGATCCTCACCCATTCTCCCCCTTACCACAGATTTTCCCCCTTGCGGAGGCCACAGTAGACACCTCCACATGGTATTACACAGTCAAGGTTAGCTCGACAAACCCAGACTCCTCCTACACAATTACCTCGATTCCTTTCTGCAATCTTCTTCTTCCCGCGTCTTCGGTATCCAAGGTTGTCAAGGAGACTATTGTGATGACACCCAATTTGGTCGGTGAGCCCCTCTCTGCGACCCTCAGGGTGACCAACAAGAAGACGAGCAGTAAGGGGAGTTCATTGTGCGGTGTTGTGGACTCTTCCGTCTTGAAGGAGAAGTTTATATCGACCCTTCAGACCTCTTTTGATATTGATCTCGGTGACAAGGCTGATTCCATCCCCCTAAAGGTGCAGGTGAGATTGAGCCACGGACTGCTGATGTGATTTGGATCTACAGCTTTATCTAACGCAATCTGTGTGCTCGTCGTCTCGCTTCCCTCGTATTTTGTAGAACCCCCCCCCTCTGGGTCTTCAGATTCTCCCCCGCCCCAAGGGCGATACCACTTTCAAGGTGAGGCAAAGGCAAAGGCTGGAGCGGAGCGACGAGATCATACTGTATACTGTCTGGATAGCGCCATAACTAACAACCTTCCGCCCATACATCGCTCGTCACCACCCCGCAGACCATGGGTAAGGATCCCACAGCGGAGAAAAAACAACAGTCCCAGTCTTTCCTCGGGAAGGTAAGATTGAACGAGGAGTGTAGCGACAGCAGCAGCATCAAACTGTGTGACTACGCGCTCCTCCCTTGTACTGCATACCACAATATCTAACAACCTTCCACTCGTCGCTTCGCTCCTTGCCTCACTCCTCGCCTCAACCCACCCCTCATCGCAGTATTGGTGGGTCATATTACCTCTCGCTGTTATGACTCTCACGGCCCCGTCCGAGGAGCCCGCCAAGGGGAAATGATAATGTAAAAGTAAATAAGTCCAAAAATGATGCAATATGACACACAACACACCTCCACTTTACAAATCTCCCATAAACTCCTCCTTTTCGGCTGCATTATTGGCGTCCTCGTAAATCCTCTCCACGAGGACCTTCTTGTTCCCTCCAAGTGGCAGCCCCTTGGACCTGAGGTACACCTTGAGCTTGTCGACAGTAATTTCCTGTACCGTTCGGCTGTCAAGCCTAAGTTGCCAGTCCACCCCGCTGTCGTCCTCGGGAAGCACCTTTGGTTTCTTCTCTTTCGGGGCGCCTCCTGCGGATTTCCTCTTCTTCTCCACCTCAATATGCTCCGGAAGGAGTTCAGTGAATTCTTCGATTTCAGAACTTGCGCTAGCCATGATTGAGTCGACCGGCACCTCGAGGTCATTCTCCTCTTCCTCCCTGCAGTTGATGGCCACCGACTCAAGGTACCTCCAAAACTTGCTGAGGCTGGGGTTCCTGAAGCTGCGTTGAGCAAAACGACGAGCGGAAGGTTGTTAGTTCTAGTTGTAGGAGGCATATTACTTTTGCTGTCGCTTGGCCGTCCTTCGCTCCAGCCCTGACCTGTAGCCCCACTCGATTCCACTAATGTCCATCGCCTCGAACATCCCAACCGCAGCCTCAACCTGCACCCCATTTGCCTTGTATTCAGGAACAGGGGGGGGAATCCTTAAATCGTCCTCAAAGGGAAGCCAGATGCAAGTAAGGCCCCCGTTATCGACAGCTGTTAGCGCAGCGAACCTTTGCACCCCCGGGTGCCGAACCAGAATCCTTGCCAGCGCATAAACACCCTTCCTCTTCATGCCGTCCCATAGCGCTTGGAACGCGGAAACGTTGATTGCGTCCGCCTTGGACGCCGTCCTCTTGGCCGAGACGAAAGGGTGTATGTGGAAGGAGGTGTCGACCCTCATTTCGGGCCTCAAAGTGCTCAGCGGCTTGAATCCAACGATGACCCCTCCCGCTTCCTTTCCGCTCGACTTCTCCTTGATCTTTTGTATGTCATTTGGCGTTACCTTAACCTTGGACGACCCGAGGGACATGTAAGTTTCCACAGACTTTGAGGGCAGGATCTCCCCCGTTACCATGTCAAGGTGATGGCTCACGGCTTTCACGGGTTGGTTTGACCGAGCGTCAACGAAGACGCTTGCAGGTCTCCCTCTCTTCACGACCAGCTTATAAACTTCGACCCTTATCTTACCCCCCGTAGGGATGGAGAGGTCGAGGATGGACAATCTCCTAGCCTTATTAATCAGCGTCCTCAGGGCAGGAAGCACCTCCTCCGGGTCAGACGCAGCCTGGGATGAAAGGTGGTTAGTTATGTAGGAAGGCAGTACAATGCATTTGCTGTCGCTTCGCTCCAGCCTTCCGCTTGGCCTCACCTCATCGTCGATGGCTGTCAACCCCCCTATCCTCTCCCACCAACTCCCGTCCCCCTCGCCAAAGTACAACACGTGATATTCCACCCCGTTCTCTTCCCCGTCCCTGCAGGCCATGACAATTTCGTCAGTTCCCTCCTGCTGGTCCGTGATTATCCAAACGGACTTCTCATCTGCAGCCTGTGTGCTCGAAGGCTTCTTGATGTTTTTATTCGCCAACGGCGACAGCATCCCCAGCGATTTCATGAGGGCCGCACGAAGGGGAGAGAACGAGGTCCCTATCCTGGCAGCAGCCATCGAAGTCTCATTTGACTTGGGTTTAGGCAAAGGTGGGGGCTTCCGTATCAGCTCAGCAACCGCCTTAACATCCTCCGCACACACAGGATTGAACTTCTTCAAGATGTCGGTCCCACCCCCGTGATAACCCAGAGCTCCAATGCAGCTCCTTGCACTGCCCCTCCCTGTGGAAGCATTGAAGCTCACAGTCTTGAGCAATGACAGGAGCACCTGAAGTGCAGGCGCATACACCGCCGCACTCGTCAAATCAATCAAGAGGAGAATATGGGAGGCGCTAGAGTACGCAGCAGGCTGCTCAGCCTTGATCTCCAGGTTGGCGGCAGGAGCCACAGTTAGAGAGTCAGTTTCAGCTCTTATCTGTTGAAATGTTGCAGCCATCTTAGTTGACGAGATATCTTCTTGAGTAGTTTGTTCAATCTGTGCACCGACAGGCACACTAAAGTCGAAAATGAGAGAGAAAACACAATCAGAATGTGAAAGGGTCGAGGGTTAGCAAAAAAAGTGACATCTGATATGTCTTGGAAGACCAAATATGGAGGTAAAGGGACACATATAGGCCAGAAAGTCCGAATCATAACTTACTTTACCGCCCAGCTAGGTAGGGAATTATCCATGATTGCGAACGAGAATTTTGCAGGAAATCGGTTTGTATCGATCGACCCCATTCTATCGACGACATCGACCGCAAAACAACAGGCTGACGTGTGCTGTCCCCGCCCCCCAACAATTGCCCGCCACCAACCTTCCACCCAAGTTCCCCTCCTCCGGAAGGGCGCAGTTTGGGGCACTTTCGTGGTCACCACAGCGCTTGTCTAAAGGCCATCTTTTCCCTTTCTATTAGTATAGGCTCGACCTGAAATAAAAAAATCGGGGATAAAGGCCGTATAATCCATTGTCAATTTGAACTCCAGTGCTGTTGCATGCCAAAACCAGTAGTCTCCCCTTTCAGACGTTTTCAACCTCCTTTCTCAATCCTCCCCCAATCTACCTTTCCCGTACACTCCCTTGGCATCTATTTTGGATCTCCCTATGGCTACCTATGAACCTCCCCCATTGTTTGACCAGGCCTCCGAGGGTGATGAGGCCCCCCCCCCACCTCAGCGCGACAAGATTTTGCGTTGGGGCAAGGTTGAATGCGACACTTACGCACCTGCTACTCGCCATGGCCACTGCAGTGCGATAATAGGCTCAAATATGTATGTTATTGCAGGTATGGAGACAAACAATCGGACCAATTCTGTTGCTGTGTTTAATTTAGAGACCAAGCGGTGGTCTCTCCCGCTCTGCGATGGGACCGGAAGGGATATTAAAGACGGTGGCAAGTTTCCCGAGGGGCCCGAGGATTCCTCTCCCCCTTCTCCTCAGCTTCTCCCCCCACCCAGAATGCATGCTGGATTTTTCATTTGGGGTCCAAGCATTTACATTCACGGCGGAGAGGGAGCAATGCTTGCACCTTCGAGTGCCGAACAGGGCGACGACGAACACTACCTTCCAGAGGGAACGGACGATTTGAACGCTAGCTTTTTCAAGAAGAAGAGCTTTGTCGAGAAGGTGAGCACCAAGTGTTAAGCACAAACGGCAAACAACCAGCCTCCCTCCATCCCTAACTCCTCCCTTCCCCCATCAGGTCGTACTCTCTGATTCCCGCCCCCCTAGGACCTGCCTCGATGACTGCTGGTGCCTCGACACTTCTTCCCACCCCTTAACTTGGAAGAATGTTCCTTCCAAGCTCTCCCCCTTACCCCGAAAGTCTCATACTACGTCCGTCGCTTCTCACGACGGTAATGCTTGCGTGGTTCTTTTTGGAGGAGCTCCTAGCGGAAAGAAGGACCCATCGAATGCCTTATATTGGGTCAGGTGAGATAGGACGAGGACTGAAGGAAGGGAGGAGCGAAGCGACGACTGTTATACTGCTACAGCACTATATCTAACAATATTTTACTCGTCGCTTCGCTCCTCGACCCGCTCTTCGCTTCGCTCATCGTAGAATCGCTGACCTTGAGGGAACGGAGGGGGGTAGCATGGGAACCAAGGGCAGTAGAATGGCCTTCTGGAACCGTGCCGCTGCCAAGGGTGACCCCCCCCGGCCTCGATACGGCCACACTGCTACTCGCATCTCCAACAACCAGCTGGCCATCTTTGGCGGAGCGGCCGGTGACGGGGAGCTGCTCAACGACCTCGCCATCCTCGACACTGAGACTTTCGTGTGGACTATTATAGGGAGCTGGATCGGGAAGGAACCCGCTCCACGTTTTGGCCACTCTGCCGCCGCAGGTGCTAGCTTCTCTACCAGGCTTGAGGAAAATGACTTTGTCAACGGCGACAGCGAGAGCAGCTGTTTGATTGTCTTTGGGGGTGCCTGCCTATCTTCAAACACTAGGGACGACGAAAAATCGAAGCGCAGGTTCAAGAGGACTCGGCGAAGAGAGGGACATGTTGTCTACTCCCACGAGATCAACGCATTCGACTTTGCATCTAGGGAGTGGAAACAAATTAAGACCGGGGTTACCCACCCCAGCGCTAGGTACGACTGCACACTGACAATAAGCAGTGAACACGGGTCTGCCGCGCTTTTAGGCTCCCCCGACCCAGAGGCTGTAACCCTCACTGGTGCCAACCTCAATCCAAATATAGAGAGGGACGGAGGACGCTACGCCGTCATGCACGGAGGCTTCAATTCTGTCAGCCTACCCAGTGATTGCTGGGCCCTCAGTTTGGAGTGGGAAAACCAGGGCTGCGGCGGAGACGATCCCGCAGAGTTTGAACTACGGGGGGGCGACTTCCTTTCTCTCGTCAACGAAGGAAACAACCGCAACCTCTTCAATTCCGCCTCCTCGCCAACTCTCGTACGTGACCCCTCAGCGCTTTCCTTTGCGTCCTCTAACGCATCAACTCAGGTCAGGTTTGCCTCAGACACAAAGACTCCCCAGCTTTCGCACTCTGCCTCTGCCAATGACATCCTCTCAGCCATGGGGGTCGATGTCGAGTCCATCGAAAAGGCCCTTACGAACTTCAAGAGAGAGAAAATTATCTCGTCCAAGGAGGCTGCTGTCGAGAGACAGGAGCGAATTCGTCTCGAGGAAATAATTGAAAGTTTGAGGGAGCAAGTTCAAAAGTTGGAAGCTGACAGAGAGAGGATCTTGGGCGAGATGGGCGAGGAGGGCAAGGAGCTGCGAGCAAAAATAAAAGCGCACCAGGTCAAGATAGAAGGTGAGCGGGCGTGGTTGGGGGGGGGTGCAGTCGTTTGAGGCGCAATCCTACAATATCTCAACTCACCCTCCTCTGACCTGAACTTTCCTAACGCAGAGTTGAAGGTGCAAATAAAGGAGCAGCAGGACCTCATGCTCCGTATGGACATGTCACGGATCCAGCAGGTAGGCATTTTGCGACATGCAAAGGGAGCCAAGGAGGAAATGATGATGGATTTTGCCCAGCCCACTGTCATTGAGCACGAACTTGTGAGAATCAAGCACGACACCGAAGTCACCTGCCAGGTAGACATAAAAGAGCTCGATGGCGGGGACGATATCACCTTGATGGACATTACCAAGGCCAAAGATGAGAAGAAGGACGAGCAGAGGAAGGAAGAACTGGACGAGTGGGTTAAATCCAAGAAGCTTTACGACACAGATGACGTGCAAATTGTGGACTCTACGGAAGACAAGAAGCTGGCCCCAAACGACGAAATAATCAGGGATTCTCCGAGGAAGACTAACACTGCCCGGATCAGTGGAAGGGGACAGCTGAGTGAGAATAATTGAGCCAAATGAGGTTGGAATAGGAATGGGAGTCACACAGTTCATCGGAGCCGGAGAGGGAGCAACCAAGTGTGGAATTTCTAGCGCCCCTGCCGCCGCCGCCACATTATCCACCTCCACCGCCGCTGCACCTGGGGTTGCCTCAGTTAAGAAGGGGTCAGATGCACCTCCAACACCACAGCAGTCCAGGCCAAGTAGCAGCGAAGACACAGCTAGGCTCACCGTGGTACCAAAGTACGGAGAGAGTAGCGACAAAGAGGCACACACTAGCAGGGAGGGTACAAGTGGGGGAGGAGACGCTGACGAAAACAGCAACGAAAACTCCAACCCCACTCCCAGCATATCTTCGAACCCATTCTCCGATGCTTTCTCCAACGTTCCTGAGATGGCTGCCACGGCACCACCGGAGCAGATTCTAGACACAACACGCACGGGGATCAGCGAAATGTCCGACAACATCAACAACCCTGGCTGGACCTTTGGAATTATTAGGGAGTGGAAGAGGACGAAGCTCAGGGATGCCGCTGCAGAGTTATGCCAGTCATTCGTCCGCATGGTCGTCGTGGCACCACTCAAGGTCGAGAGGAGAAAGAAGGAAATGCTTGAGGAGGAGGATAAGATGAAGGAGATTGAGGCGAAGGAAGAGGACGAAATAGACCACGAGTTCAACGAGCTCGTGGACGAGAATACCCGCCTTGGCGAGCAGAATATTAGCATGACCTACGAGCTCGAGAGAATGAAGAAGCAGCTGGAGGAGATGAAGAATACTGCTCGGGCTCAGGAGGATGAAGACAAACACCATGGGGAACACAAGGAAAAAAAGTAATTTTTTCCTCAAAAAGACGCGCTGTTTTCGTTGGATGCATGTGTCTAGCCGCTCAGTCGTCGCCCCCAAGGAGCTGCTGCATGTGCTCCTCCAATTTCTCCGGTTCCCCCGGGTTCAACCAGACCGCTCTAACGCCCTCTCTAAGTGCAACCTTGATGTTATTCGCGTCGTCGTCCAACAGTAGTGTCGAGGCTCGGGTGATGGTGGAGTTGGGCGACATTGAAACTGCGATGAGCGGAGGAGGGTGAGGAGCGAAGGATGGCGAGGGAGTGAAGTGACGAGCAAAGCAATATCAAAATGGATCAGGGCGCATTTGGCTCGTCGTTCAATCTCACCTAGCTCCTCAACTGCAGATGCCAGGTGGGACTGCTTCCCATCCTGACTCCCTCTACCCTCGTAACTCCACGTCCGATCGCCGCCCCTGATGACAATCCTGTCCCCCGCCTCACCCCAAACCTCCCTACACACATCCCTAACGACGCTCGTTTGAGGACTGAACGTCACGATTGCAACGTGCATATCAGGGGACGCCAAAGTCTCCTCAACAAGCTTCCTGAACTGAGGCCTAACATGAGCGCACAGATCCTCGATCGTTCCCAACCAATTTCCCGACGTGTGAATGTCCAGGATCGTCAGGTCAAAGTCGCAGGCCAAAAAGTTCACCCCAGCTGACTTTAGGAGCTCCAACGATGAAGCCGCTGAAGCCCCCGACATTGTCTAACAAACCACTATTTTTGGAACGAGGGTCAAAAAATTCGAACATTAATACAAATTCATCAAATAAACATATTCAAACAAACACAAGGGAGCCAAAACACCCACCCCACGCGGGCCCGCCCAATCAGTGGATTGTGTTTTTGCTCACCTGGACGTTTCCTCAACTTTTAGTTGTATCGAAGGGACAGAGAGATTCACTAAACAGCAATAAAATGTATGCCTGGGGACCCGTGTCAACGTTTTCGTTTCAAAAACCACTGTATGTTCAGCCATCCCAGAAAGAAAGAGAACCTGTATACACAACCCCAAAATGGATGCTGCCGTAAGTCCAAACAAGACCGAGCTGCCGCCTATCAACGCATGACCTGGAGAACACCCATTGTCCCAGCGCCATCGGGGTAGGAAGCGCTCAATTGCAAAAGTTAAGGTCGAACAACTCCCAACAGAACAGAGACAGGGGGAGAAATATGCTGTAGGTTCGAGCGCAAAGGGGTTGGAACAAGAACTTTCGAGGGATGTTGAATCCAAAGGGGTTCAACCAGAGATTAGTGGTGTCACTCAGGACGAAGACGAAACTTTGGCAATGGATACAACTCGCGAGGAGAAGGGGAAGAGCGAGGAGAAGGGGAAGAGCGAGGAGAAGGGAAAGAGTGAGGAGAGAGGAAATAAACGTTCCTCCTTTGGATTTGGTGGGTTCAAGGACACGCTCTGAACAAGGCAGGCTCTCTCACTGCCAGTGGCCTGACCAGCGGCCTGAAGGGCCTCGTAGGAGAAGACGATGAGGGAGACGGGGAACCACCGAAGCATCCTTTCAATCTAATTTACAAGGTTTATGAGCTAACGTACAAGTTTACACCCTGTACCCTAACGAAAGGCTTCACACCGCTACCGTTCATCGAAAGAGATAAAGTTGCTGTAGACGTGAAAAAGGAGGCCCACGAATTCGCCTTCATCCTTATGCTTTTTCATTATAGCGGCACAGCTGTTAAGGACATGGTGCCCCAGCTAGTGGTCGAGGTGCTCTGCAACTTGCTTGCGACCATCTTGAACGAGTACATGGGCTGGGATAACATTCCGCTACCGACCGATGTTGAGGACCTCCACAAGATCACCGGATCAATAGTGGGATTTTTGCTTATTTTTAGGACGAGCCTCGCTTACGATCGGTACTACGAGGGAAGAAAACTTATTGGACAAGTTCTCAACGCCACCAGAGAAATGGTCAGTGCTTGCTACGTTTTTCGGCCAAGGGATGACCTTTCGAAGGAAGACTCGGAGGAGTTTCAGCGCATGAGAGAGTCCATGCGTAGAAGATCCCTGCTCCTTTGGGGTGTCATTCGACATTCTTTACGTGAGAGCAAGCTCGGTTTCAACCCCCTCATTGACGGCGAGCCCTCATTCTTCCAGAAGTACGTTGGAAGAAGTAGAAGGAGTAAATTCCCCTTCGAGACCGAGTGGCACCGCGATAGCTGCAGACCACTCGTCTCTTCGGTCATGACTGAACCTGAGAGGGCGCAACTTGAAGATTTGGAAATTCCAAAGGTTTAAAAAAAAAGCACGCCTGTTAGGGTTATTAATTTTCGTTAAATAGGATGAGATCCTTCGTCTATTTGACGTGTTAGCAGACCTGCGTATTATTTCGTGTTAGGATGCTCAAAAGGTTTGAGTTTGAGGAACTGCTTCTGGAGCGGACTGAAACCCACCACGGGTCCTCCCTCCATTGGCCTTGGAGTCTGAGGCACATGCCCAGGTCCGTCGAAATGTTGCCCAGCAAATTGTTCGGGGCTCCCAACGAACTCTTGCGTCACTTGTCTCCCGGCGCCGAAAAGATTTTCCGGGGTGGCCATGAGTGCCCTTGATCCAACAGGAATTGGCTGAGACTGGGGCGTTCCGAGTTGAAAACCAGGCGAATTATCTCTGGATGCGGACATTGACAACTCCTTTACCCTCCCAAATGTCTTGATCCTGTTCTTAGGCCTCACCGGCATGCTCCTGACAGCACTCGAGGAAGAGAAGACTTCATTGCTGGGTTGTATGATTCCAGCCTCGGAGGGCAGAGGGGAGCCTTTCATTGTTGAAAACTCCTGTTGAAGACGGTAGTGCTGCCTGTGGTGCTTTGGGTTCGGAAAGAAAGGGGAGTTCGAGGAAAACGAGGGAGAAGTCATAGGAGGTGGAGGAGGAATATTAGGCATAATTTGTTGTTGTTGTTGTCGTTGTTGTTGTTGCTGCTGCTGCTGCTGTTGTTGTTGCTGGTAGTTGTGGTACTGCTGAAGCCTTGCAAGTGGTTTCTCCTTGCTGTTATCCAACCAATCCTTGACGTCAATCTGTCCCACTCGCTGCGACACCCTCCCACTATTTGGGCTGTTAGCCGGAGTTTCGACATTCATTATTCCACTCCTTCGTTTAAGGTAGGCCCCGTTGTCATCTGGGGTACCGATGAAAGACGGGGAGAGAGGAGAACCGCAAAAGGAGGAGTTGGAACTGTCGGCAGAGGTACCGAAGAGCGACGCGCTATTCTGTTGATTGTTTGCAACGTTGCAATCTTTGATGACGATTGGGGTGGAAGATTTCCTCTTTTTCCCACCTCCCGGACTTCGGGGAGGTCCAGAATGGTATGTGGTATTGATCGGGAGAGGGGACGAAGGGGAAAATGGCATGGAGACATTTGAAGTGGGAGGGGAAGAGGCGTCGTACATTTGCATCAGATGCCTAGCGTGCGGGTTTTCGCTCCTTGGTATTGGAACGCTAGGTGTGATAGCGACGCTGCGACCGAAGGAGCGAAAACAGGAAAGATATATAGTTAGATATAGGACGTTGCTTTATGCTATCGCGACCCCACACCTCACACCGGTTCTTCGCTCCTCCTGCCCTTCGCTCCCCGCTCTGCCTTACCTCCCTCCGCTCCCTGAAGTGTCGCTGTTATAGCTCCCAACCCTGTACCTCGAGGGCATGCCCGCAGTGACTGCAGAACGTTGGTAATTCATATTTGAAATGCTCGGAAAGTCTGGCGTTGCAGAGGGGGAGGACCAGGGGGCTTTGGGAGCCGGGGAAGACGAGAAGAAGGTGGATTGTCTGAGGATTGGGGCAGGGGACTGGGGTGGGATGAAAGATCCAGTCGTAGAGGCCGAGGAGGGTCCAGTAGGGGTGAACATAGGGCGGGGACCTCCAGGAAGGTGAGTGTCGGGCAGTGTGCCAATGGTACTCTGACCTGGAATGTAGGGAGGGATCTCCTGGGTGTTTGGATTGTGGCAATTGAACCTGCTCACGGCGTCCTGGAATATTCCGTTAACCTCCCTATCACCCCCACTAGTGAATGACATGTCGTCCATATCCACAGAATCACCATCACCATCACCTACAACAGCACCATTGTCAGGATCCATGTTGTACTGGTCAGAATGGTGTTCAATTCCTCCTTCAAACCCTGTGAAACAGATGTTGGAAGCCAAACTCGGAGGAGCAAACCCACCATCACTAAATCCAGCGTTGGATCTAACCGCTTGGTTCCTGATTCCTTCGTCCATATCCTTCGACCCCATACCATGGTTCATATCATTCATATTTTGGTGGTGGATAGTGCGGGGTGGTGTAGACGAGTAGACGACTAATTGACCAAGGGAGGCACCAGAACCTGATCCAAACATTTTAAGCGCGAAGGTTCTTCACTTTTCCCTGGAGCTACGAAACACGAAATGGAGTTGAGGCGGATTGGAGTTACAAAGGGACCCCAGATTAAATTGAAAATCAGGGAACGTCGAATAGAAGGGATGGGGGTGCAAAAAAGAGGAAACTTGGGGGAGAGGAGGAAGGTGAAGAGGGAAAAATAGTTGTGTCCAGCCAAGATGCAGCCCAGGCGAGTCGACAGCCGATGGGTGGGGGGACTGAGTTAGATTTAAGTTGGAAAGCCAGGAAAAGATGTACAAGACGTTGGGGTGCATGATGAGGAGTTTCACAATCATGACACGGATGGGTTTGGCCGCTGACGTGGATACAGTTACGAACTAGGCGTCTTCAATGATGTTGGAGAAGCTTTTTAACACAAAAAATCATTCATTTGAGCATTTAGGAATCACAACCAGCACGTGCGAGAGACTGACATAATTTAATAGTGTCTGTTAAAAGTAACCCGGCGCTCCCTACTTGGACGGCTTAACCTCAGCATTAGCCTTCCTGCCAGTGATGCAGGAGCACATGCCACACGCACACATCCCTACGACGACAAGAAGTACGATCACCCCTCCTGCTGGACCTGCGATGCGATCCAACTTCGATATCTTCATTGATCTCCCATCCTCTTCTTCAGGCCCTGTAAAGTTTCCGGTAATAGCTTCAACGGAACCAAGCGACTGGAAAATCACCACAAAGAGCACAGTGAAAGCTCGTTGAAAGGCCAAATTGCCCACAAAGAGAGTTTTGGTGGTGAAACGTTCCTCGAAAAAGATCTTCGGGATTATTGTGTTCCCAATCTCCCATTCTTTTTACTTTCAAATTCCAGTACATTGCTCTGCTGCCAGCATTGTAGTTTGAATTCGTCTTCCTACCCCATCTTTGCCCCCCTCTTGGTACCTTTATACCATCTTGTGGAATTAATTTCGCTCCTACCCTCCTTTTCATCCCTTTCCTGTAAACCCCCTCCTAACCCTTTCGCCTAAAACATGGAAGAATTCGAAGACCTCGTACCTCAGCCCGATGATGAGGGAAGAATGGAACTCACATACCGCGCATGGACGGAAGTGGACGATGTAGTTTGGACAATGGGCCGGACATTGATTTTTCTAGACCTTAGTTTCAACTCGATTAAAAACCTCCCTGATGACCTTGGGGATCTGTACCAGTTGAAGGAGATCAATATCTCGTGCAACCATATAAATAATATCCCAGTCACTATAGGCAAGCTCATAAAGCTTCAGCTCTTCAAGGCGAATGGGAACAACGTTGACGAGATACCGGAGGAGATTGGAAAGTGCAAGGTAAGTCGCGGTACCCTTCTCTCTCAACATAGACCCATCTCCACTGCCCTAAACCCCCCGCCCCCCCCCGCCCCAGTCCCTGAAGCACTTGTACCTGAACGAGAACAAAATCATAGGAATACCTGACCACCTTGCCCACTGCACCCGTCTCGAGACCCTCCTCCTCCAGAACAACAAAATCCAGGTGCTACCCCACGAGTTGGGAACGCTTCCAATAAAACATATCGACGTCGCCAACAACAATCTATTGGAGATGATCCCAAAGCCCATGAGGAGCAACTCTGAGATTATAATGTGGATTTTAAGGGAGAACCACGAAAACTACACGAAACTTGCCCTGGTGGAAAAGACAAACATGGATATGTTCCGTTTACTAAACGAGAGTAAGGAGGGAATAGTGGATATAAAGAAGGAAATTGCAAGCCAATCCACCAAACGACAGGATCTGAAAATCGAACAATCTCATCTTTGGGGATACCTGCTGTTTTCAAAGGTTGCCAAGAAAGCGTGCGTAATATCATAGAAGTACTCGTGGTTTCACCCCATACTAAAAGTATCTTAATTTACCGTATTTGTTCCCTTTCCTCCATTTAAGCTTCCTTCCACACCAGGTACCTCGTGTCTCCAAGCTTCCTAGGGGCAACCATGTGCTTGAGGCCGAAAACAAGTGCGAGTCCGACGCAAATGCTTCCCACTGCGATGTAGCTCTGTCCAAGGAAGGGGTTCCTCCCCCCGAACCACGACACGGTGGATATGACGATAGACTTGGTACCCTCGAAGGAAACGACATTAAAGTTGGC
>Ga0115006_10001682_pt1 | contig 14024 bp, 8 predicted proteins | sample ArcOceMetagenome_3_FD_88943 | JGI IMG/M metagenome (GOLD analysis project Ga0115006, IMG submission 88943) | Marine eukaryotic phytoplankton communities from Arctic Ocean - Arctic Ocean- Svalbard ARC20M Metagenome | ecosystem: Environmental > Aquatic > Marine > Oceanic | place: Arctic Ocean...
ACGGGACGCACGAATTTGTAATATGTGGGAGCAAATAGACTGGGAGTATTAACAATTCGAAATAATTAACGTGTAGTACGACGTAGTAAATCTTAATCAACGTGCCTATTTGCCCGTACGACGATGCATTTAAATTATTTCGTGCTCGTATGCGGATTCGGCCTCGGATTGCAAAATATGTCCAGCGGAAATAAGGCCGTTTACCCGTTTGAACCTCGGGTGACATCCGCGCTTCATCACAGTGAGGTGGGCCTCACGCACGGCGGCCAGGGTTCCGTCCGCGCGAGACTCGCCTTGAGTAGAGGTCGGTGACCTTCGCGAACCCTCACACGGCGACTGAACGCGTCGGCCGCGCGTCGCCCGGACCCCATCAGCCCCGGCGCGTATTCAAAAACTCAGCGCTGACTGCTGCTGAGGCGTCGAACGAACGCGCACGATGGCGGCCAACCTGAGCAACCGCGTGCTGTATCGCTCCCCCGATGCGCTCCAGAACCTTCGGTTGAAGGTGACGCTCACGCGCGTCAGCGGTCCACGCATGGACCGCGCGCGCGAAATGGACGAGCGCTTCGGGGCGGGCCCCACGCCCCAGGCGCAGATCCAAGCGCAGCAGCAACAGGCGCAGGCGGCGACGTCGCTCGCGCCGCCCGGGCCGCCCCTGGCATCGCAGCCCCCCGCGCCGTCGACGCCCCCGCCCGCGCCCGCGCCGCCCCAGTCGCAGAGCTTCGGCGGCGACGAGCTCGCGGGCGAGGCCGACGACGCATCCCTCGCGCCGTCCGCCGCGGTCCCGACCATGGTGCCGGCGCCGGGCGGAGGAGGCCGCCGCAACCGCAGCGCGCTCCAGCAGTCATCCACAGCCCTCCCAGGCCAGGGCATCCAACAAGCTCCAACCGCGGCGGCGACATTCGACCCGTACGGCGCGGGCGGCGGCAGGCCGGTCACCGAGAGCTACTCGCCACCGTCGACCACATCATCCCGAGATTCGCCCCCGGCCCGCGGGATGGAGGCGTGGACGGACGATGACGCGTCACCGGTCGCCGGGCCCGTCGTCGAGGACTACCCGGGCGGCGCGGCGCCCCTCCGCGACCAGGCGTCGGGGTTCCAGGCGCAGCGCGTGGACACCGGCGAGGTTCAGACGTTTACCCGCGAGATCGCGTGGCAGGAGAAGATCTTCTCATTCGTCGAGTGCGATCGCATCGCGCGAACCGGGGGCGCCGTGGAGACGGAGCTGGACCGCAAGTACGCGAGCATGATGCGCGAGCAGGGGACACAGGGCGAGACCATATACACGTACGTATCCGCGGATTCCTTCGCGGATGAACGCGACGCTGAGCGCACGGTGACGACGAGTTTCGGGGAGCAGTGGAACGGATTGTTTCGCGCCGTTTTCGGTACGCCGTCGCAGAGAGTAACGGCTAGAAACGCTTCCGGGCGGGATGCGACGCGCCTGCGGACGGAGCTCGCGCACGGGCGCAGGCGCAGGGCGGGTAACGAGCCCGCGACGTTCGCCATCTGCGCCGACTGCGGCCCGCTCGTCTTACCGCCCGGACACCCGGTGTTCAAAAACTCGCCCCTCGGCCTCAACGCCGAGCGCGAACAGGTGCTGATGACCGTCGAGGCCTACCCCGACGGGTCCATCGCGCTCACCCCGGACTTCAGCCAATCCATCGACGACACGCGTCGCATCGAGCGAAGGGACGGGAGCGTCTGGGAGTACTCCATCGTCAACGCGAGCGAACGCGCGGAGACGCCGCTGGAGCAGCGCACCAAGGACATCGCCCCAACCGCCGCGCTGCGTAAGCTCCAGCTCACCCGCAAGGCGGCTGGGGCGTTCGCGGCGCCACCCGGGGAGAAGGCTGGGTCCGTGCGGTTCCTCGCGCTCGCCGAGATCGTCGCCGCGCGGGGGTTCGACCGGGACTACCTGTACTGCGAGTGGGTCCTCGACTACGACGCGGAGGTATGGCGGGTAGAGGGCGACGGAGCGCAGACGAGCGGGTCGACGCAGATATCGAAATGCGTCAAGTACCCAGCCACGGGCGACGGCGAAGGGGACGCGTGGGGCAGCGGTGATCGTATGGTGGCTCACTGGTCGCTCCCGGTGGAGCTGTCGTGCGTCGCCGACGTCTTGCCCCCGCCGTCGAAGCACCCCGTGCTTTACTTTCAGGTTTCATCCTACGACGAGTGGGACCGGTACAGGTGCGAGGGATACGGCCACCTCAACCTCGGCTCCCTCCCCGTGGGCTCCTCCACCAAGCTCCTGAAGACGTGGAAAGCTGGTGGGACCATCGCGGACCGCGTGGCGAGCCAGTTCGTGGGCGGATCGCCCGAGATTGGCGACATCACGTACTCGGGCATCCCGGCTGATGCCAAGGGAAAGCCGGTGCACTCGCGGCAAGGGTTCGTGGCGGACACCTCGGGCGAGATCAAGGTTCGCGTGAACGTCATGACGCAGACGAAAGCAGACGCCAGCGCCGCCGCCAAGAAGGGCCTCGGCCTGCTCAAGGGCTTACTCGGGAAGGGCAAGAAGGAAGCCGCGGGTCGGGAAAAGTACGAGAAGAAGGAGGCTGTCGAGGACGTCGTGTCGCGCGCCAGGCAGAGGCTCGCGGACGCGCGCGCGCAGAACAGGCAGAACCCCGCGGCCGCGCCCAGGGCGATGTTGTTGTCGAGGAAGGAGACAGAGGCGAGGCCCGCACCCGCGCAGCCCGCTCCCTACGGCTACGGCGCCCCCGCCCCCGCGGGAGCGGGAGCCGCCACCGCGGATGCCATCGCCAGGGCGCGAGCCAGGGTCTCCGCGCCCGCCGCCCCGGCCATCGAGACCCCGGCTCCCAACATGGCGTCGCCGCCCGCGCCGCCCGTGGAGAGCATCGACGACGACGGCACCGTCGCGTCGTTGGGGGGGACAACCGGCGCCGGTCTCATGTCGCAGTTTGAAGCCGCGTTGGGTGACGAAAACGCGGCGCCCGCGACGGGGTCAGAGCCGAAGCCACCGACCGAGGGTATCGCGCCCGTGGACGCCGCCCTGGCGCCCGTGCCGTGAACGCGATGATGACATAGAGATTGTGAATACACCGACTTTACTACGTACACACCACTAAATGTTACTTACGCGAAGAAACGAGAGACTTACGACGTTGTTGAGCAATCATAAGTTCATGAATTTCAATCCCCACAGCTACCCCGGAGCCAATCCGGGAGGGTTTCGGAGCGAATCCAACGAGGGCGACGACGCTTGCGCGTCGTCGTCGTCGCGAACCCCCTACGCCTTCCCGCGATGATTCCGTTATGCACAGTGTGTATCCCCCCGTTCAACCAAGATGCAGTTACCCCCCCAGTAAAGAAGAATTAATCTAGCGGCGGCACGGCCCCGTGCGCAGGGCAAAGTACGCCGCGTACGCGTCATTCTCCGCCTTGACGTACTCGAGCATCTCCATCTTGTTGAGCGCCCGCCCTAGGCCTCGCTGCACCCCCTTGATGAGCTTCACGCGCTCCTTCATCGTCACCCGCGTCGCCGCGCCCATCTTCTCACCCGCCGGCATCTTCGCCTTCTCCGGCGCGAAATGCGCGTAATAGAAAAACGCGTCGGCGCCGAGCGCGTCGTACGCCTCCATGACGCGGGGTTCGATGACGGAGTCCTGGAAGGACTTCGGTGCGATCCTGTGGGCAACCTCGAGGAGCGCGCGGCGCACCTTGCCGCCCACAGCCGCCGGCTTGTACTCTTCAACTGACTCCTTGCCATCCGTGGCGACGCACTCGTAAAACTCGGGGGCGAGGCCGCCGAGCTGCGTCGAAATCTCGCGGTACCCAGTCGCCTGCCTCTCGAGCGAGCCGATCACGTCGCCGAGGGTGGCGTGAGGTGCCGGGCCACCGGAGACCGAGTCGACGGTCGCGGCGATGGGATCGCGGTGAACCGCGGAGATGGTGAGGTCGACACCCTCCTTCTCCGCCATCTTCGCCATGGGTCCAACCTCGGGGAAGGTGAGCTCGGATCCGGCGACGTGAACCGGGTAGGTCACCGCGACGGACGCCCCGCGCTCGATGAGCGCGTTCATGTCAACCTCGGCGACGTCCCGTTTGCCCAGGCCCGCGGAGGCACCCTTAAGCGCGCGGAAGAAACCGGCGGTGGAACCCTCGCACCCTTTCCCGACGGCGGTCTTCGGGCAGGTAACCTCCGAGCCGAGGCTCGCCGCGTAGTGGTACTTGGTGACGTAAGTCGCCGCGACGTCGGTCCAGCTGTTGCCGCCGAGGTCGCCAGAGGCGTCCGCGACGTCGCCGAGCTTGGGCGCCGAGCTCGCGGATGACACCTTGGGCACGCACTGGGCGAACCAGGCGTGCGCGCAGTCGGCGTCGACGGCAAACTCGGAGAGACCCGCGGGGAGCTTTGAGTCGACAGAGTCAAAGCCGGCGCCCTCAACGCCCATGGCAAACTTAGCCTTGACCTTCTTTCCAACCAGGGTCTTGGCCACCGGAGCGTTCCTGACCGAGGCGGAAGAGGACTCCTCGGAGGTGGACGAAGACGGCTTGGAGGAAGTGACGGAAGACTTTCCAAGGCGGGGCGCCTCGTCGTGGCCGAGAGACGCGGTGAGTACGCCGTCGCTGCCGCCGTCGTCTTCGCAGCCGTTGACCAGGAAGCCCTTGCCCTGGAGGCGGCCGCTGCGCTTGCGGTAGTAGTTGGCAAAGTCCGAGAATGACGAGAACTTGGACCGGAGCATGGGACCGGGGTTCCTGGAGAGCAAAAACAGGTCCGCCACGGCGTAGACCATGCACTCCGTCTCCCTCGCGCGGTTGTAACCGTGGTTGCAGTAATCCGGTCGGTCGAGGGCGTAGATCTTGTTGTTGGGAAGCCTGGCGCGGAGGTCATCCACGTCGGAGGGCTCGTCCGCGGCGACGAAGATGTCGATGCCCCTCTGCACCGCGTCGGGCGCGCGTCGCACCAGCGTGTTCACGAAGGAATCGACGCTGCACTTGCGGCGGTAGGAGTCGATGAGCTGAATCTCCGCGGCGGCTTCACCCGCCAAGGAGAGATCCTTGGAGAGCTTGGCGTCCTCGCCCGCGCGGATGTGCATGGAGATCATCTCGTCGTCCGTCTTGGACGCGAGGGGCACGGACTTCATCATGTTGCTCACGTCTTTAGACGGCTGGAAGTCACCCATGCCGGCGGAGACGAAGTCGTACTCCTCCTTGTTGAGTTGGAGCTCGGCGTGCGACGACTTGATGAACACCGCGCCGGTCCACGTCTCGGGGTCGCGAAGAACCTCGCCGATGTGAGCCTTGCCCCAGTCCGTGGTGGCGTCGTGCCAGGTGGAGAACATGGGCTTGGCCCCGGTCTTACCGCGGGACTTGTACGCGGCGAGGTCCGCGGACGCGCTGTTCAGGCGCTCGGGCCATTCCTCGATGATGAAGGAGTCGCGGAGGAACGAGGGCGTGAGCATGGTGGCGATGGGCGCGTCGAGGGAATCGTCGCGCTCCCAGATGACGATGAGCTTGCGTCCCTTCTGGTTGGCGAGGAGCTTGGCGGCGGAGAACGCGCGGATGCGGTTACCGAGGCCGTTGACCGCGTGGAGGACGATGAAGCCGCCGGAGTTGCGGTCCATGGCTTCGCTGAAAGTCTTGGAGTTGAGGACGTAGCCCTGCACGGTGGCCGCATTCCAGTCCATCCACCTCCACTTCTTGTCGAAATCGTCGGCGAGGGGGATGGTGGGATCGACGGAGTCGTAGAGGGAATGCCATTCCTCACCGATGGACGCCACCTGATCGCCGGAGGCGGCGTAGACGGACGCGCCGTCGCTCGCCGAGCCGGCGTTCCACTGCGCATCCATGCTGCCCTCCGCGGGAGCCTTGTCCCAGGTGGCGGCAGCCTTCTCGGGCTCGTATGTCTCCTGGGGCTGCTGCATCTGGACAACCTTGGCGGCGGGACCGGTGGAAGGGACGTGCAGCAGATCGGGCTGCTGCGTGTACCACTGCTCCATCTGGTTCGCGAGCGCGTTGGCCTCGCCGAGGGTGGCGCGGTCGGGGGAGATGAAATCGCCCCACCGGTCCCCGCGGGCGGATGCGGAGGAGCCGCGAAGGGACGCGCGGACGCGCGCGCCGCCGAAAGCGGAGTCCCCGCCGGACGCGGCCGCGCCGAGGGAGGCGCGGATCGTCGCGGAGGACGACACGCCCGCGATGGCGGTCGCCCCGACGACCGCGGCGCCGCAGGCGAGGAGCCACGCGCGGTTACCCCAACCCCTTCCGCCTCGCACATCCGAGGCGAGATCATCGCCCAAGAGCCCGCCGTCCGCCGCGCGGGCGGACGCGCCGCGGTTCAGCAGCGGCGCCGATTCGTGCGACATCTCGTTCGCACTCGTTTCCGTGTTTCCTCGACCTCGTCGCACCGCGCGCTGGGCGAGCGACGCTCGAGTGAAGTGTGCGCGCCTGTTACAAAAAAGAGCCTTTTGTTCCAGGCGGCCTCGGACCGCGTGAAACCTCCTTTGGATTTTGCGAATCGTATGGACGCGCAGTCTAATTTTTACGCAAAATCGTATCGGAGGTGTTTCACAATTTCAACTCGGTTCGCGAACGGTAGTGATAGTCGTCGTGTTCATTTTTGTATGTAACACCTCTTTTCGGTCGGTTTTCACACGGTCGGACCAAAATCGGCGAGAATCAGGGTGGTTCACATACGGAAATGTACCACCCGGCCATAGCCTGACGTAGAGGCCGCGGGCCCGGAATCCGAAGCGTTATTGCCACTGCGAGTTGTTGAACTCCTCGGAAGGGGCCGCGGCATCACACTCCGTCGACACGGTGACTACGGCTCCATGCCCGCATCGTCGATCGGCAAGAACAGGTGGGTCAAGGGGGAGACGAGGTCCGTCCTCGGCGGCTCCTCCCGCGTACCTTACATGATGGCGCCGTCGCGCGCGTCCGAGAGCGTCTACAGCGACGATCTCTCCTCGAACAATGGCTCCTACCGCCAGGACGGCCACTTCGGCGCCCACGCGGGCTACCAGGCCGCGCCCCCGGGCGCCCGCGGCTACCGCAACGGGCGGGCCAACTACGTCGCCAACGCGTCCTCGTTCACCCTGTCCGCGTGCTCCCACGCGGGCAAGGCGGCCGTCATGGTGTGCATCGTCATCGGAGCCGCGTTCCTCGCCTTCGGGGGCGACGTGTCCTTCGGGGACGTGTACTCCAAGCTCGCGCCGTCCGCCAAGGCGTTCACCGCGCGCATCGACGACGACGCGGTCCTCGATAACGTGGTCCATGGCGTGCACAAGGCTGCCGCGGACGCCGCCGCGCGACCCGGCTTCGAGCGCAGCTCATTCAGCGCGGCGGAGGGAGAGGCTTCGTCCGAGGACGCCGCCTTCTTCGAGCACGCGTTCGCCGATCAACCCCCACTCGTCGTTCCCACGGCGAAGCACAGGAGCAAGAAGAAGTTCGAGAAGCTCAACACCGAGTCCAAGGATTTCCTCATGAACGCGTTCAGGGGCGACGCCAACGACGCGTTCGTGCGAGCCGCGTACGGCGACGGCAAGTTTCTCGACGGAGCCTACGAGAAAACCAAAGCCAAACAAGAGAAGACCAAAGCCAAAACCGCGCACCACTCCCTCGAGTCTGCAAAGTCCACCGAGACCGAGCACCGCCTCGCGAAGGAGTTACACGCGAGAAAGGCTGCGAAAGCCACCGAGGCTCGTCACGCGAGCGCCGAGAAGAAGGAGAGCGCCGCGAAAAAGGAGGTCGCCGCGAAGGAGAAGGAGATTTCAACCTCTGCTCACGGCGCCGGGGCCTCCGCTCATCGCGTCGAGGCCAAGACCGAGCCCTCCGTGAAGAAGGTGTCCACGAAGGTGTCCAGGACGGGTAAGCACAGGGAGCACAAGAGCAGGCGTGTGGAGAAGAAGGAGAAGGATGAGGAGGAGGAGGAGGAGGAGGAGGCGTGGAGGGAGGAGGAGGCGCAGAGGCAGGCTGAGGAGATCATGGCCGCCGCCGCGAAGGCAGAGGCGCACGCCGACTCCGACTTCAAGGCGACCGAGGTGCCGAGGGAGGGCGAGGTGCAACTCGCGTGCGTCACCGACGAGTCCGGCGCGATGCACTGCGAGTACCCCGGCGCGTTCGACGGCGAAACGCCGATCACCGCCGAGACGAACGAGAAGGACGGGAAGGAGTCAAAGAAGTCCAAGTCTCACTCCCACCACTCCAAGCACCACGCGAAGAAGGAGGAGGCGTCCGAGGGGAAGAAGGAGAAGGAGTCGCGCCACTCCGCGAAGCACGAGAAGGCGAAGCTCGGCGCGGAGATCTGGAAGCCCGTGGGCAGTGGACGGGAGATCCCGGTCAAGCTCCACCCGTTCGAGGCTGACGACATGGCCGACATGCCCGCGGGCGTCGACATGTGAGACGACGACTCGAACCCACGTGAACGCCGCGATGCCCCCGCGCTGGACTGAAGCGAAGTCTGGACGACGAGGCGAGCGCGACACGATCACTTGTAACAATTGACACTGATGATAAGTCACTGATGATACACTAACACTTAGACTAAGTCTATTCCTCTAACACACCCGTCCCGCGAATTTGGCCCTCGGGTACCTCCGCGCCAGTCCCTCCCACTGCACGAACACCTCGTCCGCCAGCCGCGTCGTGTACAGTATCCGTCCCGTCAGCGACATCGTCTTCGTCCTCGCCGCGCTCTCCACGTACACGATCGCCGGCCGTGAGCCGACGCCTACAAACCACGTCACCGGCCGAAGCGTCCTCGCGACAAACGCCCACGCCACGACGGGCACGCACGTCCCAGGACCGTTGCACAGCAGCACGTGCGGTCGTTCCCTGAATACCACCGCGGCGGCGTGCACGGCGGCGCGGACGGTGGTGAAGAACGAGTGGATCCACCCCTGGCCCACCTCGCGCGCGCGCGGGATGGTGCCGACGGAGTACTCCGACGCGATCGAGAGCTCGTCGTCGTCCACGTCGGATGACTCCGCCAATGACTCGCCCACCGCCGCCTCGTGGTGCTCCGCCTTGACCCGCGAGGTGGTGTCCGTGTCCGCGATGACGTAGTGACGCGGGGCGTACCGCCGCGGGCTCATCGCGCGAAGAAGCGCGAACATCTCCGCGGTGTGACCGCCGCTGCCCAGGACGACCATGGTCCGTAGTGGGGGACCGTCCATGGGGCGACGGGGCGGGGGCGCGAGCGCGACGTGTAGGACGCGGACGCAGAGGATCGTGACGGCAATCACGATGTATACGTGGGGTGGCATATCTAGGGGTAAACCCAGCGACCCCGCGGTCTCCATCACCATCGCCCGGCTCTCGTCGCCTCTCAGCCGCACGATGTGTTTTTGTTTGAAAAAAGTTCCGGAACTTTTTATCCCGCGCTTTGTTTTTGGTTCGACACACACTCGTCGAACAAGGCGATGGACACCTCCGTGGTCGACGTCGAGCTCGGCATCGAGGCCAAGCCCGGTCTCGAGTCGTTCGATACCGATGGCTCCATCGACGTTCTGTGCCTGGCGTGTGACAGCGCGGCCGGCGACTTCACCGTCAGATCCATGCGACGACGAACTCCGAACCCGCACGACGTCGTCATCGACATGAAGTACTGCGGCGTGTGCCACAGCGACCTCCACTTCGCGGCGGGGCAGATGGCGGGCGTCACCGGTGCGGTCGAGTACCCCATGTGCCCCGGGCACGAGCTCGCCGGGATCGTCAAGGCGGTGGGAGCCGAGGTGACGCGCTTCAGGGTGGGCGACCAGATCGGCGTCGGCTGCATGATCGACTCGTGCGGCACCTGCGCGCGGTGCGAGGCCGGCGAGGAACAGAAGTGCGCATCGCAGGTGGCGACGTACGGAGGCAAGGATAAGTCCGGACGCGCCGCGCAGGTCCCGGCGGGCAGGCAGACCCTCGGCGGGTACACCGACACGTTCGTCGTCAACGAGAGGTTCGGGATAAAGATACCGGACGGATACCCGCTCGAAGCAGCCGGGCCGGTAATGTGCGCGGGTGTGACCATGTTCGATCCGATCAACACATTCGGCGCGAAGAACGGCACGCGGGTCGGCATCGTCGGCCTCGGGGGCTTGGGGCAGATGGGGGTCAAGATAGCCAAGGCGAGGGGATGCGTCGTCACCGTGATCAGCGGTCACGCGTCCAAGGAGCGTTTCGCGCTCGAGTGCGGCGCCGACCGCTTCGTCGTCTCTTCGTCCGACGATGACATGCGACGCAACGCGAAGTCGCTGGACCTCATCCTGAACACCGTCCCGGTGTACCACGACTACCACAAGTACCGCAACCTGCTGGTGGACAAGGGAGGGAGGCAGGTGCTGCTCGGGCTGCACGTCGGATTCATCGGCGCTTTGCTCGCGGGTGGCATCGTGGGGAAGAAGTCGACGCTCGCGGGCAGCGCCATCGGGGGTATCCGCGCCACGCAGGAGGTCATGGACCTGTGCGCCGCGCATAATATCAAGCCCGACGTGGAGGTTGTTCCGGTGACGGACATCCACAGGGTTTACCAAAGTTTGGACGACCAGAACGACTCGGGCAAGCGGTACGTCCTCGACCTCGCGGGGACGATGACGAGGACGATCTCGCGATCGGAGATGGGACCGCCGCCGACGCTGGCGAAGGTGCAGAAGAAGCCGAGCATCTTCAAGGCGCTGTGGGAGACGTTCAAGATCCTCGTGCTGTTCCGGTGGAGGTGAGGGCGGCTAGACGCGTCGATGTATAGACTATTGTATTCAAGCTACTTTTTGCCGAGAGCCGCGGGCGTCGCCGCGTACGACGCCAGGCCCACCATCCGTCGCACGAAATCGAACGGGAACCCTTCCAGCAGCCGCGCGCCGTTCCACCGCTCCTCCACCCTCCATATCACCCCCACCGCGGGCAGATCGTCTTTGTCGTTGGACATCCGCGCCGCCGCCATCGCGTCGCGCCTGTCTTTGGACACCGTGGTGACCACGACGTCCGAGGGCACGTGCGTCTCCCCGAGCACCGGGAGCATCCACGTCAGGGACGTGCGCACCACGTACTGGTCCTCCGCGACCTGCGTCACGCTCGCGGGTTCCAACTCTCTGGGCTTGAAGTGCGACGCCGCGCGGAACGCCTCACGCACCTCCCCGATCCCTTCGCACAGCGCCGCGGGATCTTCGAACGTCACCGCCTCGGCGAACGCGGCGTCGTCCACCGTGCCTTTCAGGTACATGTTCTGGACCTGGCGCAGGATGAACGGCGCCGCGGAGCAGTCCGCGCACTCGCGGTTGCGCCGCCTCCATCCGCGCGACGACGACGACGACGACTCGTCAGCGGTTGACGACGACGACCCGGGCGAATCCGCGGATCGCGCGCGTCGATCCTCGGCGTCCTCCGTTGAGTCGACTCGCGCGCCGAACGCGCCCTGGTACAGCGAACACGCCTCGACGACGGAGAACCCTGCGATGACGCGCAAAAACGCGCCGCCGATCGTGGTCACCGGGTGCCGCGTCGACATGGCGCGCGCGGGTCCTATTGGCTGCAACACCGTTGGGCGATCGTTCAATCATTCCGTCGTGTCATCAAAACTGCCTTGCTATCAAAGCTCGCCGTGTCCCCGCCCCGATCGTCTCCTCTCGTTCCGCCCCGCCCCGATCTCCACCCTGCCCGCCAGCTGGTCCATCACCTTCGGCACGATCCGCGCGGACCACGCGGGCCAGCGCGTGGTCGCCGCCGGCAACTCAGGGGACGCGGTGAGCCACCACTTGACAAACGCCTCGCCCTCGCCCGGCTTTTGCCCACCCTCGCCAACGCAAGCGACGAGCTCCGCCAGCCCGGCCAACCTGCGGCCCTCGTACGACGGTGACGTTCCGTTCGGTTCGATGAGGTGCGAGAAGGCGACGGTGGTGGCCAGCGCGATCGCGGTCTTCTCCCCGATGCCGTCGAGCTGTTGGAACTCCTTCACCGCCAGCTCGAGCGGCGTCGGGTCGTCGCGCGCGTTTGAATCGGTCATCCCCGCATCCGAGTCGGCACCCGTCCCCGTCCCGTCCCCGCATCCTCGTCGGCACCCGTCCCCGTCGTCATCCCCTTTGGTCAAACACCTGCGCAGCTCGGATGGCGAGCACAGGGTGGATAGCGCGCGCATGGTGACCGGGTCGCTGAACCCGAAGAACTGCGGTCCCGAGATCCGCGTCCCGAGTCCTTTCTTCACGCACACCTTCGTCCACGGCTGCGTGGGCGAGTCCCCGGCGTGCGATTCGCCGGTGGCGACGTCGGTGACGACGAAGGATGGGCCGCACTCGCCCGCGTCGATTCGCATCTCCCACTCCCTGCCGAAGTGTGTCTTCCGCGCGCGGTAGCCGACGGGAAACGGGTGATGGTAGATGCACCCGCGCGACGACCAGTAGTTCTGTGGGAACGGGCCGCGGTGTATCGCGCCGAGGTCGAGGACGGAGACGCGCAGGCTGGCGAGCGTGAACGGCGCGCTGACGGTGGAGTTTGGGTCGTCGCGGGGGTCCGGGAACGCGATTCCCCGTCGCTTCGCGCCGTCCCTCTCCACCGCGTTCGATGGGTGATGATGAGGTTGGATCTGGCCGTCGGTTGTATCATCGATGGGCCTGGCCTTGTCCCCCGGTCCCGGCGCGATCTCCCGCAAGTCCGCGCGATACCCGCGAAGCCTGCGCGACTCCCTCGCGGGCGCCGAACGCTGGCCGGCGCTTCCGCCGTTCAGCTGCGCGGCCGCCGCGCGCTCGTATCGCTTGCGCGGCCTCTTGTTGCTCGATCCCTCCAACGCGTTGGGGTCCATGGGTGCGAGCGCGGAGTCGAACGCGTGTGACCCCGCGCCGAGGCCCAGAGCGCGCATGCGCTCCTTGTTCGCGGCTATACGACGCTCACGCTCGGCCTCGTATTCGTTCATCCTCGCATCGGACGTCGCCATCCCGGCCGGACGCGGACGCCCCTGTCGTAGTGAAGCTTGAAAACGCTCGTTGCTGTTTGAAAAGTGCGGCGAGGTTAATGAATTTGAACCCGACATAACCAACGTCGCCGCCGCCCCCCGGTGGATGCCAACGGGCTCGAAGCCTACAAATCGATCCGCCATGGATGAAGCAAAGCGCGCCCGCCGCGACTCGTTCGGCCCCTGGGGCGACCCGAGCATCAAGTACCTCTACTACTGCCCCGACATGAAGGAGCTCGCGCACTCGATCGCGACGCAGCCAACGCGCCTGGACATCCGCCCGATGGAGGTGTCGTGGGCCAAGTTCCCGGACGGATTCCCCAACCTGTTCATCGAGGGTGCCGAGGAGATCCGCGGCAAGCACGTCGCCTTCCTGGCGTCCTTCAACAACCCCGACACCATCTTCGAGCAGATCTCAGTCATCTACTCCCTCCCAAAGATGTTCATCGCGTCGTTCACGCTCATCCTGCCCTTCTTCCCCACGGGCACCGCCGAGCGCGTGGAGCGCGAGGGCGAAGTACCCACAGCGGTGACCCTCGCGCGCATGCTCTCGCACATCCCCATGTCCCGCGGGGGACCCACGAGCACCATCATCTTCGACATTCACGCTTTGCAGGAGCGGTTTTATTTCGGCGACAACATCACGCCGTGCTTCGAGACGGGCATCCCGCTGCTGTTGCAGGAGATCGCCGGGCTCCCCGACAAGGACGACGTCGTGATCGCCTACCCCGACGAGGGCGCGATGAAGCGGTTCCACACCTTCTTCGAGGGGTTCGAGGAGGTTGTCTGCACCAAGGTGCGGCAGGGCGACAAGCGACTCGTGACGCTGAAGGAGGGCGAGCCGGAGGGGAAGCACGTCGTCATCGTGGACGACCTGGTGCAGTCGGGGGGTACCCTGATCGAGTGCGGCAAGGTGCTCAAGGCGAAGGGCGCCAAGGCCCTGTCCGCGTTCTGCACCCACGGCGTGTTCCCAAACGACAAGCACCAACGGTTCACGGAGAGCGACATGTTCGACAACTTCTGGATCACGGACTCGTGCCCGCAGACGGCGAAAAGGGTGAGCGGGAAGAAGCCGTTCAAGGTGCTGTCACTCGCGGGACGGATCGCGAGGGCGCTCGAAATTTAAGCGTCTCAT
>Ga0115006_10001683_pt1:0-12500 | contig 14022 bp, 11 predicted proteins | sample ArcOceMetagenome_3_FD_88943 | JGI IMG/M metagenome (GOLD analysis project Ga0115006, IMG submission 88943) | Marine eukaryotic phytoplankton communities from Arctic Ocean - Arctic Ocean- Svalbard ARC20M Metagenome | ecosystem: Environmental > Aquatic > Marine > Oceanic | place: Arctic...
CCGGGTGGGGCTGAAACGACAGTGTTTCATGACTGCGGCCCATGCACACACCTAATTTTTGAGTTGGCGGGGTTACTTCAGAATTTCTGTAAAGTCCGAACTTGAACTCGCAGCACTGGCACACGCCACGAACCAACGGACGTCGCCTCTCCAGAGTCTCCACTGTGCGGGCCGGCCAGGTCATGCTCGTAGACATCAAGAGGACGGGCGACGCGGCCGGGCCTCCCAGCCGGGCCGCCCCGTCCACCGACGCACACGTCTTTTTGGGGCTCGAAGGTCCGTTGGCTGCGCCCCGGCGGCGCTCGCGCCGTGGCGTGCCCCCTCCGCCCCCCGCAGCCGGCGGACCGGGGCGAGTGACCCGCGCGCGCGCGCGGCCACGCCAGGTCTCCCGCAGCAGCTGATACCCCGGGCCGCGGCGGGCACCGCGGCGGGCGATGCTGCGAGGCGCACGGACGCGCGCCACGCCACTGCGTCGGACGATCCCGTCGGGCGGCAGAGCGCAGCGCGCATGAGTCCCGCCACCGTCGCCACGGCGGCGGTACGTCCCGCCCCCCCCATGCGCCATGCGCGCGGCGCGGCGGCCCTGCGTGCTGCGTGCCGCGAGGTCGCCCCTGCGACGTGACGGGTCCTCTGCCGCGGCTGGTGCGGCAGAGCCACAGCCCGCCGCGAACGCGGTCACGGGCAACGTGGTCGGTAATGTCCGACACGCGCCACGCAAAGGAGAAACGGGACCTGGGATACCTGCGCGACATGTCCTGGGAGGAGGACCAGCGCACGCTGTATCACGATCTCATCACCCCGCATCGCAGCTATGCCTTCGCGACACCAGGTGCTGTCCATGCGCGTGCGCCCGCTGATCCCGCTGCTTCCGCGCCCCAGGAGGGCGTCAAGTCTTGACGCTCCGGTGCCGGCACAGGCCCGCCGTCTTCAGGCTCTATCAACAGGTGGACGAGCTCGCCCAGCGGTTCCCGTGCGCAAACCTCGCTTGCGCCATCATCTGCGCCCCGCAGATCTCCGCAAGGACAGACCTCAGAGCTGAACTTTCCCCAGCCAATCGAGAATGCTACGGTGCGGCATCGGAAGGCCGGCAGTCCAAGTGGAGAGGGCTCAGGACGGCCGTCCAGGGGCGATATCCTGGAACCCGTGGCCGAGCGAAATAGGGTGTTCGCAACTTCACCATCACAGGTGTGTGAGGTTTGGTGTTGGAATCTCTCTCGTCATGCTTGTGATCCCCGTACAACGCCGTCGCCATTTTCTGGAACCATTTTCGACCACGGTATTTCTCACCCTCTCGAATGGGCAGGTGCCGACAATTCCACGTGAAAAGCCGCAACGGCAGTTTAAATTCAAGCCCAAAAGCATGCTCGTGCTTTCGCAGGAATTTTACGACCAAAATGCAAGTCTCCAAAACGACCTTGTCGGCCCTTTTCACAATCCTTCTAAAATCAAGGGCATCCAATATTGCGGCCCTCAGGAAAAGTGGCGAACAGTGGGGAGGCCGATTGTGCGCTCCATGTCGACCTTCGAGGAGTACCTGGAGCGCACAGTAAATACTATCCGGGGCGATTCAGAAATCGCGTTCCACCCTTCGCAGGTTTGATCTTGCCCCGGACCTCCTGCTGCAGCAACCTGTGTGCCAGCGTGTAATTGCTGTTCGTTGTTTCCTCTCCCTGCGCTGCACGCGTAGTATCGGGGCGTTCTTGTGACGTGATGCGGGATCACAGACATCAGTGACCAAAGAAAGATTCCTGCCCCGCCGCACGAAACCAGAAACAAAGACGCAACACAAGCTACCGGTATTTGCCTTTTCTTCGCTACAACGCAGCACGCGCGCTAGAGCACCATCAAAGCCCCTCGATGATCGTTCGGATGTGCAAAAACAGCTTAAGGATGTGCAAAAACAGCTTAACTGAGCTCGATGGTTGTGAGACAAAACTTGCGAGGGCGGAAATAGCAATGCTGCTACTATCGTTAGTTGCAGCAACTAACACGACAGCCGCAGATGGTTTCCCGACGCTCGGCTTCTGTTGGGCTGGACGAGAGACTGGATTTCAAAGCGGCCTCGCAGCAGCTGGCCATGCGCGCCGAGCGATCAGCAACTTCCTTAGGTCCCTCCGAGTTTTCCCCTCTCTTTTTCTCCTGCCTCCGCCCCCGCATGCAGTGTCCTTCCTTCTGCTATGCCCCGGCTCTCATCTGCACCACACTGGCCGGCGCGCGCTGCCCCTGGTCCGAGTCTGCACCGCTCTGACTCACGAGGGCGGGCGCAACCGTGTAGGGTTTTCGCCTGCGCGGGAGGTCATTGATATGCACCGGCTCCGAGCGCCCTGGATCGTCGACCCTGCCCTCTTCGTTCGCGTTTTTGCTGATGCTATGCCGCCAGAAAGCCCTGGGAGCCCAGACAGTGGCATCGCACTGGTGTGTTTCCGCATGAGCTTCATCCAGCCATCTCTCATGTTCACCTTTCGCCTGCGCCCTCTCTCTCTGTACTCCTCCCGAACTCACTCTGCCTGCTTTTCCATGATGTGATATGTCCTCATCGGTTGCCTTAAAACCTTGTCCGCCGTTCATGCCATCATTGCCCAAACCTCCTCACCCTGCTGGCCTGACATGAATTCTTCGCTGACTTTTCTAGACTTTTCTACTATCCTGAATCCGTAAATCACGTGGACAGCAGGATGCACGCATGTACAGAGACACGGCCGATGACAACGAAACACCCAATGGTTGGTTCCTGACTTTGCGCTGAGGCGGCAGAATTTCAATTTTGTTTTCGCGCCCTGGGGCGTCAGAAGTCCATTTCAGACTGAGCGCGTTCGGGCACATGTACATAGCGATGGTAGATAGACAGCGAGAGAGAGAGAGAGAGAGAGGGAGACAGAGACAGACTTTCTTAGGAGAAAGCGAGAGCAAGAGAGCCCGTGTCCCAGAATACAGTGATTGTTTTTAATGAATATGAAAGTCCAGTATGTACAAGATCGCCGCAAGCCATGCAGCGCGCACCCGCCCCCGCACAGGAGCCTAACGCATAACAGATTCAATGTTGCCCTGTGCGGTGAGCCGGGTGGCTCAGATCGCCGCCCACCTCCTGCTTGGCGAAGTATTCGTTGAGGTCATCCTTGGCACGCGATCCACTGAACCCGTGCCTTGGAGGAGTCTCGCTTGCCGTCTTGCCCAACACTTCCTTCGCTTCTTTCGCCGACTGAACCTCGACGTCCGCGCTCTTGGCTTTGCGCACACCGCTCTTCTGCGTCGCGGAGAGAGCCTGAGGCAACGAGGGGATGTTTTCCTCTAGTTTCAGTTGCTTGTTAAGCTTGTCCTGATCCCGGTGTAACTGCTCCAGCGTCAAACTCTGCTGCTTAGCCTCCTCGGTGAGCTCCTGCTCGTCATTCTCCACCTCCGCCTGCAGTGCCTTGACCAGCGGCTCACCCTCCCGAAGCCTATCCAGTTCCCGCTGTTCCAATGCCTCCTTCGCCTTCGCCTGAACCTCTTCGATCGACCGGCGCGGCGAGGCGCTTTTGAGTTTCGCGGCACCCACGTGTCCCTCGGCGGTAAGCAACGACTTGGCACCGCTTGGCATGAGCGGGTGACTAGATTCCTCTTGGCGGCGCATCTTTATCTCACGTTCGAGGTTGTCGGCGAAAGCCTCAGCATCTTGCATGTCCTTCATGCTCTTCCATCCCGTTTTATCTTTCCACAACATCTTCTCGCGCGCCTTGAGCGCTGCCTTGAGGTTCTGTTCTACTGTTTCATGCCTCAGTGTGCCCTGCTGTGCCACTTTTTCCTCCCAAGGCGCGAGAGCCTTGCCGGCTTTCGCCTTCTTGCTGCCCGCCTTGCTATCGCGATCCGCACTCGCGAGGGCCTTCTTAAGATCTGCTGCTGACAGGCCAGAGGCCTCCTTGAGCAACTTGTCGTCGTGCTCTTTCACCAGCTGCATGAGATTCGAAGTTGTCGACTGCTTGCGCAGCACGCCCTTCTGAATGTTGGCCTCCACCCACGGCGACGTCTTGCGACCAGTCACCTTTTTTAGCAGCGTCTCAGCGCCTTCCTCGGCCTCCTGCGCAACCTTGATCGCTTCATCGCGAACCTGCGGCAGCGGTCCCTCCGGTCCGACGCTTTGCGCGCTCACTGCCGCCAGCACCTTGCTGGCAGCAGCACGCTGCTTGTCATTGGCCTTCTCCCTCTGCGACTTTTTGGCCTGAGCGCTCCCATAGACACCATGCGCAGCCACTTGCGCTGGGCTCTCCCAGATGGTAGCACCCTTACCACTGTTACCTGTGGCCGTCCTGGTACTTGCACTTGTGGCATGCTGCGACCTTGCTGCAGACGCGCTGATGGCTGCTAGCACGGTAGTGGACGACTTCACGGGGTGAAGGACCGAGCTGTCAAAAGCTCGCAGCGCCTGGTGCTGAGCGAGCTCCTGTTGTTGCCTCTGCTGGCGCGCGCGCAAGAACTTCCTCTCGAGCTCAGAGAGATTGCCCTCCGAGAAGAAACCCTTGCCCTCCTTGTAGGCCGCTTTCACCTTGTCGACGACCTTACCCAGCGATCCAAAGACAGGCTCACCTCCGACGAAGTGGGCATCCTCCTTCTTCGCCTGCGCATCAGCGGCCGCAGCCTTTGCTGTTGCCTTGACGGCAGCGGAAGCGTGGAGCACCCCGGCTTTGACAGACTTTTCTGCAGCAAGCATCCCTGTCTTGATCGAGCGTGCCCACGGAGTGACTTCGGGCATGTGCAACAGAGCGCCATTGAGGCCATCCTTCTTCATGGCAGCCTCCTTCTCTTCCTGCGCCTGTTTCGCTGCCGCTTCCTTCGCTTCTTCGCTCTTCTCCTCCTGTACCGCCTCCTTCCACTCCTCCTCCTCTTCCTCCTCCTCCTGCTCGCCGGGCTTTGGTGCGGAGAACTCGTCGTACTTTTTCATCCAGTTCGCCTGTTTTTTGCGCAGATCATCAAGTTCCGGCCTCTCATAGCACTCGTCCCTCAGATCACCGTCGGAGCAGTCAGCGCCCTCCTTCCCATAGAACTGTGCGTCGCGCGTGGGATCCCACGGATAGTCACGGCGACCAGGCGTCACCTCGCGCGTTGCCGCGTCCGCGTAGGGATCCCCATATGCATAAGGGTCAAACGTGCGTCGCTTGTCGTTGTACGGGTTGGTGTCCATTTGCATGCCGTGGCCCCGGTCTGCGCGGCCCGTCGGGCACGGGTCTGTGAGGCCGCAGGCCCGCGTCATGGAGTCACTCCAAAGCGGCTCACGATGCATGCCCACAATCCACGACGTGTCGTCGCCCGTGGCGCCCGCCAGGTCGCGCGGCCACCCCGCAGTCGGAGTGAGCTCTCCGTACTTCTTTTCCTCGTCGCCGTCCTCCGCGCGCCCTTCCAGCGCCTGCAGCGTACGAGGCTCCACCCGCATACGCCGCGCGCGCGGCTGCACCGCCTGCCCGAGCTGGTTGAGCGGCACGGCCATCTGGTCCCACCCCGCCGGAAGCGCATCCTGTGGCGCAACAGTGAGCGGGAGCGGCTGCGCCTGCCGCAGGAAGTGCTGTTGCTGCTGCTGCCGCGCCTGCTGCTGAGCATGCTGGGCATGCTGGACCTGCTGGATCTGCTGGACCTGCGCCTGCGCATTCTCCGCCTCCACCGGCCGCTGCGCCGGGGAAGGCGCGGCGGTCTTCATCGTCGGCCGGTCCCATGTAGAGGTGCCCAGCTTGCGGTTCCAGTAGTAGGTCCTGCATACCGAAAACCGCGGAGTCAGCGCACGACCAGCCCCGCACTACACTGATGTAGGCCGCGGGCGCGCAGGGACTACGCGCAGCGGGGGGGCACCAGCCGCACCTGCCGTTGGAGTCTACGTCCTTGTGCCAGCCGGCGGGCAGCCCAGCGGTCGAGTCGAGCTCCGCGCGCAGGCCCTCGCGCGGCAATGCCAGCCCGACTAGCACCACGAGGAGCAGCGACGCCGCAGCCGCCGAAGCTGCCGCCAGCATCACCCGTCGGCTCTCGCCTCGCGGCTGGCGCCCCGCCATGTCGCGCTGCGCTACTGCACTGCTACTCCGAGGAGGCAGCAGATTAGGTTAGTTTGCCTTGCCCGAGCCCGATCTAAACCCAATTTTCAATTGCTTGCCGCTACAGCGGCACACGGGGCGGGTCGGTGGAACCGGGCCAGCACACGGAGCCTCCCCGTCAGGGCGGGGCGACGCGCGGTTGTGCCTGTGCGGGCTCGGGAGGAGCGCTACAGCGCGGGCACGCGCACACAGCGGCGCGCAGCAGGGCGGCGCGGGCTGCGGCCAGCGCGGGCTGCTGCCGGAGCATTCTGGGGAGCAGCCCCAGGCCGCGCGATGGCCGGGGACGATGAGGAGGCGTCGGCCGTGAACCGGCCCGGCGGCGTCAAGGCGCTGCTGAAGCAGCTAAACAACAAGTACTCGGACTCGCATGTGAAGCTGCCCGACGGCACGGTGCCGACACCCGCGAAAAAGACCTTCGTAAAGCCCGCGCCAGCGCGGCCGATTCGCGATGAGCAGCCGGCGCTGCGGCAGCTGCAGGTGGACTCTGCAGACGGCGGCGACGTGAGCCCACCCAAGGGGGTCCGGGCGATGCTGCAGAAGGAGGTGAAGAGCTCGTTTGTGAAGCTGCCGGACGGCTCCACCCTCAAGCACGCCCCGCCGGTCGCCAAGAAGGTTGAGGAGGCGCCTGCGCCAGCGACTGCTGCGTCGGACGACGATTACGAGCCGGCGCCGCTGCATCCGCCGGACCTCAACCTGCAGGTGGAGGCAGAGTACGACGACGAGTACGATAAGGCCAGCCGCGCTCCGCCACAGCTTCTGCATCCGGCGGCGCCCCCGCTGCACTACCAGCGCCCGGAGGCCATGACCACGTCGCAGCCGCAGCCCCGCGCGCAGCCTCACAACGCCCCGCAACAACCCCAGCGCCGTGCGCCCGGTGGTCATCCGCCAGGCGGCTATGCGGACCAATCGACGCCGCGTCAGCCTCCCTCGCCGCCCGTTCTGTCTGATTACCCTGTGCAGGGCGACACGGGTGTGCGGAGACGGGGCCAATCGCCGCCCATCCTCTCCGACTATCCGCAAACCTCGCGATCTGTACAGCGGCAGGAAAGCCCGCCGGAAATTGTGCGGAATGGCAGCAGGTCGGCGACCCGAGGCGCGCCCCCGCAAGGCCACCACCAGGGCAGCCCACCGCAGCACGGCAGCGGCTACATGGCAGGGGCGCCGGGCGGGCGGCACGAAGACAACGAAAGACGTGGTCCTGCTGGAGGCAGGGGCGCGGGCGGCCAGGGCATGGGAGGCCATCCCCAGCCCCGGCATGCGGCTCCGCACAGGCAAAGAGAGCAGATGCGTCCGGAGGATGTGTACAATCCTAGGACATTCCAGAACGGAGTGCACTTGGGCCACGGAAGGGAGCCGGGCGCGAGAGAACCCGGAAGGGAACCGACGCGGAGGGAAGCAAAGGGCCGAGAGAAGGAATCGAACAGGGAGAGGGACGTGGGTAGGGATAGAGAGCCAATGGTCAGAGAACGAGAGCCCCTGGCGAGGGAGCCGAGAGCTAGAGAGCCCAGAGAGCCAATGGCGAGGGAATCAAGAAGTAGGGACGGGATGGGACGGGAACCCATGGGCAGAGATCCGATCGGACGGGATGGTATGGGCCATCATGTGCTGCCGCCCGCCCCTCCCGCTTTACTGCCTGGGCAAGCTCCGAAATCTTCGAGGGCAGGAGGTTGTGTTCTGTTTGACCCGCCTGCTTCATCTTTGCTGATCCTGTCGTTGCTCTGCTCTGACATGCTGCAATTTAGGAGCGGCGCCTCCGCACCCACCCAATCTCTTGCCGGGCGTGAAACCGCACGAGTTTCCGACTCCTCAGGTACAGTTCTGACTTCTCGCCTGAGATTCACACAGTAGTCTAGGCATCCCGAACTATGTGCAGATGAAGGACTGAACATGCTTGTGCTGTGCAGAGGTCAGCTCCGCCGCCTCCCACGACCAAGTCACGGTCTCCACCCCAACAGGAGCAGGCCAATGAAGCATATCCACGGCAGTCGAAAGTCAGTGAGTGGGTACGAGCTTTGCCTGCGCAGCACATTCTACCTTTCGTGCGCTGATCTCTCCGGAGCCTACGGCTCCGGCGCGCACGCGCGCCGCGTGACCCATGTCAATAGAGGCTGTCACGCACGGCTCGCGACTGTCACACAGCGGTCTTTTTGACACCCATGTCACTAGGGGCGCGTGGCACAGGTTCAGTAGGCGGTGTCGTATGCGAGTTCCGCCTCAGCACGCTGTCACTCGCGTGCTTGGTGTGTCAACAGTATCATCGTCACCCCCAGTCGCTGCCTTTTAGTCAGGAGAGTGGCTGACGAGGTGTTTCCTGCCATCAGGTACAGGCCATTCCTCCGCCACCGACCAAATCCGCGCCAATCTCACCGCAGATGGTCCCGCGGGAAAGGGAGATGCAGAGAAACTCGCCGCAGCACGTGCCCATGCCTGTCGAAAGCATGTTGCAGCGGCATGCTCCGCCTCCGCCGCCACCGCCGCTTGAAGGCTCAGTGCCGTCACCTGCCCTCTCTGCAGTGAGTGTTGCTGCACCAGTCTGCAGTGCGTAACGATATGAATTGATATCAAATAGACGTAGAGTGTGAGGTGCGAGGTGTGTGGCTCTTATCCCACGAGCCTGACGAACGAACTGCGGCGAACAGCTCACGCCCCGCGACTTCGCGGAGATCGCGGTGGGTCAAATGGCCTCGTCAGACTCCGGTGCTGTGTCCAACAGAGCTATCGTGTCTTCAAGGCCGATATCGAACAAGTGTGGCATTGGTGTCAATTTCAAGCGACTGGAGAACCGGTGCATGGAGGTGAGTCATGATGTGGCTTTGATTGAGGCAAACCGTGGGATTTCGTACGTCTGCCAATCTCGAAAGCCAGCGGTGGCTTTCGAGGTTTTAGGTTGACTGTTGCGGGTAACTGATATTACCCGCCCGTACGGGTAGATGATGCATTCTACTGAGATTCAGGTTGGCAAACGAACTAAATTCAGATTTTGCAACTGGACAGGTGGTATCTTTGGTGCCGGGAGGTATGGGTGCTGAAAGTGGGCTGATTTTTGTTGGCGACGTCTTGCGGTTCGTAGACGGTGTCGACGTTACGAAAACCACAATGCAAGAGTTTGAAGAGCGACTCCTGGGAGAGGACGGCTCTACTCTGACGCTGTCGTTTGGCAAGCCTGGCCCCAACACCAGCGCCCTTGTGCACGTAGCCGTCAATCGTGGACCCGACGGCATGTCGCGAGAATCTTCGCTCTCTTCCATGCCGACGGCTGTTGGCAACACCTCGAACCAAATCTCGCCCCCTCCTGCGCCGGTCACGCCGGCCAAGGTGCCCGTGTCCAGTGTGCCAAGGGTGCTGGTGCCGAAGGTGATCCACACCAACCCGGTGCAACGATTTCCGTCGAATCGCTCAGACGGTGTCCTGCGGAACGAAGCAAACGTGAGCTCAAAAACAGACAACCCAGAGAAGCTTGTTGGGGTTGGCATTGTCTTCAATGTTGACGAGGAGCATGGGGGACTGCGGGTCAAAAATTTGATAGCTGGCGGCCCAGCTGCATTGTCGCAGGAGGTGGTGCTGGGCGATGTGCTCTGCGAGATTGATGGGCTTGACGTGTACCGCAAATCAGTGGATGAAATTCAGGATGTGGTGATGGGACCTAAAGATTCAGTCGTTACATTGGGCTTGCGGAATCCGTTCAACATGTCTGGCCCTGTGAAACAAGTGCATCTTTTCAGGCGTTTTGATGCAAGTTCTGCGGAAGCCGCCCCGCCACCTCCCGCGCCCGTATCGTATTCCAAAGTGATTGAAATGCTGTACGTGGGGGACGCTGAGATTTCGCAAAACATTGGACTGATGAAGGATCTGGATATCAATTGCGTGGTGAACGTGGCCTTCGAGTGCGACAACCTGTTTGAGGCGGACTTTACCTACTCCAACTTCCCCTTCGAAGACCATCCGTCGTCGATTCTGAGCAGGAGCTTCGACGAAGCGTGTGAAGTTATTGCGCACCACATGCATCTGGGGCTCACCAGCATCGTGCACTGCTCCGATGGCAACAGCCGGAGCGCTGCCTTCTGCGTCGCCTACCTCATGCGCAAAAAGCGCGCCACCCTCAAGCAGGCCTGGAACCTGGTGAAGAACGTTCGGCCCACTGTCAACCTGCACCAAGAATACTTCCAGCAGCTGCTCCAATACGAGCGGCAAGTGCACGGTTCAAACACCATGTCCGAATCTGACCTGCCCTCTTTCATTCCCATGCACCATATGGCAGTTTGAGCGTGTTTGAGGCCAGGCCCACACACCATATGCAAGATACACATCCACCACACTCTGATAGAAACTCATCTACATGAAGTTTCCAAACGATGTTTGCCAGAATCAATCCGGATTGACTGCCATCAACCCCCTGCCACGTCCGAGCCCCCGCCCAAGCAACCCCACCGCAAATGTATCAGTCATGTCTGCCCATGACTGTCATGTCTGCCCAACATGACTGTTGAAGGTTGCAAAGCAAAGACATTTTTTCTGCTTTTTAATGTATAATAAGAACACGGCCGCTACCCCCCCGCAAAGCAGGTGCGAGGGGAATCACTCTCGACGGCTTAGGCGCTCGAGTCTTCTGACAGTGCCAAGATCGCGTCAACAGGATCGTTCTTGTTGGCCTTGAGTGCCTTGATTGCCTTGCCGCGGCTGACCTGCGCCTGGTCCATCACCAACTTGATATCCGACTCCTCCACACCCGACTCGTCAACGTCATCGCCGTCATCGTCGGCGATGGCAGCCGTCGCCGCTGCGGGCTCGTTGGCCACCGCAGACATGTCAGGCTTCTTGAACTGCTCCGCGGCAGCAGCCTGCGCCTGGGCGGAGAGGTCCTCAATTTTAGCCTCGCCAAAGATAATGTACGTGTCCGAAGCCGGCGACTTGAAAACGTCGGGCTTGGAGATCACGAAGAGGATGTTCTTGCTCTTCTTGATCGTGACGCGCACGATGCCAGACACGGGCTTCATGCCGAGCTTCTGCATCGCCTTCCTGCTCCGCCACAGTGCCAACAACTCACCGTCAGCACATGCCATACTCCTGTCACATCCACGGGCTTGCTCCCTCCTCCACCAAGAACTCACTCGCAAGATCATACACGCCCGAGCACTTGATGCGCTCCTGTGTGTGGCTGCGCACTGGCGCCATTGCTCACTGGAAAGCACCGAGGCATAGCTAGGCAACACCATCACCGACCTGGACTTCTTCTCCATCTTCGACTGCTTGCCGCGAGCGGAGCCGTCGGCCTCCTCGAGCTCAGGGACGTCGTCGGAGTCGTCGTCGGAGGAGTCCTCCTCGTCGACGTCCTCGATCTGGGGTTCGTCCTTGGTCTTGGTCATGGTGCTGCTGCACACCGGAGCGCGGTAAGCCACACACGGAGGAAAGGGCCGCAGAACGTAGCCTCCACGGCCCTCGCGTCACCGATGCCCTGGCACACTGGGCCTCAGCCACACCCGCACCCCTGCGCTGGCCCGGCGCTCGCCCGGCGAGCGCACTCAGCAGCGCGCTCGCGGCACGCGCCCGCCGAACCCCGCAGCAGCGCTCATCCCGCCCAACCCCGAAGCAGCGCTGCACTGCCGCGACCACCTCTCAGATTATCGCAGCCTGCCCGCTCCCGGACTCCTCTGCACGAATGCCGTATCCAATCCACCTCCGCCCCTGCCCCCGCTTCCCGCCGAAACCCTCTGCCGCTGCGCGGCAGGGCAGAAACCGCGCGCGCGCAACCGCGGGGAACTGGCGGTCACTGCGCGCCGGCCTCCCGCGGCACCGAATCGCTAGGCCCCACCCGGCCCCGCCCCGCCCCGCCCCGCCTGCGCACAGCCATGCCGCACCCCGTCACACTCGTCCTCGCCACCACCTTCGGTGCTGCTGCCGGTTCCTCGTGCGCCAAAAACGGGCGCCACGCGAAACCCCGCTTTTCAACCCACGAACTTTGATTTCCCAGGCACTGGCATGATGTCCCTCCATCATGCCGGGGCGGTGCTGCTGATGACCGCGTCATCGGGTAAGTCAGCGCGGGAGCATGCCTGAAGTCGCACCGCGCGCGCATAAAGGCCCGCCGGCTCGGATGCACATGTGCGCGCACGCACGCACGCGTGCGCGCGCGCGCCCGACATAACACAAAGCGCGTCCCCGCTGCTAAAAATGCCGCGCCCGTGTGCGCCGCAGTGGCCTCTGACCGCGCGGGGTGTGCATGCTTTCAGCGGCTGCATTTTGCGTGCCGGCGGGGTTTCGCACGGCGGTGGCCAGTCCGCTGCTGCTGCCGCCAGGGCCGGGCGGGCGACTGCACAAAGGTGCGCCAGCACTGCGCCTGTGTGGCAGCCGTGACGCGACAGCGTGTGTCGCTTCGCCAGGCGGCCATTCCCCCGCGCCCTCTCCGTGCGCGCGCGCATGCACGCCGTGAGGTATCCGTGCGCGGGCCATGAT
>Ga0115006_10001685_pt1 | contig 14007 bp, 12 predicted proteins | sample ArcOceMetagenome_3_FD_88943 | JGI IMG/M metagenome (GOLD analysis project Ga0115006, IMG submission 88943) | Marine eukaryotic phytoplankton communities from Arctic Ocean - Arctic Ocean- Svalbard ARC20M Metagenome | ecosystem: Environmental > Aquatic > Marine > Oceanic | place: Arctic Ocean...
TTGGGGACCCGGGGCACGCGCACCCAACCCCCCTTTTCCCCCCCCGCCCCCCCCCCCCCTGCCCTCCCGCTCCTCTCGCGCTGGCCCGTGCTCTCATGAGTCCCAGGCGTGCGAAAAAAGTCTCCCACTGGCATGGCAACAGTGCACACAGAAGCTGGGACGGGAGCGCGGTCCGGGGCAGGAGAGTTGGCATACTAGGCCAGCCTGCACCGCGCTGAAGCTGCGGCATGCTCTTCTCCTCCCGCTGCTGCGTGGCCCCTCTACCTCCCGCTGCTGCGCGCCCCCCTACCTCCTGCGTGCGTTTCTCTCTGCATCCCGCTCTCCTCATCTTGTGCCCACTTTTGTGCACAGGATGGCGACGGACACGTGCTCCGACGTGTACAACGAACACGAGGAATACCTCGTGGAAATGGCGCCCAAGTCCTGCCAGGATGACCTGGAGAAGGGAACTCGAACCTGCAGCACACGGGAATTGGTGGTAGATATTTGTGCCAAGGGCTTCAAGTGGTGCAGCATTGATGCGAAGAAGACGAACGACTCTGAGCTCTAGGCGCGCTAATAGCAGCGGCCTGCTCCTTTCTTCAAGCAGACAGAGCCGCAACCGTCCTAGATTTCAGAGTTTCGTGTATGTGACCTCGTGTTGCAGCGTCATGTTGAATATCGTCATCTGCACGCACAGTTGGGGCCATTACACGCGAATCCTCCAAAACATGAAATAATGCGGATTGTTAGCGCCGCGGTGCCACGAGTCTCACAGCCCAACGGCGGCGGGCGCCCCCGGCGGCGCCGCCGGCGGAGCGCCGGCGGCGCCGCCGGGGGGCCCGCCGCGAATCCTCCAAAACACGCCGCGTGAGTGTAGTTGTTCTACGCTACTACGAACAACTACACTCACGCCCAAAAGCGTGACGTCACGCTAAAAAAGCGTGACATGTCACACTTAAAAAGTGTGATGCTTTGGCGCATTCGTGTTGCGTCTGCACATGCGTAGCGACGCGGATGCACCCTGCCCCCACGCGGGACAGTCCCGCCGCTTCTCAAGGTGCATGGCCGAAGGTGCATGGCCGCACCTTCCTTGGGCACTGCAGCCACGGCGAGTTGGTGCTTGCGTAGGTCGTAGCGGCCGAAACTTCCGCGCGAAGAAAAGGGTTGCGATCCCAGGAGTTGCCCGCGGCCAGGAGTGTTGCCCGCAGGCAGGGAGAAAAGCACAGGGAAAAGGATTGTTCCGCTTTTTTCTTGACGCGTCCGCGTCAAGTCCGTATAATTGACGCGTCCGCGTCAAAATTGATGCGCTCGCGTCAGATTTCAAAAGTTGACGCGCCCGTGTCAGGCCTGACGCGCCCGTGTCAGGTTTGACGCACCAGGTGGGCGCTACGTGGCTCGAGCTAGGGAGCCAATGGTCCTGGAGCTAATCCGGCGGTTCTCAATTCACTCAGGGCGTGAAAGATGTGATCAGATCTTAATACCCAAACGGAGGATGGATTCTCAAACCTGGTGGTGAACACACAGTGTCGCACAGTGACCCCGAAACTCAACGAACCGCATCCCCGAAGTGAAAGTACTTTCACACCCCAAGTAACGGTACTTGTATGTCTTCAGGTACACAGAGGTTCAGTGCGATGGCGTCATGTGTTGAAAGCCAGTGAGGAGAATTTCACTCCACCCGAGCAAAGTCCCGCACATACAGAATAGGCAGTCTGCATACGGCACAGACTATGCGGTCCGCTGGCTGGAGCGCGTCACGTGTATGATGATGGGGGCGTGGCAGATAGGCTCTTGCGTGTCGAGGAAGGCGTCGCAGAGGGGCGGGTGGGCGCCGCGCCTGAACGTCGCTGATATGACGGGCAGGCCCGCGGAGACTTGGGGCTGGCCAAGCAGCTGCGCACACAGACAAATTTTCAACGTCTGGCGCTTGGCGTGCGGGCGATTGGAAAGCCAGAGGCTGCGAGGCCTACATTGACAAGGACACTCACGAGCGCAGGAGCTGGTGGCTCATTTCAAGATGTATCGACGCCCTCCTCCCTTCCTCTTCCCACCATCTCCCAGCGTCGCGACGGTGCTCACCACCTCCCGGCGCCTCGTGCACCCGTTGTGCCTCGTCCTCCATGCTTGCGCAGCTCAGCCCCGATCCACGCAGCATGGTCTCAGCCGTATGCCGCGTGCCCCCCCCCCACCCGCCTTGCTCAGCTGGCCAGGTTGGTGAGTGCGATACTTTGACACCTGCACCTCCTCGTCCTCCGCGGGCCCGCCCTCGTGAGTGCCGCTGGCAGGCGAGCGACAGGGAGCAAACCTTGCTCCAGCGGGACCTGACAAGCTGCATGGCCTGCGAGTTGATTCTCATTCCTGCAAATCCCTCCCCTGCGCGACGAACGGAGAGAAGCGTGGGGCGCAGCAGAGAGGCATGAGCCAGTCACGCGCTAGCCCTGCAGGACGATGTTTGCGCGAGCACACACACAAACACACACCGAATGTGCACATGCATACACATGCACACGCATCATAGATGCATGGCAACACACGCGTGCAGGTACATGCGCATGCCCGAACCTTGCGCTGTGCGGCGCCGGACTCTGTGCAGACAAAACAGGTGCGCCCTGCGGGTCGCCACCTCGGCTGCTCTCTCCAGTTTGCACTGCATCACCCTGCGGTGCGCATCCTCCAGCATGCTCTGGCAGAATTCCAGCTGGCTGGCCAGGAGCGCTGCCCTCTTGTCCCGACTTTCCAGCTCGGCGGCCGCCCGCACACGCTCGTCCTCGCGTTCGCTGGCGCTCTCGCGGGCCTCTCTGTGCCACGCGGCCGACATTTTGCGGAGCATCGTGGTGCTGACCGCACACTCGTCCTCCTTCGCCCGCAGAGTCCTCCACACGGCAGCCAGCGACCCGCCCTTTCCGACCCCCTCCTCCCCCCTCTCCCCCCCTTCGCCACTGCGCACGGGCAGAGGGCCCGCCGCGCACAGCGCAGACAATCCGCACACCTCGCGCTCAAGCCGCGCCAGCCGCTCGGACGCGAGGTCGAGCGCGTGCTCAAGCAGCTGGCGCTCGTCGACAAGGCTCGCGAGCAGGCGATGCATGCAGAGGGCACGGTCGCTCAGTTGCGCGACTAGTGGCCCCGCGGCCATGCGTGGTCCAGCGTCGGCCCAGCGCGCGGTGACCTCGAGCGCGCCTGCGACGAGCGCCGCCTCGCGCGCGCGCTGGACCTCGAGCGCGTCCACTTCGACATGGCACACCGCCGCCGTCCACTGGGTGCGCTGGCACCGCTCGCACACAGCCGTTTGCCCCGTCTGCCGCATAGTCAAGCGGGGGTGTAGGCAGGCACGAACTAGTTCGTGGCCTGGACACAAAAAAACAAAAACACTCGAAGCACGTGAAGACGTTTTGCTTGCTGCTCTCCACTGCTGCACGGTCGCAGACGTGCGAGGTGAGCGTGAGTGGCGGGAGGATGCGGGGGCGGCGGGCGCGCCGCCCACGCTGCGCACGCGTCCGCGCGTCCGCTGCCGTTCGCGTGCCGCGCGCCGCGCGCCGCGCCGCGCCGCGCGCCGTGTCGCGCGCCGCTGACGCGCCGCCCCATGTGCGTGCAGTCCCACGGAGTGAAGATGCCCGGCGTGCTGGTGCGGTGCGCATGCACCAACAACGCAAAGTTTGCGTTCCAGCACGACAAGCCGGACGTGTCCGTCAAGGAGTTTACCAAGGTCCTGCTCGCCCAGTACGAAAGCTACCGGAAGCGCGTGGGCCATAAGGGCCCCAAGCCAGACGTGATCCACCTCGTGGACGGGTGTGGCTACGCAGTGCTGGATGACGTCGAGATGAGTGTGTACCTCTCCGCGGGCGAGGCCACGTTCGGACTGGTGCTGCGCGACGACATGGAAAAGCTGGCCCTCCAGCACGACGCCACTGTCAAGGACGTGCTCGAGAATCTGTGCTTCGACAAGGACAGGTCGTGCTTTTCCTTCAGCTACGGCATCTTCAAGCGCCCCGACACAAAAAAGCGCGGGTCGCCCGAGCTGTCGGATGCGCCCACCGAGGCGCGCAAGGACAAGCGGAGCAAAGGGCCGGTGAAGGAGATGATGCGGGACATGGTCACCAAGGGCCTGTGCGCCGACAGCGACATCCCAGAGCACGGGCGGCAGAGGCTGTTCAAGCTGCCCCACGACGCCGGGCTCAAGGTGCTCGAGGCCTTCAAGGAGCTGATGAGCAAGAACAAGGATGCCGAGAAAAAGCAGCTCTTCATGCAGAGCCTCGAGCCGTTCGCACCGCCCAGCTCGCCCGCCAAGGGAGCCTCGACGCCCACAAAGCCCCTCGCGCTGACCGACGGCGCGGAGGAGACGGCCACCGGCAAGAAGCGCAAGCAGGACGATCAGGCATCGAAGAAGGAAGCGCCGGCAGCTGCGGATGCGGCCAAGGCATCGAATAAAAAGTCCAAGACTGCCGACGCGGCGGACAAGCTGCAAATTGCTGCTTCCGGCAAGACACTGGCGGCCTCGGCCACGTCCTCGCCCGACAAGAAGGCGGCAGCCAAGAAGGATGAGGAGGCGAAGAAGAAGAAAGAGGAGGAGCGCCTGGCAAAGGAGAAGGACAAGGAGGAAAAAGAGCGTGTGAAGAAGGAGAAGGCGGCGAAGGAGAAAGAGGAGAAGGAGCGGCTGAAGAAGGAGAAGAAGGAAAAGGCAGCTAAGGAGAAGGAAGAGAAAGAGCGTCTCAAGAAGGAGAAGGCCGAGAAGGCTGCCAAGGAGAAGGAGGAGAAAGAGCGGCAGAAGAAGGAAAAAGAGGAGAAGGAGAAGAAGGAGAAGGAGGAGAAAGAGCGCAAGAAAAGGGAGGAAGAGGCCGCCAAGGCCAAGGCCAAGGAGGAAAAGAAGGCCGCGGCTGCAGCCAAGGCCAAGGAGCTGGCGGCAGCAGCAAAAGCTGCTGCTGATGCGGCGGCGGCGGCTGAAAAGGCAGCATTGGCTGCTGGTGACAGCGATGCGGAGGAGGAGGAGGAGGGCGAGAAGGACGCAGACAAGAAGGGGGCGGCGAAGGCTGGAGCGGCGGATGCTGAGAGCGAACAGGGGAGTGGGGGGGAGACGGAGGATGAGTCGTCATCAGATGAAGACGAAGAGGATGAGAAGGCAAAGGCTGCACCGGTGAAGAAGGCGGCTGCTGCTGCTGAGAAACGCGCTGCAGATGCCGCCAAGAAGGATGACGATAAGAGGAAGTCGCTACAAGCAGAAAAGGAGAAGCTGGAGGCGCAGCTTCGGAACAAAAAGTCGCCGGCGGCCACGCCGGCATCCAAGGGAAGTAATGCAGGAGAGCCCGGCAAGGTCCCTGCGTTTGCGGGCGACAAGTGGCACGCCGACGTCAAGGCGCAACTGACGTCGCTCGAGAAGAAGGGCAAGCTCAAGGAGGCAGAACTGGACCAAGGGGCGCTCAAGGCGCTCAAGACGCTGCCGTACGAGGTGGCGCTGGTGTGTCTTACCAAGGTCATGAACGAGACAAATGCAATCCGCAACATCAATGCCTTTATTGTCAAAAATTGCACGCACCTGCGCAACCAGTGGGGCATCGACGACGCTGCGTCGAGCAGCAGTGACGATGACTCATCCGATGACGAGAGTGAAAGCGAGGAAGAGGAGGAGGCGTCCAAGGCCAAGGCCTCAACACCTGCTGCCGCAAAGGCGGCGCCCAAGGTGGTAGATGTCAAGCCCGTGGATGACTCGGATTCTGAAGACGACGAGGACGCGACGGAGGCCAGCGGTGGCAAGAGCGAGGATGCAGGCGACTCGGACTCGGACGCCTCGGATGGGGAGCAAGTAGACGCGCTCAAAGCCCTTGTGGCATCAGGAACAAAGGGCAAGCCCTCGCCCGTTGCCACGCGGGTAAGGAGTCGTGCCCGCAGCTGAGCACCTGCAGTACGCAGTCCCGTCTCGATAGCTTGCTGACGGACATACGACGGACATACGCTTGGCGACAGAGTACGTCCCAGTCTGGCGGCGTCGCGGGCAAGGCGAAAGCAACCGGCAAGGGCAAAGGCCATCAATCATTTGAGGCCAAGGCAGTAACGGCAGACAGTGTCTCGTCGGCGTTTGCCAGCGCTGATGCCGAGGGCTCCATCGCGTCTGGGAGGTCAGGCGCTTCCAAGGCTAGTGGCCGCAACGCCCGTTCGGCCAAGTAGGGGCAGGGGCGAAGGATAAGGATGACGGAGGGATGAGACGGCAATTTCAAACGGGGGGCGACACGGCGAGACACTAGATTTTCCCTTGCAGTGTCGTGTTTGCCAGGGCTCTGCGTGGGCACCGTGTCCCGTAGCTGACATCGTTCTACTGCATGCATTATTTATTTCGAATTCACAAAATTACAGAGTTCACTCCATCATGCATTTGCAAAGTGATATCTCGAATGAGGAGGGGGGGGAAGTAATCGCACCATGCTACCGTACCAGTTGACCGCTAGTTCTCATGCTGCGTGCTGAGCTGCGCATATGTCATGGGAAAAAGATGAGGCACAGCGCGATGAATGTGCCGATCATAAAGAGAAGGCGCGAGAGAAACTCCTGCTGCGCAGCTTCATGCTGTTGCATGGCCGCCTGTGCTGCTTGCGCGGCCTCGGCCGCTTCTGCACACGCGCCACACAGCCGTTAGTTTCGGTTGGGATTGCGTTGTGGCACCCTCTTGACCACAAACACAGCAGCGTGGTGCAGGAGGCAGAAGAGGAGTGGGAATACCTGTGGCGTGTGCGCCTGCACCCTGCATTCCTGTTCCCATGCCCGGAGCCTGCTGCTGCTGCACACAGATGTCAGACCCTCGGGGAGCGCTTACTTGCCGCGGAGAGCGGGACGCGACGAACATGGGCGTGCGGAACAAGAGAGAGTAGGGGACAGGAGAACGAGGAAAAGCAGGAAGGAGGGGAGAGGGCAGAGGGCAGAGGGCAGAGAGAGGGCAGAGAGAGAGACGCGAGACGCGAGGGACTGCAGAGACGGGAGAGTCAAGGGAGGCGAGGGAGGCGAGAGAGGTACAGGAGCGCGGGCAGAGAGATAAGGGAGGAGGGACAAGAGAGAGGGGAGGAGGGGAGGGGCTAGCTCTACTCACAAAGGCCAAGCCAAACAAGGAGGGGAAGAGGCCAATGTTTGCAACGAACTGCGGATAGCCCGGGGCCATCCCCGGCGCAAACGCCCCAAACTGCATTCCGCCCACCATTCTCTGCGAACCTGGCCGCTCTCCCGGCGGCCGCTGCGGCACTGGCGGATCCTCTGGAACGGTAGTCCTGCCGAGCGCGCGCAAGCAAGTGAGGCTACGCGCCTGCAGCCCCCGGCCGTGCAGCAACGCAGCCGGCAGCGCCGGGGCGCGGCCACAGCGCGCCTTTACACAGGCGCGCCTTTACACACGGAGGGCGGAGGGCGGAGGGCCTACCGCGGGTCGCTGTTCTCCTCGCCGACATACAGCGGCACGACCTTGGCCTTGCTGGGATCCCGCCCCGGCATCTCAATGCCCGCTTTGCACACGGGGCACTGCGGGTCGTCCCGGTGCAGGTTCAACCACTTGTAGAGGCACTCCCAGCTGCGCGCAGCACGCGGCAGGCGCAGGATGCGAGCCGTCAGAACCGGGGGTCCGCCCGGGGGCGCGACCGGCCCGCACACACGCTGCGGAGCGGCGCGCCGACGGACGGGGGGGGGCGAGCTGCAGCACAGACCAGTGCAGATGCCCGCAGACCGTCACGACAGGCTTGTCTGGGCTGTTCAGGCAGATGTGGCAGATGAATCGGCTCGAGCCGTCGCCGTCGCCCGCATCTCCCTTGGGCGCGGTGGCGGGCGCCTGCGACGGCGCGGCCGCTGCTGCCGCGTGCGCGTTGGCGACCGGCTCGGGCAGGTACATAAGAGTGGCGGGCGGCGCCGCCGCCGCGCCGCCGCTCGCGCCGCCCGCCGCGCGGTTCGTCAGGCCCGCCACCGACGGGTGCACACTCGCTGCGCTGCTCTCCGCCGTCGCGGGACCCCGCAGGTCGCTCGCTTCCGCCGCCATCTGTGACGTCGGCTATGCGACGTAGTATCGTAATTCACACGAACGAACCGGAGGAACACGAAACAGAAGTGAAAAGGGGGGCATTCGTACCAAAAAGTATGTTTTTTACCACCCGGTTCCCCAGGTGGTAAGGGGAATGGCAAAAACAGACGCCGCGGAGCGGTGGAAGGAGTTGGAAAGAGAGGGGAGACGCATCTAGGCTGGGTGAGGGGGGCGAGAGGCGGGGGAACGGCGCGGCTGCGGCGGCCGCGCGGCTACCGGTCGGCGCGCGCCGCGCCGCGGCAGCCCTAAAACCGGCCCGCGCCCCGTCTGTGCGACGCGCGGGCGAGTGGGCGCCAAACAAACGCGCGCCTGCCGCGGCGCGCGGCTGCGACGGGGCAGCGCGCGGCCAGCTGCTGGCCGGGGCCCAGCCCGTGCGGAGAGGACACGTTGGTGGCTTAGACGGGGCGCGGGAACGCGTCCCTTGGTCTCCGGGCGTCGTTGCGGCCCGCCGCCCGCCCCTAGCGCCCCTTTGCGACCGCAGCGAATGGTTGGCACGGCACGGCTTCGCACTGCACGTAGACTAGATGTCCGACCTGGAACGCCTGGCCAAGCCCGGTGAAAAGCGCGCACGCGCCGCAAGCCCCACGGAGCGGCGGCCCGCGCCGGGCTTTGTCTCCTGCGGCAGCGCGCACGCGCAGATGAACGGCGTCTACGTGCCCACGTCCTCGCACGTGCCCGGGGCAGGGGCGAGCGGGGGGGTGTCTGCTGCGATGGGCAGGCCGACGCTGCGCATCCCGGCGATACAGCCTGTCCTGCCGGACCCGGCGGGCTACGCGGGGTCGCCGGTGCTGTCGGGCCTGCGGGGCATTGGCTCGCCGAAGCTCTCGTCGACGCTCACGGGCACGACGCTCACGGGGCTCCCGAGCATGCAGTCGTCAAGCCAGTTTACGCTGCCCCTGCCTTCGATGCCGGCGCGGAGCTCCGCAAGCTCCAGCACCGACCTGCCCTCGCTGGGAGCCTACATGCAGGGCTCTTCGAACAGCGCGTTCCCTGTGCCTGCTTCGAACGGCGCCACCAATGCAAGCACAACGGCGTCTGCGGAAATCGAAGTGGTGACGCCACGCAAGCTTTCGGAGCCAACTGGGCTGACACTGACAGCGAGCACCACCACGAGTTTACATATTTGCTGGGATGCTGTGGACGGGATGGAGACGTGGACGGCGAATCTTTTCTGGGCAGTGGAGTTTTGCAGGGCGGATGACACAGAGGTCTTGGGGGAGTCTCTGTTCCCGCTGGAGCTGAGAGAAGCGCCTGTGACGGGGTTGGCGCCGGGTGTAGATTACAAAATTCGTTTGCGGCTGCAGTTCTACCCAGACCCTGAGCAGAACACAGTCTCTATGACGTCGGACTGGACGACGGGCGTTTTTGCAACTATGGATGTTGCCGGAGAGCCCGAGATCCCTCCACGCCCGGTGGTACATCGTATTTCGAGCATCACTGCCGAAGTTACGATCTTGGCGTCGCCCTGCAAGAAAGCCAACAACTACCACTGCGCCGAGAGCTACTTGCTGCAGCGTCTGGAGGGTGTGCTGCCGGATGATAACAGCCGCGACGACGAGTGGAAGTCAGTGCCAGAAGTTACGTGCGCATGTTCCCACCCCAAATTCCCTGAGATCGTGCCGTCACTGGAGAAGAAGCGCGTGCCGTTGAGTGGCGACAAGACTTACCACTTCCGCGTTCGGTCCATCAACAGCCATGGCAACAGTGAATGGAGCGAAATTGCCACTATTCTGCCTCCGCCTGCTTCAACAGAAGTCCGCGTCGAGCAGGTCAAGTCTTTGTCCGCCACGCTGGTGTGGAATGTGCCAGAGGATCACGGGCATGAGATTTGCCACTACCATGTCTTCATCAGTAAGGTTGACGACGAGACAGGAGAGAGCATCAAGGAGGCGGTCGTCCCGGCCGCCGCGCACACCAAGGCGGAAGAGGAGGATGGAAAAGAAAAAGAAGATTCCCCTGGTCCGGCAGTGGTCTATTACCACCCGCAGCAGCTGCAGCCAAACTGTTCATACAAGGTTTACGTACAGGCGAAAAGCGAGGCAGGCATGAGTGATCCATCGCCAGAGATACACCTCGTGACACAACCACTCCCGCCTCCGCTTCCGGCATCGGTCGGGGTGGAGAAGATTGAGCCTGATGCGCTCGACTTTTACTGGAGTTTACGCGACGAGAATTCAAGCAACGTGACCGCTGTGTGCGAGGTTGCGTGGAGGGAAGTGACCGCGGAGGAGCTGGAGGCTGCGGACTCGAGCACGGTCAAGTTGAGTCGCAACTTGGAGCTCGAGGATCGCAGCGAGTGGAGTGCCAAGGATATTCCTTGCGCAGAGGAAATGGGGGATGACTACACATGTCACATCATCGGCCTGCGCCCGGACAACGTGTACGCAATTTCAGTACGTGGACGCAATGCAGGCGGCGACGGGCCATGGTCGTCCATTGTCGTGCAGCGCACCACGGTCCCTCCGCCACTGATGCCGACCACGCTATACTCTTCCGACACAACATCAACATCAACAACTTTGTCATGGGACCTTCCCCTTGACGATGCTTATCCAGTGACGGCGTACCAAATTCGGGTTGTGGATCTGGAGACGGAGGAGGAGGTGAATGTGCCATGGCAGACCATCACAGCTGTCGAAACTGGCGACGATAAGGAGCGCCTGTGCTACGTAGTCGAGGACTTGGAACCTGGCAAAGAGTACTCTTTTCAAGTGCGAGCGCTGAACCAAAACGGCCCCGGCGAGGAGACAGAACCGCTCAAGGTGGCTGTCAAGTGTGACGTGCCGCCGCCTCCTGCCCAACCAGAGTCCTCGGAGCAAACTTCGGACTCAATTTTGCTGAACTGGCGCCCTCCACCCCGGGACAATGGGTCCGAGGTGACAAGTTACTACCTGCAGATGCGACAAGACGGCGAAGAGGAGTGGAGCACTGTCTCCGAAGAGATCACGAGCACATCAGTGTATGTCACCTGCTCGCATCCACGGACTGTCTACCACTTCCGCGTGCGGGCCAAGAACGCGTTGGGATATAGCGAGTGGTCGGACGAAAGCATGTTTGAGACGTTGCCACCTCCGCCACCCGATCCGCCTGTGGCGGTGTCGGTCCTCGCTACTCACAATTCCGTCACGCTGAATTGGCCTCATCACCAGGTTCATTGCGTGCTACTGCTGCTGCTACTGCGGCGGCGGCTGCCTGCTCGCACCCTTCCTGGGTTTCGTGTGTTTTGCTTTGTGTGTCTAAGAGCAGAACAGAACGCAGGCGCAGGTGTAAGGAGAAGTGTGGACAGACAGCAGGAGCGCAGCTGAGAGATTGCTGACGAGGGTGATGTGATAATAACAGGCGTCAATAACGGGGTACGAAGTGCAGCAGTTCCGTCACGGCGAATGGACGGCAGTGGTGGAAGCAGAGCAACTGATCCATGACCAGCTGCGCCGGTTTAAGAGGGAGCGGCGCCACATGGACTCAGATCTCGAGGATAAGAATCCTCGCCTACGGAAGCGGCCTATATTGGCCTACACCCGCGAAAATCTCGCTGTCAACACGGAATACAAGTTTCGAGTTGCTGCCAAGAATCCCGGCGGGCAGTCTTTCAGTCCCCAAGTGTCGGTTGTGACGGAAGATGAACAGTGGGCACGGCGGCTGTCGGCGGAGGAAGATCAACGCCTCCTCGACCTCTGCCAACTATGTGGGTGTGAGGAGTACTTTGAGCGTCTGTCGCGCGCCCTCTATGATGCCGAGACGCTTTCAAGACTCCCCGCCGATGAGCTGAGAGAGGTGTTGGACAAGCTGCAGGTGCTGCCAAAGCACCGCGAAAAATTGCGGGCCTCGCTCTCGGAGCCGCCGGGCGCGCCGCAGAAGCTGCAAGTGGTGCGGAGCGACACGGCATTCGACGCGCTACTTTGTTCGTGGGAGCCGCCTGAGCTGTCGGGTGGGGGCTATCCGGTGGTGGAGTTTGTCATTCAGTATGAGAATCGCAGCTTGATTACTGCTGCGCCAGACGAGGAGGAGGGACATGAGTGGGTCGAAGTGCGCTGCGGAACTAGCACGTGCAAGTTGGACAATCTACTCGCATCCACCGAGTACGCTGTGCGAGTGGCTGCGTGCAACGAGCCTCAAGGGCAGGGCCCGGTGATTCCTCCTCCCTAACCCTCGTGTGTCCTTTCCCCTGCCTCCGACCTGCACCATCTCCCGAACCTGCATTCTCGCGATTGGAAGGGGTGCGGGGAGGTACGGAAGAGAGGAATTGAGCAATGACAGCACAGGACAGCAACGTAGCCAGGTGCGCTGTGATCCGCGAGTGCTGACGTCTGTGTGTGCGTGTGCGCGCGCGCGCGTGCGTGGGCCACAGTGGAGCCAAGAGGTGTGTGTGCGGACAGCGGACGCCGAGTGTGGAGACGAGGAGCTGCAAGCCGCGCTGCGCACTGTCCTCAACACGAAGGAATACGCCGATAAAGTCGCTGCACAACTCTATCACGAGCAGTGGACTCTGGCCAGCTTGCAATCTATCTCACCTAGCCGCCTCGAAGACGTGCTGCGCCATATGCGGGTATGTTTCCCCCCGCTTTCACTATCCTTCTCTGCGTAGTACCCCCTGCTTCGTGCCACATGCACGCGCGCATTTGCGCACGCACTCGCACTCAAAAATGCCGACTTTGAGCACGAGGAATGTTGTGGCAGGTGAAAGAGGGGGCTGTGCACGCGTTGAAGCAGTACTTCTGTTCCTCCCCCAAGAAACCCGAGGAGGGGTCAGCAGCCGCCAAGGCATGACTTCTGCCGCCCCCCTCCCCGTTTCCCCCTCAATCACGCTACACTCTCTGTGCTCACCCTGCCTACGCGCAGGCCGGCACACTGAGTCGAACTGCCAGCATATGCTTTACGCGTACGTGGTAGAGCACAGAGAGGTGCAGGCGGGGAGGTGAAGGCAGATGCATGCAGCGTAGCAGAGCAGAGTTGCAAGCGACGTTCTCCTAGGAGAATGAGCAAAGGAGTCACGAAGGGCAGATGCCCCGCACCAAGGAGGGAAGGAATTGCGCTGTGCTCTGCTTCAGAGTTCTAGGGCGTGAGGACAAGCTCTGCACGAGAGTTCTAGTAATTACCTAGGGCGTGAGGAAACTCCGCTTGCTCTGCAAAGTGCCTTGCTGTCTTGCGGCATCATTTCGTTCGGCGAGGCTCGTATCTGTACATGTATGCATGTGTACGCATTGTATGTGCATACGTACATGGCGGCGTGTTGCCCTGTACTTTCTACTCACAACTAAGGGGACGAATCTCGAGATGGTGAGATGACGCCTCTTTGCCTCCTGCCTTGCACCCTGCGAGACACGACGTTGCGAGTGTCTTTGTTTGTGTACCAATACAGATCTTACGCACACTCTCTCGCTGGTTGTCAGTGTGCCTCCACCAACAGCTAAACACCCCTGTTCTCCACCACGGACGCGTTCAGACGACCTCAGCCCATGGCGTGTGCTTTGAACAAATGAGTCCGGTTCCCCCCGCCTCCTGCTCCCGTCTGTCCCTCCACCACCACTTCTTCTCCTCGAATCTCTGTTCTTTGTATGAGCGCACATCCTCCTTGATGCACCGCTCATTCATGCACCGCGCACTACGCTCGCGCCCTCTGTCGCAAGCAAGAGAAAACAATAAGCTTACACCTGTGCCTCGCCTCCGCCCCACCATGCGCCTCTCTGTTGCATTCATCTAAATACGTCACACCCGCTGCCCCTGCCACCGACACTCTGCTGCCTCCCGTTGCTGCCTACCTCTCCCCCTTGCGACGAAACCCGGCACAGGCATCATGGAAGCAGGGCGGGAGGGTGAGGCAACACACGTGTTCCTTGCCGTCAATTTGCCCATGGAGAGCCTACAACGTGGACATCCCTGTCCTCCAGCCTCTCTCTCCCCCCCCCCCCCTCCCCCCTCCTTGCTCTCTTGTGGGCCGCCCGAAATCTTCGCATCTTTCCGTTGTGGTTCGCCGTCCAAAAACAAAA
>Ga0115006_10001686_pt1 | contig 14005 bp, 19 predicted proteins | sample ArcOceMetagenome_3_FD_88943 | JGI IMG/M metagenome (GOLD analysis project Ga0115006, IMG submission 88943) | Marine eukaryotic phytoplankton communities from Arctic Ocean - Arctic Ocean- Svalbard ARC20M Metagenome | ecosystem: Environmental > Aquatic > Marine > Oceanic | place: Arctic Ocean...
ACTCGCCACTTGGGCGTTAAATGGGCTGGCATGGAGCATCGTCCCGCTGTGTATACTTCTACTGTGCGTGATTGGTAGAACTCTTACTATATAAGGGGAACGGGGGGCCCACCCGTAACGCCGTAAGTTTGTCACCTTATGTCTACTGACAGACAAGATAAGGGGATTGGGCCGATTGCGGATTGGAAACGCCCAAGCGTGCGGGCGTCCAACAAACCGCGCCCTCGCACTGCCGTAGAGCTAGGACAAGCAACAAATTCTGCCCGAAAAAATTGGTTTGTTCTCACCCCGTCACGTGTTTGTTGTTGGCGCCACGCGATGGGCGAGAGCTCCAGGGAAGCTGCGGGATGTCAGCGCTGGTGCCTGCAGCTGTAGTGTCGGACGCAGTAACAACGGCCACGTCGCAGGAGCAGCTCCTGTCCGAGACCGACTCCAATGTGGACGACCGGGTAAGAACCCCGCCACTCGAAGCGGAGGTGGTGGTCTCAGACGCGCTGGTGATGATCGAGGGCTCGAGGATTCCGCTGCTGGTCTTCGTCAACTCGCGCTCGGGCGGCCAGCAGGGCAAGCCTCTGCTGGCACAGTTCAGCTCGTGGCTGCGGCCGGAGCAGGTTCGAGCTCGCGCTCACACCACTCACGGAGCTCTCGCACAGCAAGCAAGCCCGCTCCCGAACCCGAGCCAGCACCCCCACCACTCGCGCAGGTGATCGACCTCGCGACGACCAAGCCAGAGGACGCGCTGCGCCGCTTCGCCGCGGTCGACGATCTGCGCGTGCTCGTGTGCGGCGGTGGCGCAGCGTGCTCAAAGTGCCCAAGCTTGCAGCAACTCAAGCGGCCACCCACACCTCAGAAGCCAAACCATTTGCTCATGGCTTCCCTCTGTGCCCAAAGAGGAGCGCCCTCGTCGCTCGGGTGCCGAGGAGAGGCTGCGGCGGCGCTCTGGTGCCTGCCTATGGTCACCGATTCCAGCGGCCCCTGCGGTCCCCCCTGTGGCCCAGCGCCCCCTATGGCCATCCTTCGGCCATCCAGGCGACGGCACCTGCGGCTGGCTGATGACCGCGATGGAGAATGTCGGGTGCACCTTCCCGCTCGCGACGATGCCGCTCGGCACGGGCAACGACCTCGCACGCACGCTGCGATGGGGCCACGGCCTGACGGGCAGCATGCGGCGCGAGCAGTGGCTGCGCAGGGTGGCGCGGGCCAACATCGTCGGGCTCGACCGCTGGTGCGCATCGCCGCCCGACCCGGGGTTAGGGTTAGGGCCAGGGGGCGAGGGCGAGGCGCCGAGGGTGGTGGTGGTGTGGGCGGCGGGAGCTTGGGTAGTGGGAGCTAGGGTGGCCGGGGCGAGGGCCAGGGGGCGAGGGTGGCGGGGGCGAGGGCCAGGGCTACGGCTAGTGAATCCTTACCATCCAACCCCAACCCCAAACCCAACCAGGCGCGTCCGGCTGTATGACTGCAAGGAGCAGATCACGGGCCTACCGCCCACTTTCGTCGCGGGTCAGCAGACACCGGCCTCCTCCACCGCCTCGAGCTCGAGCTCGGCCGCCAGCACGGCGCGCGAGTACAATGGCGTCTTTAACAACTACATGGGTCTGGGCATCGAGGCGCACGCCATCTATGCCTTCCACAAGGCGCGCGAGGCCAACCCGGAGCGCTTCTCCGGCCGTCTCAAGAACCAGGCGCTCATGGGCGCGCTCGGCCTGCCGACCACCGGACTGTGCGGCTGCTGCTGCCCCGCGCCGCAACTCAAGCCGCGGCTCAAGCTCTCGGTGCGCCGCGCGACGGCGCAGGGCGGCGCGGGCGCGGCACACATCTCGCCGTGGGAGGAGGTCGAGCTGCCCTCCCACCTCAAGGCGATCATCCTCGTCAACATCCCATCGCACTCAGCGGGCGCCTACCCCTGGGGCAGCGCGCGATCGGCCGTCCCCCAGGACTACGCCGACGGCATCATCGAGGTGGTCGGCACGGTGAACGCGCTGCACGGCCTGGCCTACCTCTCACTCAACAAGGCGCTCCACCTCCGGCGTGGCCCAGGCTGCTTCAAGCGGCTCGCGCAGGCGGCGGAGGTGAGACTCGAGTTGCTCGAGCCCCTGCATGTGCAGGTGGACGGCGAGCCGTGGCTACAGCCAGCTGGCACCTTCGCCATCTCGTGCAAGGGCAAGAGCAACGTGCGCCCGCTCATCGCCTCAGCCCAACCAGCCCTGCGCCCCGACCCCGAGCCGAGCAACCCTAGCCTCGATCCCAGCCCCGCGCACTCCCGACGACCGATACCCTTATCAGGTGCTGCTCGCGCCCACCGCGAAGGAGTTGCGCCGCAGCCAGACGGCACAGCCCAAGAAGCCGCCGGCGTAGGCCCTTCCCGTGGCCCATGCCATGTCGCAGCCAGCCGAGGACATTGAGAAGGTATAGGTCCAGAAGTGTGTGAGGAACAGTCCTGGAACAGTCAGAGCATGAGTGAAAGCGAGATGAGAGAGAGAGATGTTCACCACTTCACAGTACACAGAGTTCAGAGTTCATTCGAGCCAAAACAACGGCAAACCAACTACGGCTTTAGACGAGAGAGAGAGATGTGGTTCGGCATTATTTTGGCTGGGTATCACTATCAGAACAGATCGCTGATCGGAGAGACGGAGAGAGTTTTTGTACTTTGCGGCTTTAGTACGGTACACACAGATCACTGCAGTAAAGCTTTCGTGTAGAGCTACGCTGTACGGTTTTTCGATAGAACCCCACTGAGCACACGCGGTGACAGTGAGTCTGAGTGTGACTGTATGAATGAGTCACACTCAGTCACATAAAGTCCATCACTTACACGTATTACACGTTGGGGAGAGATAATTATGTCTTTACGTTGGGCCCGGACATATGCACACGAGGAAAATCAGCCGAGCGCATGGAAATAATACGAACATGGAGCGGGGGGGAAGAGGCAAACGCCCACAGGACCCTCCCAAGTTGACCGTGGTAGGATTCACGCGCGGAAGATCAGGTCATCAGAGCAACCGGCCAGTAAAAGCACCGATGGTCGTGATCGCGACGGGACGGGTAAGCTCCCAGGCTCCGTCGCCAACAGTGGTAAGAGCGGCGGGTAGAACAGGCTGTGTGAGCGAGGTACATTCATAAAATGCGTCGTCTTCGATAGTGACGAGCGTGGCCGGAAGTTTTATCTCTGCCAGACTATAGCAGCCTCTGAAAGAGCCGCAGCCGATGGTGACGAGCCGTGCAGGGAGACGCAGCTCCGTTAAATTTATCAAGCCCCTGAAAGCAAATTGACCGATGGTCGTGATTGCGTCGGGAAGAAGAAGAACGGTGATGGCGGAGCAGCCCCTGAACGCAAATCCCTCTATAACGGTGAGGGCAGCAGGGAGGGCGAGCCTGGTTAACGAGGTGCAACCTGGTTACGGTTACAATTAGGGTTATAGGGTTAGGTTTAGGGCCAGCTGGGGTTAGCAGGAGGGAGGCGTCGGAGGCCGTGTGAGAGCGTTCAGTTCTGGTAGCGCACCATTACAGATGCCATCACTGATGGTGGTGAGGGCGGCGGGAAATTTTAGTTCTGTGAGAGATGCCATCCCCTTGAAGGCGTTGCTGCCGATGCTGGTGATGGTGTCAGGGAGGGTGAGATGCGTCAGACTCGAGCAGTCATGCAGGGCGTGACTGCCAATTGAGGTCATCGAAGCGGGGAGATTAAGCACACTCAGCCTCGTACAGCCACGAAGGGCGCCATTGCCCAGAGTGGTGAGCGTGGCTGGGAGGGACAGGTTCGTGAGGCTTGTGCAGTTGTGAAAGGAATAGCTTCCGATTTTGGTAAGCGTGGCGGGAAAGGTAATTTGGTGCAGGGCGATGCAACCAGAGCAGAGGAAGTTTCCGATGACCGTAATGGCGTCTGGAATACTGATCTTAGCCAGCAAAAAACACCCGTCGAAGACGCCCTCGCCCATAGATGCAAGGGCGACGGGGAGCGTGAGCTCGGTGAGGCAGGTGCCTTGGAAGGCAAAGTCGCCAATGGTCGTCAGGGAGTCGGGAAGGGAGAGATCGGTCAGCCGAAAAGATCCGTCAAAAGCGTTGTTTCCGATGCTGGTGAGCGTGACGGGGATGCTCACCTTTGTGAGGCGGGGGCATAGACGAAAAGCGAAGTTGCCGATAGACGTGAGGCCAGCTGGGAGGGTCAGCTCCCTCACAGAGCTGCCACGAAAGAAGCCCGCTGGGACGGCGAGTAGATCGTCCGGAAGGCGAAAGTACGGACAGCTCACGAGTGCATCGCAAATTTGGCCCTGGCACCAGAAGTCTGGCACATACCAATGCTGTTCTGTGTCTGGCAGAAGGCAACGCTTCACGGCCGCAAGCAACGCTGCACGCAACTCGCCGTGTGTCGTCTCAAGGCACACAACGGAAGCGGCTGCAAAGTTAGCTAACGGAACCGGCTCGAGCGTCTCTACCACAAGCATGAGCAGCTCAGACGGTAGAGATAATAACGGGCAAGGCTCGTCTGAGGCTATGACTACCGTCTTGGCGTTGTCGTCGCCTCCACGCACAAGAACGGACGCCAGGAGGCTTCGCTCCTCATCGAGCTGATCGACCACGAGCACACGCAACTCAGGCGGCAGCGACGACAACGCATACTCGAGTGCCCCGGGCTCGTATTCCGCGGTACCTGAGTCGTGCGCGTTGTCGTCGTAACCCGTGGAGCTTGCCATCTTCAGTCTCGGCACACTCACCTCGTCGGGGGTCCAAGATCAGTTACTACGTCGTTACTTTCAGTAACAACTAAAACAAACACTTCGCGGGGCCCAGTTGTTGCTGAAAGTTCGTTCCAATAAATGGTTATAACACTTACCATACAGCTTAGCGCCGCCACACACCTACACACCCGTGCCCCTAAGATACACTGTACCCCACACCCATATATATACCCGCGTGCCCCCACACTTCTCTTGACTATACATTGAGCGACACGCCGGTGGACACCATCTGTCCTAGGCTGAGGCTAGAACGATCTGAACTCTCGTCTTGCGGCGCGTCCTCGAAGCCTCCCCCCAGCCAGGTCCGAGCACGGTTCTTATGCTCGGTTCCTGGCGAGGCCTCCCGCTGAGCCGCCTGCTTCGCCTGCCATATCGGGAATGTACGCACGTCAGACGAACTCGCGGAGCTGCTGGCCGCCGCCGCCGCCGCAGGTCCGACTGCCCTCTCGCCCGACTGCCCTGCGACGACGGCTGACCGCTCCTGCTTTTCGGGCAACGCCTCGGTGCGCGACGTCTCGGCATAGCCATCGTGACTCGTTGAGATTGTCGCAGGCGCAGCTCCCGCAGGAGCATCAAAAACAGGAGCACTGGTTGGACCACCCAACCCACGCGACCTTGACGAAGAGATGGCGTCGGCGAGCCGCATGAGCGCACCGCCGACGCAGCTGAGCGTCGCGCGCGCCCCACGGCCGCCGAGTCGCCGTGCCTGGCTGCCGAGGCTCGTGCTCAGCGGCTCCTCCGCGCCTAGGGCGAGGGCGGCGAGGGCGACCGAGACCTGACAAAGACACGCTCTGGGCGGTAAGGGTGAGGTTTGGAAGGTTTGGTGAGGATTTGAATCTCCTTTCCCCGTCCCCCATAGAGCTCTACCAGTATGCTGACGGTCGGAAGGGGCCCGTGTACCGGGAGAGCTCGCTTACTACTTGCTGCTCACATTTTCATTCACATTCACATTTACATTTACACCAACTTACTACTTACGACTTACTACTTACTTACCACTTACTACTTACTACTCACTACTCACCTGCCGGAAGGGGTCGGTGTACCACGCGAGTGCGAGTGCCGTGTACAGTCCGTCGGAGATCAACTCCTGTGGTGTCGTCTCTGCCGGTCGCGCGCGCACACGCAGTCGCACACGTCAGACGACACGGTGCATGGCAGTAGGGGCGGCGTCACAGTAGCGTCACAGTAGCGTCACAGTAGCGTCACAGTAGCGTCACAGAGGAGAAGGCAGCTACGAGAGGGTCTGTGGTGTGACATGGGTGGGGATGTCGGAGCTAGTCAGCTCACCGAAGAAGCGCGAGAACTCGCAGCCGTCGTCGTTGTCGGGCGTCGCGTGCAGCATCACGACTGGGAAGCCGTTGGCGCGCGCGCAACGCACCTCGTCCGCCAACTTCCTGCCTGTTTCAGGTGGTGGACAAGGAGGAGAGCAGTGAGCAGCGAGGGAAGGAGCGCGGGGGTGTGGGGGTGAGGGGTGCATGGCGGGGGTGCATGGCGGTTGAGGGCGGATGTGAGGGCAAGGGTGAGGATGCGGTCAGCCTTGGGGCGAGGTCACGGCTCTGCGGGCGTCTGTCTTACCTTTCTCGCCGACAAAGGTATCCTTGTTGAGGTAAAGAAGCATATGCGTCGCGCCGCCGCCGGCGCGCGACTTGAGCCTCCTCTTTTTCTGTTCGCTGCCCGGCCCCAGCGAACTGCTCAGCCCGGTGAGAACCTGACTAACCCGGCGCAGCCCGTTGCGGCCAGCGCTGTCGTCACCGTCGCTGGTGCTCGTCGACGCCATTGTCGTCACCTGCCATGGCGGTATTGCCGTTGCGCGAATTTGTGCGCGCTTGCCAAGCTTAGGCCGCCAGCGGGTCGCCGGCTGCGGCGCTTGCGACCCCTCGGACTCGAGTTGCGTCTCGAGGTCGCTGCTTTGTCGCGCGATGTGCGACACCATTTCCACCACCACCGTCGCTGCCACCTTCATCCTCTGCACGCTTGTGGCTGGCGGCGGCGGTGACGGTGGTGATGGTGGCGGGGAAAGGCTGCGGCGCGGCGCGATCGCGTCGCTCCCCTCCGCACCCTCGTCAGCGGGCGCCTGGCTCTCGCCAGACTGTGAGTCTTGACTACATGACACGTTTGCCCGCCTTGCTTCCGCATGGCCCGTTGCAAGCAAGCTGGGCGCGTCGCCCTCTGCCGGCATGGGCGCCGCTGCCACCGCCAGCGCCGCCGCCATGTCGGCTGCGGCCTCGTCCGACGACGTGTTGGTGCTCCACACCTCGTCCGCTTCGGAGATACTGCCCTCGCCTTCACAGTTGCCCTTGCAAGACTCCTCCGGCACACCGCCGCCACCGCCGCCGCCGAGCGTGCTACAGCACGAGGAGAGCCCGCGTGTGCTCGAGAACGATGGGAGCGGCGCTCCAGTGAGCGTAAGGCGGCGGATTGGCTCCTGCAGCTGCAGAAAGCCCTCCTGCAACGCTTCGAGCGCCGCCGCGGCGCCCGGGTTGTACAGGCTCGCGTAGACGGTGACAGGCGTGTGGAAGTTGAGCCGTTTGCGCGTGATCTCGTTCGGTAGCGCCAGTTGCACGTCTGCCCGCTTGTTGGTATCGGCTTTGGCTGCTGCTGCTGCGGCGGAGGCGGGTCGCTTTCCAAAGGATTTGAGGGAAGATGAGAGCTGTACACCGAAGTTGGGGCAGCCTAGCAGCAGATCTTCTGCTAGGAGCCGCAAGCTAACCATCTGGAAGTCCTTGATGCGGTGGAAGGTGATCACGGGGCGGTGGCGCGAGAACATGTCGCCGCGCATCTCTGCGGGGCACTCGGCCTCGATGGCCTCCAGGCTCGCGCCGCCGCGCACCGGGTCGTGGACGAGCGAGAGCGGCTTGTCTTTGGAGAGTGCACTTCGCACCTCGCGCAGGCAGTTAGCTGACTTGAAGTAGCCTTGCGAGACAAAGATCATCACGACGCCCGATGCCTCGATATACTCCTCAAGCATCCCGATGTCCTCGAGGTCGTCTACATCGAGGAAGACCGACGCACCGGGCAGCAGCAAGCACAGCTGCCGCTTGATCGTGGCGCACTGGTCTTGGCCGGTGCCCCAGATGCTGCGGGCGACGCGAGCACCAGAGACAGTCATCTCAGGCACGGGACGTGGCGAGGGGCGTGGCGGTTCGAGTAGCACGCGCACTGCGAGAGGAAGAGGTGCCAGCGGTGCCCCTTGGCGAGCGCGAGGTCGGGCCGGTTGCCGGTCTTAACGAGGCGGAAGGTCGGCACCGCTGCCGCCTCGAAGATGGACTGCACGGCGAGGGTGCATGCGAGCACGAGCGAGGCGACGATGACGGTGAAGAGGCACGAGCTGAGCAGCACCTACACAGTGGAGCCAAAGGAGGTGGAGCCATAGGAGGTGGAGCCATAGGAGGTGGAGCCATAGGAGGTGGAGCCATAGCAAGTAGAGCCATAGCAGCACCTCGTCGAAGTCGAAGCGATCGCGCAGCTGCGGCGTGAGGTAGTCGCCCACCTCGTTGACGAGCACCTTGACCTTGAGCATGGCGCAGAAGAAAAAGGTGGCGGTGAGTGAGAAGTGGCAGGCCACGGCGAAGTACGTGTCTTCCTTGCGGCGGAAGGGCGCGGCGACGCTTGAGATGAGCATGAAGGTGAGCGAGACGGCCATGGCGATGCCGAGCTGCACGAGCGTGTCGTTGGCGATCACCGTCATGAAGCCGACCAGCCAGAGCTTCTCGAGCTGGTTGGCGATCTCCCACCTAGCGGAGATGAGGCGTGGCGATGAGGCATATGGGGGATGAGAGGTGTGGAGTCGAGCTAGCCAATGATCTCGTACCAGTAGAGGCGAGGCACGAAGTCACGGTGCAGGAAGGAGAGCGCCGTCGAGAGGCGCGTGGGACGCTCCTTGACGATCGCCCTCCGCGCCGCGATGAGCAGCAGCAGGTACATGAGCGGGATGCCCACGGGGTAGAGCAGCACAGCGATGATGGCCACGCGCACAATCCCTTCGTACTCGGCACCCTCGCAGACGACGCGGTAGTCGGCCTTGAGGAAGGACGTCTCGCGCGGCGTGCCTGGTCAGGGTTAGGGTTATAAGAGAGCTACGGTGAGGGTGAGGGTAAGAGTAAAGGTAAGGATATTAGGGTGAGATCTCGCGCGGCATGTGCCTGCGTCGAAGGTGTCGCAGTCCCACGCGCGGAACGCCACCGTGCTCACGGCGGGGAAGACGAGGAAGGAGATCACCGAGATCGCAGGCAGCGCCCTCAGCACGCCGCGCTTGATGAGCTTCCACCGCCAACTCGGCGCGCACACGCCGCTCGGCGCACAGGCGCCGCCGACACGCCGCGCCTCCACGCAGCCGCGCCTGCGCAGCAGTTGCACCCATTGGCTGCCGACACCGCCGAGGATGAAGATGGCGACGAGGCCGACCGGTGCGAGCATGTAAAAGAGGAGCTCGCTTGAGAAGCCGTGCAGCGAGAGGCACTCGAGAGGCAGTCCAAAGGCGTCGAAGAGGTTGAGGTTGACAAACTGCAGGCTGTCCAGAAGCGACTGCGTGCTAGTGGGCATCTCCACATTGTAGACAACTGCGATACTCGTGGCCACCTGCGGAGACGTAAAGATGCATCGATCCGAGACTGGCGCTGTGATCTCCCAAGAAATATACACCCTCCCTCCCATCGAATGAATCGGCTACAAATCGATGCATGTATCCCTGCCATGAGTAGTGCCACCTGGTAGAAGCCGACGCACTGCTTGGCCTTAGCGCGCAGCGAGAACGCAGCCACCATCGTGGTACCGCGTAGCAACAGCATGCGCAGCCACGGCACTCTCTTGTGCGGCATGTATACATAGTACAGCGCGCCGAGGCCTGCCAACACGACTGCGATGCCCACGACCGTGCTGATCGGCGCCGCAAGGTCGCTGCTGCACTCCTTGCACGCGCGGGTCGAGCGCGAGTAGTAGAGGCGACTACCGCTGCCGTCCGTAGCCTCCGCGTCGCACACCTGGCAATATGGACCCGTCGTAGAGGCGCGGCACGCGTTGCTGCCGCCGAGCTGGCGCCGAGTTGCCGCTGGCCCCGAGCCGCCGACGCAAGCGGAGTCGTCGCCGTGCGCAGCATCGGGGCAGCGCTTGATCTCGGTCGACTCGGTCGAGAGGCGCCAATAGCCTGCTTCGAGCGGCAGCGTCGCCACCGTCACGCCGCGCACTTTGCACACGACACCAGGGCCGCACGGCACGCAGCTTATCTCCGAGTGGCTGCCCGCGTTGTAGTAGCCCGCGTTGCACTCGCACTCCGCGACGCGGCTAGCGCCCTGTACGCTGACTGCGTTCTCGGGGCACTGCGTGCAGGAGCCCTGGTTAGAGCTCCCTCGCTGGTTGTTGTATGTGGCAGTACCACACGGGATCAGCACGCCGGCGCTGCACCACGAGCCCGCTGGGCACTCAGTGCACTGCTTGGCGTGCTGCAGCCCAGGTCTGCCGCCGAAGGTGCCGGCCTCGCACGGCGTGGGTGCCGAGCTACCTTCCGCGCACCACGCACTGACGGGACAGAGGTCGCACGCCGTCATACCCTCATCGCGTTGGTAGGTTCCGGCCGCGCATCGCGCGCAGAATGGCAACTTTGTCTGGTTGGCGTAGGAGCCGGGCGTGCATGCCGAGGGCTGCTCAGAGCCGGCCGGGCACGAGTTGCCCTTGGGGCACGCTCGGCAATCGGCGCTGCTCTCCAGGCCACTCGTGTTCCCGAAAGTGCCCGAGTCACACGGCAGCGCGGCCGACGCTCCAGCCTCGCAGAACGCGCCGAGCAAACACACTTCGCACGTAGTAGCGCCACCTTCACTCTGGAACGTACCGGCCGGGCAGTAGTCGCACTTGCCCTTGCTACTATTCTTTGCCACGGAGCCTGGGCTACACGCGCGCGGCGCCGCGGCGCCTGTGGGACACGCGCTGCCTGCGGGGCACTGAAGGCAGCCGCGCTGGTTGGTGAGGCCAGTGACGTTGCCGTAGGTGCCCTCACGGCACGGGCTCGGCATCGAGGAGCCGCGAATGCAAAAGGAGCCGGCAGAGCATGGCGTGCAACTCGTCTGCCCCGAGGAGGACTGGTACGTGCCCGCAGCGCAGATGGTGCACGTGGTCGCGTTGGTTTGGTTGGAGAAGGAGCCGGCGCTGCACACTGCCGGCTCCACGCTACCCGCCGCGCACGCGCTACCCGCGGGACAGTGCCGGCAGACGGAGGCCGACGTGCCGCCCAGCTCGGGAGAGTATCGACCTGGCGGGCACTGGGTGGGCGCGCTGGCGCCTTTCGCACAGAAGGAGCCGGCCGTGCACCTCTCGCACCGCTCCTGCCCCAGCTCTCGCTGGAACTTGCCGGCCTCGCACCTGGTTGGGGTGGGCTCGGGCTCGGGCTTGCCGTGGGCGGTAGGCGCGGTGGGCGCGGTGGTGGGTAGGCAGCAAGCTGGCGGCGGGCGGCAGCGCACTTGTCGCATTCGTCCCACTCGTCCTGGTTGGGCGCGAGAGCAACGCGTCCTGCCGGGCACGGCGTCTGCTCCGCCGCGCCTGCCGGGCACGCGTGGCCCGAACTGTTGCACGCCTTGCACTGGCCCTGTGCCGTGAGCCCCTCCTCATCGTTGAACGTGCCGGCAAGGCACGCATGCTCCGTCGCGCGAATCGCACCCTGGCCACAGTAGTGGCCCTTTGCGCACGCGCCCGAGCATCTGCTGTTGTTCAGACCGTCAATCTCGCCAAACCTCCCCGCGGGGCAGGGCTCCTGCAGCGACGCACCCGGCGGGCAGTAGCTGCCCCGGTCGCACAGCAGGCCCTTCAAGGAACCGGCCGCGCAGTGTCGGCCACCCTCGCATTCCTTGCACACACCCAGCCCGGGCACGTCGGCATACGTGCCCGCAGCGCACGGCTGTGCCATCGCGCTGCCGTTGACGCACGCGTGCCCCAACGGGCACGGCTCACACGCCGTCTTCCCCGCTTCCTTCTGATAGCGGCCTGCCGAGCAGTTGGTGCACTGCTGCGTGTCATCGGCCGTGCTGACCTTGCCGGGTGTGCAGAGCTCGCACGTGTCGCCCGGCCCCTCCAGGCTCGTGCTGCCGGCGGGGCACACACGACCGGCGCCCTCCTCAGTCGCTACCGTCACTAGCTGACAGCCACCCGTGGCGTTGCACGCATACGTGAGCGTTGAGGCGTTACTGTCAATCAGCTCAGCCATCTGGCTCGGCCCGCTGAAGTTGAATGAATTGCCTGGCCCCACGACCAACTCCGCAGTGGCAGCAGCCGTCAGCAGCGGGGTGCCACCATCGAAGCTGCTGCTGAGCAGCTCGAGACGACCCGCGGCGGCGTACACGCGGCCGCGGAGGAACGAATCGGTGATAGTGACATCACCAGCCGCGCTGTAGAGCACCACGCCGCCATCGTTTCGCAGCAAGCAGCCGTCGATGAGCAGCGAGCCACCTGTGTTGTGCAGGAGCGAACCGGAGGTGAGGCGGCGGCGGCGCCGCCGCCGCGCGTTGGTGTCGGCGGGTCGCCCGATGCCGAGGCCAATGAGCTTGAGCGAGGCGCCCGGGCCGAGGGTGGCGAAGGGGCCGTCAAAGTCGACTTCGATCAGAGCCTGCTCGCCGCTCACGGTGGAGGCCGGCGCGAGCATGATCGAGAGGTTGCCTTTGATCTGGAGCGGCGTTGTGACGTTGTAAAGCCGCGAGGGCTCGAGCTCGATGGCGATCACCGACGAGTCATTCGCGACTACAGCCAACTCGTCCCCGCTGCTGTCCGCCGGTAGGCGCACGTGGCCGGGCCGCAGCGGTGGCGGCGAGCTCGGAGGGAACGGCGGCATCGCCGGCGGGAGCGGTGGCGATGCCGGCGGCGACTGCCTGCTGCCACCGCCGCACGCGCAGCACATCTGCTTCGAGAGAAAGCCGGGCTCGTCGTACATTCCACACCAGTCCGGAATGTAGCTCTCGCAACCGTCGGAGAAGCGATCGGTGGCGCCAAAGTCTTGGTCGACGCACGCTGGCGCCACGGGTGGGGCCGACGGGGGCGACATCGGGGGTGCAGGCGGTCCCGCCGGCGGAAGCGGTGGCATCGGGAGTGCAGGCGGCGGCAGTGAGGGCAAATTGAAAACCTTGCCACCCTTTTGGGGCGACGAGGGCGGTGGATGCGCCGAGAGCCCTCCGCCGCACGCGCAGCACCTGCGTGTGGGCTCGTAGAGGAGGTGAGAAGGGAGCGAGGAGAAGACAGGCTCGTGAATGGGCGGGGCGGGTGCGCGAGGTTCCTACGCGGGCGGGTTGCCCACATTGCGTTCGAGGAGAAGTCACTGTCGTCGTAGGCCCCGCACCACTGAGGGTTCTCTGTAGTATAAAAGCTGCAGCCCGTCCATTCAGTGTCGAGCGCCTGGTTGTCCGTGTCCTCGCACGGTGCAGGGGGGGGAGGAAAAGGGGCGGGCGGTGGGGACGGATCCCGATAGCCAGGCAGGCGCGTCGGCGGGGGATTTGTCGGCGGCAGCAGCGGTGGAGGTGCAGATGGTGGCAGTGGCATTGGAGGAAGAGGTGACGGCAGCAGGGGCGATGGGGGCGGAAGCGGCGAGGACGAGGGCGACGGCGGCAGGCAGTCACAGCGCTCAAAGTATATGCACTGAATTCCTACAGTGCCTGCATGCTGAATTCCTACAGTGGGTGTGCCGCGATACCAGAAGCGGGCGCCGTCAAGGGTTTTGTTATAGCCCGTGCACGCGGCCGACCCCGCGCAGAGTTGCCTGATGCAAGTCTCGTTCCACCCACCGCCGTTGCGGCCGTAGGCGTAGCAAGGGTTCACCGCCGGGTCGAGCTCGCCACTCGACGAGAAGGTCCCATTGCAAAGAGGGTCGGAGGGGTTGCTGCCCGCCCCCCGGTTGAGTACCCGCCGCTCCTTGTCGGGTTCGCCATACCCGCACAGCGGGACGTCTGTGCAGAGCCCGCCCGCGCCGCTCTCACTCAGCCTATGAAAAAGCTTCGAGAAGAAGGAGATTACGGCTACGCTTGGAGAAGAAGGAGAGCTCGGCTGGAGGCTAGACGGCGACAGCATCGCGTTCTGCCAGCCGTCACACGCCGTCTGCTCGGCGCACACGGGAGGAGGGGACCGTGGCGGCGGCGGCGGCGGCGGCGGCGGCGGCGGCGGCGACGGTGGCGACGGCGGTGACTGTGGCGGCGACGGCTGTGGCGGCGACGGGGGCGGCGGCGGCGGCGGGGTCGAGGGCGGTGCGTTAATCTCGACCACGGTCTGGGTGAGTTCGGTGACTGCGAGGTCGCCCG
>Ga0115006_10001688_pt1 | contig 14001 bp, 6 predicted proteins | sample ArcOceMetagenome_3_FD_88943 | JGI IMG/M metagenome (GOLD analysis project Ga0115006, IMG submission 88943) | Marine eukaryotic phytoplankton communities from Arctic Ocean - Arctic Ocean- Svalbard ARC20M Metagenome | ecosystem: Environmental > Aquatic > Marine > Oceanic | place: Arctic Ocean...
GCCATCGCTATGCGACAACTAGTACTTTGGAAGCTAGGTTACTCCTGCTCAGTGCCATGCTCAGTGCTCACCCCAAACGGCGTACAAGCCTGTACAACTGTAGCCTACTCGTACTTTGCAGAGAGAACGGTTTGCTCGCGAACGTCTAGATGCGTCTAAGAGAGTTGCACGGGATAGTGACGATCCCAGAGCGGCTGATCAGACAGCAACGTGAACTCACGCGGTGGGGGGCGTCGGCACGCAGCTGGTCGTTGTGAACACGCATTGGTCGCTATCGCGTCACCGGAAATGTTGCTCGCCGTGGTCACGACATTATCGGCGAGTGAAGATGCCTCACTGGCCTCCGCGTTTCTGAAGGCCGAGGCCGCGCTCTTTGCGGACGACATGGCTCGTCTAGACGCCATGTTTGCTTCGCACAGCTGTCGGCATGTCTACTTGGACGCGGGCACCAATGTGGGCGCGCAGCTGCGGAAGGTGCTTGAGCCGGCGCGCTACCCACTCTCTGGCGCCGGGCACTCCGAGCGTCAGTTCAGATCGGCCGCACGATTCACTCGCGAGGTTATGCAGTCCCACTTTGGCAATCACTCGCCGCGCTGCGATGTATGCGCGGTAGGTATCGAGCCCAATCCGATGCATGCTGCACGGCTTCGCCATATGGAGTCCGCCCTGACCGCCGCGGGCTTTGGAGTCGTCGTATTTCATGCGGCCGCAACGGACGCGTATTCCGTCGCGGCCATGTCCAAGACCGAGGAGGATACAACTCATGAGCACTGGGCGGCCCACCTGGTCGCAGCGCCCGCAGACGCCAAGAACCGAACGCATGCCGTGATGGTACGGACTATGGATCTGGCACGGCTCATCCAGGAGCTGGACCTACGGCTTCGTCGCGCGACAGTGGCGCGGGGGGCGCTGGTCATGAAAATCGACATTGAGGGCTCGGAATTCGTCGCGCTGCCACAAATGATCGCGACTGGCACACTGTGCGCCGTGGATGAGATCTTCCTGGAGTGGCACTCTGCCTACAGTAAGATACCGATGGGCCCCGGCGAGAGCCACTCGGAGGCAAGCGCGGGGTGGCTAGCAGACATCAAGGTGGACAACCGCAGCGCAGCAGACTTGTTCCGATCGACGCTGTTGCGAGAAGCGATCGGCAAGGCGCTTGTGCGCGCGCGCCACGAGCCAGGCTGCCGTACAGGCCTGATTCACATCGAGGACGACGAGACGTACCAGCATGATCGGGTCGCGCTCCCAGCGCCTGGTGCGTGCTAACGATTTCCAACCCGTACCCTCTGTTTTAAGCGTTGAGCGGTGGGGCGCAGTCCCCGCCGGGCGAAACTTCGTTGTCCACCACAAAATTGTCCCCAGCGAAACTTCTTCCGCCGCCGTGGTGAGCGCGCCCGTGACGAGCTTATCTCCCCCCGCGCCCGGCGCGGGCCCGGCGCGGCGCACCGTCCAGTGGGTGGTTTGGCCTCTTGCCACGTGGTAGTGTTGGGCGTATCGGTAGTCGTCGCTAAGTGCGGTGGTGTGTGTGGCGTGGGTGCATACGCACTAAGAAAGTGCGCGACGCTGGCCTAAAGGCGCGGCCTACACCTGGGGTATATAACAGTGGGAACTCTTTACAGTATGAATAGTCGGCGCGCTTGCACACGGCATGCCCACCTGTGTGAGGGCCAGCTGTCAACTGCGCGACTTCAGAGCACCTCAGAATCGGTCTGCTGAAGGTGCACAGCATTCCAAGCCGCTGTATGTGCGGTCGGCGGAGATAACCATTGCCAGAGAGGTCAGTGCTGGACCTGCAGATACGTTGCTATGGAGCCAACCGCAGCGACGAAATTGTTCGCTGCGCTTCTTGGGATCGTTGGTCCATGGCTTCTCATTTGTATCGGTCAGAGAACCGATACTACTTAGGCATTGGCTGAACCATTATGTGGTCGGCCTCGGCATCCCGCCTCGCAACCTCGGTTTTGTGGTTCATGTCAGCACGGACACCGGTGCTGAGGAGAGCGCGTTGCTCGATATGACGTTCCGTGCGCTGTCAAATCATGGCATCTCGGTCGATCGTCAGGCGCGCATTCATCGCGGTCGTTACACCGATGCGGAAAGGCTTGATGCTGTGAACGAATTTGTGTCGCACCTGCCAAACCAATCGTGGATGGTCTTTGCGGACTCGGACGAATTCTTCTCATACCCGTGTAATCTCGCTTCCAAGGTCCACGGTTACGATGCGTTCAGTGCCGTCATGCGTGACCGGCTGTCGTCAAACGGCTCGATCGCGCCCCTGCGTGACGAGCCCGACATTTCCGTCCAGTTCCCAATCGAGTGCGGCTTGCGGCAGGCTCTGAGCTCGGATGCTCGGAAAGGCCAGTTTCACACCGGGAAAATCGTGCTCTTTCGTGTCGAAGCGCACTCGCTTGGCGTGCGCCGTTTCTTTCGTAGCCCGCATAACTTGAACACGCCGTCCTCGCTGGCAGCTCGTTTGGGCGATTTCGCGCACTACACGTTGACGGCCGAGGCGATGCTGATGACCCACGGGAAGGTGGATGAGCACAGACGGGAGGCCACAAAGGAGCGAGACGCACTTGCGGTGCAGAACACCGTGATGCTGCGTAATGGCAGCGAGTTGGGTGCAGCGCAGCCCTCCCATATCCAGTGCAGCTTGAGACGCGAGCCAGGGACTCCGTGCCAAGATTACACTCGCATCTTGGCTTTCATGCAAGCACAAGACTACGAGCCCTGGCGACCTCTGACAGCTACGGGGTGCCGGGTACCCACGTTTGGCAGCGTAACGTCGCGTATCTTGCGCTAGAATTGTAAAACGTTAACGCAAAAACAACGTTTACGCGTTCAAACGTTTAAACATGAACAACAGTAAGCGGCGAAACAAACGCGAAGTTAACTTTGAAAATCTGCGTTGAGCGTTGTTTTGCCCTCCCAAGACATAAGTCGAGAGTGCCCTCGGCTGGGACGCTTGTCTGTCGGCCACGTAAGCTCGTCGAACCTCCTCGATACCTCGTATATTCTGATCCCGAATGCACGCTGCGCTAAAGTTTATGCGCGACGGTTACTACTATCAAGCCGCTCGACTGTCCGAGCGGTAAAGTGTAGGTGGATCTGTGTTGGGAGCGAAACCTCCATGGAAACCTCGAAAAGGCAGCGGGGGCGTGGGGGCGCAGCTTCCGCGAAAATTTTGAGCTTTTAAAGCTCGTGAGACGCCTCTGACATGCACTAACGCGTGCCAAGGTTGTGAGGAAGGCTCAGCCGACGTGCTTCTTGGCTTTCTTCGCGTGGCATACAGGATCTCGCTCCATGAACTCACTGACCTCATTATCGCTCATGGCAAAGCCTGGATCACCCCCACGCTCGTCACCGATACGTACGACGAGGAAAATGACTCCGAATGCTGTGCACGGCACGGAAGCGCTACATCCCCCCGCCACACAAATGAAATTGACTCCGTATTTGTGAGCCAACTCCGCGTGCGCCAAGCCCTCGCCGATTTTGAGAGGATTTGTAACGGCACCTTTCATACTGCCCCAGCCGCGCCGACATGGACCGGACCACCAGTCATCGTAGCCAATCAGAGTACCGGCGCGAATGAGCCCGTCGCTGAACATGAAATCAAGCACTTGCGCCGCAGAGGAGTACAAGTCGACGTCCACGTCGACGAACTTCGCAGGCTGCATGCCCAACTGGTGCCCAAGGCCAGGCCGGAGGCTGTCGTTGAAGAAGCCACTCACAAAGTGAACAGGTGCTCCTTCTCGCCCAAGCTCATGCCTCAGCCGCACACGCGGGTCCGAGGAAAATTGGCCTGGCGACCATAACGCTCGCTCCGAGGCCAGGAAGTCGCTTGGCAGACCCTGGAAGCTGTCGAAGCCAAACATTGATGCCTTGGCGAATGGCTTCATATGGCGCAGCATCTGCATTGAGCCTCCATCAAAAACGCCAAACTGGTAAACGGCCCCTCCCTCCAGGCGATGCGTCAGCTCATCGCACCCGCCTGTTGATCCCATGGTTGATCCGATGGCCGCGAACACGTGCGGGAGCAGTCGGCGCCACAAGCCACAGCTGCATTTGTGCCCACTCTGGTTGGCCCATGTTTGCTCAGTGCCACAGGTCATGGACTCGATGGCTGACCCGAGACAAGAAGGCAGCCTTGTTTTGCGATGCGTGCTGTTGCGGTGCATGCCAGCCCCACCCATCCGCCCTTGGAGTTCGCCACGCGCCGCCGAGAAAGCTATTCCTCCAAACATACCATCATAGCTTTCTCGGAATACCGTTGGAATACCGTTGCTCAGCGGCAGTCCCGGGGTCGCCCTGGGCGGGCCACGGCAGGCAACGGGGAAGGGGAAGGGCGGGGAACGGGGAAGCCGTGGGGAGCGGGGAAGCCAGCGGGGAAGGGGAGCGGGGAACTTACATACATAGATAGAGAATGGGGAACGGGGAAGCTGGCGTGGGGAAGAGCCTTTGTTGCCTTTGGTGGCGATTTTTATGGATCTTTAGGAATTATTGGGTGCCATGCTCAAAAAGCGGAGGACTGCCTCCGGATGACATCCGTCATTAGTGGTGTGACCTCCCGCGCTCGGGTCGAGGGCGACTTAGGTCGAAGGACGGCCCACCGATAGTCGGACCGTCTTCGACATGTCGCCGCCGACCGCGCCGCCGACCAAGCCGAAGCGCCACTTCAACGGTGTCAGCGCCAAGCCGAGCTCGGCGGAGGTCAAGGCGAAGCTGGCGGCGCTCTTTTCGCCGCACGTCGAGTCCTTCGACCACTTTCTGGAGGAGGGCCTCGAGTCGCTGGTCGCCAACCTCGAGCAGGTGGAGCTCGACGCGCCCGAGGGCTCCGACGCGCCGTCGGTCAAGGTGTGGATCCGATCGGTCAACGTCGGCACGCCGATGCGCGTCGAGGCGGGCGCTCTCGACGTCAAGTCGATGTACCCCGCCGAGGCGCGGGAGCGGTCGCTCACGTACCGCGCCGCGCTCAACGCGGAGGTGTGCCTGCAGGTGGGCGACGCCGAGCCGGAGGTGTACGCGCGCAAGCTCGGCCTGATCCCGGTGATGGTGCGCTCCAAGCGCTGCAGCACGCGCGGCATGACCTCGGCGCAGCTGGTGCACCACGGCGAGGAGTGCGACGAGTGCGGCGGCTTCTTCGTCGTCAACGGCAACGAGCGGCTGATCCGGCTGCTGATCGTGCCGCGGCGCAACCACGTGCTCGGCCTCTCGCGGCCCTCGTACAAGAACCGCGGGCCCGATTATACGCAGTTCGCGACCGTCATCCGCTCGACGCGGAGCGACAACACGTCGCTGACGGTCGGGCTGCACCTGCTGACGACGGGCGCCGCCAAGCTGCGCGTGACGATCCGCAAGTCGGAGTACTTCATCCCGCTCGTGCTGCTGCTCAAGGCGCTGCGGCAGACGACGGACGCCGAGCTGTACGAGCGCGCCTGCGGCGGCGACACGAGCGACGACTTTGTGTCCGACCGCGTGCAGGCGGCGCTGCAGGAGCACGCGAGCTACGCCGAGCCGCTGCACACGCGCGCGCAGTGCCTCGCCTTCCTCGGCGCGCGCTTCCGGCCGGTGCTGCGCCCGCCCGCGCGGCTGAGCGACCTCGAGGTGGGCGAGCTGCTGCTGCGCCGCCACGTGCTCGTGCACATTGACGCGAGGGACAAGGACGCGTCCGAGCACAAGTGGGAGATGCTGCTGTTCATGCTGCAGAAGCTGTACGCGCTCGCGGCGGGGCGCGTGCGCGAGGACAACCCCGACTCGCTCGTCAACCAGGAGGTGCTGCTGCCGGGCCACCTGTGGGGGATGATCCTCAAGGAGAAGCTCGCCGAGTGGCTCGAGTCGGTGCGCACGCTCGCGACGCGCGAGCTGCGCTACGGCAAGCAGGCGCAGGAGCGCAACGACGCCGCGGGGGTGGTCGTGCCGCCCGACGCCGAGGAGGCGCTGCGCGTCTTCCGACAGAGCTTCGACAAGCTCAAGGGCGTCGACGTCGGCAAGAAGCTCACCTACTTTCTGGCGACGGGCAATCTCGTCTCCGAGACGGGCCTCGACCTGCAGCAGACGGCGGGCTTCGTCATCACGGGCGAGCGGCTCAACTACTGGCGGTACATCTCGCACTACCGCTCGATCCACCGCGGCGCCTTCTTCATGCAGCTGCGCACGACGACCGTGCGCAAGCTCCTCCCCGACTCGTGGGGCTTCCTCTGTCCGGTGCACACGCCCGACGGCGGGCCGTGCGGGCTGCTCAACCACCTCGCGGCGCCGTGCGAGGTCGCGCAGGCGGCGCCGCCGCGCGCCGAGCTCACCGTCGTCGTCGCGACGCGCCTCGCCGCGGCGGGCGCCGTGCTGCTCCCCGCGGGGGCTAGCTTGCCGCCCGCGAGCTACCTGCCGGTGCTGCTCGACGGCGTCGTCGTGGCGCGCGTCCACGTCGACGCGGCGCGCGCCGTCGAGGCCTCCCTGCGCGCGCTCAAGGTGGGCACGCCGCCCGACGGCACCGTCGTCGCGACCGCCGTGCGCACGATGGAGATTGCGCTCGTCGCGGGCGAGAACGGCGCGGGCCGCTTCGCGGGCCTCTACCTCTTCTGCGGCGCGGCGCGCTTCATGCGCCCCGTGCTCTCGCTCGCGCACGGCGCCACCGAGACCATCGGCTCGCTCGAGCAGACCTGCCTGCGCGTCGCGTACGCCGCCGAGGACGTCCGCCCCGGCGAGAGCTCGCACCGCGAGCACGAGCCGACGAGCATGTTCTCGGTCGTCTCGTCGCTGACGCCGTTTTGCGACTTCAACCAGTCGCCGCGCAACATGTACCAGTGCCAGATGGGCAAGCAGACGATGGGGACGCCCTTCCACGCCAAGCCGCACCGCACCGACACCAAGACGTACACGCTGCACACGCCGCAGTCGCCGATCGTGCGCAACGCCAACTACGACCGCTACGGCCTCGACCAGTACGCGACGGGCACCAACGCCGTCGTCGCCGTCATCTCGTACACGGGCTACGACATGGAGGACGCGATGATCGTCAACAAGTCGAGCTACGAGCGCGGCTTCGCGCACGCGTCGGTGCACACGACGACGACCGTCGACCTCAACGACCTCAAGAAGAAGGGCGAGCCGCTCACGCACAAGTTTGGCAACGTCAAGCCGCAGAGCGGCCCGCCGGCGGGCGGCGACGAGGGGCGCGAGCTCTTCGAGGACGCGCTGGGCGCCGACGGCCTCCCCGAGATCGGCACGCGCCTCAAGCACGACGACCCGTTCTACTGCGTCGTCGACGCGACGACGGGGCGCCACACGGTCAAGAAGCACAAGTACGCCGACGAGGCCGTCGTCGAGGAGGTGCGGCTGCTCGGCTCGGAGGGATCGGGCGCCGCCGCCGAGCGCGCGTCCATCAAGCTGCGCTACAACCGCAACCCGGTGCCCGGCGACAAGTTTGCGTCGCGCCACGGCCAGAAGGGCGTCATGTCGCGGCTGTGGCCGTGCGAGGACATGCCCTTTTCGGAGAGCGGCATCATCCCCGACATCCTCTTCAACCCGCACGGCTTCCCGTCGCGCATGACCATCGGGATGCTCCTCGAGTCGATGGCGGGCAAGGCGGGCGCCGCGCACGGCATGACGCAGGACGCGACGCCCTTCCGCTTCGGCGAGCACCACCACGCCTCCGACTACTTTGCCGAGCAGCTCGCCGCGGCGGGCTACAAGCACCACGGCACCGAGACGCTCTACAGCGGCGTCTACGGCACCGAGATGCACGTCGAGATCTTCATGGGCGTCGTCTACTACCAGCGCCTCCGCCACATGGTCTCCGACAAGCACCAGGTGCGCGCGCGCGGGCCGATCAACCCGCTCACGCGGCAGCCCATCCACGGCCGCAAGGTGCACGGCGGCATCCGCCTCGGCGAGATGGAGCGCGACGCGCTGCTCGCGCACGGCACCGCCTTCCTCGTGCAGGACCGGCTGCTGCGCTGCTCCGACGAGTGCAAGAGCCTCGTCTGCGCGCGGTGCGGCTCGCTCCTCTCGCCGATGATGCTGCCGCCGCAGGGCGTCGGCGGCAAGGGTTCAACGGGCCAGCGCCGCGCCCACTGCCGCGCGTGCGGCGACGGCCAGGACGTCGACGTGATCACGCTGCCGTACGTCTTCCAGTACCTGACCAACGAGCTCGCCGCGATGAACATCAAGACCAAGCTCGACGTGGTCAGCCCGACGGGCAGGGTGCAGTTGTGACGGCGCGATGGCCATTTTGGGGTCGAGTTTCTTAGGTAACCTAGGTAGAGAGCAGAGAGAAAACAAGGTTTTCAAAACCGAGGGGGTCTACGAATAACGCCAGCCGCGCGCACATTGTGGGGACACTAAGAGAGTTCCCCGACCGCACCTCTCGGCCCTCTCGGGGGTGAGAGAGATCACACGGCGTTGCTTCACTCGGCCGGGGTGTGGTCGTACGCCGGGTTCCTGCGGTTCTCGCCGATCTTGGAGAACGGGATGTAGCTGAACGGGAAGATCGTGACCATGTGCTTGTTCAGGCTGCGGAAGCCGAAGCGCGAGTTGTGCGACGCCACGCGCTTCTCGTTGATGCCCTGGTTGTCGTGCGTCCCCCGGAGGGTCTTCGACCAGTTGACCTCCGTGTTGCCCGTGAAGTACTTGAACATGTAGCCACCGCACACCCCCGCAGCAAGGGTGATCACGGCGTACAGCGGGATGATCTGCAGAAGGGGCGGGCAGGGAGCTCCGGTCGAGAGGCGCACGGGCTGTGCGCATGGGGGCCGCGTCTCGGATGAGGAGCCGGATATGCGGGTGCGGAGGCGGCAGCGCACCGCCGGGTTGTACCAGATCTTGATGGGGTTACGCCCCTTGGGGATCTCGGGGAAACCGGCCGCAGCTTGCTCCCAACTGCGACGAGAAAGGGGTTGCGTGAGCGGTCGTGGTTGGGATCGCCTTGGGACTGGCATTAGTGGGGGCGACGCGGGGCACGCTTTGGGGGGCACATTAGCCGCCCGTTTCTCCGCGCTGGGCGCGTGGTGGTGACGCTGGGTGTGCACCCACGAGCGTTTGGCTCGCATGAATGTGCCGGGGCGAGCGTGCGGCGCGTGGCTGCGGAGAATGGCTGGAACTGTGCATTCGGGGGGAGCTGGAGGTGCAGGTCCCATCGGATGGCAAGCGCAGCCGAGATAGCGTGCAGGTCTGCCGGAAATGGGCTGGAATGCGGGCTTTCGGGCTGGGCTCACCCCATGGCTAAGGGCTTTGTGGGTTGCTACAATTGTTGCTACAGGGCTGATTAGTCGTGCGGTGGTAGAGCACGCCGGAGGCGGCCGCGCTTGTGTTTGTGTGGGATATGCTTTATGCTAGGGAGGTGGTCCCAACGCAAAGGCCGCGGAAGAATAGGGGCACACCACCGCACCAAAGAAAACTCAGATTGCTTGCGTCGGGTCTTGCGTGCGTGGCATCCGACGCCAGCCTCTCCGAGCCATGTCGGCGATGAAGACGGCCCTCGGCATGGCCTTCTTCGGCCTGTGCCTCTACATCATGCAGGGCCAGGCCTACGAGATCCGCATGTACGCCATCCACACGTACGGCTACGTGATCCACGAGTTCGACCCGTGGTTCAACTACCGCGCGACCGAGTACCTGGCGGCGAACGGGTGGCACGCGTTCTTCCACTGGTTCGACTACATGTCGTGGTACCCCCTCGGCCGGCCCGTCGGCACGACCATCTACCCCGGCATGCAGATCACCTCGGTGGCCATCTGGAAGGCGCTCAACGCCTACGGCGCCGAGATCTCGCTCAACGACGTGTGCTGCCTGGTGCCGGCGTGGTTCGGCGTCTCGGCCTCGCTCTTCCTCGGCCTCTTCGCCGCCGAGTGCAGCGGGAAGTACGGCGTGGGCGGCTTCGCCGCGCTCATCATGGGCATCCTGCCCGCGCACATCATGCGCTCGGTCGCCGGCGGCTACGACAACGAGAGCGTCGCGATGACGGCGATGATGCTCACGTTCTACACGTGGGTGCGCGCGCTGCGCCACAAGCCGAGCGTCAAGGATGGCCGCGCGACCGTCGACTCGGTGATCTTCGGCGCCGCCTGCGGCTTTGCGTACGTCTACATGGTGGCGACGTGGGGCGGCTACGTCTTCGTCCTCAACATGATTGCCTCGCACACGGCGGCGCTGGTGCTGGTCGACCGGTACACGTCGAAGCTGCACCGCGCGTACTCGCTCTTCTACGTCATCGGCACGCTCGGCGCGATCCGCGTGCCGCCCGTCGGCATGCAGCCGCTCAAGTCGCTCGAGCAGCTGGTGCCGCTCGCCATCTTCCTCGGCATGCAGCTGCTCGAGTACGTCGAGATCCAGCGCCGCGCCAAGCGGCTGACGTTCGCGCAGGTGTGGGCGCTGCGCATCAAGCTCGCGATCCCGTGCGCGTGCGTCGGCGTCGCCATCGTCGCGATGATCATCCCGACCGGCTACTTCGGGCCGCTCTCGTCGCGCGTGCGCGGCCTCTTCCTCAAGCACACGCGCACGGGCAACCCGCTCGTCGACTCGGTCGCCGAGCACCAGCCGGGCTCGACGCGCATGTACGCGCAGTACCTGCACCACGTCTTCTACCTCGTGCCGGTCGGCTTCTTCCTCTCGCTCTTCACCTCGACGAGCGACGCCAACGGCTTCCTCATCCTCTACGGCTGCGTCGCCTACTTCTTCGCGTCCAAGATGGCGCGCCTCGTCATCCTGCTCGGCCCGCCCGCGTCGGCGCTCGGCGGCGTCGCGCTCGGCGTGCTCGGCGAGTTCTGCCTCGTCGACGCGCCGATGCGCATGCTCTTCGGCGCGCCCGCGCCCGCGAAGAAGGCCGACGACGACAAGGAGGACGAGCCCGCCCCGGCCAAGGAGGAGGAGAAGCCCAAGGCGGCCGAGGACGAGCTGACCGACGGCGACGCCAAGGCGGCCAAGAAGGGCGGCGGCAAGCCCAAGGACAAGAAGGAGATGAAGCAGGTGATCAAGAAGAGCGCCGCGGCCAAGGCCGCCGCCAAGAAGAGCGCGGCGGGCCCGTCGGAGATGGAGGAGATGTTCTCGGTCGTCTCGTCCGCCAAGAAGACCTTCCTCGACGCGGCCAACTCGCCCAAGGGGCTGATCGCGCGGATCGCCGTCGGGCTGCTGCTGTCGACGGTCGCGCTCTTCCGCTACCGCGAGTTCTACCAGTACTCGCACATGATGGCCGAGTCGTCGTCGCGGCCGCAGATCATGTTCAAGGCGACCCTCCAGAACGGCCAGTCGGTCATGGTCGACGACTACCGCGAGGCGTACCTGTGGCTCAAGGCCAAGACGGCCGTCGACGCGCGCGTGATGGCGTGGTGGGACTACGGCTACCAGATCACCGGCATCGCCAACCGCACCTCGATCGCCGACGGCAACACGTGGAACCACGAGCACATCGCGACGCTCGGCCGCATCCTCACGTCGGGCGAGGAGGAGGCGCACGGCTACGCGCGCCACCTCGCCGACTACGTGCTCGTCTGGGCGGGCGGCGGCGGCGACGACCTCGCCAAGTCGCCGCACCTCGCGCGCATCGGCAACTCGGTCTTCCCGGGCCACTGCGGCTCCGACCCGACCTGCTCGTCCTTCGGCTTCTACCAGGACCGCACGCCGACGCCGATGATGGCCAACTCGCTGCTGTACAAGCTCGTCTCCTTCGGGCGGCAGGGCGTCTCCGTCAACGAGTCGCTCTTCCAGCACGTCTACACCTCCAAGTACGGCAAGGTGCGCATCTTCAAGGTCAAGGCCGTCTCGAAGAAGTCCAAGGACTGGGTGGCCGACCCCGCCAACAAGCTCTGCGACGCGCCCGGCAGCTGGTACTGCGTGGGGCAGTACCCGCCCGCGATCAAGTCGTTCATCGAGAGCAGGCGCAACTTCAAGCAGCTCGAGGACTTCAACGTCAAGAAGGACGACCACTCGCGGCAGTACCACGAGGAGTACATGCGGCGCATGGGTGGCGGCGGCGCCAAGCCCAAGGACGAGTGAGCGCGCAGCGACGCCCCGCGCGGCGCGCGCGGTGCGCGGCGCGGCGCGGCTGGGCGCGCGCGTGTGGCGCTCACAGACGATGGCGTGGTGTGGGCCTGCACGGACTTTCTGGACACAAAAGGGGACTCTGATGAGGAGATGATGTGGGGGGTGGGGGAGGATGAACGATGTGCGTGGTCGCGTGTGCGCGTTTATTGATTGGCACGCTCTTTGCCGGTGATCGCGTGTGCTGGGTACGAAGGAGATCGCCTGAGCTCAAACTTTTGCTTGGGGTCTGCAGCAAGATTGGCGTGCGTCGTTTGGGTTTCGACAAACGCCGCTGCCGCGTCGTCGTCGCCGCCACCCGCCCCAAGCTATTAGCCTCGCGTTAGGGCGCGCGATGCCGAAGAATGGAGAGGAGGAGGACTCGCCGCTGCAGCCGAAGCCCAGGAGCAGCACCGCCAGCCCGTTGCAGACCTTCTTCGCCACGCCCATGCGCCACTCTCCCGGCCAGCGCGTCCACTCCGTGGAGGGCCCGGGCCGCCTATCGCGAATGGGCAGCACTGCTGGGTCCGAGAAGATGGTGAACACCGGTGACCCCGCAGCCTTCCGCCGACGGAAGCCCGTGTCGTCACTCACGGGTCTTCCCGATGCCAGCAGCACGTCGTCGGTGCTCAAGAGCGCAGGGCCCGAGGACGACGAGATCATCCCAGCGGTGGAGGAGGGCGACGAGGCCCCGCACGACGCCAGCAACGGAGGCGCCAGCGACGACCTCCCACACCGCAAGACGCTGCCGCAGCCCGAGGCGACCAACGGCGAGCTCGCCGAGTCGAGCGTCGCGAGCCACTGGGGCGTGGCGCGCGCGTCCCTCAACCTGAACACGTCGGCCGCCGCGCCGCCCGGTGGCGAGCTCAAGCGGCACTCGAGCATGTACGACGTGGTGAGCGAGGCGATCGAGGCGCGCCAGCAGGAGTGGCGCGAGCGGCAGCAGACGTCGCAGTTCTTCGACTCGTCGGTCGTGAGCTCGGTGATGCGGCAGCGCCGGCTGCACAAGTCGCGCCGCACGCGCGTGCTGCTGCTGCTCGACGAGCCGAGCTCGTCGCGCGTCGCGGCGGTGGTCTTCGTCGCGATGCTCGTGCTCGTCTTCGTCTCGGTCGGGCTCGTCGTCGTCGGCACGATGGAGCCATCGGACGAGGTCAAGGAGGTGCTGTGGGGGCTCGAGCTCGGCTGCTCGGTGGTCTTCTGCCTCGAGCTGCTGCTGCGCCTCGCCGCCGCCGACGCCGTCTGCTCGGTGGTCTCGGACGTGTACCTGTGGATCGACTTTGCGTCGATCGTGCCGTTCATCGTCGACCTGATCTACTTTGCGGTGCCCGAGGGCGGCAAGAGCGGCGCCGACTCGCTCCTCGACGCGCTGCGCCTCGCGCGGCTGCTGCGCCTCCTCAAGCTCGCGCGCCACTACGAGGGGACGCGCGTCCTCATCGACGCGCTGCGCGACTCGGTCTCGGCGCTGATGGCGCCGCTCTTCTTCCTCTTCGTCTCGGTCGTGCTCTTCTCGGGCGCCCTCTACCACGTCGAGAAGGGCGGGCCCGCCGAGGAGGACTTCGACAACATCCCAAACTGCGCGTGGTTCATGCTCGTGACCTTCTCGACGGTCGGTTACGGCGACCGCTCGCCCGGCACGTGGGCGGGCAAGCTGATCACGTGCGTCGCGATCGTCGGCGGCGTGCTCTTCATGGCGATGCCGATCACGATCGTCGGCTCGTCGTTCGCGTCGGTGTGGGAGCAGAAGGAGACCAAGGACGTCGTGCGCAAGATGCAGGAGCTGCTGCTCGAGCGCGGGCTGCGCGCCACCGACGTGCTGACGGTCTTCCACGAGTTCGACACGACCAACGACGGCGAGATCGACCTGCAGGAGTTCAAGGGCGCGCTCGAGGTGCTGGGGCTCCACCTGCGGCCGCAGCAGGTGCGCAAGCTCTTCGACGCCTTCGACAAGGACCACAACAACACCGTCGACTTTGTCGAGTTCTGCCA
>Ga0115006_10001689_pt1 | contig 13996 bp, 19 predicted proteins | sample ArcOceMetagenome_3_FD_88943 | JGI IMG/M metagenome (GOLD analysis project Ga0115006, IMG submission 88943) | Marine eukaryotic phytoplankton communities from Arctic Ocean - Arctic Ocean- Svalbard ARC20M Metagenome | ecosystem: Environmental > Aquatic > Marine > Oceanic | place: Arctic Ocean...
ACCCTAGATACCTTCGGCCGTCAAAGCAACACCGCGGATCCTATTGTAACTGTCAGTTGGTTACAAGCGGATCCGCACAAGATACGAACCACACTCATTTAAACCGTTTTTCCCGAACCTGCCGATTTTCTCGATAAAAATCGGCAGGTTCGGGAACCTCCACGCGCGTGACATGTTGCACGCGGCGCTAACAATCTGCATGATTTCGTATTTTGGAGGATTCGCAAGGACAGACAATCTGCATGATTTAATGTTTTGGAGGATTCGCGTTGTGATGTATTTTCCCCTACAGTACATGTATTATGCGTCATCTGCCGATGCGAGCACCGAGCAAAGCCTCTGGACTTCTGGTCGGGCCTTAGCATGGGCCATGAGCAACACGAGCCTCAGTGAGGTGAGCTGGGCCTGCTCAGATTGGACCTTATCTGTCGTCCACATCTCGTTTCCTCTTCGAGTGAGGAAGCGTGAAAACAGCCGGAGAGGAGGTAATTTGTGGATTCGCTGCATTGTGCGATAGTAGTAGCAGAAGACAAGCAAGTCGTACGTGATGGTGATGATGTTGACGAAGGGGGGCATCGCGATCGACCACATGAGGTGCTCTTTGAAAATTGCATTCACGTCTTTGACGCGCTGGAAACCTGCACCATCACTGAGAACCTGCGCACCAAGCAAGAGCACCACAATTCAGGACCAAAGCAGCGCACCAGAATCAGCTCGTCAGACACGAGGACTCCGAATGACAAGGAACAGGGAAGGGCTGGAAATGCCCGTGGAACGTGAAAACAAAATGCGGGCAGAAAGAGGCATCACCCGGTAGGTACCAGCCAGACGAGCGATTAGCATGGTCATTAACACCTGTGAACAAAGCATTGTAAAGATTGAGTTCAGGCCTGCTGATCGTTGTGAACGTGAACGCAAAAAAAAATGTAAATGTTGGGGATCTTGATCTCAATCAAGGGGAAACAGGAAGGCGCGGAAAGGAGAAACAGAGAAACAAAGTTACCACGTTGAGCAAGAGATAATTGCAGAGCATGACCATCACAGACATTTCGCTGGTCATTTCTTCCAGAAACAATCTTCCCCAGCCCTGCAGCCACGTGCGGAGGAAGAGATACAAGCCCCATCCAGCGTACTCTTCGTCAAGGCACGCAATGAAGTTGTAATTAAACAGTTGAGAGTCGTCCACATTGCATCTTTCGACCAAGCCATTGGGGTTGCTTACGCCGAGCATCAGCGAGCTGGAGGCTATGACTAGCATGAAATAGAGCACGAGGAAGCTGAAGACGTCAGAAATCATCCTGAAGAACATCAGGACGTACAGCCCTAGCACCTCGAAAACAGTAAACATTCGAACTGCTCGGATCCAAAGGAAGCAGAGAGAGATTCCGTAAAAAAATTTCCAAGGCGGAAACTGGGTGCTTGAGCCTGCCATTTCGACTTTGAGGTGCGGTCTCTCCTCACGATCGAAACTGTGAAGCACAAATCCAATAATATATGCCACTATGCTGATGCTATCAAAAACGTTCCATTTGTTATCAAAATGGTCCCTAAATCCAGATAAAAGGAGATGAAACAGTTCACGTACACAAGATGTGATGAAGTAGCCCAAGAGCAACCATTCTATTGTGGTATCCGTGGCAGAGGATGCCTTCCCGCGTGTTTCCGACAAGTCGGCTTGAATCATGAATGCCGAGAAGACGCAGGCAAAGCTCAAAATGATCTGAAATGTCAAAAGGAATATGGACACGAGTATGTCAAAAGCAAGCCGCACGCGCCAAACAAGCATCGGTAGGAATACAAACAAGGATGAGAAATTACCAAGCAATTGGCCATGAAGAGAACCATTGGGGAACACCAAAAACAAACGTAGCGTTCGGCCGTACTGAATGTTGGCTCCCAGAGTTCGTTGAGCTGCTCAGCGGACATTTTTTCGGCAAAGGAATGGTCTTTCATCACCTTTTGCATCAAGGTGACTGACTTTCTCTGAGCTTGTCGTGTCTTATCACGCGACCGGGTCCAAGTTCGAAGATGAAAGGCATTATTGTCTCTTAAATCCTTGAGCACACGAAAGCGAACTTCATAATTAGAGAAATCCTCCATCGTCTCGTCCTCGATGATCATGCGGTAATTTCTGGCCATCTTCTCATTTGCCAAGAAATTCCCTGGGTATCCGTTTGGAGCCTTTCGACGTTGCGTTGATCCCCGCACAATCTCGGACGTTGGAGGCGGCATGAATTTAAATATGTCTGGGCTCAAGAAGATGAGAAAACCAAACGATAAAAGGCAGACCAGCACTTTATAAACCAACCAATCATCACCGTCACCATCAATATCTCCGAGTTGCACCTGTCTGGAACAAGACGCACAACACTCCTCCGCAAAGCGTTGACAATCTGCATGCATGACGAGATCCTGGTTGGTAAACAGCAATTTGGGAATGTTAGCATGTGGATCATTTCAGATTGGCGTCATGGAGACACATCAACACGCACGACAAGAAAGGGATTACGAGCGCAAAGGCGCACCAAGATCGTCATTTCCCGCCAGAATGCTAACTGAATGTCCATTGACTTCATCGCCAAGTCATGATCCTGTTTCAAAGCCTGGATCTGGATGGCAGTCCCCAAATTTTCAAAAAAATCGGCGCTTCTCAGCTTCAATTTACGTTCCACGGGATTCAACAAAGAGAGCTTGGACAGGCATCTCAGGACGCATGCTGCCGTCAGAGCGCAGCGCAAAGGGCTATTGCACTCTTCCCAAAAGATGATTGCCATGTCACGTCGATCCATCAGAACACACCAAAGGAAGAGATCAAAATAAGGACCGTGCATTCCCATCTTGTAGTTGCAATTGTCGCCAAGGATGTGACGATAAATTTCTGGAAAACAATCAGGAAGTAAGTAAAGGGAAGTAATGTGTATGCAAGAGGTATTGAGGAGGTCATAGGCATTGCTGATAAGAAATCTTATTCCACAGCAGACAACGTCTTGTATAACAATACACGCACGCTTCACCGTGATAGACAAGGACGTATTTGTTGACTTTGATGTTTTTAAGCTTGACTTCGAGCGTTTTGATTTCGCGCTGTAGCGTAGCTATGCACTTTGGCCTCTCACGATCGCCCTGAACTTTCTGGGCAAGTAGAGTTATTCGATTTTTTATGACGATCGAGCATGCCTTGAGGGCTTCGTAGATTTCGCATTTCTCCTGCATTCATTGCATAAAAAGGTTCGAACGTGCAAATTGGCACTACCTCACGTCTCTTCTACAAAGGTCACGCCGAAGTGTAGCTTACTGCTTGTATGCTTCCTGCTGGGGTGGAAAAATTCACCTGGTACCTATTATTGGTGCCTGTACATGTACCTGGTATGTGCGCGTTGGTACACATGCGTACATGCCAACATGTGCGCGCGCGTGCATGCGCCCTGCATACCTGGAACGTATTTTGGTACCTATTCGTGCCAACATGTTTCTTCTCCTGGTTACAAGTGACCGTGCTGAAGTCACTGGCTAAATAAAACAAAAAGACACCTGCCATTCCATCGGCTCCACAGTAGTGGCAAACGGAGTCACCGTCACGGTCGTTCTGTGATTGGAAAAGTCGGGATACTTCATAAACTTCGAATCAACATTGCCGGTCATCAAAACGTCGGATTTAGAAATCTTGTCCTCGAATGAATCCTTGATGGCCCCAAATATTTGGCACACGTAATCAGAATTTTCGTCCTTTGAAAGCTTCAGTAGCTCGTGCCAGTTGGCCATGTTTTGTTGCAGCTTTCGTTCTTCTTGCTGTTGTTCTGAAAGGATTTGTTTCACGGAGAATCGCTGCTGGGCTGGTCTAGGCTGCTCATCTCGGGTGCTCTTGACAAGTGGAGCAAGTGCCCTTATCCTCTTTGATGTTTGCCTCAACTTGTTTGCTTTTCGTTCATCCCTTAAGTATTCAACTACGTCTTTCATGAGGAACGCACTCTCTCTACTGAACGGCAGCACAGGGATTGCAAATCCATCAACATTTGTACCATGATGGAGTAGCACTCTCACGATGGCAACATCACCAAGGGCAATAGCCTCGGTCATCACTCTCTGCAATACAGGATCGCGTGATACGGGGTTACGCAGCCCAGATTCCGACAGAATCTCCTCCAGTACATCTGACCGGCGCAAGACTATGGCCAATGACAACTTTCGATGGAAAACAATCTGGTCGTCATACACGGGATGTCCCCACGACCAGAGCATGCAGCTGAGTAGCGCCGTCTGAAAGTTTTGGGACGATATGTTGTTGAGCTCGTACACCCAGAGCCTGTTACTTGTTACGGCCGTGATCGCTTTGTGAATTACACTGCAAGCATTGTCACAATCCAGGTCATACAGCTTGAGAATTGCGGTTGCCTCCTTGTCGATTGCTTCGAAGAACGCTTCGGCCATGCCTTGCCTCTCACTCTGTCGTCTTCCACCTACAGCTACAACAGAAAGAGCAGATGCCGCTGCAGAAGAGGTCGCGACAAGTTGCAGGCACGATTTCGCCTGCGCGTCTTCATTTTCCATCTGGGCAGACGTGTAGGGAGCTTGTCCAATGTGTACTTCAACCCTCGGCGCATAAATCTTGATGTTGCTGGAGCCATTTTCAAGCGTGACCATGTGACATTTCAGCCCATGACTTTCGCAAAATGCTTGGACTAAGATGTGATGTTCTTGGACGGAATCGAATGCTTTCTCCTCCACTTTGGTAATCCCATAGAAATTTGCCTTCATATGCTTAGCTCTCTCTTTATAGTCAAGAACCCAATGCTCGATCTTAAGCAGGAGTTTGGAAGTCGAGAATCCGACCTCTTCCTTCCATTGCTTTTGGATATGAATGCCCTTCTTCCACTCCTTTACTTTCTCCAGACACTCCACGATTTCAGAAAAGTCATAGCAACCATAATCTTCAAGACGATCTGAATCCTCGATAACAGGCAAGTCTCCGCGTGCTGAGGTCGTTAAGAAGAAAGACTGGAGCTGCTTCTGGCGATGGCACCTGAGGGTTGTGTCTCTATAATACTGATGGCGTGGTGAGTATCGTAAAAGCTGACAGTCTGATATGAAATCAGATGCTTTTCCTGAACCCTTCACGAGCAGAGTCGGCGTACCATTTTTGGCATTGTCAAGCACTTGGGCAATGTCTTCTGCATCCCCTCGCATGCAGACCGATACTGCAGGAATGCCCCGGAAACTGATATTACCAGGTTTCTGCAACTTCATCTGGTTCCAACCTATCTTTTGTCTGCTCACAAGTGTTTTGGACATGGTCAGAGTGGTCTACCAAAGAATCTTTGAAAGAGTCACACGACCAGACGGATAGTTACGATAAGCGGTTTAAAGTAGCTTTTAGCGCCCAGGCGCATGGCATACAAGAATCCTTAGGCGTCGACAAACACGGATGAGCTTGCGTTGAAGTTCATAGAATTTTTCGTCAGAAATGAAGAGACGAACCTTTTCATGGTGTCGACGATGTGGGTCTCCATCTCTCTCGATGGAGTTCCTGCGCCGTAAGGCCGGAAAACCTTTGGTGGACCGTTTCCCACTTTGCCGTTACTGAGCTTTTGAACAGGATAATTTCCAGCCAAGGACGCCTCAAAATCAGACCTTAAACGTGCGCAGTCGGTATCATGGTCGGTGAAGATGAAATTGGAATGATAAGAATCCTGCCACATCCCCCCAAACAAACAATGCGCGTAAACCGAACGGCGAAGTCACATGTGCTTACGCATGTAGTAGTCTATACAAGAGACAGGTGTTTGAGCGTGTGCGTGTGTGGATAGCTAACAATGCTGCGCGCTGTCACGCTAAAAGTGTGACACGCGTGAGTGTAGTTGTCCTACGAACAACTACACTCACGCGGCGTAGAGGAGACTCGTGGCAGCGCGGCACTGACAATCTGCATGATTTCATATTTTGGAGGATTCGCAAATGCTGGCACCAATTCTTTCCTCGATGATGCACCCGATGTATCGCACTTCTGATCCTCCGCTGTCATCTCTTTATAGCTCATAGCATTCACACTCTGATTTCCATGCGCACGAGATGAGGGGCCAGCCGCGTCTGTGCCACCAGATTGCGTGCGGTGAATGCATTCGTCAGACGGCGTACGAGGGAAGTTGGACGGACTTTGCGTAAACGAATGCATCCTGGACGAGAACGACCAAAATCTCTTGACGGGAGATGGACGGATCTCTGCGTCTCCTGCTTCGATCGGGCGACCTTTGCGCATATCCAAGCAACGGTGCCCCAGGACCTCCTCCAGAGGCGTAATGCCGATTAAGGGGGCTCTTGGGTTGAAGGCTGCACGTGCCTGCCCGATGAAGTTGGTTGTTGAAGACTTGAGCCCTGTTGCCAAGAAGACACGGTGAGTCCTTCAGCGTGTGTGCCTCACCCCTCCTGCAGGATTGATCCGCGCGACAATCCGGGCAGAAAAATAAGCAAGAAATTCAAAATTTTAAAAGGCTAAGAATGTTCCTGGCTACCGGGAGAATTTCTTGCTTATTTTTCTGCCCGGATTGTCGCGCGGATCAATCCTGCAGGAGGGGTCATCTTGCACAGCACAGCGCCTCATCACAGCGCCGCCACATGTTGTTGGGTATGCTGCACGGCACCAACAAAACGAGGCTGCGTTGTGATGATAGCCACTGGCGGAGGGGGAATCGGCAGATGATTATCAAGCACTACGTGTATGACACCAACCTCCAGTGATAATCCATGGATTTAACGCCCGTGTGCCCTCAAATATTTCCTATGCAAATGACAGGCGAAGTCAGAAACGTCAGGGAGCTAGCACAGAAGATGTGCTGTAGGCGTCAGCCTGGCATTGAAGGACCACACCTTTGCCAGTTTCTTCTTTTGCTCCGGAGAAGCTGTGTACTGCTTCGATGCTGCCAATCCTTCATCGTCATCATCGCCTCCAATGATTGAGAGGATCATACCGGGTCGCGGCAGACGCCACTCATACATTGCAAGAAATCTGTTCGGCGCAGCCACAAAACGCAATTAGGGTGATAAACTTGAGGAGCCAACAGCGAAACTTGTGGTGGGGAAAAGAGCATAATAAGGAAACGAGGCTCGTTCAATTCGAGCAGCTGCAAAGCCTTGAAGCGAAGGGCAGAATGGGCAACTGCAAAAGATCACACAGGATAGGGAGGTGAGGACTTGAGGAGGTTTACGAAGCCTTGCGACTCTCCGCCAGTCATTGCCGCGTCCGCAATTACGTATCGTGCAGTGCCCAACCCTGAATGTTGCCAATGGAACTGTCCACTCCACACGCCCTCTGTCTGTGTCAAGTGCTGAGGACTTTCTGGGCCGATTTGGTTGACTCGTGACCTCGTTGGTGACATCTGTTGCGTCCGGGACACTTCATCACACCGCCGAAAGGCACCTCCGTACAGCCGACCTGGACCACCGCCAGTACGACGCACAAATTCTCTCACGGCTTCTTCCGTGGGCTTTGTCAGCGGTCTCCAGGACATCTTCTTGACCGCATGCATTGTGCGTCTGCCACCAGTCGTAACAGATCAGCAGGTCTTCCGCGTCCGGTCGCCTCCCCTGGCGGAGAGTCGGCTTCAGAAGCGCGGGGCGGCGTGAGCGCAGCTCTGCTATGTGGTTGCACGAACACACACAGATGCAACTTACTGCGCAAAGAGGATCACTCGCGACCTTGCATCTTGCCGTCGAAGTAGCCATTCACAGTCGATGGAGGGTTCTGTACGGGCTGTCGGCTCCTGCTCGCCGAGGTCGTGGAGGGTCGTGTGCGCTGTCTCCTCTGCCCTGAGCTTTCTCTGCGGCACGGGATGCTCCCCATCGCCGTTGTGCATGCTTGCCTGCTGCGCCACTCCTGCACCATGCTCCGCCGCGGCTGTCCCGCGGCTGTCCCAGTCCTTTCTCATCTTCTCCCCTCCTTCCTCTGCATGCTGGTCGGCGGTGCCGTACATCTCGTGCGCATGGACGAGAGCTCCGGCCTCGCGAGAGCTGTATTCTGGCCTGCGCTGGGCGGCCGCCTGTTCGGCGGCCGGGCCATTCTCGCATGCAGGGGCCACGGCCGGGAGCGGCTGTAGTCGCGAGGGTCCGCGCCCCGGCCGCATGGTCGTCGCGCGGTCGGGCGGCGCCGGCCCTGCAGGGAGTTGAACTTTCGTGGAGTCCGGTGGGTGGGACCCCATGACCCGTGACATTGCATTGACTAGTTGACACGGCTCTGGGGTGCAGTAAAAAACACCCGTCTGGGCGCAATAAGTGACAGCGCAGAGGAAGGAAGCGCGCACACGCAATGGCGCGGCCGTTGGTGAGCGATGTGATGATGTAGTGACTGCTAGGCGTGCTCCCCGAAAAGCCCGCACGCGCGCTGTGCGTTCGTCCTCGCCGGCGTTCCTCCTGCGCGCAGGAGCAGGCGATGACCGGCGCGCTTTCTGGTGCAGGTGGTCCTGGCGCTGACCCTGGCCGGGCTGGCGCTGGTCGCCGCCCGTGGTGAGAGCCCTGTTCGATGCGCGAATGCGCATCATGCCAGTTCACGTGGCTACCACCCGGGCATGCAGCTGGGCTTTCCACCCCTGCCCGCTGGGCACGGAGCGCACCTTGCCGCGGTGTGCACCACGTCTGACCGGCGGGCGTGGCAGGCGGGACGGGTCAGCACGCAGATGCTTCCGCTGCCGACGAGGATGCAAAGGCCATGTACATCGCAGGCGAGACCGCCGACTGCAAGTTGTGTTTGTGGGCGTGCGCGCTGCTCTCGTGTTGCATTGACGTGACGTGCGTGTACAGGCGGCATGCTCCTTGCCGTGGTGCTGGCCCTAGGTGTCAAGAGCGCGGTAGAGGACTCTCCAAGCAAGCGCCGGAAGACGTTGAAAGTCGCCCGGGCTGAAGAGTGAGTGCAGGGCAGCATCATCGTGCTGTCAACCTGGCACCTTGCAACCTTGCGCACCGCCCTTGCAAGTGTGCGGGGACTCTTTGCAGCAGCGAGTGGGTGGCTGCCCCCAAACGCCTGATCATCGTGCTGTGACACTGAAACAGGACCAAAAAAAAGCTCGAAGAGATGGGGTGTGATCCGACGCCCGTGAACATTGACACGAAAGAGTTTGAGCTGAGCAAGCGCAAGGCCGTCGCCTCTATGAAGCTGAGCGCTTCCGTCAAGGCTGCTGCGCCCGCGACCGACTTGGGAGGCTTGGCAACCAAGAAAATGTATGCGCCTGGTGCCACTGACTATGTCAAGGTGTTTGCGGAAAAGCACGGCCAGACTATGCTGCAGCAGGTTCTGGAATTGTACGCAAGGCACTTTATGGTCAATCCGCTCGCGCACCCGCCAGAGCCGTACATCAAGTGTTGGGAGGAGACGTGGGATCCCCTGACAGAATCCAGAGACCCAGACGGCGAGAAGATGCTCGAAAAACTGGCCACGGAGTTGCGGGCCAAGAAATGCAAGTTCGAAGACCCCACGTTTCCTGCCGATGACAGCAGTCTGTTTTCGGATCCCAGCAAAGGCGGTGCAAACGCGAGTGCTGAGCAGACATTCCGCAAGGACCAGGACCCTTTTCTGGCGGGGGTCTCGGGCATCTCGTGGAAGCGCCCCGACGAGTGGGGCGTCCCTGGACAGAAGTGTGTTGTGTGGTCGGGGGGTGTTGATCCTGACGACGTGGCACAGGGGCGCCTCGGCAACTGCTATTTCCTGGCGGCCATGGCCGGTTGCGCTCTCGGCGACCAGGACGTGAGTATGCTGGATAGCAATGGGGACTCGTAAAATGCAAATTACGCTGTTGCGTGGAAGACGGATTGTGGTGTTCTGCTTACGCAGTTGGTGTGATGCAGGTCTTGCTGAAGGATTTGTGTGTGGAAGATTACGCTGATGTGGGCATGTTTGGCATCAAGTTCTACGTGAACGGCAAATGGGTCACTGTGGTTATCGACGACCGTATTCCCTGCATCAAGCAGGTAATCCATCGACACGCACCGAGCAGAGCTTCTCTCTGCGCATCACCGTGCTAGACATGTTCGCTAACACACATCAACAGGGCGGCCGCTGGATGCCAATCTTCGCGGGCCCGAAAGCTCACTCCGGACAAACGGCTGGCGAGAAAGAGCTCTGGCCCATGCTCTTCGAAAAGGCTTGGGCCAAGCTCCACCTCTCCTACGAGGCAACTGCCGGCGGACTAACTGAGGATGCGACCAGCTATCTCACGGGCGGCATCATCAAGAAAGTGTCCCTTGAGATTGGCGTTGACAACAGCGCGGCCTGGCGGGAGTGCCTGCAGGTACTGTGCTGGTGCTCAGTAACCATCCATCCGCACCATTCCGCTCGCTTTCGGCACAACACATCCAAGTAGTACAACCACCACCCTCGAGAACGTTGCGAGCGAGTGTTGATGGTCCGGTTGTATCGGAAGATACGGACCATCGATACAAGGCGGTTCAAATGAGTGCAATTGCTCGCATCTTGTGCAGTTCCGACCTCGTGCTGTGAGCTGTATGTGTTGAGCTGACTGTTGCGGCACGCAGGCACTGAACCCCAAGGACAACCAGACGTTTACCTTCTTGTCGTGCGCTGTTCGTGCCGAAGCTGATCCCTCGCACCTTGGTCTCATTACTGGTCATGCCTACAGTATCCTGAAAATGGTAGTCACCAAATGCGGTAAGCAGTTCGTGCAAGTGCGGAACCCGTGGGGTGAGCACGAATGGAATGGAGAGTACTCCGACAAGTCCCCCATGTGGACGCCCGCCCTCAAGGAAGAGGTGACACTGTCTTTGCATCCCAGCATGTCCACAACTATGCGTGTTTGCGCCAACCAGAAGGTGTGACAAGTGAAGCTGGCGACAGGTGGGCTTTGAAGACGAAGAAGACGGATCTTTCTTCATGATTTGGTCAGACTTTGTCCAGGTCAGTTGCTCTCAAGTTAAACCGCACAGGCCGGTTGAGGCACAGGCCGGTTTCAACCCTTTGTGTCTGTCACAAAGGGCATGGCGCCGGCGGCGCCCCACGGCAAGCCCAGGTGTTGCATGCGGGCAGGGGAGCGCCGGCAGGCATCCATCCCTGCCGGCAGGAATGGACTGCCCATTCCTGCCGGCAGTATGTTTGACACCGGCCTGTGCCTCAAAGGTTCAAACCGGCCTGTATCTGTGTGTCTGTCACATAAATGCCCTGTCCGGGCAAAATCTCACTGACACTCGAGTTTGTCTGCACGCGCTGGCGCGCCCCTCACGCACGTCTACAGTGGTTCGAGGCAGTGGAGGTCTGCGACCCGACCTTGCTGTCCACTTACACTGAGGGTTCAAAGTGCAGGTGACGCCTTGCCCAGCTGATTCAAAGCCTGCAACCACACTCGCTGATCCCAATGTTTTGTCAGGAGCGACGTCTTTGCATCGCATTGGGTTGCCGGGAAGACGGCGGGCGGCTCACTACCCAGCGAAACGTTCAAGCTCAATCCGACTGCCAAGATGACTGTGACTGCCGACGGGCCAGTGAGCGTCACATTGTTCCAGCCAGACACCCGCTGCATGCATCATCCTGACCAAGATGAGCGTGAGTGCCTCTTACTCACCAGTTGCAGTGATTCTGACAACAGATTGCGATAGATTTCTGAACTGTTTCTGCTTGCGTCAGCGGTCATGAACCAAATGGCCTCGGTCTACATCACCAATGTCACCGCCCGCTCAAAGCCCGAGAAAATTCTCACCTGCGCGCCGTGGGCACGTCAGTCGTCGGCAGACGCTAACCTGAACAAGGGCGAAGTCTACCATATCACTGCTGCCACTTTTTCTCCTGGTACGTTGAGCCCGACTGATGAGTTGCTGTGCACACGAATAGAAACATGTGCACGAATTGGGTTTCTATACAGACCGACGGACAGATACGTGGGTAGTGAGATGGGCAATCCAGGAACGAGATACACGCAAATGATGATGGATCGCGATAGTGAGACACATGGTGGAGACATGGAGTTCAGAAGGAGGTAAAGGGCGGGGTAAGTGCATGGGGTTCGCCATGTCAGAAATCATTTTCCGCACACGAGCCAATTTCTGTGGGACTCATGTGCAGAAAATAAGCTATCGAATAGCGAACCCAACGTTCCCCCCCTGAAATGTGCACATGTACATCTATCAGTTCATTTTGCTTCCTCTCTTTCTCAGGACAACAAGGTGCCTTTTGGATTTCCGTGTCTGGGCACGGGCTTGAACTTGAGCCTTTGCCCATCGCAACGCCAACCGCCAAGGAGGAGGCGATGATGGCGGTAAATTGTTTGAAACACTCTTCCTCACTATCATGATTTTGGATGCTGCATCGTTTGGCTAAGCGTTGCATGAAAAAAAAATTAGGTGAACTATGACCCGTATCCCTGCTGTGCTCTGTGCCACAACGATATCGAAGGCTCTTACTTTCAAACTGCTAAGGGCCCGTCGTGTCCTCCGTGCGCTGAAGGGTCTCGGCGCCGTGCCCCATCTCGTGTTCTTGCAGGCTTTTGTCGCGTTCTCTCGAGAATCCTCAGCACGCCTGATGATGTTTTGCATTTCCAGGAACCCGCGCCCGACCAAAATCCGCGAACCTCCGGCTGGCACTCCAGCCACCCCTGCCCCAGCACCGTCTGCTGGCGGTGAGAAGGAGCCGGCACCCCAGCCAACACCGGATGATGGTGGGAAGCCGACGCCTAAGCCTGCGCCCCCTACGATCGATCCAGCACCCATTCCTGGTATGACACCGGCAGATGGAGTCAACCTGCTCGCCCAACTCATGGATCTGGCGCAGAGTGTCGAACAAGACCAAGTAGCGTGTCTGATGCTGGTGCCAGCCGTGGCGCTAGGCGGCTGGGTCTTGCCCATCGCCCAGAACATCCTTCTCGCATATGCGGTATGTGATCTGGTTGTCGCTGTCTCGCGTTTTCGCTCCGTGGCCGCAAAGATCTCGCACAGCAATTTACGTGCACATACCACACCCCAGGGGATCAAAAGCTTCCGCGCTATCCAGTCACCCCTTCCAGACGACGACAAACAATGGTCAGTTTTTGCGTGCAGTTGAGTCGCTTTCGCCGACTTTGTCTGTTCTGTTTCCGACTAAATCTTCGACCCCCCTTCAGGCTTACTTTCTGGTTGATTTACTCATTGTTCGACTTGGTGGTCTTCGTCGCCGATCTTTTCTTGTGGGTCGTTCCTTTCTACGGTGGCATCAAGCTAGCGTTTCTGATCTTCCTCGGTGCGCATTGTTGTCAATGCAAAATGCGCGTTTCTCTCTCTCTTTTCGAGCCCATGTCGCTCTTTAACAAACCGGAACGTGTTGTAGGAGTGCTGAATGGAGCCGTGAAGTTATACCCGTTGTTGGAGCCCTTCCTTTTGCAGGGCGATGCAGTCTACAAGAAGTATGAGCCCATGGTAGAGTCGCACCTTGAAAAGCTCAGACAGCAGGCCGGCTTTGTGGAGGGGGCCAAAATGTCAGAAGCGCCTCTGAAGAGCATGGCCAAGAACTCCGTGCGATCGGCACCTACCCATCGGACCGGACGCGTGGATGCCCCTCCTGGCGAAGGCAAGCCTGTGGGCGAAACGGAGAGGGCTCTCTTCTGCGACGTGACGGAGACATTGGATTCTCACAACGCCCTGCGCGCCCTGCACGGAGCTCCACCGCTCGTCTGGTCCGACCAGTGTGCCCGTTGGGCAGCAAAAAATGCGATCTTCAACTCAGATTCAGGTCAGATTCAGCACAAATTCAATCGCGAAGGCAAAGATCGTGTGCCCTTTGACCAGGGACAGAATGTCTTCTGGCAATCGAACGGCGAATTCGCGGATGCCAAGGCCGCAAAGGAGTGGTACAGCGAGATTTCCAACCCAGGTGATATCTATGCAATAGGTCCTGCAGTAATAAACAACAACAGGCATGCGCTATGTGTGGCAAAACGAGCGAGACTGCTAACTTAAATGCCATCCCATGCATTCGCAATGTGTGGCAATATGCACATCATGTGCGTGCGTGCGTGCGTGCGTGCGTGCGTGCGTG